>Ga0075030_100005609_pt1 | contig 11307 bp, 9 predicted proteins | sample LitLauG_LLR_2012_FD_71393 | JGI IMG/M metagenome (GOLD analysis project Ga0075030, IMG submission 71393) | Freshwater sediment microbial communities from Pennsylvania, USA - Little Laurel Run_MetaG_LLR_2012 | ecosystem: Environmental > Aquatic > Freshwater > Creek > Sediment | place: USA...
CCGTGGATCTTGGGGTGCAGGGTCTTGACCCGGCCCCCGAGCATCTCCGGGGCCGCGGTCACCGACTCGACGCTGCGGTTCGGGACGCCCGCCGCTTCGAGGGCCACCGAGGTGCCGCCGCTCGAGACGAGCTCGTGGCCGAGGGCCACCAACCCGGACGCGAAGCCTTCGAGACCGGTCTTGTCGTAGACGGACAGCAACACCCTCACGGCAGCGCTCCTTCGATGAACTTGCGGATGGTCTCCGGATACAGGCGCCGCTCGACCGCCTTGATCCGCTCGTGCAACGTCTCCACCGTGTCGCCGGCGTGGACCGCCACGGGTTCCTGGGCCAGGATCGGCCCGTCGTCGACCTCGGCCGTCGCCACGTGGATGGTGCACCCGGTCGCCTCGACCCCCGCCGCGAGGGCGTCTTGGACCGCGTGCCACCCCTTGAACGCCGGCAGGAGAGCGGGGTGGGTGTTGAGGACCCGGCCGGGGTACGCGGCGAACAGCTCCGCGCCGAGGACGGTGCCGAAGCCTGCCATCGGCACGAGCTCGACGCGCCAGCGCCGCAGGGCCTCGACCACGCGAAGGGTGTAGCCATCGCGGTCGAACCCCTCGCCGAAGGACTCGCGGGTCACCTCCTCGACGGCCACACCGGCGGCGGCCGCCACCTCCGTCGCCCGGCAGGGCCGGTCGACGAGGACGACGACCACGGGGAGCCCGGCATCGAGCAGGGAACCCAGGATGGTCCCACTGCCCGACGCCAGGACACCGATCCTCACCTGCCAGACGGTACCGGCTCGCCCATCGTCCCCGGCGGGATCCGAAGCGAGAGGATCAGCCGAGGCCAGCCACCACCGTCGCCATCCGCTCGCCCGCCTCGGTCGGGTTGTGCGCGACCTGGACACCCGCGGCGGAGAGCGCCTCCATCTTGGCCTGAGCCGTGCCCTTCGAGCCGGAGATGATGGCGCCGGCGTGACCCATCTTCTTGCCGGCCGGAGCCGTGACGCCCGCGATGTAGGCCACCACCGGCTTGGACAGGTGCGACGCGATGAAGTCCGCCGCCTTTTCCTCCTCGGAGCCGCCGATCTCGCCGATCATGATGACCGCCCGCGTCTCGGGATCGGCCTCGAACGCGGCCAGGCAGTCGATGAAGTTCGTCCCGGGGACGGGGTCGCCGCCGATGCCGACGCAGGTGGTCACCCCGATGCCCTTCTGCTTGAGCTCGTAGAGCGCCTGGTAGGTGAGGGTGCCCGAGCGGCTCACGATGCCCACCGGTCCTCCCGGCTGGGCGATCTCGCCCGCCGTGATCCCGATGTTGCACTTGCCCGGGCTGATGATCCCCGGGCAGTTGGGCCCGAGCAGCCGGGTGCCGGGGTGATCGGTCCGCAGGACGTTGTAGACCCGGGCCTCGTCGTGCGCCGGGATGCCCTCGGTGATGCACACCACGAAGGGGATCCCCGCGGCGGCCGCCTCGAGGATGGCGGCCGACGCGGACTTCGGCGGCACCGACACGAAGCTGGCGTTGGCACCCGTCGCCGCCTTGGCCTCGGCCACCGTGTCGAACATCGGGATGCCTTCGACGTCCTGGCCGCCCTTGCCCGGCGTGACCCCGGCCACCACCTTGGTGCCGTAGGCCCGGTTGCGCAGGCCGTGGAAGCGGCCCTGACCACCGGTGAGGCCCTGGACGATCACCTTGGTGTTCTCGTCGACGAAGATGCTCACAGCTCCTCCAGAGGTGCGTCGGCGGGCCGGGCGGCCCGTGGGGTGATGGCGGCGGGCCGGGCGGCCCGTGGGGAGGCGCTCACGACCCCGACCGCGTCGCGAGGGCGACCGCGTTGCGCGCCGCATCGAGCATCGTCGGCTGGGAGATCACCCGGTCGGACTCGACGGTGGTCATGATGGTGCGAGCCTCGGCGGCGTTGGTCCCGTCGAGGCGGACCACCATCGGCGCATTGATCTCGACGCGGCCCAGGGCGGCGACGATCCCCCTGGCCACCTCGTCGCAGCGGGTGATGCCCCCGAAGATGTTGATGAAGATGGCCTTGACCTTGGGATCGGAGTTGATGACCTCGAGCGCGCCCGCCATCACCTCGGCGTTGGCCCCGCCGCCGATGTCGAGGAAGTTGGCCGGGGAGCCACCGACCTGGTTGACGACGTCGCAGGTGCTCATCGCCAGCCCGGCCCCGTTGGCGATGATGCCGACCTCGCCGTCCAGGCCGACGTACTGGAGGCCCTTGGACTTGGCCAGCCGCTCCCGCTCGTCGAGCTCGTCGATGTCGCGGAAGCCGTCCCATTCGGGGTGGCGGAAGGACGCGTTGTCGTCGAGGGTGACCTTGGCGTCGAGAGCGTGCACCCGCCCGTCGGTGGTGAGGACGAGCGGGTTGATCTCCACCAGGTCCGCGTCGCCCTCGACGTAGCAGCGGTACAGGTTGAGGAGGATGCCGACCGCGCCGTCGGCCGCCTCGGGGTCGAGGGCGGCCCGCTCGACGAGCTGGCGGGCCTGGGCCTCGGTCAACCCCACCGCCGGATCGATGTGGAGCCGGGCGATGGCCTCGGGCTCCTCCTCGGCGACCTGTTCGATGTCGACGCCGCCCCTCGCCGAGACCATGCCGAGGTGCATCTTGGCCGCCCGGTCGAGGGTGAAGCTGGCGTAGTACTCCTTGGCGATGTCCGACGCGTGCTCGACCCAGAGGCGGTGGACGACGTGGCCCTTGATGTCCATCCCGAGGATGTTGCCGGCGTGGGTCCGGACCTCGTCCTCGGTGGTCGCCAGCTTGATGCCACCCGCCTTGCCTCGGCCGCCGACCTGGACCTGGGCCTTGACCACGACCGGGTACCCCGCCTTGGCGGCCTGGGCCACGGCTGCCTCGACGGTGTCGGCCACTCCACCAGCCGACACCGGGATGCCGTAGTGGGCGAAGTACTGCTTGCCCTGGTATTCGAACAGGTCCACTGGCGCGCTCCTCTGGTTCGTGGGTACGTCTCGTCCGGCCCGCTCAGGTGGGCTGGTTGCTCTCCGCGGCGTCGAGGGCCCGCTCCAGCCACTCGGTGATCGTGTCCATGCGGGCGCCGGGGGTGAAGATCTCGGCGGCACCGAGCTCCTTGAGCGCGGGGATGTCCGCGTCGGGGATGATCCCTCCACCGAAGACGAGCACGTCTTCGGCACCCCGGGTCCCGAGGAGCTCGATGACCCGAGGGAACAGGGTCATGTGCGCCCCCGACAGCAATGACAGCCCGACCGCGTCGGCGTCCTCTTGGATCACGGTCTCGACGATCTGCTCCGGGGTCTGGTGGAGACCGGTGTAGATGACCTCGAAGCCTGCGTCGCGCAGCGCCCGGGCGATGACCTTCGCCCCGCGGTCGTGGCCGTCGAGTCCCGGTTTGGCCACGACGACTCGATAGTGACGGTGCACGACCGGAATACTACGCAGGTGCCCGTGCGCGCTCTCCAGACAGAGCTCCGGTGACCCGCCGACCCACGCCGCGGCGGGGCCGCTCGCTCCTGTTGATCGCCGGCCTCGCCGTGCTCACCGCCGTCCTCCTGCTCGTCTTGGTCCTGCGACTCGCGCGAGATCCCCAGGCCAAGGTCAACCTCGGCGACCAGGAGTTCGACGTGGGCCAGGCGACGACGATCGCTCGACCGATCCTCGCCGCAGGACCCCTGCTCTTCCAGGCCCTGCGGGGCACCCAGCTCGACATCTTCGTCCAGCACGTCGATCCCGACCCGACCCGGGGCTGGCTGGCCTTCCTGGCGCACGCCCCGGGCGAGGCCCGCACCTGCCTGCTGCGCTGGGAGGCCGCCGCCCTTGACTTCAGCGACCCCTGCAGCACCCGACGCTTCCCCGCGACGGGCGACGGCCTCGCCCAGTACGCCACTCGCGTGGACACCCACGGCCACGTGATCGTCAACCTGCGGGCCTCGGTCGGCACGACGCCGCCGTCGACCCGCTGAGGAGGCCGGCCCAGCGCCGGGGTGACACATCCAGCGTGGAGCCCGTCGGTAAGATCCGCGAGGTGCCAAGTGGACCGGCCCCTCGCCACGGGTGAAACCCGTGCACGCCGCGGTGGCGGGCGTAGACGACGTGTTGGAGATCCGTGACCTGGTCGTTTGACGATCCTCCCGGCCGTGGCGGGCCCCGCCGATCCGTCGCGCCCGGATCCGGGCCGGCGCGGCGGGCCGGCGCGGCGCGGCGGGCCGGCGCGGTGCGCCGGTGGCCGCGACGGGTGCTGCTGGCCACCAACATCACGGTGGCCGTCATGCTCGTCGCCGCGGGATCCGTGTACGGCTACGTGACGTGGCGGTTCGGCCAGATCAAGCGGATCCACATCACCCACCTCGGCAACGCCACCGGCAAGTCCGAAGCACCGGGCAGCCCGATGACGATCCTCATCGTCGGCAGCGACTCGCGCGCCGGGATCACCGGCGCCGATGCCAAGGCCTTCGGCAGCGGGGCCGCGGTGGGCGGCCAGCGCTCCGACACCATCATCCTGCTTCACGTCGACCCGAAGACCACGTCGGCCACCTTGATGTCGATCCCTCGCGACCTGTGGGTCCAGATCCCCGGCAAGGACTTCCAGCAGCGGATCAACACGACCTTCGACACCGGTCCCGACCTCCTGGTCCAGGCCATCGAGCAGGACGTCGGCATCCAGATCGACCACTACATCGAGGTCAACTTCAACTCCTTCCGCCAGGTGGTCGCGGCGGTCGGTGGGGTCAAGCAGTACTTCCCGACACCGGCGCGCGACGTGTTCTCCAACCTGGTCGTACAAAACGCCGGATGCGTCAACCTCACCGGCGACGGCGCCCTCGCCTTCGTCCGCTCCCGGCACTACGAGTACTACGCCAACGGGCGCTGGCACTTCGAGGCGGAGAGCGACCTGGCCCGCATCCGCCGCCAGCAGTCCTTCATCCGCAAGATGATGGCCAAGGCCCAGAGCAGCGGGCTCACCGACCCCCTGCGCCTCAACAGCATCGTCGGCGGGATCACCAGCAACCTCACCGTCGACAGCGGGTTCAGCCAGGGCCTGATGCTGAGCCTGGCCAAGCGCTTCCGCAGCATCTCCCCCGACAACCTGCCGTCGGTGACCCTGCCGACGGATCCGGCGGTGATCCAGGGCAACGACGTCCTCCAGATCAAGCAGCCCGACGCCCAGGACGCCATCAACGCCTTCCTCGGCAAGGCACCGGTCAACGCCCCCGCGAGCACGACCACCGCGCCCAGCGTCCCCACCGGCATCAGCGCGGCCGACGTCCGGGTGAGCGTCCTCAACGGCACCGGCGTGCGGGGCCAGGCCGGCGCGGTGGAGACGTCGCTGCGGGCGCAGGGCTTCGTCGTGGTCTCGATCGGGTCCGCCCCCACCTACAACAACCCGACGTCGGTGATCCGCTACGGCAACGGCGGCGCGGGCAAGGCCGCCCTGCTGGCCACCGCGATCGTGGGCGGCGCCACCCTGCAGGCCGACTCGACCCTCCAGGGCGCCGATGTGGTCCTGACCACCGGCGCGACCTTTGCCGGCATCCGGACACCCGGCGCGGCCGCCACCACCGTGCCGAGCCCGTCCACGACCGCCGGCGCCACCCCGACGACGGCGGCTCCGGCCACCCCGTCGGCCACCGCCTACCAGCTCCCCGGCACGCCCGCCGGGTTCGTCGCACCGCCCTGCTGAGGCACGGCCGGACCGGCACGGGCCACTTCGGGGCACCCGCACCGCGTCCGCGCCGGAGGGGAGGCGCGCAGCCGCCTCAGGCCCGCTTGAGCGGCGCCAGCGAGAGCAGCAGCCGCTTCTCGCCCACCGAGGGAAACCGCACGACCGCCTCCGTCTTGTCGCCACGGCCCGCCACGTCGAGCACCACGCCCTCACCCCACTTGGCGTGGACCACGTCGTCGCCGGCCCGCAGCCCGAGGGTGTCGGCTCCGGTCCCCTTGACCGGGCCGGTCCGCCCGCCGCGCAGCGCCGCGTCGACCACGGCCTCCCGCCCCCGAAACCCGCTGCCGCCGCCGAGGTGGCGGTTGATGTGGCGGTGCCCTCCCTCGGCGGCGCGCATCAGCACCTCGGGGATCTCCTTCACGAAGCGCGACGGGGGGTTGTACTGGGTCTGCCCCCACAGGCTCCGGCACCAGGCATAGGACAGGTAGAGCCGCTCCCTGGCCCGGGTGATGCCCACGTAGGCCAGGCGGCGCTCCTCCTCCAGCTCGTCGGGGTCGCCGAGGGAGCGCAGGTGGGGGAAGACGCCGTCCTCCATGCCGATCACGAACACGACGGGGAACTCGAGGCCCTTGGCGGTGTGCAGGGTCATCAGCACGACCTTGGACTCGTCGTCGCCCAGCTCGTCGGCGTCGGCGACCAGGCTCACCTCCTCGAGGAAGCCGTCCACGTCGGGCGCCTCCCGGGCCGCCCCGATCAGCTCCGCGATGTTCTCCAGCCGGCCGGCGGACTCGATCGAGGCGTCGGCCTCGAGCTCGGCGCGGTAGCCGGTGCGCTCCAGCACCGCTTCGAGCACTGCCGCGGGACCGCCACGGGAGACCTCGGCCTGCTCGAAGGAGACCTGCTCGAAGGACACCTGCTCGCCCGCCTCGGGGACGGGCGCCTCCACGGGTCGGGCGATCTCCCCGAGCTCGTCGAGCAGGGCGCGCAGGTCCCGTAGGCCGGCGAGCGCCTTGCCGGTCACGCCGGCCTCCTCGGCGTGCACCAGCGCGTCGGCGAAGGTCCGACCGTGGGTGCGGGCCCACTGGTCGAGCCGCACGATCGACGTGTCGCCCACGCCGCGCTTTGGGACGTTGACGATGCGCTTGAGCGACACCTCGTCGAGGGGGTTGGCCACCGCCCGCAGGTACGCGAGGAGGTCTTTGATCTCACGGCGATCGTAGAACTTGGTGCCGCCCACCACCTTGTAGGGGATGTTGCGCCGGACGAGCTCCTCCTCGACGGCGCGGCTCTGCGCGTTGGTCCGGTAGAAGACCGCGACGTCACCCCAGGAGTGCTCCCGACCGTCGGCTCCGACGCCGCCCAGGGTGCCGTGCAGTCGGGTGATCTCCGCCGCCACCCAGCTGCCCTCGTCGTGCTCGTCCTCGGCGTGGTAGCGGGTGATCAGCTCCCCGCCGATCTGCTCGGTCCACAGCGACTTGGGTTTGCGCATGGCGTTGTTGGCGATGACCGCGTTGGCCGCGTCGAGGATCGTCTGCGTCGAGCGGTAGTTCTGCTCGAGCACGATCACCGTGGCCTCCGGGAACGTGTCCTCGAACTGGAGGATGTTGCGGATGTCGGCCCCGCGGAACCGGTACACCGACTGGTCGCTGTCGCCCACGACGCACACGTTGCGGTGCCTCTGGCCGAGCAACATCACCAGCTCGTTCTGCGCACGGTTGGTGTCCTGGTACTCGTCGACGAGGAGGTGGCGGAAGCGCTCCTGGTAGTGGGCCAGCACGTCGGGGCAGGCCTGGAGCAGGTTGACCGTGACGAGCAGCAGGTCGTCGAAGTCCATCGCGCTCGCCGCCAGCAGGCGGCGCTGGTACTCGCGGTAGACCTCGGCGATGCGCCGCTCGTGGATGGTCCGTGCCGTGGCGGCGTAGGCCTCGAAGTCGATCAGATCGTTTTTCGCGGCGGAGATGAGGGCGTGGACCTGGCGCGGGGGGAACTTCTTGCTGTCGACGTTGAGGTCGCGCAGCACGTAGCTGACCAGGCGCACCGCATCGGCCTGGTCGTAGATCGTGAACGAGGACTTGTAGCCGAGCCGGGAGGCGTCCCGGCGCAGGATGCGCACGCAGGCGGAATGGAAGGTCGACACCCACATCCGGCTCGCCACCGGCCCCACGAGGGCACCCACCCGGGAGCGCATCTCGTCGGCCGCCTTGTTGGTGAAGGTGATGGCCAGGATCTCGAAGGGCGAGACGCCCTGGTCCCGGATGAGCCAGGCGATGCGGTGGGTGAGCACCCGCGTCTTGCCCGACCCGGCGCCGGCCACGATGAGCAGCGGGCCCTCCGGGTGGGTGACCGCCTCCGCCTGCACCGGGTTGAGACCCTCCAACAGCTGCGACGGCGCGGCGGCGAAGCTCACCCGGTCCACGGTACCCGACCCCCCTGACCGCGAGCCCGGGACCGGGCCACTACTCCCACTCGATGGTGCCCGGCGGCTTCGAGGTGATGTCGAGGGCGACCCGGTTGACCCCTGGCACCTCGTTGATGATCCGGCTCGACAGCCGCTCCAGCAGCTCGTACGGCAGCCGGGCCCAGTCCGCGGTCATGGCATCGTCGCTGGTCACGGCGCGTATCACGACGGGGTACGCATAGGTCCGCTCGTCGCCCATCACGCCCACGGTGCGCACCGCGGGCAGCACCGCGAAGCTCTGCCACAGGTCGCGGTAGAGCCCGGCGCGACGCACCTCCTCGGTGACGATGGCATCGGCGGCCTGCAGGACCTGCACCCGCTCGCGCGTCACCGTGCCGATGATGCGCACCGCCAGGCCCGGCCCGGGGAAGGGCTGGCGCCACACGATCTCCTCCGGCAGGCCCAGCTCCTCGCCCACGGCGCGCACTTCGTCCTTGAAGAGGTTGCGCAGCGGCTCGACCAGCTCGAACTGCATGTCGTCGGGGAGGCCACCCACGTTGTGATGCGACTTGATCCGGGCGGCATCGCTCGTCCCCGACTCGATGATGTCGGGGTAGAGCGTCCCTTGGACGAGGAACCTCGCGTCGCCGAGGTCCGCGGCCGCCTCCTCGAACACGCGGATGAAGGTCGCACCGATGATCTTGCGCTTGCGCTCCGGGTCGAGCACGTCGTCGAGGGCGGCCAGAAAACGATCGGCCGCCTTGACGTGCACCAGGTCGACGTTGAACTGGCGTCGGAAGGTCTCCTCGACCTGCTCGGCCTCGCCGGCGCGCAACAGCCCGGTGTCGACGAACACGCACGTGAGCTGCTCGCCGACCGCCTTGTGCACCAGGGCGGCCGCGACCGCCGAGTCCACGCCCCCGGAGAGCCCGCAGATGACGTGCTCGGTGCCGATCTGCTCGCGGATGGCGGCGACGGACATCTCGATGACCGAGGTCATGGTCCACAGCGGCCGGCAACCGCAGACGTCGTAGAGGAAGCTCTTGAGGATGTCCTGCCCACCCTGGGTGTGGACGACCTCGGGATGGAACTGAACCCCGTAGATCCCCCGGCTCGGGTCCTCCAGCGCCGCCACCGGGGCATCGGCGGACGTGGCGGTGGCCCGAAAGCCCGGGGGGGCCTCGCTGATGCCGTCGAAGTGGCTCATCCACACATCGAACGCCGGGGGCACCTTGGTGAAGATCACCGAAGGGGGACCGCCCGCCGACGCCAGCGTGAGCCGGGTCCGGCCGTACTCCCCCCGCCCGGTCCTCGCCACCCGGCCCCCGAGCTGCGCCGCCACCAGCTGGGCGCCGTAGCAGATGCCGAGCACCGGGATGCCGAGCTCGTAGACGACGGGATCGAGCAGGGGCGCGCCTTCGACGTGGACCGACTTGGGCCCTCCCGACAGGATGATGCCGGTGGGCCGTCGGGCCTGCACCTCTGCGGCCGTGATGGTGTACGGGACGATCTCGCTGTAGACGTGTGCCTCCCGCACCCGGCGGGCGATCAGCTGCGCGTACTGGGCACCGAAGTCGACGACGAGGACGGTGTCAAAGGGATCCGACGTCGGCATGGGCAGGCCGCGGCTCAGTGACCCATGCCGACGCCCTGCGACCGCTGCAGGGACTTGCCCTCGGTCTGCAGGGCCGGGGCCACCATCATCTCCGCCTTCTGGAACTCCTTGACCGTCTCGTACCCGCAGGTCGCCATCGATGTGCGCAGAGCGCCGAAGAGGTTGAGCCGGCCATCGTTCTCGTGCGCCGGTCCGACCAGGATCTCGCGCAGCGTCCCTCGGGTGGAGGTCTTGACCCGTGCGCCGCGCGGCAGGCTGGGGTGGAACGTCGCCATCCCCCAGTGCCACCCGCGCCCCGGTGCTTCGACCGCCGCGGCGAGCGGCGAGCCGATCATCACCGCATCGGCGCCGACCACGATCGCCTTGGCGATGTCACCACCGGTGGCCATGCCACCGTCCGCGATGACGTGCACGTACACACCGGTCTCGTCGAGGTGCTGGGCGCGCGCCGCCCGGGCGTCGGCGATCGCCGTGGCCTGGGGCACCCCGATGCCGAGCACGCCGCGGGTGGTGCAGGCGTGGCCGGGCCCGACCCCGACGAGGACGCCCACCGCGCCGGTGCGCATGAGGTGCAGGGCGGCCTGGTAGGACGCACACCCACCCACGATGACCGGGATGTCGAACTCCCGGATGAAGCGCTTGAGGTTGAGCGGCTCGGAGGTCTTGGAGACGTGCTCGGCGGAGACCACCGTGCCTTGCACGACGAAGAGATCGAGCTCGGCCTCGAGCAGGACCGACGCATAGCGGGCCGTGCGTTGCGGGGTCAGGGACGCACACGACACCACCCCGGCGTCCTTGATCTCGCGGATGCGCTCGACGATCAGCTCAGGCCTGATCGGCTCCCCGTAGATCTGCTGCATGCGGGCCGTCGCCTTGTCGGCGTCGAGGCCGGCGATCTCCTCGAGGAGCGGGTCCGGATCCTCGTAGCGGGTCCACAGACCCTCCAGGTTGAGCACCCCGGCGCCCCCGAGGCGGCCGATCTCGATCGCCGACGCCGGGCTGACGACGCCGTCCATCGCCGAGGCGAGCAGCGGCAGCTCGAAGCGGTAGGCGTCGATCTCCCAGGAGATGTCGACGTCTTCGGGATCCCGGGTCCGGCGACTCGGCACGATGGCCACGTCGTCGAAGCCGTACGCCCGCCGCCCCGACTTCCCCCTCCCGATCTCGACCTCAGCCACGTTCGCTCCTCACCCGTGCGCGTCCTCAACTGGAAACCACCAGCGTACGGCTTCACCACGTCGGGGAGGTGACAAGGCCAGGGTCGGTCAGCTCTGCTTGGGCAGGTGGATCGCACCCGTGGCGAAGGCGATCACGACGAGGACGATCCCGATGGCCAGGGACGCCAGGCACCAGGTGCGGGCCAGGCGGCTGGCGCGCACCGCCGCGTCCCAGTCGCCTTCGGCCAGCCTGCGGTTGACCTGGAACCCGTAGACGATCGCGACCACGCCGGTGAAGGACCCCCCGGGGAAGAAGAGCACCGTGCACAGGATCGACCACACCAGGTAGGTGGGCAGGGAGACACGCCCGCCGACCGACGACGGGGTGCGCGGCCTCGAGCGCGAGCGCAGGGCCGAGGGCCACGGGCGAGGCGGCTCCTGGGTCCACGCCGGCTGGGGCGTCCAGGCCGGTCCCGGTCCCCACGATCCCTCCGGTCC
>Ga0075030_100005610_pt1 | contig 11306 bp, 13 predicted proteins | sample LitLauG_LLR_2012_FD_71393 | JGI IMG/M metagenome (GOLD analysis project Ga0075030, IMG submission 71393) | Freshwater sediment microbial communities from Pennsylvania, USA - Little Laurel Run_MetaG_LLR_2012 | ecosystem: Environmental > Aquatic > Freshwater > Creek > Sediment | place: USA...
GTACTACAGAAATTGTGGAAATGATCGGGTGCGGCACAAAATCCGGCAGGGGCAGCTGGCCAAGTGCCGTACAAGTGCCGATGCCCAGGGCGAGTCCGAGGCTGCCGCTGACCACGGTCAGGAGCGCAGACTCGGCAAAGAATTGCCGCAGGATGTCAGCGCTGGTGGCACCGACCGCCTTGCGCACGCCGATTTCGCGCGTCCGTTCGGTGACCGAGACCAGCATGATGTTCATCACACCGATTCCGCCCAGGCAGAGCGTAACGACGGCGACGCAGCCGAAAAACAGAGTGACGACTCCGAAAATATTGTCCAGCAGCTTGGCGCCTTCCATCGTGTCCCAGATGAAAAGCGCATCTTTGTCGGTGGCGTCGAAGTGATGCACGCGGCCGAGCACGCGCCGAACTTGCAGCACGGCGTCATCGTGAGTCTGCGGATCGGCAACCTGGAAGACGAGGTCGTCGAGATGACCCTTTACGATGCCGGGTTTCTGGGGAGGTGGAAAATCCCGGGCCACCGCCGAGTAGGGCGCGAACAGGTAGTCGTTGTCGGGTCCGCTGTAATTAGAATTCTGCTTTTTCTTTTCCAGAACGCCAACCACGGCATAGGGAATGCCTTTGATGGTCAGCATGGAGCCGACCGCCGGCTGTCCGCTGAAAAGTTGCTGCCGTGCTGCCGAACCGAGAACCACGACGCGGCGGCCCTCACGCTCATCTTCGTCAGTGATCAGGCGTCCGGATTCCAGCTTCAGGGAACGGAAGTCCTGATACGCGGGCCACATCCCGACGACTCCGCGACTCGCGGAGTTGAATGCGCTGACCTCGGGAACCTGCCGTCGCATTTCGGGGCTGACATTCTTGACGAGGTAACATTCGTCGCGAATCAGGCGGGCATCGTCGATGACCAAGGTGATTTCGCGCCCGGCGGCAAGCCCGCCAACCTGGGAACTGGTGCGGCCGCCCCAGACAATCACCAAGTCCTTGCCCAGGGTTTCCATGTGTTTCTTCTGATCGACCGTAAATCCGCGCCCCAGACCCACCAGCAGGATCACCGATGCGATACCCCACACGATCCCAAACATGGTCAGGAAGGTTCGCATCTTGTGAGCCCGGAAGGTGGCGAAAGCCTGGCGGAAGATTTCAGTGAGAGTCATGGGCGGGTCTCAGGTCTCAGGGGTCAGGTCTCAGGTTCTCGGGCTGGTTTTCCTGAGACCTGAGACCCGCGACCTGACACCGTCTTTACTGCAGCACTACCTGATCGCCCTCCTTCAGGCCAGCCAGCAGTTCTGTCTTGGCGCCGTTGGAGATTCCGATGTTGACGGCGACCTTTTTCTTGCCTTCCTTGCCCTTGGGATCGGGAACCTCGACGGACGCTTTCTTATCTTTGTCGTAGATGATGGAGCCTTCCGGAATCTGCAGCACGTTCTTGTGCTCTTCCAGAATGACCTCAGCGTTCGCCGTCATGTTCGCTTTGAGGACGCCTTCAGGATTGTTGATCGAGACCCGAACTTCAAACGTGGTGACGTTGTCCTTCTCGACGCCCATGGGAGAGATCTTTGTTACCTTCCCGGTGAAGGTCTTGTCTTTGAACGACTCGACCTTGATGCGTGCAGGCTGGCCCAGATAGACCTTGCCGATGTCGCTCTCGTCCACCTTGCCTTTTACGTACACTTCGCTGGTGTCACCGAGCGTCATGACCAGGGTTGCGCCCGAGCCCAACACCAGGATGGAGCTCACTGCATCCCCGATTTCCACGTCGCGCGAAAGTACGATCCCGTCAATCGGGGACTCGATCGTGGTGTAGCCAAGCTGTTCTTCGAGTTGCTTCAGGTTGGCGCGATCCTGCGCGACTTGCGCCTGCGCCTGGCCGATCTTGGCCTGCAGAACCTGTAACTGGGCCTTAGAGACGTTCTGCTTGTTCAGCGACATTTCGTAGTTCTTCTGCGCGTCATCGAGCGCGGAAGCGGAAACCACGCCATCCTTCGCCATGCCTTGAGCGCGATCATAGGCACGCTTCAGCAGCGGAACGTCGGGACCCTCGGCATCGACCTTGGCGCGTTCCAGATCGGCGCGGGTTCCGTTCAAGCTGGCGCTGGAGGCTTCGAGTTGCGCCCGCGCCTGATCGACACGAGCCTCGATTTCTTCCTTGTCGAGTTCGGCGAGAATCTGGCCTTTCTTGACTCTGTCGCCGTAGTCCACGTAGAGCTTCTTCACGATGCCGCTGGCTTTGGACTTGATCTCAACCTTGGTGATGGGCTCGATCTTGCCGGTGGCGACTACGCTCTTCGCCAAGTCGCCCTTCTCAACCTTGGCCAGCTTCGAGGGGTCGATCTTGGTGCCACCGCTGGCGAAGGCAAACAGAACCACCGCACCCAGCAGGACGATGCCAACCACGATGCCGCTATAGATAAATAATTTTCGCCGCTTCTTCTTGCCGTTGCCGTTTCCGTTCACGACTGCCTCCTACCTGAATTCAAGTTGGCTCTCACTGATTGTTACGAGAGAAGCACCCGAATAGTTCCTGAAAAGTGCTCTGGATGCTCTCGCACGATTCTGTTGAGTTAGACCGCTGCGGGTGGAAAAAGAAAGCGGGGATTAGGCTTTAGGCGCTAGGCTCTGGGCGTTAGGCTCTCGCGATCGGGACCACTGGTCAGGCGAAGACCCAGGAGGCGAACCGCCATAGCCTAAATCCTAGAGCCTAAAGCGGAAAGCCCAGAGCCTGGAATGTTAAAATTGCAGCTCCATGATTGCGCCTGTGCTGCTGCGGGTGTTCGTGATCCTGCTCCTGGTAGCGGCCAATGCCTTCTTTGCAGCGGCTGAGTTTGCTCTGGTCAGCGTGCGCGAAACACGCATCCAGCAGCTGATCGAAGCCAACCGGGTGGGCGCCCGCACTGTCCTCAAACTCCACCAGCAACTCACGCGGGTCGTCAACGGCGTGCAACTGGGGATCACCGTGATGAGCCTGGCGCTGGGCTGGCTGGGCGAGCCCGTGCTGGCGCAAATGTTCCAAAACGGGATCGGCACGATTCCGCACGCAACCCTCTACGCGCACTCGATCGCGGTCGGAGTGGCCTTCATCCTGATCACCAGCCTGCACGTGATTCTCGGCGAACTGGTTCCCAAGTCGCTTGCCCTGCAGCGGGCCGAGCGGGTGGCGCTGGCGGTGGCCGCGCCCATGGATGTTTTTCTGACTCTAACCGGCCCCCTGACGACTGCGATGAGCCGGATCGCCGGCATGGTGCTGCGCGCGTTTGGAACGCACGAGATCCGGCATGGCTCGGTTCATTCTCCCGACGAACTCAAGCTGATTGTGACGGCAGCGCATCACTCCGGGCAGCTCTCGTCGGTACAGGAAGAGGTTCTGCTGAACGCGCTGGACCTCGACAACATTACGGCGCGCCAAGTGATGGTGCCCCGCACCAGAATTTTCTCGTTGCCTGCGGACATGAGTTTGGATGAGGCGGTAACGCGGGTGGTCGAGGAGCAACACTCGCGCGTTCCGGTGTACGATCCGCAGCGTGGACCCGAGCATATTGTCGGAGTGCTTTATGCCAAGGACCTGATGCGCTGGACGCGGCTGCGCCTCAGCCTGATTACTGCGCCCTCAGCCGCCCTGCGCGTCTCGCGCGTGCCCATTGGCCAGATCATGCACGATGTGCTGGTAGTTCCCGAGACCAAACCTCTGTTGGAGTTGCTCGGTGAATTTCAGCAGCGCAAGCGCCATCTGGCGGTGGTGGTGGACGAATTCGGCTCGACGGCGGGAGTGATCTCGGTCGAGGATGTGCTGGAGCAGTTGGTCGGAGAACTGGAAGACGAGTTTGACGTGTCGTCCGCGCAACCCGCGGTGGCCGACGTGAATGCTCCGATGTCGCTCGACGGCGCGATGAACATTCGTGACCTCGAAGCGCAGTACGAAATGACGCTGCCCCAGGACGAAGGCTACGAGACGTTGGCCGGTTTTATGCTGTCGCGATTGCAGAAGATTCCGCAGGGGGGCGAGGCCTTTGATTATGACGGGCGGCGCTTTGTTGTGGAGAAGATGGATGGCCATCGTATCGCGACCGTGCGGATTGAGCCGATTCCGGCTCCGGCCTCTTCGGCGCAACTGGCGGGGGACTGACGATCATGTGGCGTCCGATCGTCCGACGATTGATGTATACGCTGCCGGTCATCTGGCTGGTTGTCTCAACCGTCTTCCTGCTGATTCATTTTGTTCCGGGCGATCCCGTCCAGCAGATGCTGGGGGAAGGTGCAGCAACGGGTGATATTCAGGCCATGCGGCACGCCTATGGGCTCGACGTCCCGCTAGGGCAGCAGTACCTGAATTACTGGAAGGGCGTGCTGCACGGGGACCTGGGCAAGTCGTTGCGCTTTAACCAGGGCGTGACGAAGTTGATCGTGCAGCGCTATCCGTTTACCTTGCAGCTCACGCTGGCATCGCTGTTTGTCGCGATTGTGCTAGCCATACCGACGGGCGTACGCTCGGCGCGGCACCGCAACCAATGGGATGACCGCGTGCTGAGCGTCGTCAGCCTGTTTGGATTGTCGTTTCCCAACTTCGCGCTCGGGCCGGTGCTCATCTTGTTCTTCTCCGTGAAGCTGGGATGGCTGCCAGTTTCAGGGTCGGGCACTTTCGCGCATCTCGTGCTTCCCGCCATCACCATGGGCGGCGCGCTGGCCGCCATCCTGACGCGCATGGTGCGCACCTCGATGCTCGAAGAACTGGGGCAAGACTACATCCGCACCGCCCGCGCCAAAGGCCTGCCCGAGCGTACCGTGGTCTATCGTCACGCGCTGCGCAATGCCATGATCCCGATCCTGACCGTGCTCGGCTTGCAGTTTGGGGCCCTACTGGCGGGAGCCATCGTGACCGAGACGATCTTTTCCTGGCCGGGGATTGGACGGCTGACCATCCAGGCCATTGGGAACCGCGACTACTATCTGGTGCAGGGGTGCATTCTGGCGATTGGGCTGACGTATGTGGCAGTGAATTTTCTGACGGATCTTTTGTATTCAGCGGTGAACCCGAGGATACGGCAGTGAAGAATTGGACACGCCCGTGCAACGCTGGCGATTCTGCGCCCAGGTAGGAGAGCACGAATGACGGCATTTCAGGCATTTCTGGATGATAGCGGCAGTGGAATTCCAGTGTTTGTATTGTCGGGGTACGTCAGTTCTGTTGATTGGTGGGAGGCCTTCTCCCAGTTCTCCAAAATTAAAGCGGCTGAGCGCAATGTGCGTTTGGCAGGATTTTTTGAACTTATCAACCACGCGGCTCAGGCCTCGATAAGCTCCATAATTCCGATCTCTCATTACAAAACAATCATAGCGGGAAAAATCAAAAGTGAATGGGACGACCGTACTTCATCGCCCTGTTTGACATAATCACGCGACTTCTGGAAACTCACACGGGCTTGCGAATTGCAGGGGCCGTTGATGGAGTGCTCGATTTCATCTTTGACAATAACCCAAGATTGGCAGCGACGGTCCCGCATTGGTATCAGTACACTCGAAGCCTGTTGCACCCCATTGTTAAAAATTCAATTGGTGGCGCGCCACGCTTTGAAGACGACAAAGACTTCTTGCCATTACAGGCTGCCGACGCTCAGTCTTGGTACTACAGGCGACTGTTCTCAGAAAGGCTGCGTAACGAGCCATTCAAGAAGGAATTGCCTAAGGAGCTTTTTGCACCACTCGATACAATTCCTTCCGCTATGTCGTTTTGGGGGCCAGAAAGGATGTGCTTCGCGGTGGACCAAGCCAATCAGGGTCGCACAACCGTGGAGCGGTTGCCGTCAAGGCGATTCTAAGACGTTCACGACATAGTTGCGAATGCAGATCTAGGCTAACGTCGGTATCCAACTCATTGCCCACCTTGCGAGTAGCGGGCCTGATGCACCGAACTGGTGTATAATGGTGTCATGTCCGAGACCAAGCATGTTCGCAGGAGCGTATCGCTTCCCGCTCCCATTGCCAAACAAGTGGATCGCATGGCCAAGACTCAGCGCTTGAGCGACAACCGTGTTCTGGTGGAACTCATTGAGTTGGGTATCGAAGCGCGGAAACAGAAAGAGAAGACGTTTTTTGAGGTTGCCGAACGTTTTCGCGCCGCGAGCGATCCCGAACAAGCGAAGCGCCTTGGTGACGAGTTGGGCCGTCTGGTTTTCGGTGAATAATGCCCCAGCTTGAGACCTGGCCGCGAATCCCCGCGCCCATCCGCGACCATCTCGTCGAGCGAATGCGCGACCGCAACATCAGCCTCGACGACCTCAACCAGCTTCGGGTTTGGCTGGAAACCAGACCGAATGTCCCCGCAGGGCCGTGGTTCAAGGACTTCGGCTCGTTCAAACTGTGTGGCGAGGGCAAGTACCCCAAGACTTTTCTTCTTGCTGGCCAGCTAGCCACCGGGGAAAAACTCTAACGATGACGCGTCTCGACCAGACTATTCGGTGAGCCATTTGCTGATGCGACTCTCCACTTCCTCCTGCGAAAGAGTGCCGTTGACGCGCGCGTCCTCCAGCCCGCGCCGTACCTTCTCGAGGACGTAGAGGTCATACTGGATGTCTTCCACGGAGACGTCGTCCGGCAACCTATTCAGCAGCGACTCAACATCCTGCTTCGCGTTGCTCATAGTGCTCCTTTCGACGAGAATACCATGCGGGTGCCCTACTCATCGCGCCCTTGGCGATGCGTGGGCGCGAAACTACTGTCTCCTTAAATTCACCATACGCCGCTGTTGCGCCGAGTGGGGGTGCAATGCACTACTTCGTAGAAATTGTCGGGTGGGTCGGCGCCGTGCTGATCCTGGCTGCCTATGCGCTTCTGTCGCTCGGTAAGTTGCACGGACGCTCTGCCATATACCAGTGGATGAATGTGATCGGCTCCGCCGGTTTTGTAGTCAATAGCGGCTGGAACGGCGCCTACCCGTCGGCGGCGCTCAACGTTGTTTGGATGGGCATTGGAGCCTACGTGCTGCTCCAACGCCGCGGAGACAAGTAAAGCTGGGATCCGCCACGGTTTAAGATTGCACAATGACCGCCGCTATCTCGCTCCCTCGTCTCGCCCGCCACAACCCGTTGGCGGCGGTCGGGGTCATACTGGTGGCGTTCTTTCTGATCGCGGCCCTCTTCGCGCCCTGGATCTCGCCGCAAGATCCCGCCCACCTCGACCTGCCGATTCGCCTGCAACCGCCTTCGGCGAAGCACCTTTGCGGCACCGATGAACTCGGGCGCGACATTCTGTCCCGGTTGACTTGGGGCGCGCGCATTTCCATGTTTGTTGGCAGCAGCGTGGTGGCCGGTTCCTTGTTCCTCGGCCTGATCGTCGGCTCGCTCGCCGGATACTACGGTGGCCGCCTCGACCGCTTCGTCAACATCGTGCTGATGAATGCGTTTCTGTCATTCCCGGGCATTCTGATTGCGATTGGTTTCGTCGCATTCCGCGGACCCGGCATCTTCAACCTCGTGCTGGCCCTCTCGCTCGGCGGGTGGGTCGGATATGCGCGGCTGGTCCGCGCGCAAGTGCTCGCTGTCCGCGAAAGGGAATTCGTCGAAGCCGCACGCGCTCTTGGGGCGAGCGACATGCGCATTTTGTTGCGGCACATTCTGCCGAATATTATTCAGCCGGTGATCGTGCAGGCGGCGATCGGCATGGCGGGCGCGGTTCTGGCAGAAGCGACAATGAGTTTCCTGGGGCTGGGCGTGCCTCCTCCGACCGCCAGTTGGGGATCGATGCTGAACGACGCGCGCTCGCACCTGTTCGACGCGCCCCATCTCGTACTCTTCCCGGCCGCCACCGTGATGCTGGCGGTGCTAGCCTTCAACTTCATTGGCGATGCGCTGCGCGACGTGCTCGATCCGCGCTCGCGGATCGAAGCCGGGCTTTAACTTCCAGCTCCACTTTCGTACAATTGCGCGCTGTCGCATATTCTGTGTCGCCGAGGTCGATCATGTTGCTGTGGAAACTGACTCCACTCATGCTTTTACTCTTGCTGGCTCCGCTGCGGGCGCAACCCCAGCCGGCAAGTGCGCCCGCCGGTCCTGCCGCCACCGCAGTCCACACCGGGCCAGCCTTCGATGTGAAAGCTGCGGTTGACGCCTATTTAGCCACCGTTCCGCCCGACAAGAAAGCCCGCTCCGATGCCTATTTCGAAGGCGGCTACTGGCTGCAGCTCTGGGATTTCCTGCTGTCGAGCGCCATCGTGATCCTCCTGCTGCATTCGCGTCTGTCGGCGCGGATGCGCAATTGGGCACAACACCTCTCGTCGTGGCGGGGCATTCAGGACCTGGTCTACTTCCTGCAGTTTCTAGTGATCACGACCGTCCTGCAATTTCCGCTGACCGTTTACGAGGGCTACATCCGCGAGCACAAGTACGGCTTGGCCACGCAGACCTTCGGACCCTGGATGCGCGATCAGTTGGTCGGTTTGGCGGTAGGGGCGGTGCTCGGCGGGATCGCAGTCGTCGGGCTGTACGCTCTTGTGCGCCGGCTGGGAAAAAACTGGTGGGTGTGGGGAACGGTCGCGAGCATCGTATTTTCCGCCGTGACCATCCTGATCGCTCCGGTCTACATCGCGCCCCTGTTCAACAGGTTCAATAAACTCAACAACCCGACGATTAAGGAATCGATCCTGAGCATGGCGCGGGCCAATGGGATTCCGGCCACCGAGGTGTATGAGGTTGATGCCTCGCGCCAGTCCACGCGCATCAGCGCGTACGTGGCCGGATTTTTGGGCACTGAGCGCGTCGTCCTCAACGACAACCTGCTGAATCGCTGCACACCGGAAGAGATCCAGTCGGTGATGGGACACGAAATGGGCCACTATGTTCTTCACCATATCTACAAGGACTTGCTCTTCTTCGGTGTTCTGTTCCTGATCGGATTCGCTTATCTCAACTGGGGCACGCACTGGTGTCTGGCGTGTTGGGGAGACCGTTGGGGCGCGAAGGAGATTACCGACGTGGCCGCCTTGCCGCTCGCTGTCCTGCTTTTTTCCATTTTCTTTTTCGTACTGACTCCGGTGACCAACAGCTGGACTCGCATGGAGGAGTACGAAGCCGACATCTTCGGCCTGAATGCCGGTCGCCAGCCGGATGGCGAGGCCACCGTGGACCTGAAGCTGGGGGACTACCGCAAGCTGGATCCCGGGCCGATCGAAGAGATGATCTTTTTCGACCATCCCAGCGGACGCACCCGCATCACCGCCGCCATGCGCTGGAAAGCGGAGAACATGGCTGTGCTGCCGCCCGGAACAAAGGCTGGAGCGCAATAGAGAACGCCCGCAATCTCGTCACCACACCAGGTGAGCGCGCTCACCGCCGCCTGGCGCCTTGCCTGCTAGCGTGAAGGCAAGGAGATGAACCCATGGCGGCTACCTATTCCTATCGCACCACCGCTCATTGGACCGAACACACACGCGGAATCGTAGAAGCCGAGGGGATTCCCCGGACAATTAATTTCGCGGCGCCTCCTGAGTTTGGCGGAGAGCCCGGGCTATGGACGCCCGAGCACCTGCTGGTCGCTGCGGTTTCAACCTGCTTCGTGGCCACCTTGCGTGCAGTGGCGGAAGCTTCCAAACTTCAGTTGCACTCGCTCGAACTCACGGTCGAGGGCACCATTGAGAAGCAGGAAGGTGGATTTCGCTTCACGCGAGTGATTCTGCGGCCCACGGTGACGATCGCGAAAGAAGACGAACGCGAGCGCATGGGACGTCTGCTGGAAAAAGCAGAGCGCGCTTGCCTGATCACACGCTCGCTCGCCTGCACCACAATGCTGGAAGCGAAGATTCTGGTGCAGGAAGTGGCGCACGTGTAAGAAGGTCTCAGGTGTCAGGTCGCAGGTCTCAGGAAGATCCCTTTAACCTCAGCATTAGGTTCTGTTTGCAAATTCTTGACTAGTTGTGCGGCGTTGGTCGAGTCTTCTCTGAGACCTAAGACCTGAGACCTACCACCTTGCCCCTGGTAACCTTTCCCCTCATCCCCCGTCCAATCTTTGAGCGCCGATTTCGGGAACTTCCCTCCAGGCTGGCTCGTATGAATAGATATATGGAACTGACCTACCAAATCGAATGCTTACACGATGTGGCCGTCGTGGGCTGCTCGGGGCGCCTGGTGCGCGGCGCGAAACTCGATGAGTTCCGTATTCGGCTGGAGCGCTTAGAGAACCTCCGGGTGCTGGTGCTTGACCTGTCCGGTATTGAGCAAATGGATGCCGGCGGCCTGGGCGTGTTGCTGATGCTGAGGCGCTGGGCTTTGCAGCAGAAAGTGCAGCTGAAACTGGTGAATCCCTCACCGTTCGTGCGGCGCGTGCTCCAGGCCACCCACTTAATCTCGGTCTTTGAAATCTCTTCCCTCGAGGAGGCGCTCTGCATTCTCCGAGCGCCCGAGGGACCTCCCAACTACGCGGTCGCCTGAATCGGTTTCCGTCCTAGATTTTGATCTGGCCGCGATGCTTTATAATTCGCGGCCATGATGTCTCCTCTGCGGGTGCCCCACTCATTCGCGTTCTCTGCGAATGAGTGGGTTGCCATGATCAGTTTTCCGCCGCCTCCCTCGCCTCAATGACTCAACTCGCGCACAAGCTCCGCGTCCGCGATTATTTCTCCCTCGGTTGGGGAACGATGGTGGGCGTGGGCTGGCTGGTCGTCATGGACGACTGGCTGATGCGGGGAGGGACGCTGGGCGGCGTGCTGGGCTTCGCGATTGGCGGCATGCTCCTTCTGCCGATTGGCTACGTGTACGGAAAACTCGTGATGGTGATGCCGGATGCAGCCAGCGAGATCGCTTACACCGCCCATGTCTTTCCCCAACCGGTCAGCTTCTTCACGGGATGGATGATGCTGCTGGCGTATTTCATCGTCTGCCCGTGGGAAGCGGTGGCCGTCGGGCGGATTGCAGGATACATTTTCCCGGCCCTGGATTCGATCGAGCTATACCAGGTGGCGGGAAAACCGGTGTACTTGCCGCATCTGGTTATCGGGATCGCGCTGACCGTGCTGCTCACAGTGGTCAACTTCCACGGCATCCGGCTGAGCGCCGCGTTTCAGAATTGGACGACGTTTGGCACGCTGGCGTTTTTTGTGATCTTCGTCGGATTCGGCGTTGCACGCGGATCCACCACCAACTTTCCGCCTTTGTTCACCCATACGCCCTTCGTTTCGATTCTGCTGGTGCTGCAAATCGTTCCGTACTTCATGACAGGATTCGAATCGGTGACCAAGGCCGCGGAAGAAGCCAGCCCCGAGTTGCGGTCGCGCAGCTTCTCCAAGGCAATTGCCATGGCTATCCTGGTGGGCGTCTTGTTCTACAC
>Ga0075030_100005616_pt1 | contig 11295 bp, 10 predicted proteins | sample LitLauG_LLR_2012_FD_71393 | JGI IMG/M metagenome (GOLD analysis project Ga0075030, IMG submission 71393) | Freshwater sediment microbial communities from Pennsylvania, USA - Little Laurel Run_MetaG_LLR_2012 | ecosystem: Environmental > Aquatic > Freshwater > Creek > Sediment | place: USA...
AAAGGTTCTGGTCGTACGACTGGCCGTTGAAAATCCCGCTGCCGGAATTGTTGGCAGTGAAGATACCAGGGCTTAGATTGGTGACCGGTACGGAACCGGAAGCGACGATGGTCCCTCCATGCGTCACTTGTATGATCGCGGGGTTGGCTATCGGCGCGGCGGGAACCAGGAAATTGATTTGCGTTGCCGACAGGGCGAACACCGTGGCCTGCGCGCAGGCTTTGGAGCTGTCAGGCCCGCAGATCGCGACCGTCGTGGTGGAATCGGCAGGTAGGTTCGCCCCAAACGCGGACGCGATACTGCCCGGAGCGATCTGGGAAACGTAGTTCGCCGCGTTTACTACCGCCAACGGCGCAGGCGCGGCAGCGGCGCCGAGGGCACTAAACATCGCTAAGATTACGCCCCGCATGCTTTTGCCAACCCAAATCTTAGCCATCAGTTGCTGTCGATCAGATGCGCTTCACGAGCAGGGAAACCAGGTATTCTTGGGCGATCTGTTCGCTTCGTATCGACGGCCACCTGTTGAAGATTTTCTCAGCCGATGTTACTTGGCTCAGGACATCGCTGAGCCGATTCGAAGCCGCCCTCATTGCCCGTGATCATATTATAAGAGGCGGCGGATACGGCCCTCCGTAGGTTCGCTTGTATCGGGGGCGCATCGTTACTGCGCTGCAATGCCCAACTCGCGGTACAGCGCCGCGCTGTTGAAGACCACACCATCTTTGATTACCAGCCGGCCGCGCCGGATATCACTGATATGGACTGCCGGGTTGCCATCCACCAGCAGGAGGTCCGCTTTCTTGCCGATCCCAATGGATCCCAGCTCGCTGTCAACCTTTACGACACGGGCGGCGCCGAGTGTCGCCATCTGGAGCACTTTCGGCGCCGGGATCCCGGCATCCACCCAGAGTTCCAGCTCCCGGTGCAGCATCAAGCCTTCCAATCCATCGGTACCGGCCACTAGTGGCACTCCCGCGTCATACAGCCGCTTCGTCATCCGCAACAGCGCCGTAAACGCAGATTTGTAAAGGTGGTCTTTGTCTCCAGGGGCCGGCAAACCGCCCTGCGTAGCGCCACGCTGAATCTGCACCGGCAGCCGGGACAAGATTGGTTTCCAACTGTCGGACACTTGACCGGGACGGTCCGTGAACATGCTCTCAAATACGCCGAGCGTCGGATCGATGACGGTCTTCTTTTCTTTCAGAAGGCCGATGAAAGCGGTTACCTGCGGGGAACTCTGGTCGAGTGCGGCGGCATTCTCAGCCACGGCCGTGAAGCGCGCGGGCGTGCGCGTATCGTCCACTTTGCCGGCCAGGAAGTTTAGGAAGATGAAATTCATGTGCTGAATCTCGTCCGCGCCTGCCCGGACAAACTGTTCGGCAGTCATGTGATTCGGCACATGGCCGCTCACGCGCATGCCCTTGGCATGGGCGAGCGCCACGATCCCGGGAAACAGCTCCGGCTTGAGCGAGCTATAGACTTTGATCTGCTTGTACCCGAGCGAGGCATAGCGTTCGACGGCCGCGCGAGCTTCCTCTTCTGTGTCGGCAAACACTTTGGTGGGCCCTTGATACGGCCCACGGCCATCGATAAAACCGCAGGGAAAGATGCGGGGGCCGATGGCTTCGCCGGTATCATACTGCTTGCGGAGCTTTAAGAGCATGTCGACGTCGTTGGCCATGTCCCGCACGCTGGTTACGCCGCTGGCAATGCTCAACAACCCGGATCCGGCGCCGGTGTGTACATGCATATCCCAGAGGCCCGGCAAAAGCGTTTGGCCCGTTCCGTCAATAAATTCGGCATCCGGATCGGCAGTCTTACCGGCCGCGGGTCTAATTTCGGAGATGCGCCCTCCCTCGATCCAGACCGTCTGTTTCTCTCTTGTAGTGGCGGTGACTGCGTCGAAGACCCGGACGTTGCCGATCACGATCCTCTTCGGGTGGCGGCCCAGGCGCTGCGCCAGTGTGCGATAGCGCGCTTCTTCGCCGGCAGTCTCCAATTGAATCAGTTGGTCTGCCGCAGACTCCCATCCCTCACGAATCACTGAGCTCCACGGGTTGGGAGCAGCGAAGAAGCGATTCTCGTTGTCGAGCCAGACCGAGATGGGAGCAAAACCCAAACCCGTAATCAAATACTGAGTAACGGGGATCGTTTGATCCGCGACCTTCAGCGTGGTCTGCGCGGCTCGTTCCAAATGCGCTTCCCCGCCCGGTAGAAGGGCGATGGTGTGACTGGTGGCCTTTTGTAGTGCATTCACCATCCAAGCCACTTCGGCGTTCGGACCATTCACGCTGACGTAGTAGCCTTGGGCGGACGCCGAGCCATGCTCAGTGGTGCTGTTCCAACGCGCTTCGCCGTCTTTTACGGAGAAACGCTCATCCACCGGAGCTTTTAAATAGTCGTGGCCAGTCAATACAACGGACGCGGGGAAGCCGCGCGAGTCCAGCGTGTAGTGACCGCGAATCTCCGGACCCCGGCCGCGGTCGTTGAATGTGTACTCAATATCGATGGACCCGTCGGCGTTGTATGTCTCCATTTCCTTGCCGGCCGGGTTCCCGGCAAAGAGAATGGAGCTCTTGTAGGTGGCAGCCCAGGAGACCGAGGCGAGAAGCGAAAGCAGAGCAAGAATTCTAGTCACGATCCTTCAATTATCCCGAAAAGCTGGACGGCCGCGCGGCGGCCAAGCGCTGTCATCGGATGCCGGACAGGAGTCACCGGTGTGTCCGGGCGTAAAATCAAAGAGGGAAGCTTATGCAACATGCCTACAAGACGACCGATCTGACGCGCAATGATCTCAATGTCGTGAAGCGCCTCTTGGGCCGCAGCCTGCAAAACGACGAAGCCGTCGAAGTAATCGCCCGAAAATTGACTGATCTATCGGATGAGGTTGAATCTCGCAGGCGTGCCGCGGCCCGGATTCTTCAACTCGCAAAGGGCAAGAGCCTTCACGGCGTCGCCGTTCGCGACCTGATCGACGAAGGCCGTCGCCTTTGATTTCCTTTGTTCTCGACGCTTCCACTGCAATTTAGTGGTGCTTCGAAGAAGTCCAGACTCCTTACGCAATCGACATCTTTACAGCAGGTTTCGGGCGGCGCTGATGTTCATGTAGCGAATATCTGGCCATTGGAAGTCACAAATGCTCTCGTAAAAGCACTTCGTCGTCGGCACATCTCCCGGGAGGAGTTATTCGAGTACGCCCGTCAACTCGGCGATCTCCGTGTGCACGTAGACGTCGTGGCGCCCCAACGGGCGTTTGCCCAAATCCTCGCACTTGCTGAACGCTACCAGCTCACGACCTATGACGCCTCCTATCTCCCACTCGCTCAACGACTCGGGATCCCGATAGCGACCACCGACGGAGGACTTGTTCAAGCGGCGGCAGCCATCCATATCCCAATTCTGAGTTTGAGAGCATAGGAACTTACCGAATCAAAGCCCGGTAGCGCCCGATCAACTCGCGCGCGCGCGTTTCCGACGTGTGCCGCGCCTCGATCGCGCGTCTGGCATTCGCGACCAGCCGGGCACGCCGGTCCGGGTCGTCCAGCAGCTCACCGATGGCGCGGGCCAAGGCGGCGGGGTCGCTGGGCGGCGTCAACACAGCGTTCTCGCCGTCGGTAATGATCTCCGGAATACCGCCCACCCGCGTCGCAACTGAGGGAACTCCGGCGGCCATCGCTTCCAGCAGAACGTTGGGCGAGCCTTCTGTGAGTGACGGCAGAACCATAAGGTCAGAGACTGCGTAGTACTGAGCCGTGTCCTGAATCTGGCCGGTGAATATTACGCCTTCTCCCGCGGATGCCTCCAGCCGTCCCCGTTCCGGGCCATCGCCGACGAGGATCAGCCGCACGCGCCGATTCTGGCGTCGCAATTGGTGGTACGCCTCGATCAGATCGATATGCCGTTTTTCGAGCGACATCCGGCCAATGGCCAGCAAAACCCGTTCGTCCGGCTCAATTCCCAGGCCCGCGCGAATGGCTTCCCGATCGAGCGCGCGCACGCCGTTCGCCCATGTTAAGTTGACCGCATTTTGCACCACTTCGATCCGCGATGATTTGACACCACGCTCCACTAACTGCCGCTTGAACGACTCACTCACCGTAAACACGCGGGTAGCCGCCCGCAATGAGCCCCGGTCCAACTGGCTATAGATGCGATCTTTGGCGTCGGTGGTGGTGTAGCCATGATGGAAGGCCACCCATCGGCGCTTCCGCCAGACACGAGACAGGTACACCAGGAAATGCGACTTGACGGCGTGCGTCTGAACAATATCCGGGTTTTCGGACTCCACCAGATCGCGGATGCGTCCCACCACATGCATGTCCATGGCCGAGCGCTCGGGTATGAGCACCACCGGGACCCCGGCCTGCTCCGCCGCGCGCGAAAAATCGCTGCCGCTGCGGCCCCGATCGAAGGTGGCTACTGAGATTTGAATCTCGCCCCGATCGCGAACGGTCTGGCAAAACTCCAGCAGATTTTTGGCCGGCCCCGTCACCGTAGCGGCTTCAATAAACACCAGCAAGCGCATGCTTAGGCTACGGCCCCGGCCAGTTGCTCGGCGTAGAGCGCGCGTAGCGACGTACCCAGAGACGCCCAATCGTAGCGTTCCGTCACTAAATTGCGACCGCCTTCCGAGAGCTGGCGCCATTCCGGGGTGTCCTCCCGCAAACGCGCCACAGCGGCCGCGAAATCCGATTCGGAGTCGGCCAAAATCACGTTGCGCCCGGGCGTCACATCCAGCCCCTCCACTCCGAGCGTGGTGGAGATGACGGGGACGCCGGCGGCCATGGCTTCCAGCGCCTTCAACCGCGTACCGCTACCGATCCGCGCCGGTACGATCACCGAGCAGGCGCTACGGTAAAACGGCCGCACATCTTCCACGGTGCCGGTCACGGTGATGCCGGGCAACTGGCCCAGCGCAATCACTTGCGGAACCGGCCGGGAGCCGACAATCAGGAATTCCAGATCGGGCCTCGCCTGGCGAACCGCGGGCCAGATCTCCCGAGCGAAGTATTCGGCCGCATCAATGTTGGCGTGATAATCCATGGAGCCTACAAACACAACTTTGTTGCGAGGCCCGGGACTGCCTAGATGAGGAAACTCGCGACAGGCTTCGGCGATCGCGTCGTCGGAATGATGCTCGACATCCACTCCGTTGCCGACCGCTTCGATTCTCGCCTGAGGCTCGCGCTGCAACAGCAGTTGCTTCTCTCGCTCGCTGCAAACGACGTGCGCGTCGCAACTTTGCAGCAGCTTGTCTTCCAGGCGGCGCAGCAGTTTTGCCGTCCGGCGGGCGTACAACTTGCGTAGCGGGGAATCGGCTTGTTCGGCGTAGCGCGCCATCAGCTCGGATTCAATGTTGTGCCAGTCGCACACGATCTTCGGCGGCTTTCTCGCGCTCCGCAGAATGTCGAGGTAAGGGTATAGGTGCACGCCTTCCATTTGCACGATGTCAAATGAGTTTTCTTCCAGCAGCCGCTCGAGTTCTTCCGCCATCGCGCTGGACCGGTAGTTCAGGACGCTGATCGGCATCGGTCCCAGCAGTCCGCGCAGGATATTGTCCTTGCTGTACCCGCCGTTGCGAGTCACCAAAATCGTTTCAGAACCGCGCAATGCTTCCAACGGCTCGCGGCGAATTTCACCTTGCAACAAGTCCTTGGATGTTAAAAATCCCAGATAGGTTAAGCGAGCATAGCGCGCCACTTCATAAGCGAAGTAGAAATCCCGCAACCGTGCGCCGGTCGTGACGGGCCAGCAGTCTCGAGGCGAGAAATAGAGAACGTTCATGGGCAAGAACTGATACCAGCTTATCGAACGTTAGTGCGGCATCACGTTACCATGGCCACAGTGCACGCACTGTCTGTACTGACTTTTCTGGCGCTATGTGGCTTGATTGCGTATACCGTTGCCGGATATCCGCTGTTGCTCGGCTGGATCGCCCGGCGTCACTTCCGGCCCGTGACCAAGCACCTGGACCCATCACGGACGGTGTCTGTAATTGTGGTCGTGTTCAACGGCGAAAATTTCCTCAGCGACAAACTCGAATCCATTCTCAGTCAATCCTACCCGGCTGACCGGATGCAAATTCTAGTAGTGTCCGATGGCTCCACGGACCAGACCGACGCCATTGCGCGCAGTTTTGCCGGACGGGGAGTTCAGCTTCTGCGCGTGCCGCACGGCGGCAAGCCAGCCGCTTTGAACGCCGCGGTACCGAACGCGCAGGGCGAAATCCTGGTTCTCACCGACGTTCGCCAGGTATTGGATCGGGACGGCATCGCCCGCCTGCTGGCGTGCTTTGCAGACCCGGCAGTGGGCGCGGTGAGCGGAGATATGCTGGTCCGGTCCGGAGATCGGGAGGAGAGCAACGTCGGGCTCTATTGGCGATATGAGCGCTGGATTCGCAAACAACTTGGCGCCGTCGATTCCATGATGGGCGCGACCGGCCCGTTCTACGCCATCCGCCGGGAACTCTTCCGGCCCATGCCGCCGGACACGCTGCTCGACGATATGTATATCCCGCTGGATGCGTTTTTTCGCGGATACCGGTTGGTTCTCGAAGAGGACGCCAAGGCTTACGACTATCCAACCAACATCCGCACCGAGTTCCGGCGCAAGGTGCGCACGCTCGCGGGCAACTACCAGATCATGCGGCAGTATCCGGATTTATTGAGCGGGCGCAACCGGATGTTGTTCCACTTTATTTCCTACAAAGTGGCCAGGCTCATGCTGCCCTGGCTCGCCATCGGCGTGTTTTTCGTGAGCTTTACCCTGCCAAGCCCGTTTTCAACCATCGCTGTGTGCGTGGAACTGATCCCGTGTTTGATCGCGGCCACTGATTTTATTACTCCCGCCGGTTCGGTTTGGAAAAAGGTATCGTCACCCGCGCGGACAGTGTTGGCGATGCTCGCGGCAACGGCTTGCGCTGTCGCCATCTTCTTTGTGCCGCCGCGCCGGTTATGGAAACCGACGCAGTTGCCGGCGGCGCGGCGCGATTAGTGGGCCGTTCGGCTTGCCCACCACACTCCGGAATTGCAATACTGCCTTGGATGCCACCTCCATTGATGGAATACCGCGAAGCCGGGCTGGAAGACGTCTTCGCCATCGCGCAAGTCAACGGTGACACCCTGCGCGAGTGCGGACTGGCAACGCCCGATATTTACGATATTGAACGTCTACGGAACCGCTGGGATGGCTATGTCCGGCGGGTCAGTCACCCGCAATGCGCCCTGGCGCCGCGCATCCTGTTTGCGGCATTTGCGGATAGACGCATGGTCGGCTACATTGCCGGCCATTTTTCGCAGCGCTACGACACCGAAGGGGAACTCGAATCGATTTACCTGCTCAAGGAATACCAAGGCCGTCGAATCGGGACCACACTGTTGGAGCGGCTGGCCCGTTGGTTCGTTGAAAATGACCGCCGCAGTGTCTGCGTCGGAATCGATCCTAAGAACCCTTATAAGAGGTTCTACGAGAAACACAGCGCCCGCTAAATCAACCAGCACTGGCTCGTCTGGGATGACATGGGCGCGGTGTTAGGAAAACTTAGTGATGCACCGGCTCGATCCGCAGATCCGGATAGATAATGGCATCGGCGTCCGCGGAGTTTACCAATGATTGGAACGTATCGGCATCGGTATAGGCCTTGAGCTTGGTCTGCGGATCGTAGTAGTGAACCATGGGCAACGCCTGTTGCGGTAGGATGATTGAGCTCCGCTCGAGGTGTTGCTGGCGGATCGAGGTCAATAGACGGATGGCCCGCAGACTGGTGAAAGCTGGATGCCGGGCGACATACAGATTTGTACTGGTAAACATCAGCGCGCAAACAAACATTGCCGTCAGCGCCTGTTTTCTCGGAGTCCAGCGTTGAATCCAGCTTCCGATCGTCCACGCGGCAAATACGGCGAGCATGGGTAGAAAGGGAAGCAGGTAGCGCGGGTCGTCGGTAAGAACGCTCAGCGTGGCCAGGATCATCAACACGCTGAAATACAGCAAAATGCGCGAGTAACGCCGTGTTTGGGATCGCCGGTCCACAAAAAATATGACCAGCGCGGCGACGATCAATAACCATTCGAAGGGAGCGTTTTCGAAGCGTAGCAACCAAGTCTCGCCGAAGGTGGTGCTGCCCCAGGCGCCTCTCCGGAACAGCGCCAGATACAACATGAATGCGTAGGCTTTGACAAAGCTGAGTTTCAGGAGCGATGCCGGGTGAATCAGCAAGACCGATCCGACAAAGAGGAGCACCGTTCGCCCAGCCAGCCGCCAGTCCAATTGCAAACAGTGTCGTTCCTGCCAGGCAAAAATCAATAGCGTGGCGATCAGGACAAAAGACACTTCCAGCGTGCAGAACGCCAGCGCGGCGCCAATCACCGAGCCATACCAATAGCCGCGCTTGCCGGTCTTCACGACGAGCGCCGCGGCAATTAGCGACGCCAGCGACCACACCGCGAACATCTGGTGCGGCGCCAGTTCCGTGGTTCTGGTCACAGCGTGGCTCCAACCATACATCGCGGTGGCCATAACGGATATCGGAATGGACGCAAACAGCCGCAAGGAACCCACATACACGATGATCATTCCCAGAATCGGAAAGACCAGTGTCAGCATTCTCGTGAGCTGTTCGTCCGGCGAAAACTGTGAGAGCGCGATCAGCCAGTACGCCAGCAGGGGTCCATGCCAGTGACGGTAGAAGACGACATCGCCGCTGTTGCGGATGTATTCGGACAAGAAACCCCGGCTGCCCTTCTCTTGGCCGCGCCCCAAGCCGACCTGGACGAACTGGATGATGGATTGCGTTGGACTATCGGTGTAGTTCGCCAGGAAACCGCGCCCAGCGACATACATGTAATCGGCCTCGTCGTAACCATAGGGCGAAGAAGGCGCGCTGTCTCTGGCCAGAAACAGAAATATGGCCACAATACAGCCGAGCATCAACGTGTGTTTCATGCGTGCTGGGTGAAGCGGGCTGGTGCAAATTGCTGGAGCTTGGCGAGCAGGGCTTGCCGGTGCGGCGGCTGAACGCTAAAGAAAAAGGCCAGGGGCGCGTAGCAGACCACTACGATCAGCCCTGCCAGGATTAACTGGAACCAATTTTTGCCCGGCAAGACCTTTACTCTCAGGGCGTACATGAAGATCCCCACCGGAATGGCGGCAACCAGCGGCTGGTAAACGCTGGCCAGAAACCATCCATAGCCTACCTGCAATTCACGGCTGATCAGAAAGGCGGTGAACAATCCGCGATTGAGGATCATCAGCCCAGCAATCACGCAGGCCGCGCCGATAATTCCGAACCTTGGCGTAACCAACGCCAGGCTGCCAATCAGGACTACGGCCTCCACCAACAGCGCCCGGGAATATATTTGGTGACGGCCCATGCCAAACAAAATCGAACTCGAATTATATTGTCCCGCCGTGGCAATGGTGCCGCCGATCGCCAGGATGATCAGCACCGGTGCGCTTGACGCGGCAAAGGACGGGTTGAGATAAACGGACAGGAGCGCCGGGCCGTAAACCAATAGAAAAATGGAAAGCGGCAGGTAGATCGCCAACCCGTAGCGATTGGCAATCACGCTCAAGTTGACCAATCTGCCTCGATTGTTGTGGGCAATCATTTCCGCGGCGTTCGGGCTGGCAACCTGACCAATCCGGGTGATGCCATCCACCGTGTAGTCGACCACGCGGCTGGAGGAAGCGTAATAGCCGACAAAGCGCAGCGGCAGAAAGTACCCGATCACCAGCGGCGCACCTTGGTTGACTACGCGTTGAGCGATGGACGCAACCACGCTGTGCGAACCATAGCGCAGCATGGTCTTCATCGCGGAAAACTTCACGAAAACCCTCGAGAACCGTAAATCCGGGAACACACGCCAGAACGCCAGAAGGCTGAGCAAATGAATCATCACTTGAGATGCAAGTGTGACGAGAGCCATTTCATACACGCCATAGCCCAGCCAGAGCAGAATGGCCGTGCCACCGCTCCGAACAGCCGACCCCGCCAAGGCAATCCGATTCGTCAAGTCAAAGCGTTGAAACCCCTCCAGGCAGCCGGTAAAGACGTTGAATAGAGATCCCAGGACCCAGGCTCCCACCACCACCGTTATTAGCTTTAAGAACAAAGGGTTCTTGGTCTGCGTACTGGAAAAAACGTGAGGGAGCACCAGGAAGTTCGCGGCCAGGATAAGCGGACCAATGCAAGCTGAGTAAAACAGCGCGGTATTCAGAATCTCATTAACTTTGTCGTGCTCCCCGGTGGCGGAATAATGGGCGGAGTATTTGATGGTGGCCGACCGGAAGCCGAAATCCATGATCCAGTAATACTCGGCCAGAGAAACCGCAAATGCCCACAGCCCGAAGTTGTCTTCGCCCAGTTTTTTCAGGACAAACGGCGTGAGGATGATCCCCATGCCGATGTTGAACGCTACCGCGAACCAATTCCAGATGACGTTGCCGACAAATCGCCTGGCGCTCATACCGCCGTACCGGGAGGAAATACCGCCCTCTCGGACAAGTCGCAGAGAATATGCCCAATCATCAGATGCGATTCCTGAATGTGCGCCGTCACGCTGGAGGGTACGCGGATCGCCAGGCTGGCCAGTGCGGCCATCTTGCCTCCGGACTCGCCCGTCAGTGCGATGGTGAGGATCTCATGTTCGCTCGCGTAGCGGATCGCGCGAATGACGTTCTCGGAGTTCCCGGAAGTGGAGAGACCAATCAATACGTCCCCCGGCCGGCCCAGAGCCTGCACCTGACGTGCAAAAATGCCCTCAAAGCCGAAATCGTTCGCGCTGGCGGTCAGAATCGACGAATCGGTGGTCAGTGCGATGGCAGGCAGACCGGGACGTATAAAGGACTGCGTAAGCACGCTTACGAATTCCGCCGCAAGATGTTGCACATCGGCGGCGCTTCCGCCGTTGCCGCAAAGCAACAGCTTTCCACCCTCATGGAAACACAGAGCAATCCGCTCGGCTGCGGCTAGAATCTCATCCGTACAGCGCCCCACCAGCCGCTGCTTGGTCTCAATGCTCCTTTTTACATGGTCTTGCAGCCGTTCCAGCGCGTCGGACCTCAGCAAATTCGTGGTTTGGGTCGGTTGCATAGTTCAAACGATCGCTCAAATTCCTCCGTTTGTTCCATCGTCCCATACCGGCAGGGACCTTTACTATTGGCCGAAGAAAGATTGCGCGATTTGGTACGATTCCGGCGTTCCAATGTCGATAAATCTCCCCTCTACGGGATGGACATTGATCCCACGTTCGATCCAATGGGGGAAGACATCTTTCTCCAGCGAAAGCGGTTGATGGG
>Ga0075030_100005618_pt1 | contig 11293 bp, 5 predicted proteins | sample LitLauG_LLR_2012_FD_71393 | JGI IMG/M metagenome (GOLD analysis project Ga0075030, IMG submission 71393) | Freshwater sediment microbial communities from Pennsylvania, USA - Little Laurel Run_MetaG_LLR_2012 | ecosystem: Environmental > Aquatic > Freshwater > Creek > Sediment | place: USA...
GCGTTATAGGAGCCGGTCGTGTTATTTTGCAGCGCCCCGGTGCCGTTGGCCGTGTTGCCGTAGCCCGTTGTGTTGTCAACCAGTGCGTACTTGCCACTGGCAGTGTTGAAGGATCCTGTTTCCAACTGCCAGTCGACTGGAATGTGCCTCCCAACGCCTATCCCCCCCGGTTTCTCATCCGCCGCTGGAACGAGCCGCCAGTAAGACGGATGCAGGTCAGCGGGACGCACTCCAAACCCGCCAGCTTCCGCGCCCGGTTGATGGCCCGGCCCAGACTCAGCACCTGTTGCCGCACCGGCGCGAACGGCAGAAATGAAAACGCCCCAAATTCCCTGACCAAATCCTCTACCGAGGCGCCCAAGGCGCGTTGCAATTGGTATTCTTTCAACTCCCGGCACCGGTTCGCCTCGATCCGCACCGAGACGTGCCCTTCGTCAAACCCCTGCCAGTAGCCAATGGAATAATCATGAACTTCGTTCGCAGACTCACGTTGGTTGGAACTCAACTGTTCCTCGATGATTCAGGTATGTCCCAGGCTCCCGCCAAGGCATAGTTTCCATCTGCCACTGCGCAGCTGATTTCGGGGCGCAGAATACAGAAGCGCGTCCCTTACCCGCCTGAATCTCTTTGCCGATTCGGCACCGTTTTTCTGCAAACTCACTGGCAAGGGCTTCACGCCCCTCTCGTGGTTGCCGGCAGCTCCGGCAGGCGATTGGGTGCGATGGGTTGGTCATGGTTGCTATCGGTGGTGCGAACCCGGAAGCGGCCTTTGGCACGGCCACAGAGGCCTTGCTGGCGCATCAAGCGGGCGATGCGGTGGCGGCCATACGCGTGGCCGGCGCGTGCCAACTCGGCTTGAATCCGGGGGCTGCCGTAGGTCTGGCGGCTGGCCGCATGGAATTGGACAATGTGTTGGACCAGTTGGGCATTTTCCTGGGTGCGCCGGCTGGGGTGGGTTTGCCGGTGGTGCCAGTCGTAATAGCCGCTGGCGGAGACTTCGCCTCCAGATAAAATCCCTGTTTTTAAAGGGTTTTTTTTGTGGTTTTGGGTTGGAAAGTGCTCCCGCCGGCAAACTAGCCGAACGAAAAATTTATGTTATACACGATTGCTGTGGTGCTGCTGATCCTGTGGCTGCTGGGTCTGGTTTGTCGCGTTCGAGTTTTCGGACAGTACGGCAATTCATTCATACCTCTGGCTCGACCACGCGCCAAGCTTCGACCTTCATATCAAGCCGTCGCCAACTCCTTCAAAAGAATATCAGCTATTTCCTCATTCGCGAAAAGGCTAGGAACGAGCAAACTGCTGAGGCGTGCCAAAAGTGATTCCAATTCTTCGATCGGTTCGTTAAAGACGGTTTCCAAAGCCAGCGGAGCAACGTCCCCAAAATTCTTGCAGTAGGCATACGCCCCGGTGCCAGGGAAAAGTCGCAGCACGCACGTTACCGCTTCAAGCCAGAGTTCCAGGCGGATGTTCTTGCGAGCCTCTACCGGCGTCATGCTGGATTCAACCAAGGCGTGCGGGCTGACGAGATCCCTCAGATGCTGGTCGCTTTCAATCAGAGTTTTGAGGACCGTCGTTGGCGCATTCTTGTTCACCTCGATTTTTCCAAATCGGCGGGCCAGCCCCAGCACTTCATCTAGAATTACCGGTAAATTGCTGGTGCTGTTGGCTAGGAGGATGCGCACGGCCATCACTGCCAAGGAAAACAAATCGCAGGGCGAACTGAGCAGCGGCCAGATCTCATAAGGCGATCTGGCGAAAACTGTTCCTGCCGCGCGCTTGAGTGCCGCCCCGACCGATGCGCTCAATTGGGTCGGCACGGTGCGGAATCGCGCTTCCCTCGGGCCGACGGCTTCGGAGGCGTGAACATGCGCAAAGAATTCGAGTCGCTCTTCCCCCAGGGACATCTTGAACCAAAGCAGGTCATGAGGGTCAACGCCGAGATAATCTGCTGCGACCAAAGTGCCTTCAAGCACGGTTCCATCCGTTTCGGAAATCACAGTGCGAAGGCGGACGCTGCCAATCCCGAAGGAATGCGCGCCCAAACCTTCCGGCAAGTAGGCCGAGGGTTCAATCCGGCCGAGCCGGATGAAATATTTCTGCTGGGTGGATTTGATCGTTAGAGGATAGGCCTGGCCGGCTTTGACGAGGCTGCCTTTGGCGGCCCAGAGCGCGGGAAACGGACCGCCGGTCGGGGCAAGGCCAACCCTGAAGCTGGCGGGGGACAGATTCAGCAAAGGAATTTGCTGTACCCGGACATAGGTTCGGACTTCCTTGAGCAAGTCGAGCAGGATGGAGAGCTTGAGAAAGAAAACTTCATTCAACCGGTCGGCGCTGTCGTTGCCGTGAAGCAGAAAAGGCTGTCCTTTCGGGCTGGCGGACCAGAGCTGAAGTTCCGCAAAAATGCTGCGGGGGAAGAATCGCGCCGCATCGGGAGTCGAATCCTTCCACGCCCGTCCTTCCAAAACTTGCAGGAGCGCTTCCAGTTCCAGTGGACTGAAGCGGACGACGCGTATCAACCCAGCATGTGGATTGAAAACGGCGCGGACCGAAGCGCCGTCAGTCAAACGGTCAAGGTTTTGCACGTGGGAATTAACTGGCGCATCGGCGGTAGTGGCTAGGAAAGTTTTTGCTCCCGCGGCGGCCGTCTGGTGCAAGTAACGAAACGGAGACGTGGCATAGGCCGGCAAACCGAAGGATTCCAGCACCGCATCCTCCTTGCATAATCGCCACGGGGTTGTTTCCACGGGCGCAAAAAATTTATCTTCCGCGCTGTCGGATAGTTTGATGAGAACCGGGCCGGGATTGGTTTCTTCCATGCCCGTGGCAATATATTGTTCCCCTAGGTTTTCCTTCGCCGCCTGGCAATCGGAGCGCCACCGCTGATCAAACACATGGTTGGAAAGCTTTTCCTGATAGCTGCTGAACCCCAAATCCTTCATGTCGAGCGTCTGAACCCAAATTTCCAGCCACTCCTGAATACGTCCGGCCACGTCGCTCACGGCTCCAAGATAGACCCGTGATCCGGGAAGCTCCCGCAACAACACAAACGGTCCGTTGGCGGAGTCGCTTTTCGTTTGAACCAGGACGCAAATGCGCAAAGGCGTACCAGCGTCACACCCGTGAATCGGAGCCAAAGCGTGATCCTCTGGCGGCAGAAGAGACGGCGAGCTCTTGTTTTTTTCCATGGCGAATTACTAGGGGAAAATGGCTTGCTTTGCAAACAAAACGTGGCCCGGGAGCGATTTGAAACTTGACCGGACGTGTTTTTGCCAGTACAGACAAGTCCGAAATGGAAGCTAGTAAATCGTTGGGAAGCCACGCTAAAAAATGAAAAATAAAATTCCGCAAATGATCTTTGCCGCGGCTTTGGCAGTAGCTGCTGCCGGTTGCGCTTCGACACCGAGAATCAAACCCGCCCCGTGGACGGTCAGTATCACTAAACAGACGCCGGCCTCCATTGAAATGGATATCATTGGCGTGCCTGTTACGGATCAGAAATACTACGAGGACGACTCGCGCGTGTCATACGATGAATATTGGAAGCCGGAAAGCAACATTCGCAAGGACGCCCTTAAAATCAGCAAGTTTTTGCCAACAGACAAGCCGTGGATTGTGACCTTCAAAAAAGATTCTAAACATCCGGAGTATGAGGATCAAAGTTCCACTTGGAGCGACTGGCACAGCCGCGGTGTTGTGGAGCTGCTGCTGGTGGCGCGGCTGCCGGGGGAGGGAGGCCTTTGGAAGAAACCAATCAGCCTCGACAAAAACGCGTGGAAGGCGAAGAACCGCACCATAGAGGTTGAGGTCAAGGATTCCAAAATCGAAGTTATCACGCCGCCAAAGGATTGACGGGCAAGACGGGTCGGCCGAGCACGGGCTGATCGGGTGTTCCACCGCCCGGTCGCTCCCCGCCGTGAACCCAAGAGCAACGGATTCCCAGCCATCACGATGCCATTTTTCGGTGAATACGAGACGGTCGGCGAGCCGATGGCGGTGGCCAAAGAAAGCGGTCACGTCACCACCGTCTGGAAAGCCCGCAAATGCGGAACTACCGGGGCCGGTGTTGACTATGTGGTAAAGATCTATGCGCCGCATAGAAAATCGGCGTGCGGCCAATCTGAAGACAAGCTGGATCGGGATCGGGGACTGGAATTCCTCGAAGGCGTCAAACAGCTCAAGCAGGCCGCAGTCGGCGGTGCCAGGTGCCTGACCTTGATCCATGCTTTCGGAACTTCCAACGAAGGAGCCTGGTACGTCACGGATTACTTTCAGCGCGGCTCCCTGGCGGGCTATATCGGACGTGTCAAAGTGGACGCCAACGCACTCCGGCAAATCGTCCGCTGTCTGGTCACCGGCTGTCTGGACCTGAAACGGCTGCGTGGAATTTCACACGGAAACCTCAAACCCAGCAACGTCCTGCTCGTGGGACAAACGCGGGCCTTGCGCAAAACGCCGCTGGTGCTTGCCGACGCCTACCCGGCGGCGCCGCTGCAACTCGCCAGTTTGGAAACGGAAGATCGCCGCGCTGCCGGCCTGCTTTTGCGCCAGGCGATGGAGGCACAGGACCTGCGGGCGATTGGCGAAATTGTTCTGGAATTGGTGCAAGGCCGGGCGTACTCGAGTTCCGACCAGTACAATTATCCGGTTCCGCGCTCGGCAGGCTGGGATAATTTGGGCAAGGACAGCGAGAATTGGCTGCAACTGTGCAACCAGTTGCTCGATCCGAACCTGTCGCCCGACAAAATCAATCTCGAATCACTGGCGAAGCGGTTTCCGGCGGGCGGTGGTTCGGGAAAAATTCTGTTCGCGACCGGAGCGACCGTGTCCGTCTGTCTGCTCGCGACGGGGATTTATTGGGGTATAAACTGGTTTGGAAAAATGGGTGAGAAGAACTACCGGAATGCCTTGCAGGTTGCGACAAATGCTTTTGTTGCGGGCAATTATCTCGAAGCGCAAAAAAAAGTGGACGACGCCTTGAAGCGGAAACCGGAAGGATCAGATGCCAGGGGATTCTCAAAACAGATCGGGGAGAAAATGGAGAATCAATTTACAAACACCTTGCGGTACGCTGAGGGTCAACTGGGGGCCACAAATTTCGGTGCCGTAGAGACGGCTTTAATTGAATTGAGGAAGTTGAAATCCGCTGACCAGCGGATTGATGAATTGGACGCTAAAATCGCGGAAGCCAAAAAAAGAAAAAAAGTTGCGGAAATTGTGGCCGGCAAGCGCGACCGGCTGAAGCAGTTATTGGCCGATGGGCGGGACGCAGCAGGCAAGCCGGACTTGATTAAAGCGACGAACCTGTTCGCTCAGGCGCAATCTCTGGCGACAGAACTGGACGATACTCGTGCCGGAGGTGCGGCACAAGTTGGTTTGAAAACTGCGATACAGAATCTGGCTCAATTGACACAGAAACAGCAATGGACCGCGCAATTTGAAAATTGGATGGGAGCCGGCCGTGCTGCCATGAACACGAACGGCTGGAATGAAGCCACAAATTTTCTCCGCCAGGCGAAAGCCCTGGCAGACAATCATCTTCAAGACCAAACTTTGGTTAAGCGTGCTGATAGCGAATTGCAGACTGCGGAAGCTGGTTTGGCAAAATTCCATTCGGAGAAAGAAGTGCGGGACCAGATAAAAGGCTGGCTAGACCGTGCGCGACTGGATGAGTCCCAAAGTCCAAAACCCGACTGGAACGCCGCCTCGAATGCTAATGCGAAAGCTCTCAGCAAAGCGTCCGAGCTAAAGGATGAGGCTTTGATAGCTGCAGCCAAAGCTGGGATTGAACGGGCGAGCCATGGCCTCAAGGCAGAGGAAAACACCCAGCGGATGAAGCACGCTTTTGAGGACCTTTTGAATGCAGGCCAAGCGGCCATGGTCACCAACGGGTGGCGGGCCGCCACAAACCTTCTTAGTCACGCCAGGGCCCAGGCGCAAGAACTCCAGGACGCGGCCCTGATTAACAAGGTGGATTCGCAAATGGCGCAGGCGCAAGGCGGGTTGAAAATTTGGGATCTGATCAACGACGGCGGGCTGGCCGCACAAGGTGCCCGCTGGGAAGCCGCCAGCAACTCGTTTGCCGCGGCCCTAGAGAAGTCCAAGCAACCGGGCTTTTCTCAATTGAATAATGCCGCCAGCCAAGGTTTGAGCAACGCCCTAACCTGTTTGAGTGTGGAGTCATTGATCCAGCGGGGCGATCTGGCTGGCAGGACAAACGGCTGGAGGGATGCCAGCAACTTTTTCGGTCAAGCCGTGCGCTCGGTTGCGACCTTGACGTATTTGAAAGCCGCCTCTTTGTCGTCCAATGCGGAGCAGCGTTATCAGCACGCCGTGACCAACTTGAACGCTCAGATTGCAAGTGAGCATGAAATTCAGACGCGGGAACAGGCTTACAACACGGCAAAACATTACTTTGATTTGGGCAAATATATTGATGCCGCACAGGCGTGTGGCGATTACGCCGGCAGTGACGACCGGTTTAAAAATTTAGTTCAAGAGATTGGGGTTCAGCGAGCCGCCCTGGACGCCGCCAGCGCAAAATTCTCCAAAGGCGATTATTCATTCATTAGTGGTTTGGCCGATCGCAATTACAACACCAATCCGCCATTCACCGACTTGCTTCGCAACGGTGACCAGGAGAAAAAAACTTTCGATGAATTGGATAAACTCATACAAGCTGGCGACTGGAAAGCGTTTCTAAAAAAGTGGCCGGATTTGCCGCCGGCAGTTTCAGGGAAAGATTCGTTTAAGGTTTTGCACGGACTGGCGACAGACAAGGCCGCGGACAATCAGCGAATGATTAACGCAAAGGTCGACCAGCTTAACAAAGAATTAGAGTGTTTCAAGGTATGGTTCAAGGTCGCCCCGGATCCGAGCGCCCATCCTCTAAATCCCTCGTGGCATCCCGAGGCTGGCAAAAAAGCTGTGTTCCGCACCGTTGCACTTTCCCCTCAAGAAATTGATTTTTATCAAGGCAAACTCAACGACTTGAAGAAGGAATATTCAAATACAAGCCCCGATTCGCTCACGCCAAATCTTGAAACTTTTAGAAAATTGTCAGAAAAGATCAGAAATTTTTACTAGGTCTGGATGGCGATTTGGTGCCACGGAGATTTAAGTGGCCGTCCCCTGCGACGCCGATCCCGACCCGGTCCGCACCTTCACCACCTTCAGTGTGACGAACACCTCCATCAACAACTGGCGCGCTTCGACAGCAAGGTGGATGTAAATCGGCACGCGCGGGAAATCGGAGGTCCACGGACTTTTTTGATTGGAAGCTCGTTTTGGAGCCTCAATAAATTGACCACAGCACCGAGCCGGGTTCGCAAAAAATTCTTAAAAAAACATTTGACAACCCCAATGCGTTCCCGCGTAATGGCTTCGCCTTAAAATAGTTTCTTCGCTTTCATGGGGAGGAATCGGGCATTGGAACCAAACTGAAGATCAGGAAGTTGAATCGGGAAACAACCCGGTTTTGCTGGCGTGGTTTGGAATTGGATGGAAGATTTTTTACGGAAGGAACGATGATGTGCCATGAAAAAATCAACTTGCATCGAAGGAGCCGCCACTCATTTTAATATTTCAGACGGGCGGACGCATGGCTGTGCCGCGCCCCTGCCGCCGGGCGGCGGGGCCATTCACCTGGCGGGTGCGGATTTGGCGGCGCAATGTTTGGGGCTGCTGAGTTCGAGGTGTTTTCAACGATACTCGGCCATCCTTTGCTCCATGGTGGCAGGCATCATCGCTTCCGTGGGTGCCCACGCTGCGGCGGCCGAGGCGGACTACAACGCCCCCTGGCCGGACGCCGCAAAAAAGGGGATTTCGCCCAAATCCACCGATGAATCCGCCGCACCGCAATCCCCGGCTACGGCTACGGCTCCCGTCGTTTCTGCCGTCGCCAGTCCCGCAGCCCCCGCAATTACCCCCGTTACCCCCGGGCCTGGCGCCCAAGATGCCACAACTGCCATAGGCCAAATGGTGGACACGAAGCCGACCATTCTTGCGCCGAAACCAAGAAAGAATGAGGTTGCCGTCTCTGGTGACTTTTTCTTTGCCAGCGGCGAGTTGTCCGTTCCTTTCGGATTTTCGGTCGCCAAGCGTTTTTCTGCCACCCCCCAGACCGCCTTGGGAGTTGTGCGCACGGCGGTCTATGAAGGCGCTACGATTTCCTATTCTTACGGGCAGGCATGGTATCTGGATCTTTCCTATTTGCAAGGTCAGCAAACTCTGCCCACCGTTGTTTCTGTTCCTTTCGTCTATAACGGGGGGGGGCTTTCCTCAATTCGCGTATCGGTCAACGACAACGACAATTGGTACCAAGCCTACCTTCGATACACCTTTCCCCGATTCCTCGGTAAGCCGTTCTCTGCCTATCTCCGGGGCGGGTTCAGCCTCGTGGAAGCTCAACTCACCGCTTCGGATTTGCAAGGAATTGGATATCATCAAGTGGATAAAACTACTGACATTTTGGGGAATTTAGGTCTGGGGGCTGCGTACCGAGTATATAACGGCCGGCGATTTAGGACTTGGCTTCAGGTAGAGGCGGAAGGTTTCGGGGGGACTCGTTCACAAAAAAGCGTTGAGACGATTGTTGGGGTCAGTGGAACCCCGGAAACCGCTGACATCAACAATACGATTTATGGCGGGATTGGGCGCGGAACCCTCCACTTGGAATATCGGCTTGGGCATTCCGGGGTGGGAAAGGTTTTTGCCGAAGCAGGCCTTCAAGCTCGGTTTTCTCAAATCATCTACCCGGCGGTCAACAACTTAAAAAACACTTCACTCAGCGAGTATCTTTGGGGCCCATACATAAACCTCGGACTCCGATATGCCTTCTGAGTCCACAACTTCAACCGCTATGAATCAAAAGTTTTTTTTGACCGCGACGCTGTTTCTGCTGGTGGTGTCACGCTCGCACGCGGATTTGAAGTTCTCCATCGTCCCCAGCGGCGTGACCGCATCCTCCGCGACACTCAACGCCGTTGCAATAGGTACCACGAGCAGCGGCGCAAGCCTTGCAGCGGTGGGCAACAATTCGGCCGTTCTCTCGGCCTCACTCACCAATGGCGGGGGGGACTTTTTCAGTGCCTCGCCCTCCGTCTGGTCGCCAAACAGTGTTCCGACCAATGGATTGAACTTGCGAGCGGTCGCGTTCGGTGGGGGATTCTTCGTGGCGAGCGGCTCCAATAACGTGATATTCACCGCGACCAATGGATCCGGATGGACGGGCACTAACCGGGCGATGGGAGCGGGAACCACTTTCGAGGCACGCGGATTGACCTTCGGCGGCAGCAATTTTGTAATGGTGCCATCAGCGGTGGATATTCGGTATGCCGGAGTTGGGTTGGCATTTAGGAATAACACCAACTGGAACGATGCCATAAATACCAACGCTTCTTTTTTGGAGTCGTACCGGGCGGTGGCCCCTTACGGTCCTAACGGATTTGCCTTGTGCGGGACGCGTGGGTTGGTGCGGTATTCGACCAATGATGGCATTCTCTGGTGGCCGAGTCAGCCCTACAATCTTGCGGATACTAATTACCTTGGCATAGCGACGGACGGAAGCAGCAATCTGGTTTGTGTCGGCGAGGGGGGATACATCAAATTTTGCACCAACGGTGGATTTCTTGAAACATCCACTATAGGTGTTAGCAACGCTTGGTTTCTTGCCAACACCAACTGGCAGACCAGTTTGTCGGGCACTTTGGGCCTGGCCGTGCCGGGCACGAACATTCAGCTCAACGCCGTGACGTACGCCGGAGCGAATAATGGTTTCATCGCCGTGGGCGGCTGTGCGGGAACCAGTGCGGGGATCAAATTCAACTATGGTTTCGTAATCCTCAGCACCAATGGTGGGGCGGATTGGACATTGCAGACCAGTTTTTTGGCCAATCAGACCAACACGCTTTCCCGGTTAGGTTCAGGTCCGCAGACCAACATGTATGCGGCGTACCAGACAAATTCGCTGGTTTTGACAAACCGCGCCATGTATGGGGCCGCTTTTGCGGCCAGCGGTTATTTGAAGGGGTTGGCCGTGCTGGTCGGTGATGGAGGAACCGTCATTGTTTGCGGTGCTGCGCCGCCGCCGCCAACCAACCGTTGGAACATCACCACCTATGCGGATTATGATCAATTCACTAACCCACCTCCAATCTTGGAAGTGGTGGTATCGGACCCCAATACTGTTACGGCCGACTGGTATGATATCAACGGAAATCTTGTCAGCAGCAATTCGACGACCTTCCTGCCGGCACCGACGCCCAACTGGACTGACAATACATTGGTCACGAGTAATTATTTCGTGTACGCCCGTGATAAGCGAACCGGGTTGATCAATACGAATAATGCACAGGTCACCCTGTGGATTCGTCCCAGACCCACTGGCTCCATTGTGTTGACAAACATTCCTGACCCGATGTGCAACTATGCACTGCAGCCGTACTATGTCACCAACAACCTCACTGGGATTTACGGAACTAACTTTACCATGACGTGGTGGGGGTCAAACAGTGTGTCGGCCTCGAAATATGTCGTTACTAACGGGTTTCTCTCTCCTTCTTCAACCAGCGTTTTAACCTTGGCACCGAACAGCTCATTTTACCCAACCAATGTGCTCGCGAATTATCCAGAATATTTTTATTACTGGGTTTCCAATCTTGTGGATACCTATGGAAACCGGGTTACCAACAGCGATGTGTTTTATGGCACCAATATGCCTCCATATTTATATCCTAACCTCCCGATGATCGCCTCGGACACGGCGCATCAAGACCTGGTTGGCACAAACTCCATAACTGTGAATCCCAGGCCGAACTCGACGCTGTTGCCGTTGAACACCACGAACTGCAACTATGGCATCTCCTATACCCTGACCAATATTTTGACGGGCATTGGTCCCTGGACGTTGATTTGGTCCTCAAATACTGTTTCTGTAACCCAATACGTTAGCAACGTATCCGGCCCGTATACAAACACCTTTACCGTGGTTCCAACCAACGCCTTGCCGAATTCCGCTTACACCAACATTTATTACATTTACTCCATTTCCAACGATGATAGCTGTTTCGGCAATCAGCCTGGGGACATTCTGGGCACGAACACGGTTGTGATTAATCCGCGGCCGACGGCGACGTTGGTAAGCGCGAACACGACTAACTGCAATTACGGTCTGTCCTACACGATCCAGGCGAATTTGACCGGGTTGACGAATTGGAACGTGACGTGGTGGGATGGGGCGGTGTCGAACTACACATCCATTGCTGGGACCGTGGGGTTGGCGGTGCGCGTGGTG
>Ga0075030_100005619_pt1 | contig 11293 bp, 9 predicted proteins | sample LitLauG_LLR_2012_FD_71393 | JGI IMG/M metagenome (GOLD analysis project Ga0075030, IMG submission 71393) | Freshwater sediment microbial communities from Pennsylvania, USA - Little Laurel Run_MetaG_LLR_2012 | ecosystem: Environmental > Aquatic > Freshwater > Creek > Sediment | place: USA...
GCACTCTTCGAAACTATTTCTGGAGGACGGCTGAGACAGAGAGCCGTCCTCCAGTTTTCGGGGGGAGGACTAAACAGCCAAAGCCTCCAATTCGCTGCGATTGCGGATGACCAGCGTGGGACCAACCAGGCGAATCAACTGCTTTTTCTTGAGATCACTTAAGAGGCGGGTTACGGTCTCGCGGGAGGCGCCGATGCGCTGCGCCATTTCTTCATGGGTCATGGAGGAATGGATGCGGGATTCGACCGCTTCTGCCGGCTCCACGTGCGATTGCGAGAGCAGCAGTCGCGCCAGTTTGCCGGCCGAAGAGCGGGTAAGCACGAGATCGTGGATGTCGCGATAGGCAGCGTGAAAATCGCGGCTGAGAGACTGGGCAGTGTGCAGGCCGAACTCGGAGTGTGACTGTATCAGTTCCAGCAGATGCTTACGATCTATGAAGTTCAGCTGGCTGGGGACAGCTGTCTCGGCGGTGGTTTCGTAACCGAATCCGGAGATGGCGGCGCTGAGACCGAGGGCTTGGCCGGTCTTGGCGGTTTTTAGGATGAGAATCTTGCCCTCGCGCGAGGTGGTGGACAGATTCACCCGGCCCGAGCAGAGAATGAATGTGCCGCGCGGACTCTGCCCTTCGACGAACAGGATGGCTCCTGCCGGCAGAGTGCTTCTGTGACTGACCAGGTTCAGGGCCTGCAGAGCAGGGTCGGAAAGACCACAAAAGAAAGCGGGATTGGTGTAGGCGCATTCCGCGCAGTTATCGACGATCTCGAGACCATAGGGAGCGTTCATGTCATTCTCCGGGGGGGAGGAGCGTTTGGTTTTAGAGGAGCAGGGTGAGGTTAAGGCTGCGTTGACGCCGCACAGATGATGGGAACTGGCCAGCAAAGCACGGGCGTGAGCGCGGGTATCGCTGTGGGAACTCCGGGCAGCAGCGATCAACTCCCAGGCGGCGCTCGGTTCTTCGCGCTGTTCCCATTCGAGGTGGCAGGCAAAGAGGTAGAAAGGATCGATCTGCTCCGGGTGGGGAGAGACCGCGGGCTCGATCTGGGACCGAGGCGCTGCGGCCGGAAGGGGCTCCGGGGTAGGGTCGGTCCATCCCAGAGCAAGGTTGGAATCGCTGCGCTGACGACATGGTTGCGGTCTGGCCAACGCCAATGGGGTTCCTGAGACCTGATCCCCGGGGTTCGTTGATAGCGGTTGACAACTGCTGGCGGCTAACAAAGTTAAAACTCCTCTATGAAACCCGCGTTGGTTCCACAAACTATTAAGGAGCAGACCCAACAATCGGGCTCACGCTGTCGACTGAGTCTGAACATTACTTCGGACTCTGGCGGGAATTGAGCGGCTCGCTCTCCACCAGAGCCAAAGTAAGTAGTGCTAATAAGCAAGTCTGATTCCGTGGTTGGTTCGAAGATGGGACGGGGGAACTTCCGTGTTTGGAACGAGTTCCAAAACAGAAAAATCGGATCTACCCCGGACCGATGCCGAGACGTCGGCACTTGCCGTTTAGGAGTCAAGCCGTGGGCAAACAGCAACGAGTGGGAAGCCTTTAGTGCGGGGAGGGGCCGGAATAGTCCTGCGGGGTGATTTTCAGGCGTCGCATCTTGGACTGAAGGGTAGTGCGCTTCAAACCTAGGCGGGGGGCAGCGCCGTGAGGTCCGGAAAGCACACCCCCGGCTTCGCGCAGCACGCGAATGATGTGCAAGCGTTCGGCGTTATCCAGAGTGTGATCCGACTGGGAGTTTTGGTGGGGCTGGGCGGTGGAGACGGCTGCGGGACGCAGTTCCGCCAGCGATACCCGCAGCACGTTGCCTTCACTAAGAATGACGGATCGTTCCATCAGGTTTTCCAGTTCGCGGACATTGCCCGGCCAAGACCATGCCATCAGCGTCTTCATGGTCTCGGTCGGAACGACTTCGATGTGGCGGTTCATGCGCTGGCCAAACCTGCGGACGAAATAACGGACCAGGAGAGGGATATCCTCGGGCCGCTCGCGCAGGGCAGGAACGCGGATGGGAAACACAAAGAGGCGGCAGAACAGGTCGCTGCGAAACTGGTGCTCGGCGATACTTCGGGCGAGGTCTCGGTTGGTAGCCGCCACCAGACGCAGGTTGACTTTGATGGTTCGGGTGCTGCCCAGGCGTTCGAACTCCTTGTCCTGAAGCACACGCAGCAGCTTGGGCTGGAGTTCGAGGGAAATTTCTCCGACTTCGTCGAGGAACAGAGTTCCGCCGTGGGCCAACTCCATACGCCCGATCTTTTGGGTGACGGCGCCGGTGAAAGCTCCTTTCTCGTGGCCAAAAAGTTCACTCTCCAGCAAGCCGGTGGGAATGGCGGCGCAGTTCACTTTGACGAAGATCTCATCCTTGCGGGTGCTCATGCGGTGGATAGCGCGAGCGACCAGTTCCTTGCCGGTGCCGGTCTCGCCCAGGATCAGCACAGTAGCGTCGCTGGTGGCGACGGTTGCAACTTGATCAAGCACCTGCTTCAGAACGAGGCTCTCGCCCACGATTTCGACGAACTGACCCTCGGAACGACTCTCGCCTTGCAGATACTTTTTCTCTTCTCCGAGGCGCTGCTTGAGGGTCTCGATCTCGGCCGCAGCCTTATGGTTTTCGACCGCCACCGCGAGCTGAGCCGCGACCTGGTTCAGCAGCGTGAGATCCTCGGGCTGAAACGCATGTTCGCGCGTGCTCCCGAGGACCAGCACGCCTAGCGGACCCCTGGGACGAAGGAGTGGAACGCAGCACAAAGACTGAAGTCCCTCTGCCAGAACACCCCTGGTGATCTCGGCGTCAAAGTCCTGGATCTGCTCTTTCGAGAAGATCATGGGGGTGCGTTCGTGCAACGAGCGGCCTGCGGGACTATTGCTGGCGCTGATCAGAACGTTTGAGGTGAATCCTTTGGCGAGAGGGAAATCGACGGACTGGCGGACAAGCAAACCCGTGCCAGGATCGTACCAGTCAAACATGGCGCATTCCTGTTGCAGCACGCGGCGAATGCGGGCTGAGACTCTGGGAAAAACCTGTTGGATGTTCCAGTTTGAGGACAGAATACTGGTCACGTCCAGCAGCATCTGGAGGCGATCCATTTCCTGGCGCAGCTTCCGGTCAGCGTCACGGAGCGATTCTTCCAGCTTCTTTTGGGCAGTGATCTCGACCACAAGCACGCCAATTCGATGGACGACTCCGGCCGCATCTTTGATGGGGAGGTAGTGCAGAACCCAGTGGCTGACTTCGGCTCTTGCAGGAAGCAGAGCCGAAGCCTCGAAATGCACAGGCTGTCCCGTCGCGAGCACGTAACGAAGCTTGGATTCCGCAACGTCGGCGAAATCGCCCAGAATTTCTCGCGCCGTTTTGCCCAAGTGGTCGGCTGCAGGTCTGCCGTTCATGGCCGCGAGCGCATCGTTGATTTCCAGATAGCGTAGTTCGGAGTCCAGAATCGACAGACCCACGGTGGAGGAACTGAAATAAGCTGCGACCAACTGTTCCGGATCGGTTAGAGCCTCGGAGTGCGCGAACGGGATTCGTTCGCCTGCTCCTGCGGCGCCGTCATCATTCGCCATGACAAAAGACCTCAGTCGGCAAGACAGACCGAGCGCCAGCACCCAAGCCTTTCAAATAGGCGGTTGCGGCTTCAGCGAATTGCGAACCCATTGTAGTTAGGGCCCAAAGATCACTTTCTCGCAATCCGAGATTTACCTTATTTGCCGGTAGGGGATTCCTCGACGAGAAGGCGGAGGTCCGTGGAACATATCGGGAGGGTCGGGGAAGATGTTCAGAGAAGTACTCCCAAGGAGCGTCGGGAAGGGATTTCACATCTGCCACTCCAAGAGCCTCAGAGTGGCATGGCAACCTGAATTTCAAGCGTGGAGCGCTTGAGGGGAACACAGCGTAAATCTCCCTTAACCGCCTCCCCCTCAAAAGGCGACCCGATATCGCGAATTATAGGCATAAGATACATAAAAGATGCATAAAGACCAGCTTTTTTCTTTCCTTGCATGTTTTTGTAAGTCAATTCGACAACATGTAAGGGGGAATCACTCCCCCTATCGGGTTGGCTGTTCTCAGTTACGTTTCCCAGTTGTTCGAGTGCAGCTGCGCAGAATGAGTAGCGACCGCGCTGGAGAACTATAATCGGCGAGTGGCCCGAGGGTGGGAAAGCAAATCGGTGGAAGCGCAGCAGGCAGAGGTGGGAGAGCAGTCGAGCCCGCGTCGTCCGAAGATGAGCCGGGAAGAAGCAGCTCGCTTCCGGGAAAAAGAGAGTCTCAGTCTCTCTCGGCGGAGAGTGTTGCAGCAGATGGAAGCGAGTTCGAACCCGCGGCATCGGAAGCTGTTGCAGGACACGCTCGCTGACCTGGATGAAAAGTTGAGCAGGCTGAGAGACTGAGGAGTCACGCCTCCGATCCATCTTTCTACCCTCAAGCCTTTAGGGTTCGCGCGCCGACCTCCGGACGCTGCCGTATAATGAGGTCTTTATGACCGCCTACGTTTACGTTTCTCTCAAGAAAAGCGTTCTCGATCCCCAGGGCAAAACGATTCAGGGCGCACTCAAGAAGATGGGCTACAAGGGTCTGGAGAGTGTTCGCCAGGGAAAATACTTCGAACTGACCCTCGATGGCGGGCTTTCGCGCGAAGAGGCGCAGGCCGAAGTCGAGCGAATCGCCCGCGAAGTCCTGACCAACCCGGTCATTGAAGAGTTCCGTTTCTCGATGGCGGAGTAGAGCGCGCCGGGATTCCCAGAGGATTTTCTATGTGCGGCATTGTCGGTTACGTGGGCAAGAAGAGTGTCGTTCCCATCATCATCGATGGTCTGCGCCGGCTTGAATACCGCGGCTACGATTCAGCGGGCATCGCCGTCGGTGGCAACGGCGACGGGCTCCAGATCCGGCGCGCCGAAGGCAAACTCCAAAACCTTGAAGAGGTGATTCGCCAGAGGCCGATTCACGGGACTTATGGCATCGGGCATACACGGTGGGCCACGCATGGGCGCCCGACTGAAGAGAATGCGCATCCCCACCGCGACTGCACCGGTAAGATCGTGGTCGTGCACAACGGAATTGTCGAGAACTATCTCAGTCTGAAGAAGAAGCTGATCGAGGAAGGCCACAAGTTTACGACTGAGACCGACACAGAAATCATCGCCCATCTGGTTGAGAAATATTCGCAGTCGGAAAATGGCAGGCGGCCGACGCTGGAAGAGGCCGTTCGGCAGACGGTGAAACAGATCAGCGGCGTCTTTGCGCTGGCGGTGATCTCGACCGATGATCCGAACAAGATTGTTGCGGCGCGCAATGGACCTCCGGCGGTGATTGGCCTGGGGAATGACGAATACTTTGTGGCGTCGGATGTGCCCGCAATTCTTTACCACACGCGCGACATTCTCTTTCTGGCCGATGGTGACATGGCGGTCGTGACTCCCGATGGAGTGCAACTCTCCGACTTCGACGGAAAGCCGATCCAGCGCCAGGTGCAGCATGTGACCTGGGATCCGATCATGGCGGAAAAGGGCGGCTTCAAGCATTTCATGCTCAAGGAAATCTACGAGCAGCCGCGAGCGGTGCGGGACACGACGCTGGGCAGGATTTCCCAAGACACGGGACAGATCTTCCTCGAGGAGATGCAGGTTAGTGAGGCGGAGTTTCGGGCGGCGACCAAGATCAACATTATTGCCTGCGGGACGAGCTGGCATGCCGGGCTGGCCGGCAAGTTCATGATTGAGACGCTGGCCCGGGTGCCGGCGGAAGTGGATTACGCCAGCGAATGGCGGTATCGCAGTCCCATTGTCGATCCGGACACGATCACCCTGGTGATTTCGCAGTCGGGCGAGACGGCGGACACGATCGCGGCGCAGCGCGAGGCGAAGTCGCGGGGATCAAAGACGATCGCCATCTGCAACGTCGTAGGATCGATGATCACGCGTGAGGCCGCCGGGACGATCTATACGCATGCCGGCCCGGAGATCGGCGTGGCTTCGACCAAGGCTTTCACCGGACAGCTCACCGCGTTGTACATCTTCGCGATGTATCTGGCGCAAGTGCGCGGGACTATGGGCACGGAGCAGGCCCGTACGGCGATGCAGGAACTGACGCGCATTCCAGCTAAGCTCGAAACCATTCTGACTCACGATGAGGCCTGCGACGACCTGGCCAAGCGCTACCAGAAAGTGCATGATTTTTTGTTTCTGGGGCGCGGCATTCACTATCCGATCGCGCTCGAAGGCGCGCTCAAGCTCAAGGAGATTTCCTACATTCATGCCGAGGGATATCCGGCGGGCGAGATGAAGCACGGACCCAACGCCCTGATCGATGAGAACCTGCCGGTGGTGATCATCGCGACCAGGGACGTGAATAATCCGGGGTCGGTGCTGCGCTACGAAAAGACGATTTCCAATCTGAAGGAAGTGAAGGCGCGCTCGGGAGTGGTGATTGCGCTTGCGACCGAAGGAGACGAAGAGATCAAGGAAGCGGCCGATCACGTTCTGTACATTCCGCCGGCTCCCGAAGAGTTGTCGCCGATTCTGGAGATCGTTCCGCTGCAGTTGTTGGCCTATCACATCTCGGTGCGTCGTGGCTGCGACGTGGATCAGCCGCGGAATCTGGCGAAATCGGTCACGGTGGAATAGGCAAAGTCAGGGCTAGACTTTCACCGCCTCAACATCCGTATGGCCGAAGTCAGCGCCTTTGAACAGCAAGGGTTCGTCCATTTCCTTCGCCAAAGCGTAGGCGAAGCAATCCCCAAAGTTAAGCCCGGCCTTGTGCCTGCCTTTGCCGAAATCGCGGTAGGCATAGCGAGCGATCTCTGCCTGCCGCGGAGTCACTGGCTCGACCGAAATCTGAGATGCGCGAAAGAAATCGTCAAACTTGCGAGTGGCGACGGCGTCACCGCCGCGATCGATTACGATTGCAGCTTCCACGTAACTGACTGCGGAAACGCGGCGTGTCTTGCCGGAAGCGATTGCATTTGCGAATTGCGGGGCTTCCGGTTCGGCCCGCAGCACCGCAACAATGGCAGATGAGTCCAAAATCACTTCGGCATTCCCTTCTCGTCGTAGAGCAGTTCGTCAATATCCAGGGACTTGTAGGGCTCCTTAAGGTGGGCAGCGCATTCTCTTCCAATTTCCAGCAGGCGCTCGGCCATGTCCTTCTTGGATCGTCCGCGCACGCGCTCCAGCCGCTCCCGAATTGCCTCGCCGACCGCAGCGGTCATGCTTTCTCCCGTTAGATGCGCGAGTTCTCGCGCCAATCGGTGGGTTTTTTCATCTTTAATGTTCAAGCTCACCGGATTCCACCCTTCTATCGCTATGGTCTACCATTCTACCACACCGGGCATCTTCCGATCGAGCCTCGGTCTTCCGGTGCAGTCTATGGAAGCTCTGATTAACTGCTGGCGAAAGGGCTGGACCACAGAGGGCACAGGGGTTCACGGGGAAATCCGGAGTTAATCAGGGGCTCCATATAGCGAAATCGGCCAGGAAGTTGGCCTTCTAATAATCCTAAAGCTTGGCCCACAACAGCGTTGGCACCATTCGCCGCGCTTATACTAGGGGACTTCGCCTTATGGATCGCACCGCCATCCGTGACCAGATCGACCGGATTCTGCGTAGCCGCACCCTTGCGAGCAAAAACCAGCTCCGGAGGCTTCTGGAAGTTCTGTCGCAGAACATGGAATCGCAAACCGCGTTGAAGCCCGACCGCGTCATCCAGGAGTTGTGGCCCGAGGAGATCAAGACCAAAGGCTCTGCCGATGTTGCGACCGAAATGAGTCGGCTGCGGAATGCGCTGGAGTCGTATTACAGCGGCGAAGGTGAGACCGACCCCATCACGATTAGCCTCCCCAATCGTTCCGTACCCGGCCCAGATGGCGTGCTCGAAAAGCGGTGGATCGTGGCCAGACCTCGTGAAGGGGAAAGCGCAGGATCGCAGCGGGCAAACGAGGATCAGCGGCCAATTCCGCTGGTGAGCGCCCGCGGGGGGCTAAAGCTAGCGGCAGCGATAGCTGCGGTCAGCATTGTTTGCTTCGCCGCTCTCCGAATGCTGACCGCGAACGATCAGCCCAAGTTTGGGCGATTGGACGGTTTAACGCTGACAATTATGAACGCGGAAGGAAAGGAACTCTGGAGAAAGACCTTTCCCGAGGGATTCTCGACCGACTGGTACTACGAGAAGGGCGTAGGGACACGTCTCTGGTTCGGGGACCTGGAGGGCAAGGGACATACCAGCGTTCTTTTCTCTTATCTCTCCCCCGCAAGCCCACAGCCGCACTCGACTACCCTGATCTGCTACTCCGATCGAGGCAAAGAAAAATGGCGTTGGACTCCCGGGCGAGAACTGCCGGAGCTCGCAGGAAGTCCGGCGACGTTCAGGTCTGTGGCCCTGGGGGTACTGAAGGCGAAGGGGAACAGACCTCCCCGAATCGTCGTTTCGAATATCCATGATACCTGGTGGCCCAGTCAGATCGCGATCCTCGATTCCAATGGCAAAACCGTTTCTGAGTACTGGCATTCTGGGGGTTTAAGTTACATGGTGTTGGCTGATCTGGATGGCGATGGGAGAGAGGAGATTGTCGCCACCGGAGTCAGCAATGGCTATGATCATCAAGCGACACTGGTCGTGCTTGACCCGGATCGGGTATTTGGCGCTTCCACCGAGGTGCGGCCTGAGTTTCAAATCGGTGGCATGGGGGTTGCCCAGGAGAGGCTGCGCCTGTTGTTTCCACGGAGCGATTTGAACCGAGCGTTGTTCCAGTTCAATCTGGCCTCGGAGCCCACGGTAGAGCATGGCGGCATTCGACTTACGGTGCTGGAATGCATGGCCCCCCCGGGTTGCCGCATCTGGTACGAATTCGACAAGGATTTTCGTCTGATTGCGGCTTATGCGGGTGGTGATGAATTTCGAAGCGCTCATGCGCGGTTCTATGAAAACGGCAAAGATGCGCATTCCCTGAGCGCGGAAGAACAAGCGGCATTTCAGAAAGTCCGATGCCTGGTGGGATGCCAGTCGGAGTTCGTTGCCATCGGCCGCCTGCTCCCTTAGATTCGCACACAACTGAGTATCACTTCAGAAATGCGTCTGAGATCGGCCCAATTTCATACCAAGTCCATATGATTTTCGACCCGCTCTCTCTCAGGCAGCGGTTCCCGTGCTAGGTTAGCCCTCCATTGGGTCGTCCGCCTCTTCCGGCGCACGCTCCAAAAAACAGGAGGTGCTCAGTGTTTAATCGAGGACTTGTCTTGCGGCTCCTGGTTCAGGCGCGCAACAGGACCCTGAATCGATTTTCGTCAAATTCTGGCCTGTCACTGGCAGTTCTTCTTTTCGCTGTGTTGCTTATGCCCAGTTCGGGATGGGCCACTACGACCAAGAACTGCCCTACCGAACCTGCATCCACAACCATCCGTCTCGGGGGTGACGTACTCGGGGACCAACTGCGTTCTGAAGACCACCGGCGACATCGATTCCTTCAGTTTTACTGCGGCGGCCGGAGATATCTGGAGCATGGTTCTGGGCTTCAATGGGAGCCCCGCGACGAACATCTGCATGTCGCTCTACGCTCCGAATAGCGGCGGGACGGCGATGTACCACAACTGCACGGACTACCCCTGCTGCGGCGCTTCTGTGAGCACGAACCAGAAATTAACCATCGCCGGAACCTATACCATCGACGTTAGCGAGTCGGCGAACGCGACGATGCCATACGACCTCTCGCTGGAGCGAATCAGTCCCGCGCCGACGGACGCTTCCCTGACGGTTCTCGCCAAGAACACAACCGGTCAAGTCAGTCCGCCGACCGCTCAGGAAGCCTATTTGTTTGCCGGCGTCACGACCGGAACCTACCAAATTACAGCCAGCATGCTGACCACAACCGCCAATGTCTGCATCGTCATTTACCAGCCCGACGGGACGGCGGTAGGAAGCGGGTGCACCGATTATCCATGCTGCGGCACCACTACCAGCGTAGATCTCACACCGGCGATCAATGGGACCTACGTGATCGTAGTCTACGCGGCAGGCGACGACGGCACCGTCAACTACAATCTCGAAGTGTCCTGTCTGACAGGCACCTGCAAGCAGATCCCATTGACGTGCGCCTTGGCTGATGCTCTTTCCTACAATGCAACGACCGGCCTGCTGACGATGGACTTCAAGTTTGCGACTCCGGTCGCCGCGACGTGGAATGGCTGGCTCGTCTATCAGGGCAAAGTACAGTCCCTATGGTCTCAATCGGAGCCGATTACGGAGCCGGCGGTTACGGTGACCAAAGCGCAAGCCAGCGTGGCCAAATCCGGTGTGGACGGCGTGCTTTCGACGCTCACCACATCGACCGGAGGCATCACCTGTTCCAGCTGGGCACTGGTCAACACTAAGTAAACGATGTCTGAACGGTGGGGAGGTGCGTGAGTCCATGCGGTTGGCTCACGCGCCTCCACAGACTACTGCCGCAGGGTTTCTCGGATTCGCCGGACGACTCCCGCCAGAGCGGCGATCCCTGTCGCCCAGATCGCGAACGCGGTATCCACTACCCAGCGGGGTGAGGCCCCAACTCTACGTAACAGGAACGGCAAGAAATTCCACGTTGTGATGTGGACATAATCCCACCGGTCGTAAGTCATTTCGTCGGTGTTGAGTCCCCAGGCGTCCATTTTGTGGAGTGCGAACGCGGCAATGTTTTCGAAGCGCAACGCGATTACGAACGTGGGGTGGCCCAGCGACTCCATTTGGTAGATCTCGAGAGGCAGCCAGAACGCCAGCGACGCGATCTGGATGATGAGGCTGAGGGCGATCAGGACCAGGGCTCCGCGCCAGATCACTTTGCTCAAGTTTTCGCGATAGCGCAGAAGCAAGGGAACCGCGAGCAACGCGACGAGTTCAACAGCGGTTGAAACGTAGCGATCTCCCCAGGCAAAGTCCCCGGCCCAGTACGTGTAGCGCGCATAGAAGCTGATGTACCCGACCAGGAGGAGCAGCGAAGTCACCGCATAGGCGCGAACTTCTACGCCCAGACGCTTCCACAACATCACCAGGAGTATGAGGACGAGCACGAGAAGCGGGTCAAAGAGGAAGATCGATTTCTCGGGCTTGAAGAGCGCGCCGAGGAAGCCTTCGTGAAATGGCGTGCTCCAGGGGAAGTTCGCGGGCAGAGTCGGGTCCTGCAGGCGCTGCTCCTTGGCAAACAGAGAGACGTAGGTGTTGGTGAAGGAGCCGAAGCGGCAAAACTGGTAGACGCGGTCGGCCGCCAGAAAAAACGCGTAGACGGGCGCGGCGACCTTGGAGTACTCGAGGAAGCGTTGCCAGATTTGCCGC
>Ga0075030_100005621_pt1 | contig 11292 bp, 13 predicted proteins | sample LitLauG_LLR_2012_FD_71393 | JGI IMG/M metagenome (GOLD analysis project Ga0075030, IMG submission 71393) | Freshwater sediment microbial communities from Pennsylvania, USA - Little Laurel Run_MetaG_LLR_2012 | ecosystem: Environmental > Aquatic > Freshwater > Creek > Sediment | place: USA...
GTCAAATTGGCTTCCTTCGTGCACCTTCGCCTGCCCTGAGCGTAGCCGAAGGGTGTCCTTCGCGGTTGACGAATTTCCTCCGGAGCTCCGCTGATGACTGCTTCCTGGACCTCCGCCTTCGGACGAGCCTGCGGAGTCTTACTCGACACCATCGTCCGCTTGCTTGCGCTCTCGCGCATCAACCCGAACGTCCTCACCTTCATGGGCCTGGTGGTCAACACCTGGGCCGCGATCCTGTTCGGTTCCGCCAACGCCGCCAACCAGACAAAGATGTTCATCTACGCCGGACTCGTGATTATTTTCTCCGGCTTCTTCGATCTGGTTGACGGACAGGTGGCTCGCGCGACCAACCGCGTCACGCGTTTTGGTGCTTTCTTCGACTCGGTCGTCGATCGTTATTCTGACGCCTCGCAATTTCTGGGATTGCTGGTCTTCTACGCTCGCGGCGGCCGTTACACCTACGTGGTCCTGACCGCGTTTGTCATGATCAGCGCCATCATGGTCAGCTATACCCGAGCCCGAGCGGAGTCCCTGATCGGATCCTGCCGCGTGGGATTCATGGAACGCCCGGAGCGGCTGGTGCTGGTCATTCTCGGCGCCCTCTTCAATCGCATGGCTCCAGTGTTGTGGCTGATCGCCGCCCTGAGCACCATCACGGTGATCCATCGCATGCGCTACACCTGGACCAGAACACAGGATCCTCCAGTCAGTCTGAATCCAAGCCAGGCAGCTTAGCGAAAAGAAACATGTAGGGACAGCCGCCTTCGGCTGTCCAGCGAAGCGAAGCGAGCCGCTGTTACTCTGTTGCACAGCATGAACTGGCTGGCCCACCTCTATCTATCCGAGCCCAACCCACAGTTCCGAGTGGGAAATCTCTTGCCCGACCTCACCTCCGCGGCCCAACTGGCTAGGCTTCCAGAACCATTTCAGAAAGGTATCCGCTGCCACCGCCAGATCGATCGCTTTACCGACGCCCATCCCCGGTTCAAATCCTGCGTGTCGCGCTTTCAGAAACCCTACCGACGCTACGGAGGCATCCTCACCGATGTTTATTTCGACCATTTTCTGGCGCGCGACTGGTCAAAATATTCTTCCGTCCCGCTGCCTCACTTCATTGACGAGGTCTATCGCGACATCGCACGCTGCCTTCCCGAAGTCCCTGCTGAAGCAGGTCAGCATCTGAATCGCATGCGTCACGCCAACTGGCTCGGCTCCTATCACACGGTCCCGGGAATCCAGCAGATTCTGCACCGCGTCAGTGGCCGTCTGCGAAGACCGTTTGACCTTTCGGCCTCGCTGCCGATGTTCGAAGCATACGAATCGGCGTTCGCGGATGATTTTCAAGCTTTCTTCCCCGAACTGATGGAGCACGTGCGGATTCCGGCCCAAAGCAAAACGGCGTTGTAACTGACGAAAATTCCTCCACGATTCTGGTCTTACGCGATTCTTATGGAATCGTTTCAATACGCATCCCCGTAAAATAGTGGATTTTATGCCTGTTCCGGAGTACGCTTTCGCGAACTGGAAGACAGCTTCCAGCCTTCCCTGATTCGGGCCCCCCGAAATCATAGCTTTCGTCTGCAGTCTTAAGGTTCGGGCCTATGCCAAAGAGCATCTATTTACTTCTGTTGCTTGTGGCCTCCGCGTTTGCAACGGCGCACGACGATTCGGATCGCTGGATCGAGGTACGCAGTCCTCGCTTCATCATCGTAACCAGTTCTGGCATCAGTCAGGGGCGCCGCATCGCCGCCCAGTTCGAACGAATTCGGTCCATCTTTCATCAGTCTTATCCGGAAATCGAAAACGATCCGGAACTTCCAGTGCTTATCTTGGCCGTCAAGCGCAAAGATCAATTCCGCCGGCTTGCGCCCAACACCTACTCCTCGAAACGATCGCTGCCAACCCATGGACTATTTGTGCGCGCTTCCGACAAGAATTACATCCTGATGCGACTGGACCCCGAGGCCGGGAATCCGTATCCCCTCGTGTTTCACGAGTACACCCACGTCTTCCTGCGGGAAACGTACGATCGAATGCCACTATGGCTGAACGAGGGTTTAGCCGAGTTTTATCAGAACACCGAGATCTACGATCAAGACGTTCTGCTGGGTGAACCGAATCTTCGGCATCTGAAATTTCTGCGGGAAAACAAACTCCTGCCTCTGGAGACTCTATTTACGGTCGACGAGAAGTCGCCCTATTACGTCGACAAGAAAAAGGGTTTGATCTTTCACGCCGAATGTTGGGCGCTGGCACATTATCTGATGCTCAAAGACTACGGCGAGAAAACCTCCAGGATGCTGGAGTACACCAACCTTGTAAACGACGATGTAGATGCTGTTACTGCGGCCGTTCGCGTTTTTGGCGACTTGCGAAAGTTGCAACGAAATCTTGAGTTGTACATCGAACAAAACGGTTTCAATCATTTCACAACGAAGTTTTCAACCAAACTCGAAGGTTCGCAGTTCGAGGTGAACCCGCTTAGTCCCGTGCAGGCGCGAAGGGTGCAGGCGGATTATCTGGCGGCCAGCGGGAGGCCGGAGGAGGCGCGGCTTCTCTTAGGGGCCGCACCCACGGATGATGTTTCGACCTCAGAGACTACGGCGAAGGACCACTCAGCGGAGTCAGCGCAGACAGCCAGCGCACTCCGAAGTGAAATCAACCATGACATACCATGCCCTCTGCCCGAGATCTTGCGGCGCGCCAGCGAACATGCGACTGAAATGGTGGACAATCTCCAGCGGTTTACCGCGAACGAAGACATTGAGCACACCGAGTTCAGAAAGAACGGCAAGCCGCGCAAGGCTTCAAACCAGTCGTTTAGCTATGTAGCGGAAATCGATCAGGGACCTGCCGGCTCTTTCTGGGTCGAGGAATATCGCTTGGCCAAAACACAAGGCGACTCGCCCCCTCTTTCAGACACGGGAACGGCGGCCTTCGCTTTGATTTTTCATCCGGAGAAGATTGGGAATTTTGAATTTCACTGCGAAGCCCGCGCAGATCTGCACGGACTTCCAGCGTGGCAGCTTCGTTTTGAGGAAAGCCCCGATCCGACTAAGTCGTTTCATCAGATCCGAATCGACCGATCGGAATATCACCTCCGGTTGAAGGGGCATGCCTGGATCGCAATGGAAGGGTATGAAATCCTGCGCCTGCAGACGGATTTGGTGGCACCCATTCCAGAGATTCATTTGCACATGGAGCATCTCGATATTGCGTATGCACCGGTCGACTTCGACAAACCGAAGTTTCGCCTTTGGCTGCCGGAAAGAACCTCCCTGGAAATCAGCTACCGTGGCCATCGTTATCGGCGCATACACCGGTTCAGTCGTTTCCAGCTATTCCTGGTGGTAACAGAGGAAACGGTAAAGCAACCCAATCCGGGACCAGGCGAATGATGCCTGCGATGAATCGCACGATCTCGTGGAAATGCTGATCGTAGGCCGACAATCTGCAGAACCACGAGGTATGCGCGCCGCACCTGCTATCCTATCGAGTCGCACCATCGCAACCGGGGAGAATTTCACTGAGCGAGCCCGTCCTAGTCGTTCATGGTGGCGCATGGGCCATGCCCGATGACATGGTCGACGCCCACATTCGCGGCGTGAACAATGCATTGGCCGCGGGATGGCATGTGCTCGAGCGCGGCGGCTCGGCGCTCGACGCCGTCGAAGAGACTGTCGTCATCATGGAAGACGACGAGACCTTTGACGCCGGGCGCGGCAGCTTCCTCAATCGCGACGGCCGGGTGCAACTCGACGCCCTCATCATGGACGGCGCGACGCTCCGCACCGGCGGTGTTGGATGCGTCGAGCGTCTCCGTAATCCCGTCCGCGCCGCGCGCAAGATCCTGAGCGAGAGCCCGCATGTCTACTTCGTCGGAGAAGGCGCAGAGAAGTTTGCCGCCGAACATGGCGTCCCGCTCTGCAGGAACCAGGACCTCGTCATCCCGCGCGAAGTCGAACGCCTGCGCGCCTATCAGGCGGAACTCGCCCAGCGCAACGCCCAGCAGGATGGCAACGATTTGTTCGCGCCCGACTCGGATGACATGACGATCTCTCACGATACGGTTGGTGCCGTCGCCCTCGATCGCGATGGCAACATCGCCGCCGCAACGTCGACCGGCGGAACGCTGAACAAAGCGCCTGGTCGGCTGGGCGACTCCTCGTTGATCGGCTGCGGCTGCTATGCCGACAACGAAAGCGCCGCCGCTTCCACAACCGGTTGGGGCGAGCCGATTATGAAGTTAGTTCTCGCCAAGTGGACCGCCGACCGCATCGCCGCTGGGAATCTGCCGGAATGGTCCGCACAAGAAGCGATGAATTACCTGAAGCAGCGCGTCAACGGCCACGGCGGCATCATCGTCCTGAACCGCGAAGGCCACATCGGCATCTCGCACAACACCCCGCGCATGGCATGGGCGTACCGGACGGTGAAGAAACAGGAAGCCGGCGTCATCTGGGAATAATCGGGGGGCAACCCTCCAGGGCGGTTCCGCGATTCCAGCGCATCCTGTCGTAGAGACGTAGCTTGCTACATTTTCTGTCCGCCACGGCATCAGTGCCGCTATCGGCAGAGACGTTGCCAGCAACGTCTCTACGAATGTGTCTCTTGGCTAGAGCCAGCCTTTGGTTCTGGCGATTCGCGCCGCTTCTACGCGATTACTCGCGCCCAGTTTGCTGATCGCTTCGGAAAGGTAATTCCGCACCGTGCCGTCCGATAATCCCAGTTCACCCGCGATGTCTCCGCTGGCCATCCCTTCGCCCGCCAGCCGCAGAACTTGCCTCTCGCGGTCGGTCAGTGGGTCCATTTCGCCCCACGCCTCCGTCGCCAGTTCCGGATGGATCACGCGCAATCCCTGATGCACACGCCGCACGGCATCGGCGAGTTCTTCCGCGCGCATGTCTTTCAACAGATATCCTAATGCTCCCGCCTCGAGTGCACGGCGCAGGTAGCCCGTCCGGGCAAACGTGGTCACGATTACGACTCGTGTGCCCGTGCGCCGCTGCTTCAACTCAACCGCGACATCGAGCCCGCTCATGTGCGGCATTTCAATGTCAGTGATGAAAACGTCTGGCCTGTGCGCGAGAACCGCCTCCAGTGCCTCTCTGCCATTGCGCGCCTGGGCCACGACCGAAATGTCTCCTTCGATTTCGAGCAGCGCCGCGAGTGCGCCGAGCACCATGCCCTGATCTTCCGCCAACACCACGCGAATGGTCTTGCGGCCAGGCTCTTTAGTGGGAGGATTCAACTCGTGTGCCTTTTTCTTGTCCGAGGGTGGCTTCGTCCCGCGCGACATCTTTGACCGCGACTTCCTTGAGAGGAAGCGTGATGCTCAGAGTCGTGCCCGATTTATTGCGGCGGTCGAGCGTTCCGCCGAGCATCTCCACACGCTGGCGCATGCCACGCAGGCCGTTACCTTCTATGCTGGTGAAACCCTGGCCGTCGTCGGCGATCTCCAGCCGGCAACTGCCATGCTGTTGTTCGATACGCAGACGGCAATTGCGGGCATTCGCATGACGCAGGACGTTTGTCACACCCTCACGCACTGCCATCGACAAAACGCTCTCCTGCATCGCCGGAAGTTGCAAAGTCGTAGCCGCGTCGCATTGCACGGCCACCCCGGCGGTCTCAAGGGTTGCCTTGGCTTGGGCCAGTTCAGCGGCTAACCCCTGCGCGTGATAACCGCGAATCGCATCCCGCACTTCGGAAAGGGCCTGCCGCGAAATCTGTTCCACTTCACGGATTTCTTGGCCAGCGCGTTGGGGATCGCGGTCCATCAACTTCCCGGCCAATTCTGATTTCAACGTGATCACCGAGAGAGTGTGTCCGAGCACATCGTGCAGGTCGCGCGCGATGCGCTCACGTTCCGCCACCTTGGCGAGGTTTTCGATTTCTTCGTTCGCCTTGCGCAACTTCTGATTCATGCGGTTGCGTTCGGCGAAAAATGTGTTCCCCACGCCAATCAGCGCTGGGAATAGCGTGGAATAGAACATCCTCCATCCGTCTGCGTGCAGCAGAAGACCCTGGATGCCTCCAATGGCGGCGATCACTGCGATTCCGATGAACGCCGCTGCTTGTGTCTCAACGACAAAGGGCAGCATTGCACAGGCAAAGATCAGAAATGTGCATGCCCCGAAGTTGACGTACTGGTACAGCACTCCGAGCAAGACCATCCCGCCGATGTGCACCAAGGCGTAAGGGCGCTCCAGGAAGAAGATCCCGAAATACAGAAGAAGGAATACGGCGGCGCCAGCGAGATCCAGAGCCCATAGCCGCCAGTTGGCATGGACGATCACCGGATGCATGAAAAAGAATCCCAGATAGAGCACCCACAGCAAAGGACTCCACCCATGATCCTTATCGGCGATCACCGCTTTCCAGGACCGCAGTTTCCAGCGGCGACCCGTGGGACACGATTTGAAGAAGCCGATCGACATAGCTGCTTTTATTGTCCCACCCCGGTCAATGCCTGCCGCTTCGGAACTTGGGCGCTGCGGCGAACCACACCAACACGGCGGCTGGCATGAGCACGACGAGAGATTTCTCTCCCGTGAGCAGGACCACGATGCCCATCACAATGAGAATGGCAGTCGCAGCGATCGATCTTTTCGTATTCGCAGTCATAAAATTTCTCAATTCCAGGGAATCGGGCTCAGACTTATCGAAACTTCTAAGCTCTGAGTCTTCGTTAGCCGTACATCTTTTCCTGATCTCTCTGGAATCCGATGCGCGCCACGCCCAGGCAGATCATCGTGAATGCGGCCAGCAGTTCCCAGTGCCGGATCGTCGGCTCGTTCGTTCCTGCTCCGACGACACCCAACGCCAGCTGCGACAGGTGATAGGGCGGCAACACCAGAGCAACCTTCTGCAGCAACTTCGGCAGAAACATGATCGGCACCCACAGCCCGCTGCAGAAAGACATCGGCAGATAAATCAGGTTGATGGTCGGAGGCGCAGAGTTTGGACCGATGAAATATCCGAGCGCGAGCCCCATTGCGGAAAACGGAATCGAGCCGGCAACGAGCGTGGCGAACAGCGCCGCAAACTTTCCGAATGACATCCTCACACCACCAAACGCTATCCCCAGAGCGAACAGGGCAAGGACGACAAATGTGCTGAAGACAATGCTGGTGAAAATCTTCGCGGTGAAATATGCAAACGGGGGCATCGGACTGGCACGTTTCACCTCCAACCATCCCAGCCCGCGGTCGGAGGCCAACCCCGCTGCGGTTGCGAAGAGCGACGCCGCGATCACGCCGAAAGTGCCGTAGCTCGGAATCAGGTAGATCGACACGCGAGTTCCGGCAATAGACTGATTTGAATTCAGCACCAATCCAAATAAAACATAGAACATCACCGGAAAAGTCAGCACCGAAACCGTGTACATGCGGAGCCGGAGATACTTCAAAAATTCGTACCTGGCTTCTTTCCAGTAAATCCTCGCCGTGTGCGCGGGTGAGCGGCGGATCTGCACATTGCTCAGTGTCATGGTAGTTGCGCTCATGGTGTCTCTCCTATGGATTCCCGTTTCTTGAACTGTCCTGCGTTAGTGCCAGGAACGCCTCTTCCAATCCCGCGGCGGTAACTTCCAATCCCGCGAGATTCGTGTCACGCGACAGCAACTCACGCACCACGCGTTCGGCCTCGGAGGTATGAAGTTCGACCGCCTCGCGGTCCTCTTTCACTTCGGTTACCCCGGGAATCTGCCGGAGCATTTCCAGCGAAAGACGTGTGATGCAACGGATCCGCTTACCCGCCGTCTGTGCCTTGATCTGCGACGGACTTCCTTCCGCGATAATCTCGCCCTTGTTGATGACTGCCACACGATCCGCGAGTGCATCGGCTTCCTGCAGGTAGTGCGTGGTCAGCAAAACGGTCTTGCCTCGCCGCACCAGTTGCCGGATCTCTTCCCACAACATGCGGCGCGCCTCCACATCGAGACCCGCAGTCGGCTCATCGAGAAACAGCAGATCAGGATCGCCGCATAAGGCCAGGGCAAACAGCACGCGTTGCCTCTGGCCGCCCGACAATTCACCGAACTTTCGTTCACTCAGCTGTTGCAGTCCGGAGGCTGCCAGAACCTGCGATGCAGGCATCGGATTAAGGTAGTAGGAAGAAAACAGATCAATATGTTCCCGGACCCGAAGAGTTTCGGGCACACGGCCAACCTGTAACATGGCTCCCGTACGCATCCGGTTTTCGGGATTCGTGGGGTCTCCCCCGAAGACACGCACTTTGCCGGAATTCGGCTGTAGCAGTCCCAGCAGGAGTTTCACTGCAGTCGTCTTACCTGCTCCGTTAGGACCAAGCAGCGCTAAAACCTCGCCGGCCCGAACCTGAAAGTCGACAGACTTGAGAGCGCGAACATTTCCGTAACTCTTGTTCACTCCCTCCAGAACGGCGACGGCGGAACTCGAGTCGTAAAATTTGGCGGGCTGCGCCTGCTCAATAGTTGCGATCATTGTCGATTCCTTCCCGCGGCTCTGCGCGCCAAAGCTTCGCTCCCGCGTTGGTGCATTCCGTAATTGCATAATCCTCGAAATGCTCGGGAGAGACCAGTGCCATCCATCACGCAAGCGGCGTGACAAATGTCATCTGGAAGACGGCCCGCGATGGGACTAAGTACGGGCAGGGCAAGGCGGGAAAGAGAGAATCCCATTCCACCGCGCAGGGCGAAAGAACTCTCGGGGACCCAGGCCGGTCCGAGTTCACGGAAGCCGGTTGTTACAAAATCCGAACACTTCAGAGTTATCCCCCGATCAGCATGCCCCGCAGAATCTGCAGGGGCCGGGATTGATCACGCCAGCAATCCCTTGTCTGACGCTGGTTTCGCTCTGTTCTGAATTCGTAACAGAGCGGTTCACGGATTTTTTTACCCAGGCTCGGTCACAACTTGTCCGGCCTTTGGTATGATTCCGACACTAATCGAGGCGTGGTGATGCTCACTGCGGGAAAAGGTCTTCGCACGCTGCGTGAAAAACTCGGGCTCACCATGCGCGATGTGGAGCACTCCAGCGCGCTCCTCGCCGAGCGGTACCGCAACGAAGAATTTTCTATTCCGCCCAGCCGTTTGTCCGACATCGAGACCAAAGGAATTCTCCCCAGCATCTATCGCCTCTACACGCTCTCGGTGATCTACCGCCGCGATCTTCGTGAATTGATGGCGTGGTACGGAGTGGACCTCAACAATATGGCGGCGGACCTGGGCCTGGTTGCCCCGCCAAAATCGCATGTTTCCGATGCGTTGGCGAGTCTGGCTTCGGTGCAAGTTCCGGTTCGCATGGATCCCGCGTTCGACGAGCGACGCACCACCAACCTGGGCCGCATGGTCGAACAGTGGGGACTGGTTCCGATTGCTTATCTGGCACAATTCGCCAACAGCGACTTCACCTACGGATACGTCGGTACCCAGGACTTCACGATGTATCCAATTCTTCCCCCGGGAAGTTTTATCCAGGTGGACGAGTCACGAAATCGAGTGGTCGAGGGTGCCTGGCGCTCCGAGTACGAGCGGCCCATCTATTTCGTCGAGACCCGTGACGGTCACACCTGTTCCTGGTGCAGCATGCGCAAGGAAGAGATCATTCTGCAGCCGCATCCCTTGTCTCCGGTTCCGGTTCGGATTCTGAGGCACCCGCAAGAGGCCGAGGTGCTCGGCCAGGTGGTGGGAGTAGCTATGAAGTTGACCGAGTGGCACGCCCTCGATTCCGCTCCAAGCTCGAAAGGGCCAGCAGCACTGAACTAAGATGGTTGGACGACGGGGGTTTTTGCCTGCCCTCCGGCAGTAGGTCGTTGAAGTTGCCGCGCATCTCTTCCACATAGTCTAAAGCCGCGATACCACTGTCGCTGCTGGACATTTTCAGATCGTCCTGAAGGGCAGCCATGGGCGTGCGCAACACTCTGGCGACCACCTCAGCGTGGGCTTGCCGTATGGCGCGTTCCGAAGACTCCACCCCATGGACGCTCTCCATTCCCCAATGCTGATACTGCCCATGCCCCCGGCGCAGGGACGCGAGATAGGCCAGTTTTCCCAGCCATCCGGCCACGGCCGAAAGGGTAGTTTCCCTGATGTCCTGTAGGGCAGATTTAAGACTCATTTTGTTACAAATTCCGAACAATCCGATGTTCTTCTGTACCGTTGCCGATCCGGGCAAGCCATGAAACCATCACGGTCCATCTCGAAGTTCAAAGGAGAAACCCGTGAAACATGTGCTACTAGCGCTTGGAGCAGCCGTGCTGTTTCTTACCACTTTAGTCACACCCACTGCAGTTAAGGCCGATGGCGGTGGAAACGCCACAAATTGCGGCGGTTCCGGATTGTGTAAGCCGTAAACGTAATCTGGAGTATTTTTTCACCAGTTTTGAGGTGCGGCGCGAAGATTTCGCCGCTCTTACGAAAACCGGACAAGATTGGCTCGCACGTTGCTGCCTGCAGCAAATCGCGGTATAGTGCCTGACCATCGCTATGCTGCAGGCGCACTCATTCCTTTGGAACTACTTGTGGGTCGCGCCGAACATTCTCCTTCTTATTCTTGCATTCATCATGTGGAAGCGTGGACTGTCGCGCCACTTTCCTGCCTTTCTGGTATTCGCGGTGTTCAGCGCCATTGGGGAAATTGCGGTGTTTGCCGCCGACGTCGCTCCTTTCATTTCAGCGAAAAACTACTGGCTCATCGCCTGGGCGAATCTTATCGTCGAGAGCCTGCTCAAGTTCGTAGTTTTTGGCGAGGTTTTTTCGCGCGTTCTCAACCCTTACCCCTCGATCAGTCGCATTGGCAGAATCCTTATCAGCGGGTTTGGAGCAATTCTCGTATTCGGGTCCAGCCTCTTCGCGGCCTTTTCGCGAGGCGATAGCACCGAGCGACTTATCTCCGGTTTCCATCTTTTGGAACAGACAGTGTTCTTCATTGCGCTGGGCCTGGTTCTGTTCCTTTTCTTGTTTGCTGGATATTTCCGACTTGCTTGGGATCGTGCCTCTTTCGGTGTGTTGTTAGGCTTGGGCATCTCCGCCTGCGTACACCTGGCGACATGGGCCGTTGTGGCAAATGCATCTCCGTCTGCCACCGGCAGGACTTACATTAATTTCCTGAACATGAGCGCTTACCACGTCTGCGTGCTCATCTGGCTCGGCTACGTGCTTGTTCCGCAGAAAGTGTTCACGAAATCGGCGGTTTCCCTGCCGGAAAACAATCTGGCGGTATGGAACCGCGAATTGGAGCGCCTCTTACAACAATGACTCTGGCTATCGTTCTCGTCGTCGCCGCAGTGTTCGCATTGGTGTTGATACTG
>Ga0075030_100005622_pt1 | contig 11292 bp, 4 predicted proteins | sample LitLauG_LLR_2012_FD_71393 | JGI IMG/M metagenome (GOLD analysis project Ga0075030, IMG submission 71393) | Freshwater sediment microbial communities from Pennsylvania, USA - Little Laurel Run_MetaG_LLR_2012 | ecosystem: Environmental > Aquatic > Freshwater > Creek > Sediment | place: USA...
GCTCGTGAGCCGGCCCGTGGCGGCATCTTTATCGCCGACGGAATCGCCCGGCGCGGAAGCGTGACTGTTCACGAGGCGCTTGCCATGTGCGCCGACATCGCCCTGGTAGGCGGGCATCTTATCCGCTTCCACGGGGCCACTGCCAAAGGCCGTGCCGGTAACGGCCCAGTTGCCGTAGGTCTCGCTCTCAAAATCCTCAAAGACGATGTCCGGACGTTCGCTCGGAGTGCCGGCCGGCAAATCCTCCGCACTGCATTCCAGAAAACACAGGCCCGATTCGCGCACAATGCGAATGCGCCTGATGCCATCGCGCTTCTGGCCGCTGTATAGGCACACGGCATTTTCCAGCCAGCCGGCGAACTCGCCTTCCACCACGGCGTCGCCGGTGTTCTTGAGCGTGAATTCCAGCACGGTGGCCGGCAGCGAGGATTCATCCGCATTCAAAGGAATGAACGGTGAGAACGCCTCCAGACTCACACTCACGGGACATTCTGGATCAGCGTAATTGACGTAACCCATGGGATACTCGCCGGTGAAGGAAACATCCTGCCAATGCTTCGCGTCCATGGCTCGCTCTTGCGGCTTGCCGCCGGACGTTAGGCGTAGCGCGAATCCCTGATCGAGTGGCGATGTGGCTGGCAGCGGCTTGGCGTAATGATCGGCACCCGTGCTGATTTTGCGATTAAAAATGTCCCAGTGCCACAGCTTGCCGTCGCCCCCGAGGTAGAGTTGGCCGGCGCAGATGCCGCCAATCGGCATACCAATGGTCTTGAGTTCCGCGCCGCGATACACCGTGCGCTCGCCGCGTGCCGTGAGCGATTTCACCCATTCCGCTGAAAGCTTTTTGTCCTCGGGCACAAGCTTGTCAAAGTCGGCCCGGGTAAATGGCCCGGCCATGGCGTTCGCCCAAGGATGGAAAGTCAGCGCGGCAAAGCTACCAACTCCCACCAACCGGAGAAAATCTCGGCGGGCAAGCCCGTCGCGCAGCGGATTGAATGTTTGTTTAAAACCGAGGCTATTATCGGAGTTAGCGCCAGCACTACCTTTTTTTGAGCCATTATCCATATGTTTATTGTTTTATGGTGCAGTCTTTATCGCTCTATTCAAGTTCAAGATGCTTACATATAATCGAGCAGAACTCAATAAAAACGGTGCGGAGTGGCCAAGCAGCGGCAGTTCCTGCTGCAATTTTTCCTTCCAGTCGGCGGCGGAGAGGATTCCAGTCATAAGCGAGAAGAGCAGGCCGGCGGCGATGAGTTTGTTTTCATGGGGTTGGTTGGGTAAAAAGTTTATCGGTCGCCAGCGCGCTTAAGCGGATCCCAGTATCGGGAATTGAGCAACCCGTTGGCGCTGGTCGGATTTATATTTTGATCCTTGCGCGCCTCCGAATGCGCATCGGCAAAGACCACCACGCCAAGGCCGCCATTCCTGCCTTTGCCGTTTGACCCTCCGTGGCGACAGGCTACTCCCTCTAATCCCCCAGCATCCATTGAGGCCGTGGGAAAATAAGAACTCTGACCATGCGGTCCCTCGTTATCACAAATCATCAAGCAATCGGTGGGGGTCCTAATCGAAGTTCGCTTGAATTTATATGTCGGCGTGTAAGTGATGGTGGTGCCTGCGTTGTCGGTGACGGGATACGACATGATACCCTGATTTGGGTAAAAAAGGAATAAGCAATTTGCGGCGTAGCCAATACGATCGCCAGGAGTTCCGGATGTTACCGTCCAAGTCCATGTGAACGGGTTGTAATATTTGTTGCGGGTTCCAGTCAGCACCGGACAATGGAACAGATTTGAGTTGCCAGCGACGTATTTATCCAAAGTATTGCCATACCAATCATCATAATTTAGGAAAGTGTTTACAGGCATGCGATTATTTACCGCTTGCTGCCCCCAGTCCATGGGGAAAACGTCTTGGTAGTCGTCGGTGTAGAGTTGCAGATCCAAGCCGGCCTGGCGGAGATTGTTGAGGCAGTAAATGGTCTTGGCCTTCTCCTTCGCCTTGGCCAGTGCCGGCAAAAGCATCGCCGCCAGAATGGCAATGATGGCAATCACTACCAGCAGTTCGATGAGGGTGAACGCTCCACAAGACACTGCTTTAACGTTGATAACCGACTTTTTAGATTTGCTCACAATTTTCATATTCTATCGCATCTGACTTAATAAGTTTGTTAAAGTAGGGTTGGACCGCCCCCCGACGGTCCAACCCAGTCCCCATCACCTGCAAGTTTGAAGTGACTCTATTTTTTGTGCCGCTGTTGGTTGGCAACGGCGGACAGTTTGCTCACGGATACTGGAGACGATAGAAGACCGTCGGCTTGGTTGCATCAATGGTAATGGTAACGGTATGAACGAACTCGGAACCGGAAACCGGATACCACGTATTACTCAATCCGACTGAACTGCTGTTGGTCTGTGACATCAACCTCCAGCCGGTGTGATCTGCCGGCCACGACAATGTCAACTGATTCCCATTGACGCTGTTCGTCACAGAAGTCGGCGACGTATTGGGACCAGTAACCACAGAGAGAACACCGCTAGCCGGAGTAAAATGCCAGGCCAAGCCTGTTCCGGGTGTCAGGGGTGTGATGCCAGCGAAGTTGCCGGATGATGCTCCAGAGCTGAACAACTGGAAGCTGTCGCCCACGGCAAGCGATCCAGCCAGGTTCGACAGCGCCAAAGTTCCGCCATAGACAATGTTGGTCAGGCCAGCGACGGCATCATTGGTTCCACTGGTTTTGTTCAAGCGCATCGTGGCTGTCCCCGACAGTGCCAAGCGGTTCGAGATGGTTAAGACGCCAATGGATCCAGCGAGACCGGGAGCCAGATTGCCGCCGGCTTGAACTGTCACCGGACCACCGATCACGCCGGTGCCGCTCAACGTGCCGCCGGCAACTGTCACAGCGCTTCCTCCGGCCAGCGAGCCGTTCACCCGCAGTGTGCCGTTGTTGATGGTGGCGCCACCGGTGAAACTATTCGCGGCGTCCAATGACATTGTGCCAGCCCCAGTCTTGGTCAGACCGCTTGGTTGAGAAACAAAAACAGCGGAGCTATTTGAACAACCATCAATGAAGGTTGCTGAAACCGCGAGATCCACATTGGCGTTGCCAGTAACGTCAGCCACGTTGAAGGTAACGTTCGTAACTCCGGCATTACCCAAGGACATACTGGCGTTGGCCGCAGCAGGATCTTGAGTAATGACTGAAGGCACCGATCCCACCACGGTGATGTCCCCTTTCAGACCAAAGGAGTCAAACACTCCGTTAAACCCGTTGCCGCCACCCGAAGCCAGTGTTCCGCCATTAAGCGTAATCGGGCCAAGATCGTTGAAGGCGGTGCCGTAGTTTGTAATCAGGCCGCCATTGACCACGAAGGATACATTCATGCTGGAGCGATGATTTCCCAGCGTGTCCGTGCTGGAAAATGCCAGCAGCCCTCCTGAATTGATGGTGATCACGCGGTTCGTCGTGCTTGGTGATCCCAAGGAACTGGTCGTAGGATTTAATCCACCAGCCGCGCTGGCTGCAACCACCGTGCCATTGATGGTTAAGTTGCCGGAGAAATCACTTCCAGCACCACCCAACACCAATGTGCCTGAACCTCCTTTGACGACAGAGTTCGTGCCGCTGATGTCCGCATTAATTGTTGCGGTCTGGTTGCTCACAGTAATGGTGGAAGCCCCGGACGCTGCAAGAATCAGCGGTCCGCCGGAACCAGTATTAAGCGTCCAACTATAGGCATTACCCGTGTCGCCAAAGGTCAAACTGCCAATGGTGCGCGCACCATCGAGTGTGACAGTGGCATCTCCAACCAGACTTCCCAAATTGAGCGTGCTGAAATCGGCGGAGACTCCGCGTCCACCAGCTACCACTGTCTGCAACCACTTGCTGGTATCCGTCCAAGATCCGCTTGCCGTGCTGGAGCCGTCACCCAACCAAACCGGATTTAGCAGGGTTATATAATTAGCACTAGCCGCACCGCTGTTTCCAAAACCAGAAGCTGAAGCATAGGCCCGAATGGTGACATTGGTCGTCGCACCGATGGCAACCACAACGGGCGAGGCTGCGGTAATCACCGTGCCGGACGTGAACGGATCAGAACCATCCACCGTGTAGTGAATCACCGCACCACTGGTAAGCGAACTGACCGTCACACTCTGGGCACCCACATACCCACCCGCTGCTGGATTAAAGATCGGAGTGGATGCTATATTTGCCACAACAATGGTTCCGCTCGTCGAGAGTCCTGACACATCCCAACTCAATGCACCTGACAACGCCGGGAGGACAAAGTTGGCAAATGATCCGGCGTATGCGCCCGCACCATAGATGGTAAAGGTGTCACCGATGGTCAGTGGCGTTGCATCACTGGTTATATTTTGAACGATCAGCGTGCCGCCATAATTGACCGACGCCAGACCCGAGATTTGATCGCTGGTCCGCGTTCCGCCAGTCTTATTAATACGCATGACATTGGTGGATCCCGCATTCATCATCAGTCCAGCCGACATACTGACACTGGCAACGGCGTTGCCACCCAAGGCAAGGGTGCCGCCGCTGTTGTTGACCACATTACCCGCGATGGTTGAACCGTTGGCGCAAATAAGCTTGCCGCCCAACACCGACACCGTGCCGCCGGCAATTTGGCTCTCGACCCGCAAAATCCCATTGCTGACCACAGTATTGCCGGTATAAGTATTGATACCACTTAACACCATGGTGCCCGCGCCCATCTTTGCCAAACCTCCCGCACCGGTAGGCGGGCGGTCAATCAACGGAGCCGAAACAATCAGGTCATCGCTGGCGGCACCATCCGCCACATCAAATACGGTGGCGCTGCTGAGATGAACGCGTGCGTAAGTATTGCCTGATGAAGCTATCACCGACGAAGCCGCGTTGGGCAGCGTGGTTACCATCTCTCGTAGATAAAATGCTTCATAGCCATAAGCCCCCGCCGAGCCGGATTCAGCAAACAACTGTCCGGCATTGAGCGTAACCGGCCCAAGTGTATCAAACCAGGTGGCGTTGGACACGGATCCACCATTGACCACTATCGTCGCAACCGGAGTTGAGTTGTTATCGCCCATCATGTCGTGCGCACCAAAACTAAGGAACGTTCCGCTGTTCACCACAATATTGCGGATCGCTTGAGGATTACCCAGAGAGCTGGTGGTGGGGTTGGCATTACCTGTGGCTCCATTGGCGTAGACGCCACCGTTGTTGATGATCAAGTCGCCGGTGAAAGAACTGGCACCATTCCCGAGCGAAATCGATGCTGTGCCAACCTTGATAAAGCCGTTGGTTCCAGCCAAGCTCGTATTGATGGCGGTGGGAACTGTATTACTAATAACCGGGGCACCAGCTCCGTTATCAAGTGTCAAAACGCCGTTGCTGCCGGTGTTTAATGTCCAGGCATAGGTATTGCCAACATCACCAAAAGACATGGCCCCGATGGTTTTCGAACCATCCAAGGTGATCGTCTGGTTTGCCGTCATCGTCAAGGTGCTGAAATTAGCCAGTTGACCCGCACCCGCCGCCGGTATATTCGGTGTCCAATTGATTGGGTTGCCCCATGATCCGCCCGAAAAGTTGTTGGTCCAGACAAACGGTCCAAAATAGGTAGAGTAAGTGGCAATGGCAACCGAACTATCTGTCCAAGACGCCGAGTTGGTATGGGCAAAAGCCTTGAAAGTTACGGAACTGTTGGGGGTCGCAAAATTGACCGGCGCGCTGTAAACAGTTGAATTGGTGGTTGGGGACGAACCATCGGTGGTATAATAGATGGTGGATCCGGGAGTCCCATCAGTCATGGTAACATTCACGCTGCCGGGATAGTTGCCGGGCGTCGGCGCAAATGCTGGCGTGGTAACCGGAGTGGTCGCCGGCGGCGCGTCAAAAGCGATTCCCGTAAGGAAATAATTGCCGCCGGCGGGATCTGAAGGAACCGTAATCGTGATGCTGCTGGTGCCAGGACTAACTATGAAAACACTATAGCCGAGACCCATATTTTGAGTGATACTTTGAGTCACCGCCCCCGAACCATCATTTACACTCGTCTGGTAAGTTTCCCCGTTGGCATCAGCCGCTGTCATCAAGGTGATTTTATATCCGGTGCTGGTAGCGCGGGTGATCGTCAATGTAAATGGCGAAGCTGGATAAGCCAGCAGCGGTGCTGACTCGGTCGCATTACCATTGTTCGGATTTTCCATCACGCCAAAGTTACCGTTGCCCGACCACATGGCAATACCCACTGCCGATCCAGTAATGCCAATTCCGGCGGGAAGACTTACCAGATTTTCTGGGTTGGCAACGCCATTATTATTCCCGCTGCCATTAATCCAATAAGGTGCTTCAAAAACGCCTTCGGGAGCATTCAATCCAAACACCACATAGCCCAACGTGCCATATTGTGAATCAGATTCGAGCGCGGCGGCGGTGCGCCAATTAGGGCCAGTCGTGGTGTCGGTTCCGGCGGCAATTACGGCGGCCTTGACTTCTAATGGACTAAGCGCCAGACAGAGAGATGCTAGCGCACCTACTCCGGCAAGCGCCCTTTTCATTTTTGTGAAGCGGGATTGTTGATATGAGGTTTTCATTTTTATTCTTTTTTTGTCTCGTGCGGTTGTTTGTTCGATCTGTTTACGCGAGAGCCATTGGTTATTACTGAGGACATGGAGTAACGACACCCCGACGTTACTTTAATTCCGTGGTCCTCCTGTTGTTTTGCGATGAATGAATCAGTTTCATGCCTGTAGTTCTCGGGTGTGGAAAACGTTAACAGACTTGCAGCGTCCAAACCATAGACAAAACTGTTTAGCCTTAGCGCGAGCCGAATTTGGCCGTGGGCCGTGACGTGCGCTCGCTCAAGCCAACAAACCCGACGCTTCAAGGTTTATTCTGACGCACGCCCGATAATGGCGTCGCGGTGTAAAAGACCTGCTGTTGGGACGAGCAGAAGCTCGAACGGGTGGCACTGCACTCCGCGCAACGCGCCAACACGGTGAACGTGTGTTTACGAACTCAAGAAATAGTCGGGGTTCCGGGGCATTGCAGCATTCGGGGCGTGGTGATGTAGTTTCCCCCCCCCCGGCTGGTTTTGAAGACTTACAGCTTGCGGAGTGCTCACTCGGTTGATGGGCATTCATGCGTGCAAGCGCGCCGAAGTGATGGAATGGCGGCGGGACTTTTCTTTATTGACTGCGCAGGTGATCCAAAGCGGACGGCAATTTACGATTTATGTCATTCAAAACGACAGCCAGCTGATATCAAAAACGGCTATATGAGGCAGCTCGATGTGGCGGTGACGACTGCGCTGCTGTTAGAAGTTCAATCGTTTGAGCGGTCCTGTCCGATCACGCCAACCCAACCAGTTCAAATCAAACAGCGATTTGTAGGTTGATAAAACAAAGCCGCGAGCCAGAAAACATTTTCATTTGGCTCGCGGCGTGATTCAGAATTTGCGGCTTTTACACCTACCATTCGCATTCGGTTTACTGAACCGCCCCGACGTTGGGATTATTCACATGTGTGAGATTCCCCCAAAAATCCGTCGCCGGCTTGTTAAAGCCGGTGTAAACACCAGCTGGCCCGCCGGCAACTCCCGTGTCGCCCGGAGCAAGTCCCACTTGAACTCCCCCGTTAATCAACGACGGATTGAGAGCCTTGCCATACTGATTGAGTTGCGGGTTGGTGATGTAAGCAGGGCCACTCAGGCCGGCAACACCATAATATCCTCCGCTGTAAGGCGTGACGTTATTATGTGTGACGACGCAATTGTTGACACCATCTTGAAGCAAATGGTTTCCAAATTGCGGATCATCGGTGGTTGTGCCGACGTAGTTTAATACATTGTTTTCGATCACTGCATTTATGTTCGTCCCGAAAGAGATCTTGGAAACGAAATTGCTGACCGAAATCATGTTGTTGTAAACATAAATGTTCTCGCAATTATCAGCGATCCAAAGCGATTTACCATTCTGGCCGGCGCCGTTCTGACCATTAACTCGTGAGCCGTCATTGAAGCTTAAGTTATAGCGAAAACAGCAGTTATAGCAGCGAGGTAATATCTCCACAAAACCTCCGGAGTTATTTGCGAAGTAGCAGTCTTCTATGGTGACGTAGGCATTATCAAAGTCGATATGTATGCCAGTTCCGTCGGTGGCGGCATGTGCGCCGGTGCAAATGATGTTATGTGCCAGATAAAATTCGCAGGCCTGCATCCAACTCGCCTCCGCTCCTGTCACCGTGCTATTTTGGAAAGTCACATATTGGCAATTATGCAAAAACAATCCATCGTAACCTCCATTTTGGGTGCAAGTAATGTTATCAACTAGTATGTTAGTGGCTCCAAAAAAACAGCCCCAAGGCCACCAAGCCCCGCCCCAAAGCGGGTCAACATCCACTCCATAATACACGCCGGAAAACTTGCTGTTCTTGATGGTTAAATTGTTAACCATCCCGCCGGTATTCGGTCGCACATAAACTCCGCTGCCCAAATTCGCGGTGTTTTGAACGTTTATATTATCTACAACAATTCCGGATGAAATATAGTTGGTGGCGTAAATAAACACACCGTTTGCTCCTGTGTTTACTCCGTTCACCGTGATGCCCTGGATGGTAATGCATGAGCAGTTCCACAATTGAACCCCGCACCACAGATTTTGGGCGTTAATAAGCGGCGGGTTAGTGTTGCCATTTGCGGGAGTATAATTTTGAACCAAAATGTTATTGCCAACGCCACCGCTAACTCCGGTGAACAGAATCGGGTAATTCCAAGTGCTGCCATTCGCGAACTCAACATGATCCCCCGCCGTCAGGGGATATTGCGCGGTGCCCCACCGATTGTTTGCCGTCACGATGGATTTCCAAGCGGCGGCGGGTCCCGACATGCCGTTGTTGTTGTCATTACCATTGACACTGTCCACCCAATACGTGGTAGCGTGCAAGCTGACTGCGCCCATTAGCAGGCTGCCGACAAGGAACGTTTTGATTATTGGTATTTTTTTCATTGGAGCTTTCTTGTTTGGTGGCGAGGTTTGGTTGATCTGCCTGAATTCTCGCCAGATTCAGGCAAAACGGTGGACTTGTGCCTTGTCTGGCTACGGTTTGTTTGTGTTATCTGTCAACGCGAGTGCCGCAGGGAGTTGAAGGAATAGGGCGCATCGACACCCCGACAATTCTTCAATTCCGAGGTTATCTTGTTGTTTTGGGATGAATGAATTAGTTTCATGCCTGTGGTTTTCGGGTGTGGGAAAAACATTAACAGGCACGCACCATCCTAACCATAGACAAAACTGTTTAGCCTCGGCGCGAGCCAAACTGGGCCGTGGGCCTCTATTCCAACTGGCTTATACCCTCTGACGTTTTGTCAGGACGGTTACACTTTCCATTCTTGAATGAACAAATGCAGGGTTCATTAGGCTGCGCGGATGGCAACTAATGCCATCACTCATCTTGCGATCAGAGTTTTCGATATTTGGCAACCGCCTGCCCGCGGGACTGCACATTCAGCTTTTCGTAGATGCGGGCGACGTGCGTATGCACCGTGGCATAGCCGATGTTCAGCTTGTCGGCCACCTCTTTATACAAATAGCCCTTGGCGATAAGATCGAGGATTTCTGTCTCGCGGGGCGTAAGCCGCTCGTCGGCTTTTTGGGCTGAATATTTTGAACTCCGGAAGGACTGGATTACTTTGCGCGCAATGTTACCGGTCATTGGTGCCCCTCCTTTCTGAACGTCCCGGACGGCGTTCATCATCTCGTCCGCTCGTCCAGGTTTTAAAATGTATCCGCTGGCTCCGGCCTGTAACGAACGAAAAATGGCATCCGTATCATCATGCACCGTCAGCATGATGAATTTGGTCTCCGGCGAGGCTTCCGACATGCGCCGGACAAATTCCACCCCATCAATGCCCGGAAGGTTGATGTCCACCAGCATGACATCTGGCACCCCGTGTGAAAATTCCTTCAGTGCCGCCTCGGCTGAATCATAGTCACCGACGCATTTGATTCCACGCTCAATATTCAGGATGCGCACCATGCTACGACGAACAGCGGCATCGTCCTCGATGATTGCTACCTTGATAGCCATATTGTTTGCTTGCATTAAGTTTATTTTGGTGAGGACACAGGTGGAATATAGTCAACAGAACTGTTTAGCTTATTACAACCCCGAAAATGGATCAATTTTGTATGGGCACATAAAAACGAGTCACGGTTCCAATCCCCACTCGGCTGACCTGCTCAAAGCGGCCACCTACCGCGCGCATTCGCTGCTCCATGCCTTGCAATCCATTGCCTCGGCGTGACGGGGAATGCAAATCTGGTTTGGCGGCCATCGCGGTCTGGGTAAATCCGTGGCCGTTGTCTTCCACGGACACTAACAGCGTATCGTTCTCAAATTTCATACGGAGCCAGACTTCGGTCGCTCCGGCGTGCTTCACCACATTGTTCAACGCCTCCTTGACCGCCAGATAAAGATGGTGCCGCGTCGCCGAAGGCATCGCCACGGACGGCAATTCATCGGGGAAATCCAGGCGGCAGGCCAAACCGGCCTGGCGCAAATACTCCTGGGCAAATCGGCTGATAAAACTCAGCGACAACTCCATGGCGCTGTTTTTCGGGTGAAGCGCCCAAACAATTTCATCCGTGGCCCGCGCCAGATTGCGCGCACTGACAAAAATGAGATCCAGATGTCCGCGCGCCGCCTGCGGCTCGTCCATTTGTTTCTGCGCCAGTTCGCTCAACAGCGCGATTTGCGTCAGGCTCGCGCCCAAATCATCATGAATATCTTGGGCGATTCTCGCCCGCTCTTGTTCGACGGCGTGCTGCCGCTCCAGATGCTCCAAGCGCGCCGCGTGCCGGCGGCGCAAAATCCAGGCAACCAAAATACTCACACCGGCAATCAGCCCCAACGCGCTCGCCAGCTTAAACCAAAGCGTCTGCCAAAAGTGAGGCATGATCCGCACCAGCAGGCCCGCCGCCACGGAACTCCAAACCCCGTCGCGATTGGCGGCGATGACTTGGAAACGATAACGCCCCGGTGGCAGGCCGGAGTAATGCACCGAGCGCTCGTGGCCCGATTCGACCCAATCCGTGTCGAAGCCTTCAAGCCGGTGGCGAAACCGGATAAACTCCGGCGAAGCCCAGCTCAAGGCCGTGAAATGAAATTCGAGACGGCGAGTCTCCGGACCAACGGTCACGGTCGCCGCAGTTTTCCCCGCCATTTCGGATCCGTTAAGTTTACCTTGAGAATAAGAAGTCGGCTGGTCGTCCACCAGCAGTTGATCCAGC
>Ga0075030_100005623_pt1 | contig 11291 bp, 13 predicted proteins | sample LitLauG_LLR_2012_FD_71393 | JGI IMG/M metagenome (GOLD analysis project Ga0075030, IMG submission 71393) | Freshwater sediment microbial communities from Pennsylvania, USA - Little Laurel Run_MetaG_LLR_2012 | ecosystem: Environmental > Aquatic > Freshwater > Creek > Sediment | place: USA...
GAAGAGAACGCTGGTCCGCAAGTTCAAGAGAGGGCGGCGACTGAACTTCCTGCAACTCATCATCGCGGGCAACCTTTCCGAATTACGCCCATCGCCGATCGGACCGCATCAGAATCGGAGCAAGAACCCTAGCGCCGGACCTTGCGTCACGTCGCGCAGGTCCGTGGAGCCGTTCACGCTCGTGCCCGTGGCCGGGCGAACCTTGTAGTCCTTGGTGTTAACGCTCTGGAAGCGGTAGCCGAGCGTGAATGCGGTCGACGTCACTGCGATCGTCGGAATTCCGGCAGCGCCATAGGCGAACCCGATCTCGCCGATGGTGTAATTGGCGTTCAAGCCGCCGTTCACCGAGGAGTTCAGGTCGGCGGCCGGCAGGTTCATCTTGAAGAACCCGATGCCGAGCGCGCCATAGCCGGCGAAACCGCCTTGGATGGGGGCCGTCAAGGTGGCACCGATGGTCGGGCCGCTCCAGCGGTAACTCGCGCTGCCAAACGCCTGCGACAAGGACTTGAATCCGAGCGATACGCCGAGACCGGGCAGGACGTAGTAGCCCAGATTGGCATCGAACTCCTTGCGGGAGGCATCGATCGAGTTCAGGGCTTGCCCAGACAGCGTGTAGGACGTGTCCACCAGTGTGCTGAACGATGCGTAGAAATCACGAAAGCGCAGACTCACGACCGGGATCAGCGACACCTTGGTGGAGCTGTCGATCGGCACGACCTCGGCTTGGCCGCCGATCGTGGGGGTGTACCAGCTCGACCACTCGTTCACCCACACCTTGGTTCCGACCGTGACCGAGAACCCTTCGCCCGTACCCTCGGCTGCAAGAGCGGGCACCTGGAACAAGCCCGACAACACGGCCACCGCCACCCACCACAGACCCTTGCTGTTCATTTCTGCCCGTCAGGATCGTGCTTCGTCAAAATGCAGCCGGGATGTCCGCCTTCGGTGTTCCCGGAGTGGCCGGCGGAGATTGCTTGCGCGACTTCTCCTTGCCGGAGTTCGACTGCTCATTGCGACCTGCGATCTGCACTTCCAGTTGCGCCTTCTCCCGCCTCAGTCGCTCCATTTCCTCTTCCTGGGATTTGAGCTGCGCCGCCGAAGCGGCCGACACCGGAACGGCACACCCCGCAAAGCAGAACTCGCCCGTGAACGATCCATAGCTGAATGGCGTCTGCCGGTGCCCCTCCTTCCGGAAGGTCTCGTCCTGCACGCCGCGGCTGACGACCTTGATGAGCTGCTCGATGGGAATCCCAGGGCGCCCGATATTGGCAAGCAGGTGCTTGGCGAACGGGCTGTTGCGACCGCTGCCGTCGAATGCGCGTTCGTTGGCCGCCGTCGCGTACAGCACGATCGAGCCCGCCGGCGCCTCCGTCAAGGGCGCCAAGCCGCGCGTCATCGCACGCGCGGAACCGCGAAATGGGTTGTCGCGGCAGGCGTCGAGTACCACCAGGTTGAAATCGCTCCGCCCTTCCTCGAGCGCGCCCATGATGTATCCGAAGCTGACCGTCTCGTCCTCGATATGCTGCGTGTTGACAACGTTTGCCTGGGTCGGGATCAAGTAGTTTTCCCTGCCGACCTGGACACCATGTCCCGCGTAGTAGAAAACGCCGGCCACGCCGCGCCCCAGGCGGACCTGGAAGTCATGTATGTGCTGCACGAACGCCCTGCGGTTCGGCACGTCGTAGTAGCAGAGAACCTCAAAATCCAGGCGTTGGAGCGCGTTGCAGATGTCGGTCGCATCGTTGATGGGATTCGCGAGCGCATTGCCTTTCACGTAATTCGCATTGCCGATGACCAGCGCCACACGGCGCATTTCCGCTGGCTTCGCGCCGCCCACCTGCTCGCCCGCGGCCGTCTGGGCGGCAGCGTCCATGGCGACAGCAGCCGGAGCTTCCGCCAAGAGGATCAGCGCAAGCGCCGCGAACGCAAAGCCCGAACCTCGGCGCTTCCCGCTCCATCGCAACAATTGCCGAGACACAAGATCAACTGTTAGGGGGATCTGGCTCTCAAGAACCGCACCCCATTCTAAGTTTGCATGTCCGGCCGGTAGATCAGGTGATCACCTGCCCTGATCGGGTTTAACCCACGAGTTCCGACGTGCCGATGCGCCTGTGGAAGACCCCCCCGTCGTCGCGGATCAAGGCGTCGCTTAGCCCCGTTGCTCTCGGCGTGCGCTTGCGCCGATTCAGACCCCAAGTAGTGTTCAGATGCTTGGAAACCTTCGGCGATACGGTTCACCGGAAATTGAAGCCGATGCCAACAGGGGCCTCATTGGCCACACCGCCAGCCCCGGCGCTACTCCGCTCCGAGCTTGATCGCCTCGATCAGGTCCCTTCTCTATCAATGAACGTCAGAGCCTGGCGCGAACAACACGGCATGGAGGAAAGCGCGGAGGCGCGCCGGGCTGCCGGCGCTGCGCTGGCACGACCTGCGGCACACCTGGGCAACGTGGCACGCTTAGGCCGGAACGCCCGCGATCGTGCTCCAGGCGCTCGGCGGATGGAAGGATGCGCGGATGGTGCGGACCTACACGCACCTTGCGGCGGTCGATCTGCTGGATCACGCCAACGCAGCGTAGCAGTGCAAAATTGCCTACAGTCGAACTTGCGTATCTGGGCTCAGGGCGCCAACAGGCTCTCTGCAGGAATCTGCAGCTCTTTGTGCAGTCGGCGCACCATGGCCATCGTCAGCGGCCGCCGGCCTGCCAGCACCTCATAGACCCGGTTCAGCCTGCCGATCATCGGCTCCAGATGGCGCGGCGTCAGTCCTTGCTGTTCCATACGGAATTTTATTGCTTCGATCGGATCCGGTGCCTCGATCGGAAAGTGCTTGCGCTCGTACGCCTCGATAAGCGTCACGAGCACATCAAACCGATCGCCCTCGGGCGTGCCGGGTTCCGGCTCATTGTCGAACATCAGCGAAACTTCGGCCAGTGCGGCCCGGTAGTCTGCCTGGTTCGAATCGGTCGAATCGGCTTCACGACATCTCCACGGTATTGGCATCGATCCGGTCGTACTCGCGATGCGTGTCGATGAACTTCGCGTACACGGCCCCGAATCGATACGCAACAGCGGCGACCAGCCGGTACTCGTTGTCCTCGATATTGAAAACCACGCGGCGTCTCTTAAGCACGCTCGCCGTCGTGAACTGCGCCGCAATATCACTCGGTCGCTTCCATTCGGCCGCGCCCACTCTCTTCCGCGTAGTGAAGAGCCAGGCGGCCGACCGCGAGATCTCCGACATCATGACCGTCCCACGCTCGCGCCCAGGGTGACAAGAAGTTCGTCCAGTTGCTCGAACGTCTCGATAAACCCGCTAGTACTCCCAGAGGCAATGGCACCGTCGAGAGCTTCCTTCGAGGGATAGAGGTCGTGCATGACGACCAGGGTCTCGGCACCTCGTTCTTCGAAGGTCACCGTGGTGACAGCCCCGCCTTCGCCACCTTCGTCATTCGTCCAGACGAGGCGGCAATTCGGCGTCACTTCGATGTACCTACCGAAGAACTCCATAGGCCGCTCCGAGGCAGGGTGGCCGAAAACAAAGCGGTAGGCACCCCCCGCACGAACATTGGCCTCGCAGGAAATGAAGGACACCCCAAACGACTTCGGTGCCCACCACCGCTTGAGCAGTTCGGGCTTGGTCCACGCCTCGAACACGATGCGCGCCGGGCCGTTGAAGGTTCGCGTAACGACTAGCTCTCGCTCGGACTTTCGTTCCACCGTCGTGCGGCTCTTCATGGGGGTAGGTTCACTCTCTCTTTTTGCGTCCATCGACCTTCTCCTTGCGTTTGAGTTCCTCGACAACCTTGTCCAGCTCGTCGAAGCGTGCGTCCCAGAGCTGGCGATACCTCTCGATCCATGCCGCCTCTTCATCCAGCCGTCGCAGGCCGAGCTTGCAGGTCCGCACGCGCCCGACCTTCTTTGTAGTGACGAGCCCCGCCTGCTCCAAGACGCCGACATGCTTCTTCATGCCCGTGAGGGTCATGTGGAATTTCCCGGCAAGGTCCGTGATCGAAGCGTCGGCACGCCCGAGCTGCTCCAGAACGCCCCTTCGAGTGGCGTCCGAAAGCGCGGCGAACGAGGCATCGAAGTGGGGCGGAATATACTGAACCATATGGTTCAGTATATAACACACCGATTGGCGGCATGCAAGGGGAGGCCGAGCGCGCGCTGCGTTGCAGGCCTTCACTACCCAATCGACTTCATGTCGACGCAATTTCGATCGACTCGCCGATCCCCAGGTCCTTGGGTGGGTAATGCGTTAGTTCACGTGCGCTCACGCTGAGCATCTGCCACAGTGGCAAGTAACGCTAAGGCGCTGCAAACACCGGACATCCCGAGGCGCCGCCGAGGACGTAAGCGTGGAGATGGCCAGTGGCAGACGAGTGCTCCACTTTGACGAGAAAGTGGCTCTCGTGCTGCTGCTCCTCCTCTTGCCCGGATGCGAGACGATACAGCATCACATATACAACATGACGCCATGCCCGATCGAGGTCACCTACTCGGTCGCCAACATCAAGAACAACACGGTCAACCTCCGACCAGGTCAGTCTGCAGGATCCATCGGTGGCGGGTTTCCGCGTTTGACAGAGCTGACAGTCGTTGATGGCGTTGGCGCCAAGCACACCTGCTCCGCGGACGAGCTCTCGAAGCTGCGCCCATCGTCATGGGGTATCGATCGTTGGGGATATTTCCCAGACGGTCTGCATTTCATGCAGGCAGACCCATCGACCACGCCGCAAGCCGGGATGGGTGACCATCAGTGCCGCTATTAGCTCGCTAGCTGAAGAATGCGCGCTGGCAAGGCGGTAACAACCGAACGCTTTCCGAGGACCGCTTTGGGGCGACGAATGCTTTTCCTTCAAATTCCGCTTGGGGTCGTGAAGGCAGAAATGCGCCCGCTGTCGGCGCATCGCGGGCGATTCCCGAGTAAATCCAGAGAACAAATCGACCCCGGGGCACAATCGAAGAAGAAAGGCTGGGGTGGACGAGGGGATTCGAACCCCCAACAACCGGAATCACAATCCGGGACTCTACCGTTGAGCTACGTCCACCGCGCGGAACTCTTCCTGGCCTGCCCGACAGGACTCGAACCTGTGACCCTCAGCTTAGAAGGCTGATGCTCTATCCGGACTGAGCTACGGGCAGCCCGTCTGGTCGGGGCGAGAGGATTCGAACCTCCGACCCCCTGCGCCCAAGGCAGGTGCGCTACCAGGCTGCGCCACGCCCCGAAGCCGAACATGATACCGGGGGGTCCGGCAGCGGCAAAGCGCGGGGCGCAGGCCGTACGCCCTCACCCCCGGCCCCTCTCCCGCAAGCGGGAGAGGGGAGTTCTGCTCTACCCGCCCTCACCCCCGAAGTTCTAGGCGGCCTGGCGCTCGCCGGGCACGGCCTGCACGCGCCGCGCCGGCGGGAACCAGGCCGAAAACAGGCTCCCCCGTCCGACCTCGGACTGTATGTCCAGCCGCCCCTGGTGCCGGATCAGCACGTGCTTCACGATCGCAAGGCCCAGGCCGGTGCCGCCGGTCTCGCGCGAACGACTCTTGTCGACCCGGTAGAAACGCTCGGTCAGGCGCGGGATGTGCTCGGGCGCCACGCCGATGCCGGTGTCCTGCACCTGCAGCGCGATGCCGCCGTCCTGCTCCAGGCAGCGCAGCGTGATGTGGCCGCCGACCGGCGTGTAGCGCACCGCGTTGGACACCAGGTTGCCGTAGGCGCTGCGCAGCTCGTCGCGGCTGCCGCGCAATCGCAGCGGCTGCGTCTCCACGACGATCCGGTGGCGCCCGCCCGACAGCGTGCGCGCCTCGTCGGCCACCTCGGCGACCAGCTGGGCGGCGTCGACCTCCTCCTCCACTTCCGGCCCCTGCTGCGACTCCAGGCGCGACAGCGCCAGCAGATCCTCGACCAGCCGGTGCATCCGGTCGCCCTGCTCGTACATCAGGTTCAGGTGGTGCAGGCGGGTCGGGTCCAGGTCCGCGCCGCCGTCGATCATCGCCTCCAGGAAGCCCTTGACCACCGTCAGCGGAGTGCGCAGCTCGTGCGACACGTTGGCGACGAAGTCGCGCCGCATCGCGTCCACGCGCTCGCTCTGCGTGATGTCGCGCGTGACCACGATCGAGCGGGCGGGTTCGAATTCGACCACCGCCAGCGACAGCGTGGCGCCGGGCAGCGTAAGCGGCGAAAAAAGCAGCGGCTGCTCGAAGCGTGCCGCGCCCAGGTACGCCACGAAGGTCGGATCGCGCACCAGGTTGGTCAGGCGCAGTCCCTGGTCGCGCTTCAGCGAGATGGCCAGGTGCCGCTCGGCCACAGGGTTGCACCACTCGATCTGCAGCGACGCGTCGATCAGGATGATGCCGTCCGGCAGCGCGCTGATGGTGCGCCGGAAGCGCTCTTCGTTGTCGATCAGGCGCTGCTGTGCGATCTCGCTGGCCCGCTGCTGGCGGTAAAGGCGCGCGAACACCTCGCCCCAGGTCCCGATGCCGTTCGGTATCGTGGCCAGCGACGGCCGCTCCAGCCAGTTGCCCAGCGCCGCCAGGTAGAGCAGCTGGCCGACGTACAGCGCGCTCAGGCAGGCCACCGCCAGCCACAGCCCGGCGCGGACCCCGAACAGCCAGCCGGTGCCGGCGCAGAACACGCCGACCACAGCCAGCCGCACGATCGCCGGCAAGATGACGCGATGGCGTCCACCCGCAACGTTCGTCATCGGTCGAAGTCTAGCCGGGATATGCGGCGCGGTCGCTCCCCGCCTCGCGCGGCAGCGCGCCCCGGATCAGTGGTCCGGCTGCGTCGAGAGGCGGTAGCCCAGGCCGCGCACGGTCTGGACCAGGTCCTGCGCTTCGGCCTGCATCAGCGCCTTGCGCAGCCTGAGCACGTGCACGTCCACCGTGCGCTCCTCGATGAACACGTGGTCGCCCCACACGTTGTCCAGCAGCTGGCTGCGGGAGAAAACGCGCTCGGGATGGCCGGCCAGGAACCGCAGCAGCTTGAACTCGGCCAGGCCCATCTTGATCGGGCGCTTGCCGACCGCGACCTCGTGCCGCGCCGGATCGATCCGCAGCGGGCCATACTCGATCGCCTCGCCGCTTTTCTGGGGAGCGCGCCGGCGGAACACCGCGCGCACGCGCGACACCAGCTCGCGCGGGGAAAAGGGCTTCACCACGTAATCGTCGGCGCCGGCGTCCAGGCCGGCGACCCGGTCGCTCTCGGCCCCCCGGGCCGTGAGAATGATCACCGGCACCGAGCGCGTGCGATCGGCCACGCGCAGGTCGCGCAGCAACTCGATGCCCGGACGATCCGGCAGCATCCAGTCCAGGATCACCAGGTCGGGCAGCTCGCCGCGTATGGCGGACTCGGCCGCGCCGGCCGATTCGGCCCGGCGCACCCGGTAGCCGTTGCTGCTGCACGAGAACGCGATCAACTCCTGGATCGACGGCTCGTCCTCTACGACGAGAATTGAAGCATTGGACATGCAATCACCTAGTTGGGTTGCGAAATCGCGCGCTCGATCTCCTCCTGCGTCGCGTGCCGTACGTCCTCGCCCTGCACGATGAAGATCACGTCGCCGGCGATGTTCTTCGAGTGATCGCCGATGCGCTCGATCGCCTTGGCCACCCACACCGTGTCGAGCGACCCGGTGATGGTCCTCGGGTCCTCCATCATGAACGTGATCAGCTGGCGCAGGATCAGCCGGAACTGCTCGTCCACGCCCTTGTCCTCGCGGATGATCTCGGCGGCAGCAACAGCGTCCAGGCGCGCGAAGGCATCCAGCGCGCCGTGCAGCATCGACAGCGCCGCCTCGGCCGACACCCGGATGTCGCGGATGCGGGGCGTGCGCACCACCACGTCCTTGTCGTGGATCCAGCGCGCCGCGCGCGCGATCTTGGTCGCCTCGTCGCCGATTCGCTCCAGGTCGGTGACGGCGCGCGACACGCCCATGATCAATCGCAGGTCGTTGGCGGCCGGCTGGCGGCGCACGATCAGGTTCAGGATCAGGCGGGCCATCTCGACCTCCTCGGCATCGACCCGCTCGTCGGCGTCGACCACCTGGTCGGCCTTGCGCACGTCGGCCCGCTCGAAGCAGTCGATCGCCATCCGCAGCTGGGATTCGACCAGCCCGCCCATCTGCAGGATGCGCGCGCGCAGCGACTCCAGTTCCTGGTCGTACTGCTTGATCGTGTGCTCGCCACTGGCCATCGATGTGTCTCCGATGAACTCGCTTAACCGAAGCGGCCCGTAATGTAGTCTTCGGTCTGCTTCTTCGAGGGTTTCAGGAAGATCTGCTCGGTCGCCCCGAACTCGACCAGTTCACCCAGGTACATGAAGGCGGTGTAATCGGAGCAGCGCGCCGCCTGCTGCATGTTGTGGGTGACGATCAGGATCGACACGCGCTTCTTCAGTTCGTCCACCAGCTCCTCGATCGAGGCGGTCGCGATCGGATCGAGCGCCGAGGTCGGCTCGTCGAACAGCAGCAGCTCCGGATCGGTCGCCAGCGCGCGCGCGATGCACAGCCGCTGCTGCTGGCCGCCGGACAGGTTGGAGGCGTCCTGGGCCAAGCGGTCCTTCACCTCGTCCCACAACGCGGCGTCGCGCAAGGCCTGCTCGACCTTCTCGGCGAGCACCGCCTTGGCGCGCACCCCGCGCAGGCGCAGCCCGTAGGCGACATTCTCGAACACCGTGGTCGGAAACGGGCTCGGCTTCTGGAACACCATCCCGATTCGCATCCGCACGTCCATCGGATCGACGGCCCGGTCCAGTATCTCGAGCTGCTCAGGATGGAGCGTGATGCTTCCTTCATACCGGTTGCCCGGATACAGGTCGTGGATGCGGTTGAAGCAGCGCAGCAGTGTCGATTTGCCGCAACCGGACGGGCCGATCAGCGCGGTGACCCGCTGTTCGTAGATCGGCAGCGACAGATTCTTCAGGCTCTGGAAATCGCCGTAGAAAAAACTCAGATCGCGGACCTCGGCTTTCAGCGTGATGGGCCCCTGCGCCCCGCCCGGCTGCTCCGACACTTCGATAGGCACGTCCACCCCGCGGCTCCGGCATGCCCGGAGGCTATGTCATGGATGTCACCCAATTGTGACACGAAACATTCGGTGTCTTATCGAACGGACGCTGCCAGCCGTTCGGCATAGCGGCGGGCCGCGTCCGGGTCCTGGGCCTCGACCATCACGCGCAGCACGGGCTCGGTGCCGGACGGCCGGATCAGCACCCGGCCACTGCCGTCAAGCTCTCGTTGGACCTCGGACAGCTCGCGCTTCAGCGCCTCGCTCGAGGCCCAGTCGAATCCGGGCCGCATCCGCACGTTGACCAGGTGCTGCGGAAACAGGCTCAACTGCTCGGTGAGCCGGGCCAGCGTGCGGCCGGCGCGCCGCACCGCGGCCAGCACCTGCAGCGCGCAGATGATGCCGTCGCCGGTCGTGTGCTTGTCCAGGCACAGGATATGTCCGGACCCCTCGCCGCCGTACAGCCAGCCGTTCTTCTCGAGGCGCTCCAGCACGTAGCGATCGCCCACGTTGGCCCGCTCGAAGGGCACGCCCATCTGCGCGAAGCTGCGCTCCAGCGCGAAATTGGTCATCAGGGTGCCCACCGCGCCCTGCACCTTCGACTGCAGCATCCGGTCCCTGACGATCACGTACAGCAGCTGGTCGCCGTTGAAGGTGTGCCCCTCGCCGTCGGCGAACACCACGCGGTCGCCGTCGCCGTCCAGCGCGATGCCCAGATCGGCCCCGTGCTCGCGCACCTGTGCAGCCAGCCGGTCGGCGTGGACCGCGCCGACCCCGTCGTTGATGTTGAACCCGTTCGGCGCAACGGCGAGCGCGACCACCTCCGCGCCCAGCTCGTGGAACACGTCGGGGGCCGCGTGGTAGGCGGCCCCGTGCGCGCAATCGACCACCAGCTTCACGCCCTTCAGGTCGATCTCGCCTGGAAAGGTGCTCTTGCAGAACTCGATGTAGCGGCCGGTCGCGTCGTCCAGGCGGCGCGCCTTGCCCAGCTCGGCCGATTCGACGCAGCCCGAGGGCCGGTCGAGCAGGTCCTCTATGCTCTGCTCGATCGCGTCGTCCAGCTTGCGGCCGCTGCCGGAGAAGAACTTGATGCCGTTGTCCTGGTACGGATTGTGCGAGGCGCTGATCACGACGCCCGCCGACAGCCGCTGCGCCCGCGTCAGGTAGGCCACCGCCGGGGTCGGCAGCGGGCCGCACAGCACGACGTCGACGCCCACGCTCGAAAAACCGGCCTCCAGCGCCGCCTCCAGCATGTACCCCGACACCCGCGTGTCCTTGCCGATCAGCACCGTGGCCCGCCGCCCCGGCGCCGCCTGCGACAGCACGCGCCCGGCGGACTGTCCCAGCTTCAGCATGAACTCGGGGGTGATGGGGAACGTGCCCACGGTGCCCCGGATCCCGTCGGTTCCGAAGTAGCGCTTGCTCATTCGTACTCCTGTTGCATGTCTTCCCACACCGCGATGGCGTCGCGCGTGGCCGCCACGTCGTGCACCCGCACGATGCTGGCGCCGGCCTGGATCGCCAGCAGTGCCGCCACCACCGAGGCCACCAGGCGCTGATCGAGCGGCCGCCCGGTCATCTCGCCCAGCGAGGCCTTGCGCGACAGCCCCACCAGCAGCGGGCGGCCGAGCTCGCACAGCTCGGCCAGGCGGGCCAGCAGCTGGCGATTGTGCTCGCTGAGCTTGCCGAAGCCGAAGCCCGGGTCCAGCGCGATGCGCTCCCGCGCCACGCCCGCCTGCAGCGCCTGGTCGCGGCGCCCGCGCAGGAAATCGTGCACCTCCCGCACCACGTCGGTGTAGCGCGGGTCGACCTGCATCGTCTGCGGCGTGCCCTGCATGTGCATCAGCACGACGCCGCAGTCGCTGCGGCCCATCTGCGCCATCGCGCCCGGCACGCCCAGCGCGCGCACGTCGTTGATGATCGCCACGCCCTCGTCCAGCGCCGCGCGCATCACCTCCGGCTCGCTGGTGTCCACCGACAGCGGCACCGCCACGTCGCGCAAGGCCCGCACCACCGGCATCACGCGCTCTATCTGCGCGGCCGGACTGACCTGCGAGGCGCCGGGACGGGTCGATTCGCCCCCGATGTCCAGGATGTCCGCGCCTTCGGAGACCAGCTGGCGCGCGTGCTCCACGGCGCGATCGACCAGCAGGTAGCGGCCGCCGTCGGAGAACGAATCGGGCGTCACGTTGACCACGCCCATGACCAGGCATCGGTCCGCGCGGGGGAGGCCGGGTAGCTGGTCCGCGGCTGAGCTCACAGCACGGGGCTCACTGCTCGGGCACCG
>Ga0075030_100005626_pt1 | contig 11290 bp, 10 predicted proteins | sample LitLauG_LLR_2012_FD_71393 | JGI IMG/M metagenome (GOLD analysis project Ga0075030, IMG submission 71393) | Freshwater sediment microbial communities from Pennsylvania, USA - Little Laurel Run_MetaG_LLR_2012 | ecosystem: Environmental > Aquatic > Freshwater > Creek > Sediment | place: USA...
AGGGGGAGCTGGACGAGGTAGGCGTGCACGGCGGGATCGGCGTTGAACCGGGCGATCACCGCTTCGAGCGCAGCCTGGTCCGTGTCGGCGGGCAGCTGGGCGTGCACCGAGGCGATGCCCACCTCGCGGCAGTCCTCGTGCTTCAGGGCCACGTAGCGGGCGCTGGCCGGGTCGTCGCCCACGAGGATGGTGCCCAACCCGGGCTGGATCCCGCTGTCGACCAGGGCCGCCACCTCTCGGGCGATCTCGGCCCGCATGCGCGCCGCCAGGGACTCGCCGTCGAGCAGCGTGGCCGTCACCGCCGCCTCAATGCCGGAAGTGGCGCTCACCGGTGAGCACCATGGCGAGACCGTGCTCGTCGGCGGCGGCCACCACCTCGCCGTCGCGCACCGACCCGCCGGGCTGCACCACGGCGGCGATGCCCGCCGCGGCCAGGACGTCGAGGCCGTCGCGGAAGGGGAAGAAGGCGTCGCTGGCGGCGGCGCCGCCACGAGCGCGCCCGGCGGCCTTGCCCACGGCGATCTGGGCGGCCTCGACCCGGCTCTGCTGCCCCGCCCCGATGCCGAGCGCTTGGCCGTGGGCGGCGACGACGATGGCGTTCGACGACGTGCGGGCGCACACCCGCCAGGCCAGCTCGATGTCGCCCCACTGCTCGTCGGTGGGGGCCGCCTTCGTGGGCACCTGCCAATCCGAGCGCCCTGCCACCAGGCGGTCGGACTCCTGCACCAGGAACCCGCCGCCGAGGGTGCGCAGCTCCAGGCCGGCGGCCGTGTGCGGGGGGGCCTCGAGCAGGCGCGTGGCCTTGCGCCGGGCGGTGAGGGCCTCGAGCGCACCGGGACCGAACCCCGGCGCCACGACCACGTCGGCCTGGGGGCCCTCGGCCACGGCGGCGGCCACCTCGGCCGTGCACACCCCACCCAGGGCCACCACACCGCCGAAGGCCGACACCGGGTCACACGCCAGCGCGAGGCGATACGCGTCGGTCAGCGTGGCGGCGAGCGCCGCCCCGCACGGGTTGGCGTGCTTGATGATGGCCACGGCCGGGCTGCCCCCGGCGCCCAGCTCTCCCACCAGCCGCCAGGCGGCGTCGGCGTCGAAGAGGTTGAGGTACGAAAGCGCGGTGCCCCCGTGCTGGACGACCCCGTCCCACCACGTGGGCGCCCCCCGGACGCGGTAGCGCGCCCCGCGCTGGTGGGGGTTCTCGCCGTAGCGGAGCTCCCCGGCGCGCTCCAGGGCGAGATGCACCGTCGGGGGGAGCAGCTCGGCTTCGCCCCCCGGGCCGCCGACGTCGAACCACTCGACGATGGCGGCGTCGTAGGCGGCCGTGTGGGCGAACGCCGCCCGGGCCAGGCGCCGACGGGTGTCGGCCGACAGCGCCCCGGCGACCCGCAACTCCTCGAGGACGAGCGGGTAGTCGGCCGGGTCCACCACCACGCCGACGTGGGCGTGGTTCTTGGCCGCGGCCCGCACCATGGTGGGCCCGCCCACGTCGATGAGCTCGATCGAGGGATCCGACGAGAACGGGTACAGGTTGCACACGACCAGGTCGATGGGCTCGATCTGCTGGGCCTCGAGGTCGGCTCGGTGGGCAGGGTCGGAGCGGTCGGCCAGAATCCCGCCGTGCACCTTGGGGTGCAGGGTCTTGACCCGGCCGCCGAGCATCTCGGGGGCGCCCGTGTAGGCCGCCACCTCGACGTGGGCGATGCCGGCGTCGCCCAGGGCGGCGGCCGTCTTGCCACTGGCCACCAGCTCCCACCCCAGGTCGGCCAGTCCCTGGGCCAGGTCCACCAGCCCGGCCTTGTCGTACACCGACACGAGCGCCCTCACTCGGGACCACCCGCGCCAGAGCGCGTTCCCTCGACGACCCCGACCACCCGCGTGACGACGCCCAGAAGCTGCACGCCCCGAGACTAGAGGCCCCGGGGCCCCGTGGTGCGAGCCGGGTATCGGTGCCCCCGACGGGTCCTGAGACGCTCAAGGCGCTTCGACGGTGCCCCCGGTGATCGTGAACTTCTTGTAGGGCCCGGCCACGCATGAGCCTCCGGGCGGAGGGGAGGGAATCGTGGTGTCGAGGATGACCGAGGGGGGAAACGGCGGGGACGGCGGCGTGGTGAACGACCCGCTCACCCCTTCGGTTCCGGTGCCCGTGAAGAAGTACATCTTGATCTGGTCGGTCGTCGTTCCGGCCACGGTGTTGGTGAAGTCGGTGAACAGGGCCCCGGTCGGGACGATGGCCGCGCCGGTCATCTTCCACTTGATCGTGAACTTGCCCGTGCTCAGCACGTCCGGCCCGTCGAAGTCGACACACGAGCTGGGATTCCCCCCGAACGCAGATGCCACGTAGGTGCCCGAGCCCGTCACGGTCCCCCCGGTGACCAGGTCACCCGCAGGGAAGGTGATGTTGCTCGAGCACGCCTGGCCGTCGGGCAGCGTCCCCAACTTGGCCGCGAAGTGGAACTTGAGGGGACCGGGCTTCCCCGTGGGGGTCAGGCCCGGGCTCAACGTCCCCTTCCCGCCCTGGATCGGGCACCCGGCCCCACCGATGGCGATGGGCGGCGGATTCCCCGCTCCGGCCACACCCGGTGTGACGAGGATGGCCCCCGGCACGAGGAGTGCCGTCACGGCCAGACCGAGTCGAGCGCGCACCGCCGACCTCCTTAAGTTCGTCCACCGATGATCCCTTGGTGGCGATCCTCCGGCGTCGTGCCGTACGTCGCGTCGGACGCATTGGCTTGGGGAACGTTACGTCCGAGCCGAGGTGGTGTCCACGGGTTCGGGCAGCACCCCCGAGGCACCCCCGGACGGGTGTCTCAGGCGAAGCGACCGGGCCCCGCCCCGTTGGACGGTCGTTGCCAGGACTTCCTGACCTTGTCCCGGTACATGGAGCGGTCCGCCTCGATCAGGAGGTCCTCGGCCGAGGCCGGCCCGAAGGGTTGGCGCGTCGCCCATCCCACCGAGATCTCGACCGGCCGACCGACCGCCGTCACGGCGTCAGCCGCTCGCAGGCAGGCGTCGACTCGGCGGACGATGTTGTCGCGCTCGGTGTCGTCGAGGCCGATCACCAGGGCGACGAACTCGTCGCCGCCGATGCGGGCCACGACGTCGGAGTGTCGCACTATCTCGGTGAGCGCCCCCGCGACGGCCTGCAGGGCGACATCGCCGGCCCCGTGGCCGAAGTAGTCGTTGAGGTCCTTCATGTTGTCCACGTCGATGAAGAGGAGCTGGGCCAGCTGCAGCTGACGGTCGGCCACCTCGAGCATCTGCTGCGCGACGGTGAGGAACCCCCGGCGATTGCGGAGCCCCGTGAGCTCGTCGGTCAGCGCCAGGTGGCGAAGCTGCGCACTCATCTCGTTGAGGTCGCGCTCCATGGCCACCCGGTCCGTCACGTCGCGCAGGATCGTACAGGTCCGTTCCTGGCCGTCGTCGTCGCAGAAGACCTGCGATGTGATCTCCACCTCGATGAGGGTCAGGTCGCCGCGTTGCATCCGGGCGGTGCCGCGTATTCGTCCCGTGCTCGCTCGTTGGGCGACGAGCAGGCCCCAGCGTTCGTCACCCGGGTCGACCATGCCCTGGCGGCCGAGCGCGCAGATCTCCTCTTCGCTGCGGCGGAGCATGGCGCACGCCGCCGGATTGGCGGCCAACACCCGCCCGTCGGGAGCCGTGAACAACACACCGTCAGCGCTGTAATCGTAGATAGCCCGATACGCCTCGGGACCAAGCCTGCGACCGCGCATGTCAAGGGCTTCCGACGACTCACTTTCCTGATCTCACGACCTGGGAGTCGTCATCGGCATCCCCGTCCACGGCCTGAAGCGCCACGCCTGCACGCGGTCGGCGGCGTGGCTCGGCCCATCGGACCACAGGGAGTGGTCGGTGGCGGATCCGCCCGGGACAACCCACACAAAGTGGCGGCTCGAACGGATGTGGATCACCACGGGAATAGCTTTGCTGCCGTTCTGCTCTATTGGTCGCACTCACCTGCTGTCACAGTTGCTATGACCTCCCCCGAAGGGGGCGGCGTGGAGGTCGCACCCCTTTCGGGGGTGGACAGTTCGTGTGGCAGTAGCGATCTGATTGGGATCTCCAATCTCCCGTTTGCCCCAAGTGCCTCGCTCAGCGGCTTGTCGTTTGTGCTGTGTGAATCGACGCTGCTCCTGACGCTCGTGGGGTCAAGAGGTGAAGTTGTTGCAAGAGCACTCGCAAACCACGAGCACAATCGAAGTGGGGATGTTCAACGACCACGACCGGCCTCCACGGAGGTTTGCGCCGGGGCGGGTGTGCGGGGACGACCGCTGTGTCACACGCCTTTCGATCTACAACGATGGGTACTTCTGCACGCTGCATGCACCGGCTGTGGCCCCTCGTATGCGGGGCAGGAGGATCGTTGAACCGCGGGAACAGGGGGTGGGGGATGCGAGTATGCCTACTCCCGACCACTGAACCGAAATGGGTGAAGGGCCCGACATCGAGCGGCGTTGTCCGGGCGGTGCAGCGGGTCCTCGAACCGGCCCGATCAGGTCGTCGAGTTCTGTGTCTCCAGTGACGAGATGTACGCCAGGATCGTCCTCGGGTAGAGCTGTCGCTCGGATTGCTTGATCCGCTCGTGCAGCGTCTCGACGGTGTCCCCGGGGAGGACGTGGACCTCCTCCTGGGCAAGGACCCGACCGGCGTCCACCTCCACCGTGGCCAGGTGCACCGTGCACCCGGTGACGTCCACGCCGGCGGCGAGCGCCTCTGGCACGGCGTGCCACCCCGGAAAGGCCGGGAGCAGGGCCGGGTGGGTGTTGAGGATCCGGTCCGGGAAGGCGTCGTGGACGGGGGCATCGAGGACGGTGCCGAACCCGGCCATGGCCACGAGGTCGATGGCGTGGTCCTCGAGGACCGCTGTGACGCGACGCGTGAAACCCAGGCGATCGAACGCGGTGCCGTACCCCCCGAACGACCGCCGGTCGACGACGACGGACTCGATGCCGACCCCATCGGCGATCTCCACGGCACGGCACGGGCGGTCGGCCAGGACCAGCACCACCGGGACGTGCTCGGCGAGCATGGCCTCGAGGATGCTCCCGGTCCCCGAGACGAGCACCGCGACGCGCACGCCGGCCACGCTACCAGCGGCCCCCGCGGGCGCTCCGTGCCCTCACGAGAGGTGCTTGACGATCTCCACCATGCGCTCGCCGGCCTCGGTCGGGTTGAGTGCCACCGAGGCGCCGGCCTCCTCGAGGGCCGCCATCTTGGCCTGGGCGGTCCCGTGCGAGCCCGAGATGATCGCCCCGGCGTGGCCCATCTTGCGGCCCGGTGGGGCGGTGACCCCGGCGATGTAACAGACCACCGGCTTGGACATGGAGTCCTTGATGAAGGCGGCGGCCTCCTCCTCGGCGGAGCCGCCGATCTCGCCGATCATCATGACGGCACGAGTGTCGGGGTCGGCCTCGAAGGCGGCCAGGCAGTCGATGAAGCTCGTGCCGGGCACCGGGTCGCCGCCGATGCCCACGCAGGTGGTCTGCCCGACCTTCTGTTGGGACAGCTCGTGCAGTGCCTGGTACGTGAGCGTCCCCGACCGGCTGACGATCCCCACCGGGCCGCCGGGCAGGGCGATGTCCCCGGAGGTGATGCCGATGTTGCACTTCCCGGGTGAGATGACCCCGGGGCAGTTGGGCCCGAGCAGCCTCGTGGCGGGGAAGTCCCGTTGCAGCGTGTTGAAGAACAGCGCCTCGTCCTGGGCGGGGATGCCCTCGGTGATGCACACGATGAACGCGATGCCCGCGGCGGCGGCGTCGAGGATGGCCGAGGGCGCGGCCTTGGGCGGCACGACGACGAACGAGGCGTCGGCGCCGGTGGCGGCCACCGCCTCGGCCACGGTGTCGTAGACCGGGACCCCGTCGACGTCGGACCCCCCCTTGCCGGGGGTGACGCCGGCGACGACCTGGGTGCCGTAGTCGCGGTTGCGCAGCCCGTGGAACCGGCCCTGGCTGCCGGTCAGGCCCTGCACGACCACCTTGGTGTTCTCGTCGACGAAGATGCTCACCGGTCTCCTCCTGCCAGCGCGACTGCCCGGCGTGCGGCGCCGAGCATGGTTTCGTCCACGACCAGGCGGTCAGACACGTGCCCGGCGAGGATCTCGTGGCCCTTCTCTGCGTTGGTGCCGTCGAGGCGCAGCACGATGGGCGAGCGCAGGTCGACCCGGCCGAGTGCCTCCACGATGCCGTTGGCGACCTCGTCGCAGCGGGTGATGCCCCCGAAGATGTTGACGAAGATCGACCGCACGGCCTCGTCGGTGTTGATCACTTCGAGAGCGGCCGCCATGACGTCGGCGTTGGCACCCCCACCGATGTCGAGGAAGTTGGCGGCGCTGCCCCCTACCTGGTTCACCACGTCGAGGGTGCTCATGGCGAGCCCGGCACCGTTGGCGATGATGCCCACCGATCCGGACAGCCCGATGTAGTTGAGCCCCTTCTCCTTGGCGAGCAGCTCGCGCTCGTCGGACGTCTCGCTCCCGGCGAACTGCTCCCACTCGGGGTGCCGGAAGGCGGCGTTGTCGTCGAGGGTGACCTTGGCGTCGAGGGCGTGCACCCTGCCGTCTGTGGTCAAGATGAGCGGGTTGATCTCGGCCAGGTCGCAGTCCCCTTCGACGTAGCACCGGTACAGGGCACCGAGCAGCTCGGCGGCCTGCGCTCGGGCCTCGGGGTGGAGGCCGGCCTCGGCCACCAGCGCGGCGGCCGCCTCCGGGCTCAGGCCGTCGACGGGGTCCACGTGCAACCGGGCGATGGCACCGGGGTCGGTGGCCGCCACCTCCTCGATGTCCACGCCACCTTTGGCCGACACCATGCACAGGTGGAGCTTGGCCGCCCGGTCGAGGGTGAAGCTGGCGTAGTACTCGTGGGCGATGTCCGACGCGTGCTCGACCCAGAGGCGATGCACGACGTGCCCCCGGATGTCGAGGCCGAGGATGGCGGCCGCGTGGGTCCGCACCTCGTCGGCGTCGGCGGCCAGCTTGATCCCGCCGGCCTTGCCGCGCCCGCCCACCTTCACCTGTGCCTTCACCACCACGGGGTAGCCGGCCCGGTCGGCCTGCACCACCGCCTCGTCCACCGTGTCAGCCACCCCCCCCGGCGAGGTCGGGATGCCGTAGCGGGCGAAGTACTGCTTGCCCTGGTACTCGTAGAGGTCCACCGAAAGCTCCTTGTTCTGTTCCGGCCGAGGGCCGGCTTGTTCATTTCCGGCCCGCAGGCCGGCTGCTCGTCCCCGGCCGCAGGCCGGCATCTTCTCGCGTGTTCGTGGTTGCGTCGGCGCATCGTTGCCGCGCTACACACCCGCCCGACCGGTTCGCGCCGGAGCGTCGGTGTCGGGGTCCGGTCCGGGACGCAGCGCCGCGCCATCCGGCACGCCGACCCGGCCCCGATCCACCGGACCAGGCGCCGGCGCCGGTTCAGGGCGTGGCCGGCCGGCTCGACCCCGGTGCAGACGACCACTCAGCCCCCGGCGATGGCCTCCTCCCGCCGGTCGAGGGAGTCGGCCAGCCACTGCACGGTGGTGTCCAGCGACGCTCCCGGCGTGAAGACCTCGGCCACCCCCAGCTCCTTCAGGGTGGGAATATCCCCGTCGGGGATGATCCCGCCCACCATGACGAGCACGTCGTCGAGGCCGGCGGCGCGAAGGCCGTCCACGACCCGGGGCACCAGGGTGAGGTGCGCGCCCGACAGCAGGGACAGGCCCACCGCGTCGGCGTCCTCCTGGATGACCGCCTGGACCACCTGCTCGGGGGTCTGGTGCAGGCCGGTGTAGATGACCTCGAACCCGGCGTCACGCAGGGCGCGGGCGATCACCTTGGCTCCTCGGTCGTGGCCGTCGAGGCCGGGTTTGGCCACCACGACCCGGTAGGGACGCTTCATCGGCCACCGAGTGTAGGCACCAACTCCTGACGGAGCGCCAGACGGCGCGTTCAGGCCCTCCCGACAGGCACGATCAGCGAGGGTGCGTGGTAGCGTCGGGACTCGGACGACGATCGGTGGCGACCTGCTCGCTCCTGGTCCAACGTCCCCGGGAACCCATGGTCCGCGCCGTCACCACCCAGGAGGAAGCGCAGCCCGAGCCGTCCGGCCCCGGGGCGGCGCCGTCCGTTCGCTGGTCGCCGCTGGTGCGCATCGCCCGGCCCCGCCAGTGGATCAAGAACGTCCTCGTCTTCGCCGCGCCCGGTGCCGCCGGTGTCCTCTCCCACGGGTCGCCGCTCCTGCGCTCGGCGGGGGCCTTCGGCATCTTCTGCCTGGCCGCATCGGGCACCTACTTCCTGAACGACGCGCTGGACGCCGAGGCCGACCGCCACCACCCGGTCAAGCGCTTCCGGCCCGTAGCCGCCGGCGAGGTCCGGGCGCCGGTGGCGGTGGCCGTCGGGGTGGTCCTCCTGGCGGCCGCGGTCGCCCTGTCCTGGTGGCTGGCGGGCAGCCACCTGGCACTGGTCGTGGCCATCTACGGGGCCGTGTCCACCGCCTACTCCCTGCGCTTGAAGCACGAGCCGGTGGTGGACCTGGCCTGCGTGTCCTCTGGGTTCGTGCTGCGCGCCATCGCCGGCGGGGTGGCCGCCGGCGTGCCCCTGTCCAACTGGTTCGTCATCGTGTCGTCGTTCGGGTCGCTGCTGGTGGTGGCGGGCAAACGCAGCGCCGAGCACGCCGATCTCGGAAACCTGCGCGGCGCCCACCGGCCGACCCTCAACGCCTACCCCCCGGCCTTCTTGCGGTCGGTGCGGCTCCTCTCCGCGTCGGTGACCGTCGCCGCCTACTGCCTCTGGGCCTTCGAGCGCTCGGTGCAGGGGCGGGGCCATCACCCGATCTGGTTCGAATTGTCGATCGTGCCCTTCGTCCTCGCCATCTTGCATGTGGAGCTGCGCTTCGAGCGGGGCCTCGGGGGCGCGCCGGAGGAGCTGGCCCTCCATGATCGGATGCTCCAGGTGCTCGCTGTGGCGTGGGTGGCGTTGTTCGCCGTCGGCATCTACACGTGAGCGGCGCCGCGCCCCTGGGCGTTCCCACCACCCACCGCCGGCTCACCGGCTGGGGGCGCACCGCGCCGAGCTCGTGTGACGTGGCCCCGGTGCGATCGGGTGAGGAGGTCGACGCCGTCCTGGCGGCCGCCGCCGGCAGCGGACGGACCGTCGTGGCGCGGGGCCTGGCGCGCTCCTACGGAGACGCCGCCCAGTGCGCCGGGGGCGTGGTGATCGACATGACACCGCTCGGCGGCGTGATCGACGCCGACCTCGACGCCGGCTGGGTGCGCGTCGGAGCCGGCGCCAGCCTGGACGGCCTCATGCGATCGCTGGTGCCCCGGGGCTGGTTCGTGCCTGTCTCCCCCGGGACGCGGTTCGTGACCGTCGGCGGAGCCATCGCCGCCGACATCCACGGGAAGAACCACCACCGCGACGGCTCGTTCTGCTCGCACGTCACCCGGCTGTCGCTGGCCACGCCGGGCGGGCGCAGGGAGCTGTCGCCGGACTCCGACCCCGATCTCTTCTGGGCCACCGCAGGCGGCATGGGCCTCACGGGCGTGGTGGTCGAGGCCACCGTGCGCCTGGTCCCGGTCGAGACGTCTCGGATGCTCGTCGACACCGAGCGCGCCGGTGACCTCGACGACTGCATGGACCGGATGACCGCCCGGGACGCCGAGTACCGCTACTCGGTGGCCTGGATCGACTGCCTGGCGCGGGGCCGGTCGATGGGCCGGGCCGTGCTCACGCGCGGCGACCACGCCGGCCGCGACGACCTCTCGGCCCGGTGCCGGCGCGATCCGCTGTCCTTCGACCCCTCGGTGCGCGCCCAGGTCCCCGTCACCGCGCCGTCGGGGCTGCTCAATCCCATGACCGTGGCCGCCTTCAACGAGATGTGGTTCCGCAAGGCCCCGCGCCGGCGCCTCGGCCACCTCGAGACGCTGGCCTCGTTCTTCCACCCCCTCGACGGCATCGGGGCCTGGAACCGCCTCTACGGGCCCCGCGGGTTTCTCCAGTACCAATTCGTGGTGCCCTTCGGGGCGGAGGACGCCCTGCGCGACATCCTGGGCCGGCTGAGCGCTCGACGGGTGGCCTCGTTCCTGGCGGTGCTGAAGCGCTTCGGCGCCGGCGACGCCGGGCACCTCTCCTTCCCGACCGAGGGGTGGACCCTCGCCCTCGACCTGCCGGTGGGGCCCCGGGGCCTCGGCGACCTGCTCGACGGCTTCGACGAGACGGTCGCCGCCGCCGGTGGTCGCGTCTACCTGGCCAAGGACTCGCGGCTGCGCCCCGACGTGCTCGCCACCATGTACCCCCGCCTGGCCGAGTGGCGCGCCGTGCGCGACGCCGTGGACCCCGGCCGGGTCCTCGGATCGGACCTCGGCCGGCGCCTGGACGTGGGCGGCGCTCCCACGGCCCCGCCAGGGCGCGCCGCCGCCCGCCGTCCGCGGACCAGGCGGCCGAAAGAGGGAGCGGTGCGATGAACGACGCCACGGGCATGCCGCAGACCGCGGTGGTGGTCGGCGGGACCTCCGAGATCGCCCGGGCCGTGCTCCGGGCCCTCGTGGCGCGACGCCTGCGCCGGATCGTGCTGGCCGGGCGCGACGAGGTGGCACTGGCCGCCGCGGCCAAGGAGCTCCTGGCCCTCGGGGCCGAGAGCGTGGAGACCGTCGCCCTGGACGTCACGGACATCGCCGCCGGCGACGCCCTCGCCGTCGAGGCCGCGGGTCGGTTGGGCCAGGTCGACCTGGTGCTCGTGGCGGCGGGCATACTCGGCGACCAGGCGACGGACGAGGTCGACCCCGAGCGCGCCGCACGCGTGCTCACCGTCAACTGCACCGGCCCGGCGGCGGCCATGACCGCCTTCGCCCGCGTCCTGCGGGCCCAGGGCCACGGGCGCATGGTCGTCCTGTCCTCGGTGGCGGGCGTGCGGGTACGCCGGGCGAATTACGTCTACGGGGCGTCGAAGGCGGGGCTCGACGCCTTCGCCCAGGGGATGGCCGAGGCCCTGCGCCCGACGGGCGCCTCGCTCATGATCGTCCGTCCCGGGTGGGTGGCCACGCGCATGACCGCCGGGCTCGACCCCGCGCCCTTCTCCACCACGCCCGACGCCGTCGCCACCGACGTCGTGGCCGGCATGGAGCGCGGCGCCGCGGTGGTGTGGTCACCCGCCCCCCTGCGCCTGGTGTTCGGCGCCCTGCGTCTGGCCCCGGGCGCGCTGTGGCGCCGGCTTCCGGGCTGACGCCGGGCACGCCCGGCGCGCCGGGCGACTCGGGCCTCAGCTCCGCCGGCGGGCCACGATGTTGAGGCGCACGTAGT
>Ga0075030_100005627_pt1 | contig 11290 bp, 5 predicted proteins | sample LitLauG_LLR_2012_FD_71393 | JGI IMG/M metagenome (GOLD analysis project Ga0075030, IMG submission 71393) | Freshwater sediment microbial communities from Pennsylvania, USA - Little Laurel Run_MetaG_LLR_2012 | ecosystem: Environmental > Aquatic > Freshwater > Creek > Sediment | place: USA...
GACGTGGAAGCCGCGCTGCGTGAAGGCCGCCTCAGTTACGAGGAAACCGGCGCGCTGCTGCACTTCTACGAAGAGGGTCTGCACGGCTACACCTATCTGGAAGATCCGCACGGGCAGTAGTGCAGCACTCGCGGGACGGCAACTTCCGGGTGCTATCGGGACGTTAGCCGTTCAGCCGACCGAAGGCTTTGGGGCTGCGGCCACGATCAGCGCGTCCCCGTAGGGAACACCGCTCTTGTCCGCCCGATGCCAGGCGCGTTCACAACCCCCAAACCCAATTCCCACGGGATTCCACTGGGCGAGAGTTCTCACTTGGTCTTGTGCGCGTGGCGGTCGGCATCTTCAGCTTCCAGCAGGGCGTTAGTTAGAGTAGACGCGATCCACCGAGTTAAACAACACGAAGAATCGCTCAGCGCCGCGCATTGGCTTCTTCGCGCGTTAAACGGTTCGCCGCATCGCTTCCCGGAATCGGTTTGAGCTTCTTCCACTTCTCGTATGCCTTCCAATATGCGTCATTCCGACGCATTTGGTCTTCCAGCATCCGGCACCAACTTGGACACGGAGGTGTTCTCTTCGGCCGCATTCTTGCGGGCCCAATGAGCCGCTTCCTCACTGACCGTGATGGTAATTCTTTTCAACACGAAGTCAATTTAACACGAACTCTGTGTGACGCCTCCCAGGCTCAGGCGGACTTCCCCAGTCCCAGCGGAATGTACACTGGTCCGTAATCCGCCTGTAGGGAGGGCGCCGGAGGCACGTTGCGTCACAAAGCGATGTAAGCGAATCATATCGCGCCTTCGCGCTCATCCACGTCAATCCGTGGCCATTGCGGCACGGAGTCTGCTCGTCTGGGCTCTCCCAACCTGGTGCGGCGAGCACACCTCGACGCCGTCCCTACCCGCATGCTTTGATTGTGGGTCTGAGACGATCTCATCAGTGCGCTGGCAACGGCATCAATTATCCCCGGCACCGGCATCGGGTGAATCGGCAACAGAGCCGCACGGACGGCCAGCGCGGCCACTCCAACCGATAGCTGCCAGGAGTCCGCCTCGCCGCGAACCGGCGAATGAGAGATCCCGCAAAGGACCAGCGGGCTCTCCTGGCCAACCCGAGCAGGGATACGAATGCTACCAGGACCAGTGAGGTCGCTTCCACGGCGTGCGGGTTGATCATTCTCGACTACGGATTACAAAGCCTGAATCCGCAGCCTGGCAAGATGGGTTAGTAAACCGATTTCAACTGGCCAAAGTAAGCAGGCATTGGCAGTGGGAAATTGCGTCCTTATCTGATGGCAATATCCGCGAGCGACGTAAAGGCGCCGCCAATGGCCAAACCGATCGGCACCGCGCTTCCAGAGGGGGTGGCTGGCGGAACCACGATCTGGGCGCGATAAGCGCCGGGCACACCGGGCAGGGGGTCCACCTGCAAGACGGCAGCCTGGTATTCGCCGACGTAAGCCGACGCGCTCAGCAGCGGTGGGGCAGCCCCCAACCCGGTGGCAGTCACCGTGACGGTCTCGCCCGGCGCAGCCGGAGAGTCGCCGCTCACCAGGCTGCCATCGGCATGCGAGACCGCCGCCAGCCCGGCCCCGCTTCCATCCTGCGTGAAAACTCCGGGACTGGTGGATGACAGAGGCAGGGTCACCGTGCCGGAAGCCGTGTCGCCGTGCCACACTGTGACCTGGGCTGAATCGCCAACCAGGGAGGCCGGCGACTCTAAATTGATTTGATCGGGCGACGCGAATAACAGGGGGCATGCGGTGGAGTTGATGGTGACATGCACCCCTCCCAGCTCATATATCGGCTGGCCGGCAGGCGCGCTCGTCGTAACGTTTCCCAGTCCTGCGCCCCGCAACGTAAGCAACTCCCCGGCCGACAGGCCCGCGATCATGGGGGCAAGCGAAGCGGCGTTGCGCACATCCAAGGATGGTCCGGCGGGCGCATGAATGCCGAATAAAATTCCGTGCACGCGATGATTCGCGCCGGCCGCGCCCACCTCGGCGCTCACGAACGCCGTAGAGCCGATCGCCAGGTTGGACCTTCCGTCTTCCAGAAACGGACCGAACTGTGCCGCGCCATCGGCGCCGATTGCTACGAAGTTGAGAGCTGTCACGTCCCTCCACGGGTCGCGCGGGTCGCGGTGCTGCGACATGCGGACTCCGCCGCTTCCGTCCGCCTCCACCACGCCTAAGGAAGCCTCCAGCCGAATGGCGCCTGCGATCTCGTCATCGGCCAGCATCTCGCCGATCGACCAGGCTCCCTTCCAGTCCGCGACCAATGCCGGTGTCGACCGTCGAACGGCGACCAGGATGTCGCGGCGGCCGGCGTCTGGTGAGAAACCCAGCAGGATCTCGCCATCGGGCGAGACAAAGATCTGGCGGGAGCCGGCCAACAGGCTCGCCGACTCACCGAACGTAGCGCTGCCGGCGCCGTCGAGTCCCAGTTTGTACTGAGCGCCCGCAATCATCTGCCGCTTCGTCAGATTCTTTTGATTCGCGGACTGCCCGGTCGCAAGGACGGTCGAAAACCCGCCGGCGCCATCGGCGCTCAACTCCACGAAGGCGGTGGTCAACCCGTCGATCGAGCCGTCCGGCAGAAGAAACGACGCGCCGGCATAGCTGCCGGTTAGATGCGCCTCCGGTGGTCCGTCCTGCCAGTCAGACGCACCGACACCAATCAACAGATCACGTGTTCCGTCATCGGCTTCAACGGAGGAGCCGATCAACACCGTGCCGCCTGCTCCGAGGCGAACGTTCAGATTCAAAACGGAATTGGCCGGATCCAAAAGGATAATGACTCCGGTAGGTGAAACGGTGTAATTGCCGGCCGCTTCAAAAGCAGTGGATACGCCCAAGCCCAGCCCGCGCTGCGCGGTGAGCCGGTAGGCGCCGGCGCCGTCGAAAACCAGGTCGCCACCGAGATTCTGCGTTTGGATCGGCTGGCCGGTATCCGAGCCAACGATCGCGAGTTCCACGAAGTGATACGTCCCGTTCAGGGACTTCAGGTCGATAGATTGCGCGCACAGGCTAAGCCCGGCAGCGAAAAAAAGCGGGATTGTCTTCATGGCATCACTCAACTGGTCCTGCATTCGGGGGCATCTCTCCGGTGAGGGAGTTGAGAAACGCGATCATGTCGTTCAAGCCCTGGGGCGTAACTGCCCCAGGCGGCGGTACGGGGGGCATCTCGGTGCTGAGCCAATGATTGGGGTTGCCGCCGCGAAAATAGTAGGCGAGTACGTCATCCAAAGTGCGCAGGCTTCCATCGTGCATGTAGGGTGCGTGCAAAGCCACATTGCGCAGCGACGGCGGACGAAAGGCTCCTCGGTCGGCTTCTTGCCCGGTGACCTTCCATCGGCCCTGATCGGAGAGTTGGTTAAAGCCGGTGGCGGCAATTCCGGTGTTCACAAACCGGTTGTCCGAAAACGTCGCATATCGGGCAGTTTCCATTTTGTGGCAGTTGGTGCATTGGGCGGGGCCGATGAATAGGCCGAAGCCGTTCTGGGCCGAGGCGCTCAATGCGGTCTTGTCGCCGCCGTAAAAGAAGCGGTCGAACGGCGAGTTGCCGCTGACCAAGGTGCGCTGGAACGTGGCCAGGCACTTCGCTACCTTTTCGTAGGTGATGGGACCGGGCCCGAACGCCGCGCTGAACTGATCGACGTAGCTGGGGTCGGCCGAGAGACGCTGCTCGATGCCGTGGTAAGAAAACGCGAACTCCAGCGGATTCTGGACGGGCCCAAGAGCCTGATCTTCGAGGCTGGTGGCGCGCCCGTCCCAGAACGGCTCCTTCGCATAGGCGACATTGAAGATGCTCATGGACTGGCGCTCGCCCTGCATTCCATTGACTCCCTGAGAAACCCGGCGCGGATCGCGGAAGCCGGCTGCCGGGTCGTGGCAGGAGGCGCAGGATTCAGTCCGGTCTCGCGAAAGGTTTTTGTCATAATACAGCCGCCGCCCCAGCGCAATGGTCTCGACGGTGGGCGGGTTATCAGCAGGAAATGGAACGGGAGGAAGGCCCAGCGGGGCTTGAATCGTCACGGGCGTGCCAATCGGTGTTGATGCTGAGGCCGCGCCCCGGATCGCGTCGTTTCGCGTGCGCGTGGGCGGCGCCGGCGGGGCCTGCTCGGCCGTTTCCGCGACAGAAAGCGGAACATGCCGGGTCGTCTTGCCGGTTGAATCCTCGATCGATTCGGCGGCAATCATGCACCCCGCGCCGCTCCGAGGCTCCGACGGCTTGAGGTCGATCAGAATCCGGGTCTTCTGTCCGACGCTGTTTGAATCGGTCAGCAAAGCCTCGCCAGGATCGGGCTCGAGCGGCTGCTCTGCCACCAGTTCCCGGCCTTGATCGTCTCGCAATCTGACACGTATCTTGCAGACACCGATTTCCAACCGGCTGACCACCACCCGAACGCGTTCTCCGGGTCCTGCATCTACAAAGGCAGGGTATGGGTAATCCGTTGGGCGAACCGGTGGCATCATCATTGAGGATAGATAGGCTCGGGTGCCGGTATAATCCATAAGTTCCATCGCGGAGAAACAGGACGACGGGGCCGAGAGTTGCTCGACGACAGGGCGGATTTCGTTTCGCCCGTCGCCAGCGGGATAGTCGAGGAACGCCGACTTTCCTATCGGCAGATCCACCTGCAGGGATGGTCCCACGGACTCGTTCGCCGTGTTTCGAAAACTGAGCATTGCCTGGCAATTACCCTGTCCGGCCCCCAAAGCGATCGCATGTAATCGAAGCGATTGTCCGGGCCCGACGCCAGCCACTGGAAAATTGGGGGTGTTCTGGCCGTAGGCGGGAGCAAAAGTTCCGGCTATTAGCGCAATCCCCAGCGTCAGATACCGAGTCATTGTATATCTCCTCTATTGACCGATTGAGCATCCGGCACTACCGCCGGCCCGCCCGCAATTCACTCACGTCAACCGTGTTCGCCAGGGACGCATAGCTGGCCGGTTGCAGGCATTTCATCGCGCGCCGTGCATAATCCTTCGCTTCAGCCTTGCGTTTGGTCGCACGGCAGAGGACGGCATATTGAAGGAGTGTGTCTCCCGTGAGTGGGTGAGTGGGCCCAAGCTCGCTCTCGAAGATCTCCAGTGATCTGCGAAAATATCTGTCCGCCTCGTCGAAGCGCCGCAACCTGAAGTCAAGGTTACCCAGATTGGTCAACAGCCGTCCCAGCACAAGCTGGTCCTCGGGGGTTCGCACCGTATTCTCACTCCGCGATAACGCCTCCCGCAGGAAATGCTCGCCCTCGACTGGCCTGCGGGCGGCGAGTAGGAGGACACCCAAGTTGTTGGCCGCGCTGCTCCATTCGCGCGATTGACCCGAGCCCGCCCGATCAAGAATGGCCATCGCGTGCCGGCAGCGATCCTCGGCATCCTGCATCTTATGCTGATTGCTGTCTATCGACGCCAGCAAGGTCAGAACCAGCGCGGTTCCCTCTGCGTCTTCGGAAGAATGGCTTGTCAGAACCGCGAGTGCGCGCTCGGCGGGAGGGCGGGCAAGGTCGTATCGCCTGAACTTGATATAGTGACCGGCCAAATCCGCCCAGGCTCTGATCACGTACGGATAGCCTTCCGCTTCGACGGATTCTAAAGCCGTGACAGCCTGCCGGTAGCATTTCTCGGCTTCCTGGTCCCGGTTCATCGCTTCGTTTGCGTTTCCGAGATGGTCGAGGCTGATACCCATTTGTAGGGAGCGTCCGGAGACCTCCGGATCGGCGGCCGCCGACCGGAACACTTCAGCCGCCGCGGCGTAACGGTTCTCGTCCATGAACCGGTTGCCGGTTTCGATCAAGGCCTGCCATGAGGCATAGACCTCGCCGGCAAAGATGTTCGAACTGAGGACAACCGCGCAGGCCGCGGCAATAGTGGCATTTCTCGAAATCGTCATAACACCCCTCCATTCGGGTTCAAATCTAGGAGCGTTCCAGAACGGACGCCATAGTTTGTAGGTTGGCTGCAGATTAGATGCGCCTGTCGGTGTAACCGCTGGACAACAAGTCGCTTCCGTCTGAACCTGTTCTGACGGACAGAGACTGAGTTCCGAATAAGGATGCGCTAGTCTGGCGCGTACGGCTCCTGTGGTAAACTCAGCACAACTAGGGGGACCCCCATGGCGGGACCGGCTGACCCAGGATCCCGATTCCAGTTCGGTGTCTTCGAACTGGATGTTCGCGCTGGAGAATTGCGCAAGCGCGGCATCCGTGTGAAGCTGCAGGACCAGCCGTTACAGATTCTCGCCCTCCTGATTGACAGTCCCGGCGAAGTGGTCACGCGGGAACAAATCCAGAAGAGGCTCTGGAGCGGCGACACGTTTGTCGATTTCGACAATGCAATCAACAGCGCCGTCCGCAAGATGCGGGATGCGCTGGGGGATACTTCGGAGAACCCCCGATTTGTGGAAACCGTGGCCCGGCACGGTTACCGGTTCATCGCGCCCGTCACGTCGCGGCTTCTACCGGACACCGGCGTGGCGAGACTGGAGACGGACGCCGCGCTGGCCGCGCCCGAGCAGCCCGCAGTCGCGCCCGAGACCAAGCCGCGCAGCATCTCCCCGTGGATGGTGGTGGCCGCGGCCGCTTTGTTAATCGGGGCCGGCGCGGCGGTTTGGCAAGCCGGACGCGCGCCCGCGCAGGAGCTCTGGTCGGGCGTAATGCTGGGCGGGCCGGCTAAAGCGTTTCAGCCACGCCTTTCGCCGGACGGACAACTGCTGGCGTTCCTGGCCTTCATAGACCAACTGCCGCAACTCGCCGTGATGAAGCCCAACGGCGGCAGTTGTATCATCCTCACTAGCGACCGCGAGCACGGGTACATAGCAACCGCTGCCTGGGCGTCTGACGGTAGCAAGATCTACTTCGACCGGATTTGGGGCGATCCGCTCGGAATATACTCCGTGCCGCCGCTCGGCGGTGAGCCGCGACTGGTGCTCGACCAAGCGTCCGGGCCGGCGCCCCTGCCTGATGGCAGCCTGATCGTGGTGAAGGTGACAGACAAGGGCGACAATCAACTGTTTCACTTTTGGCCGGAAACGGGCAAGTTGGAGGCGCTGCCCGCGTTCCTTCAAAATTGGAGCGACATTCCTCCTATGCTGCGCGCCTTTCCTGACGGCAAAGAACTGGTTTACTTCGGCACTACCGCGAAAGACCGGCTACAGAGTGCGCGTATGTTGGTACTAGATCTGGTTTCGCGCGATGCGCGTGAGTTGGCACCTGGTCTCCGAATCGATTCGAGACCCGACGGCTGGTCGCCGTTGGGCGTCTCTCCGGACGGGCAGTCGGTCTACTTCATGTCTAAGGCTGCTGATACAGAGTGGATAGAAGCCGTTCCGCGGAAACCGGGTCGCAAGCCCTGGGCCTTCCTCTCTTTTCCGGATTCGGCCTCGCCGGTAAGTATGGATGCGGCACGTGACGGTTCGCTCTATCTGGATCTGTTCCGCGACCAGTTCGTCCTTCTGCGAGTCAACCCATTGGGAGGTGCCGGTGAGGAGTTCGGTCTACCGACCAGCGATTTCTTAACGATGGTTTCGCGCAGCGGCGACGTGCTGCTGATACAGACGGGTTGGGGTAGGCAGCGTTTGGCGGCCGTCCGTCCCGGAGGAGAGCCGCAGGTTTTGGTGGAAACCAATGAAGATACCTCACTTCCGGCGACGACATTTGGCGGCAATGTGGCTTTCGTGATCGGTACCGGAGATCAGCGGCGGATCGCACTGGCCTCGCTGAATGATGGGCGGGTGATACGCCGTTTCTCTACGCGCAGCGAAAAAGGCATGGCGGCTTCGCCGGATGGCCGTACGCTCTACTATTCGTTCAGCGGAGCGATCTGGGCGCAATCGGTGGGGGGAGGCGAGCCTAAGCGCATCACGGAGGGCCTCGACGTAACGCTGGATCCCAACGGCCAATACCTGTATGTGAAGCGCGCCGTGAAAGGGCTGATGGGAATCGTGCGCATTCCGGCCGCCGGCGGCGATGCTGAGGAGTTGCCGATACCGCCGGAATACCACCTGGCCAACCCTGGGCTCTCGCCGGCCGCAGTGGATTCGCGCGGTCGAATCCTGGTCTCCGTGATCTCGAAGCAGAGCTTCTATTACCAGACGGCGATCGTGGACCCGGCATCGCAATCCTTCACGCTGGTGCCGATCGCGATCGATGGCGATGCGGCCATGGCCGGTTGGGCTCCCGACGGCCGGATTCTGGTGCGCGGCCATCGGTATCTGTTTTCGCTCTGGCGGTATCAGCGCTCCAAGGGTTTTCATTAGTCAGGCACCGAGGCGCGCTCCTGTCGCCGTGTCGCCCCAGTGCCTGTTTATGCTCGCTTGCCAAAGGTCGTTGGCCTCGTCGTATTTCTTCGCGCGAAGCGATGGGTGATGAAGATCGCTCATGAGAAACCGGACCTGCTTGTCGAAAGCACGCCGAACGACCTGACACTTATTCTGTACAGTAACGATAGCCAAGTTTCAAGCTTAACAGTTCAACTGTTCACCGTCAGAATATAAGGCTCGCAACGGCGACGGTCCAAAAGCGGAACCCTGCTCCAATGCGGTGCGAACGTCACCCATCGAGGTAGCCCCTCCATATGACCCTGCGCTGAGGCAGTCGGATTCGCCACAGATTCGCGACGCCTTGGGAGGGACCGCTGAAGTCAGTTGCGGAACCTGCCGTAGCCGAAAACTGAAGCACCGCGCCGTCCCATGAGATCGGCCCCGCGGACCAGATGTTGGCGCGCCGCAGTGCGGCCGTCCATCCAGTTTCGCGAGCCGGACCGCCATCGATCGGGACAAGAAAAAGGTCCATGGGGCCCGGGATGGCTCCGCCACCGCCGGGTGGAACCCGGCTCCCCGTACACAAGCAGTGAGTTGCCATCAGAAGACTACATCTGCGGTGTCGGCGCCCACACGGATGGCTTCCCCCCGCCGATGGGACGATAAACGTCTTGCCTTCAAAATGGTGCAATTCGCCCGTCGAGTAGGCGATCCATTTGCCGTCCGGAGAGATTTTTGCGATCTCCCCAGTGGCGCCACCAAGCGCTCCAGCGCACCCGCGATGGGGATTACGTAGGCTCCGCCTCCGTTCCGCTCCGATCGGAACACAACCTGGGAGGAATCGGGCGAGAAGTCTGGAGACGCATCGACGCGGGAAACAGCGCTGGTAATTCCCGAAGGCGCCGTGGTTTTTGCCGGCGCCCACGCCCTCACCGGCGGATCCGGCCAAGACGGGGGTATTTCCGGTTTGCTCGTGCAAAGGGCTTCGCAACAGGAATCGGGCCCACTACTGGACATTACACTTCGATGGCAGCACTCGATCGCCGTCCCACGCTGCCCGACGCGATCGATCCGGGGTCACCGCAGCGAGATCCGTGTGAATCCTCAACCTTGGCTCCGCGAGCCCCACACCATCCGGGCCGGCGATCGCATAACCCAAATTGTGGTGGCGCACGGTCGTGCAGCAGACGAGGGAGAGGTTTGTAAGACGCGCCGTGGATCCGGCGGCTTCGGGTCGTCCGGGCGATAAACTGCCGGGCCGGCGCATCAGGATGTCACTGATCAGGCGGTATGCCGGAGCGGACGAAACGGGCGACCAAGGAGTTCTTTTGAGACCTCCGGTGACTATCACTTCGCCAGCAGCGACTCCCAATCTTGCAGCACTACCAGCGCCGAGCTCTCGCCGGGAGTCATCGATGGAATCACGAAGCGGCTGCCATCAGCGGATACGTCAAAGGATACAGCCGAGTGAATGGCGGCGGGGGCTTCGGCATCAATGGTGAAAAGCGGCTCCGGCTCACCGGCGCGCACTCTACCGGCACCAAAAGCGAGTGGCACGGCATAACCTGTCCGTCGGAGCCCAGGTAGAAGAGTTCCTTGCCGTTCTTGCGCCAGCGTAGGCATTGCGCTCCCTGGCGGGATATCAGAAAACGTTCCCCGGTCACACGCAACGAGTCGTTGCCGCGGTCGAGCGCCTGCATATACACTTCGTCTTGTCCGGATTCGGTGGACAGGAAGGCCAGCCACTTGCCGTCCGGTGAGAAGACTGCGTTGTATTCTTGGAACGGCGTGTTCAGGAGAGGAATCACTCTCCGATTGCGGGCCATGTCGATGGCAAAAACATCCGATGAAAAACCTTGGGTAAGCGACGGGAGGCCCGAGCTATGGTAGAGGATGAAGCGGCCGTCAGGCGACCAGTCCGTTGGGAGCATGAACCCGGTATCGGGTAGGGGTTCCTTGTCGGGCGTTCCGTCAAACGAAATGAGACTGAGCCTCGGCCAGATACGACCGGCGGTATAGACCAAGCGGCGGGAGTCCGGTGACCAGACGGCTGGGCCCGTGAGGTGAGGTCCGAAGACAACCTTCCGGCCGGCTCCACTGACTGCGTCATACAGCCAGATTTCGGGCACGCCGCGTTCGATGTCGAAAGGCGCAGCGGCCAGCCAACGGCCATCCGGCGAGATTCGCACGTAGGTGGCGCTGATCCCGGCGGGGCTGGCGGTGGAAAGCCGTTTGCCCGTCCGGTCCACCCAGATGAACTGCGAGCGGTTGATATACGACTGGTAAGCAAGAACTCCGCGTCGCGACACCGAAAAGTCTGCGGCGCCGGTCGAACCAAAGGAAGGGACGCGGCGGGTGATGGCCTTGGGCTCCGCAGTGACCCGGCGCCCGGCGAGATCGAACGGCTGCGCGAGCAGCGCTCCGGCACGCAGGTAGACCAGATAGCCGCCTTCGGAGCGGAGTGAAGCGGTGTACTGGACGCGCGAATCGGCCTGGACGACCTCGACACCTAGATCGTTGCCGTCCGTCGTGGCGATGCGAGCACGCTGGGAGCCGAGCTGCGGATCGTCGATGGTGTAAAGAAAGTCGCGCCCGCCTGGCAGCATTTGCGCCCAGGAATACAGCCGATCGATGGGGTGCGGCGTTCCTCCAGACCAGGGGATCACGCCCGGGTTTTGGTGGTTGGAAACCAGCAGGCGGTCCGGGCCAAAGGGGATCGCGGAGGAAAAGTACGGGATGTTGTCTGAGAGGGTCTGACTCGCAGCCGCGTTTAACGCGATACGGCGCAGCTTGCCCTTCCCGGTAAACAACAACATCCGGCCGTCCATTCCGCCTTCCAAACCGCCATCGCCGAGCACAAATACGGCGGCGGCTATTGCTGCGTCTACCCCATCAAGGTGAACCAGCAGCGTCAGGTCGTGGATGAAGTCCTGGAATTCGGCAAGCCCTACCGGTTCGGTCTGGAGGCCGGGTCCAAGCCCGAGCTCCTGGCCGTCATGGCCATGGCCGATAACGACACCCCCATCGTCTGC
>Ga0075030_100005629_pt1 | contig 11288 bp, 9 predicted proteins | sample LitLauG_LLR_2012_FD_71393 | JGI IMG/M metagenome (GOLD analysis project Ga0075030, IMG submission 71393) | Freshwater sediment microbial communities from Pennsylvania, USA - Little Laurel Run_MetaG_LLR_2012 | ecosystem: Environmental > Aquatic > Freshwater > Creek > Sediment | place: USA...
CTGCACATCAAGGTCAGCGGCTGCTTCAATTCCTGCGGCCAGCACCATGTCGCCGATCTGGGCTTCTACGGCGTCAACCGCAACAAGAACGGCTATACCGTGCCGCACTTCCAGCTTGTCCTCGGAGGCAAGTGGGAGGAAAATGGCGGCGCATACGGCCTGGCCATCGGCGCGGTGCCCTCCAAGCGTATCCCGGAGACCGTCGGCCGCATCACCTCGCGCTACCTGGCCGAGCGCCAAGGGCAGGAAAGCTTTCACGCCTATGCCAAGCGCATCGGCAAAGCGGCCCTGAAAAGCATGATCGACGATCTGACCGCCGTGCCTTCGCACGAGACCGATCCGGATGTCTACGTCGATTGGTCCGACGCGCGCGAATACACCATCGGCGATATCGGCATCGGCGAATGCGCCGGCGAGGTGGTGACGCCGGTCGAGTTCCAGCTTACCGCTTGCGAACGCGAAGTCTTCGAGGCGCAACTCGCGCTCGAAGCCGGCGACCCGGCCAAAGCCGCCGCCGTGGCCTATGGGTCCATGCGGAACGCCGCCGCCGCGCTTCTGGCATGGCGCATGATCCCGCACGATTCCACGTCCGACGCCGTTCTCGCGGCCTTCAAAAAAGCCTTCTACGACACCGAGCTGTTCTTCGATCCCTTCGTGGGCGGCAAGTTCGCGCAATACTACTTCGCGGCTCACCAACTTCGCGCCCAGGAGTGGGATGCCGAGAAGGCCCACCGCCTGGTCGAGGAAGCCCAATTGTTCATCGAAGCCGCGCACGCCTTCTACGGGCGTTTCGGCGCGCTTCCGAGCCGCGCCCCCGATATCGCGCTTGCGCCTAAGGAAGCGGCTGTCGCCTGAAACGATTGATGGACATTCAACACTTCCGCGTAAAACTCTTCGCCACGGCGGAGAGTCGCCCGCGCCTGAGCGACGCGATTCCGGTTTTTCACCGCTGGATCCAGCAGAATCGCGTGCCCGAAACCGCCATCGACGTTTCCGATTACGAGCACGTCCCCGCCGGTCCCGGAGTGATTCTGGTCTGCCACGAAGCCATCTATGGCCTCGATCAAGGCCAGGACCAACTCGGCCTCGTCTACAACCGCCGCACCGTCCTCGATGGCTCCATCGAAGACCGGCTGCGCCAGGCAGTCGACGCAGCCGAGTCCGCCGCCGCCCTCCTCGAGCAGGAACCCGAGTTTGCCGCCAACCTCCGCTTCGACCGCCATCGCTGGGAAGTCTCCATCAACGACCGCGCCCTCGCCCCCAACACCGAGGCGACCTGGGCCATCCTCGCGCCGGTAATCCGCGACGTGTTCGACCGGATCATCGGCGCTGGTAAGTATTCGCTCGCACGCAATAGCGATCCGCGGGAGTTGGTGCGGGTCTCGGTGGATGCGGTTCTGTAGGAAACTCACTATGCGTTTGCTTCGCTCACTTTGCTGGTTGCGGTGAACCGCAGGCCGATTCGAGTGTGGTGATCTGCGGTTGTGGGTGTTGCGACCAAACGCCCGCCGAGCGCTTTCATAATCCCGTCCACAACCCAAAGGCCAATGCCCGACCCCTCTCCTGTGACATGGATGCTTTGAGGCCCTCGCCAACCACGGCGGGCAAGGAATCAATCTCGTTCTCCTTAATCCCCAGCCCTGTATTCTCGACGAACAGTTCAAACCCGCGTGGGTCTCCAGGGAATTCCCCCGCGATTACAATGTGAGTATCCTTGAAACTATACTTCACCGCATTATCTAACAAGTTCTCCAGCGCCTCCTTGAGAAGGCTGAGGTCTGTGTCTATAGGGACGTCGCCGAGCGTCTGAAAACTACGCTCCCTCACGTCGAAAACTAAACCGCGCGTCTTGTCGCCAAGGACTTCGAAATCGCGCACCGAGCTCTTGATCAGGTCAACCACTTTCTCGGCGGCTACGCGAACGATTTTGGTATCCAATGGTCTGCCGTGGGCCAGATCCGCATAATGTTGCAGGCGCTGACTGACATGGACGGCTCTCTCGATAGCTGCGTTGAGGTTGAGAAGGCTGGGATCGGCGGGCCGTTCGCCCGCCTGCTGGCTCTGCCTAAGATCCCGGCAGTATTCGGCCGCCAAGGCGATGGGCCGTCTGAGCTGATGGGCGAGATCCTCGTAGGTGTGAGTCTGTGTCATTTCCATCAGCCTTGCCGCTTCGATACTCATCGCTGCGAGCTCTGCGTAGGCAGTTACTCTGCTGATCGTGGAATCGGAAATCGGTTCCAGCTCTCCCGGTTGAAAGCGATTATCGACGACCAACGCCCCGATGATCTCCCGGCGGCCAACCAGAGGCACGCAGGCGAATGGTATTCTGTCAAAATCCACCTTGGTCTCGGCAGCCAGGCGTATTTGAAAAGGATCCGGCTGGTATTCGATAGAGCAGAACTGCTGCGACCGGTTTAAAACACACCGGGCAATCACACCTTCCGATTCCACAAGAGGAATCTCCATAGACCGGACCGCTTCGTACAAGGGATCGGGTTCCACCCGCATGCGATTGAAATATTCGTGGGCGGAGTCAAGGGCTTGCTCTACGGAATGATCGCCAAGGTTTTCCCAGGCAGTCTTGGCGCGCTTTTCATTCACTTCGCCAATGGCGCATCGCCCGCGAAGTACCGGCTTGTGCTCGTCGCGCTCGAAGAGCATCGCCCGGCTGAACCCCAGCGACCTACCCGTGGTGATTCCCGTCAAAATAAAGTAAAGGACTAGGTCAATCGAGTATTCGGCATTTTGTATCCGCCTTGCAACCAGACTGAGCGCCTCCGCGCGCCGCCGCTCCAGTTCCAAGTCACGACGGTCGTCGATCGTATGCAGCGCAATTACGGCTTGGATGGCAAGGGTCTGAAGCATTCTCACGTCATCGTCCGAAAAAGCTCCCTCACGGTCGCTTTCCAGGAAAAGGACGCCCAGAACGGTAGCGCCGTCCAGCAACGGAATCGCGACACAGGATCGGCTCTCTGGACGAACCGTCGGACCGTCAGTGACACCGACCTTTGCCACATAACACGGCATGGCAGACTCGGCACAGCGGCCTATCGCGCCGATGCCTATCGGGCACGAAAACGGCGCCGACGGCGGTTCGGTAGCCCGCGCCTCGAGTTCGTTGCTCGTGGTCCGCATCAACACGGCTCCGCCCCAAGCGTCCGAGATGAGGGTTGCCTCGGCGAGAATGGCCGTGAGAATGGCGCCAGCATTCAGGCTTCTGGCACTCTTGGCGATAACGGTGTCGATCTCGCGCAATGAGTCGATATGCTGCTGCCTCCTCTCCAGCCACTCGTAGAAGCGGGCAGCCCGGATGGCGATGGCCGCGGAAGCCGCCAACACTTGCATCGTCTTCTTGTCTTCTGGCGTAAAATGCCTGCGTGCTCGATAGTTGACGAAGAGAAGACCGAACAGCTCGTCACCAGGCCGGGCCCGCAGTTCAAGCACTGCGCAGGACCGAATTCTTTCACGGATCACAAATCTTTGCTGGGATGCATGTAGCGGCGCGGCCGCGAGTTCGGGTTTGTCCGTCGTGATATCGGAGTAGAACGCGGGCAGATCTTCCTGCAACAAAGTGTAGACAAGATGAGGAGGTCCGACGTCCGTACGCATTGTCGGCAAGTCAAGAAACTTACCCTTCAAAATCGGGGACAGGAACTCCTTTCGATCGCTGACGTAAGGATATAGCACGACGTTATCGCCGTCGGCTACGAGCAACAATTTTTGAGCGAGCTCTTCGAAAACAGAAAAGGATTCATTAAGCGTGGCGGGCGCCTGAATGACGCTGAGCCATTCCAATAATGTGCGTGACTCGTGTACGGCACTGGCAGTCGAGCGCAAAAGCAGATGGCCCTGGATCGCGACCTCGATTTGCGCCGCGAAAACGCGCTCGAGCTGAATCTCCTGGGGCGTAAAGCGATGTGGCTTCCAGTAGTGTACATAGAGCATACCCACGGTATCCGGAGCTACGTGAAGGGCGATAGCCAAGATGGCGCGCACTCCGGCCCCATGAATCTCCGGCGCCCTGGTCTCGACGGCCCGCGCCTCGTCGAGTACTCTGTAGGTATCAGATTCCTGGCGGAGAGACGCCAGAATAGCTTCCCAGCCGATGCCGTGCGGGCGCGGCGGATGGGCCTGAATAAAGGCAGGACCGGCTTTACCGGCCCCCGCCGCCAGCACCGCCTCGTCGAATCGGAAATGAGCGGCAAGTCCCTCCTGCGAAATCGACTCCAGTCTCTTATTGGAAAGCGGCTCGGCACATTGAAAGACGTGAATGCTCGCGGAATCGGCATTCACCAGCTCAATGGCCTCCGCTGCGATGAGGCTCAAAAGGGACTGAGGCCGGAGTTCGCGGAGGATGGGACCCTTCTCCTCCGCGAACCTCTCCAGGGAGCGGCGATTCGCCTCGGTCAGCAGCGAATCCTTGCGATCTTTGGCACATCCGGCTTCAATCGTCCCGATGATTTCATTCGCGGCGCGGATCGGCACCCAGATGCGGGCGAGTTTGTGATGCTCGAAAAACTCGAAGATCTCCTGATTGAACAACTCATGGTTCGAATCGAGGATTAGCGTTTCGCCGGTCTCGATCACATGAGTTTGGATGTCCTTTGCCCCAATGGGATACCGGGAAAGGCGCATGAGACCAGGAGGGACGTTTCTTCCGCGGATGGTTTCGACCATGCCTCTGTAGTCATCTTTCAGCGTGACGGTCCCGAACTCCATCTGAAGGTCTTCGGTAACATACTGAAGAATGGAGTTGAGTTCGCGATCGAATTCAAAGGTTCGCAATGTTTCGCGGTTGATTCTTCGCAGGGACGAGATCAACCGTGTTCTTCGCAAGCTGTTCGACAGCGGCCCCGTCAGCGCCTTGAGAAACGCCGGGGCCGCGGGAGCCAGATCTCTGCCGGGCAGCATTCCGACAGCGATGAAACCGGAACTTCGTTTTCCGACATCAAAGCGTTCTGCTGCCCACGCCCGGCCATCGTTCTGGGGGCTCGCGAGGATATGCAGATCCTCTTTGCGGCGGGCGGATTCAACCAGGACCGCAATCTCCGGTGAAACGGAGCTTGCTTGGGGAGGATACAAGAAGATCTGAGGTGCGCTATTCTCATCGGACAGAATTCCGAGTCCCCAATTGGTCTTGACGGTCTTGACCGCAAGCTCTACTGCTTCGGTGACCAACTCCTCGGCCCGAGAAAGTTGGTCTGCTCTCAGACTGAAGTCAAATACGGCTTGTGTCTCTTCCGCTGCACGCTCCAGCGCCGCACTCGCGGTTTCCAGCCGGGAGCGTTGTGACCGCTCCAACCGGAACAAGTACCAAGCTGTCCAGACTAGTCCCAAAAAAGGAATTCTCTACCCAGAAATACCTTCAACAGCGCCTCGGGCATGGACATATTGGCTGATTTATCGCTTATCTGCAGCCGGTATATAAGACCAAAGGAGGCGGCGCTCGTTGTAAAGAACGCGAGAACGATAACGGGATCCGGCAGATACTCCGTTGCGGATATCAGCGGAAGGAAGAAGAATAAAAAGAAGTCCGACTGAAGATTCCCCGTCGATAGATATGCCACGTAAACGATCGCGATATCCAGCATGATAACCACGGAGGCTTTCCGTGTAATGGATGAAGCCTGCGGATTGAGCGGCCGAAAGGTGAGCCAAAGCGCCAGGATCAGCGCTCCAGCCGTGCTTAACGCGATCGCAACAGGCTGCCCAAAAGTCCTGACACCATACTTGAACCAATCGAGGATGAATCGTAAAACGATCCCCAACAGAATGAACCAGCGCAGAATAAGGAGATAGGGGATGCGGCCGATGTGACCCGGCTGGCGGGAGTCATCCAGCAAGTTTTGCAACCAGCTTTCGGGAAATGGGATCATGGGCACGCGGGCAGACTTCGGCTTCGCGGCGATTATACAACCAATGGCGTCAGATAGAAACGACAATTTGAAACGCAGCAATTTGGTTTTGTATCTTGTCAAATCTCGAACTCTAAGAGTCAGCAGGGACTTGCGGCCGCCTTACATCTCGAGATATCATACGCAATATGAGTTCCGGGGGTACTACGGGAGTTCACCCTAGAACTCACGAGGCGAAAATGAACAAGCGGCTCTTGATCGTCGAAGATGATAAGATCCAGGCTGATCAACTCGGCCGTCAGATCGAAATCCTGGGGTGGGCGGTCGATCACATTTCGACCGAGGTCGAATTCCGAAAGCGCGTTCGTCAACCCGAGATCACGTCGTATTCGCTTGCCGTGGTCGACATGATGCTGCGATGGACCGACCCGGCACCCGAGATGGAGCCGCCGACTCCCGAGATCATACTGGAAGGTTTCTATACCGCCGGCCTTCGTTGCTGCCGCGAACTTTTCGCGAGGGGAGTGCGCTGTATCATTTATACGGCCCTCGACCCGGCAAAGATACGTCTCCGTCCGGGTGAAGACTTCCTGATCATTAACAAGAGCGCCGGCGCCGCGCGACTGCTGGAAGAGATCACGCGGCGTGACCCATGACGACCATGCTGTATTCATGGCTGGCCTTCTCGAATTTTTCGATTTCCGCCGAATCCGGAACGCCTTCAGGCTGCTGCTTCCTGCGAGCTAACTGCCAATCGGTATACAACTTCAGGCCGCTTGCCAGGATATCAGCATAGGTCTTGCGTTCTGCCTCGTTTCCCGAGCGCACGGCAGCCGCCCATCCTCTGCGGCAAACACCATAAGCCCAAGCCGCCTGGGCGTACATCGACCACGTGCCGGAACTCATCAAGTCGATCGATCCTTGCATCAACTCCTGAGCCGAGCGCGGTTCACCCCACCAATCGAAAATGACCCCCACAGCCTTGGTTAGTTCGTCCATGATGTTAGGAACGCTCGCGAGGTTGGCATGACCCGTAACCAATAGCCGGCGTTCCAGATCGCGGACTCCCCGCGCAATCTCGTCCCAATACCCGCGCTCTGCGGGCATTCCGAGCAATCCCCTAAGACCCGTGATTGCCCGTCCGGGGAGGAATGGATGGCCACCTCTCGCGAAATCATCAGGACGGCTGCCACCCGATAGGTAACGGTTCCAGATGGGTTCCTTCCACTTGTTGTCCAGCTGATTGTAGATCATCGCTTCGACCAGCCCGCCTGCGCCTTCGTAGGTTAGCCCGGACCGGCCGTCTCTTTCGAAACGCTGACTGGCCCTAACATAGGCCATATTTAAAGCATCCTGAAGTTCCCGCCGGGGCCCGATCGCCTTAATTAATCCAAAGAGATTCTCCTCATAAATGATGGGGTTTCGTATCAAGGGGGAGATTTCGCTCTCATCCGCCGTCACCGCGGCTGCCAGCTCACGGCCTATAATGGACCAAAGCCGGTCGTCGGTTTCCGGTACAGATTCCAGAAGGTGCTGGACGGGCGTCGAATCCCGGCCGTCGAATCCCGGCAAGCCAAAACCCTGAAGCCATCCCGTTAACACGGCGCGGTCCGGTTGCGCCGCATCCGCCCAGCGCGCAACTACAGCCAGTGTCTTATCTTCGCGATTTGCGCTTGGAACGGGATCGAGCCAGCGCCGCACTTCGAGATCGTCCTCGAATTGCTTCCGCAGCAACTTTGCCGGCTCGAAGTGTGCGGCTTCCTGGATTAGCGTTCCGTAGGACTCGAAGCTCACCTTGACCCACAACCCGAACACGCCAGCCATCTTGCGAAGGGTTTCCAGACTCCATTTGCCGTAATCCTCATCTTCATATATGGAAACGCGTCCCTGATTGCTGCCGATCTTTTCGCCTAATTGGGCTTGTGTCCACCCCCGCTGCTTCCGCAACATCTGGATCTGCGTGGCCAAAAACTCGTTGGCAAATGCTTCCGAATAAGCCTCACTGTACTCCTGCCCCTGGGTGAGATCCTGGGCCAGTCTTTTTTCAAAATCGCTCATGGTCGATACGCTTCGTTATTCCGGCCGCATCGGCCCCGATTACTTGGCGCCGGTTCCGTTCAGCTTGCTCCGCGGCCGCCGGTGGCACAAGCTTGAAATCCTTTTCGATCGCGCCGCAGAGAAGGGTCACTTCTCCTTTTGGGTCGATAGGCCCGCGGCATAACATAGGACGCAGCATTCGCTGCGATTTCACCACCAGCTTGTAAACCTGGTTGAATTCACCCGACGTCCCAGCCAAGAACTCCAGATGACATGCCGTATCGAATCCGATTTGTGCCAGCATGTCCAGCTTCTGATTGAGCTGGGCGCGTTCGCGAACCCCCAACTTCTCCTTCTTTGCCCAAGCCTGCATTTCGTTGCGGCCAAGGCCGTGGAGATAATCCCACAGGAGGGTCACTTGAACAATCGTACGTCAAATATCGTCATATTGCAAACAATATATTGGCTAAAAATTCGGTCGGCTCATCCATTTGGCGGCACCGGGGAATTCCCTCATTAATCCGTCCCAGTGCCCGCTCCGATCCCGCTTTAGATCAAGGACATCCCCTACGATTCGTGTGGTTGGGAAAACCGGGAAACCCGCAGCCAGCCAATCGGTGAGGCGCAAGGGGATGGGTGCATGAATATACTCCCGAAGGGGTAAATAACCTGCGTCGGAGTAGACCACTTGACGTCCGTCGACCACTCGTCCTCCTTCCTGGACGTGGCATTCCGGCGGGGTGGGGAAGTGCCGGCCGTACCAGTGAGCTTCCAGTTGCGTCGGGCAGATCAGGCGCCGGGCTCTCCGGACTGTGTACTGGATTATGGCGATCCAGACCGGCGTTTGTGCTGCTTTCTTGCCGAGTCCGACCGATTCACACCAGTCGTCGGCAGATGATCCCACTCGGGAAATCCACGGCTCCCAGGGCACCACCCAATAGGGATGCAAAGTCGTCATAGTCTCGCCTTCTCTGCGCGAGTCATTGAGCGTGTCGAAATAGTCCTCGAAGGCAGCGAAGAATGTGCTCATGATGGGGCGTTGTGTGGGAATCGTATGGGGCTCAAGCGCAGCCCGGATGACGGGGTGGGGAACCGGCTGGTGAAGCCCTAATTCGGCGATCTCCGCCAGGATACCCATTTCGCGTCTGCGGCCATGCTCCCAAATGATTCGCGCCCCGGGGGACCAGAGGTCCAGAACGTGAACCAGCAATTGATTCTCTGGTGGACATCCCCGTATTCCGGACCGGACAAAGTTTTTGGCGTGGGTTTCCAGGTCCGCGTAGGTGGGAACCGGGCGTTCTCGCAGGTCGTTGTGATACTGAGTCAAGCTGTCCAATAGGCTATCGGGCGAGGGTGGCCGCCCGTACTTTTGATACCAATATTCTGCCCAATCGGGATTGACCCGCAGATCGTGAATCAGGTTCCAGGCGAACGCTTGATCGTTGACTTGGTCCCTCCGCTCAAGCAACTCCTCGCAAACCAAAGCCAAGTTGGCAAGCGCGCCGGATGCTTCTCTTCCGAAGACCCGCATTCGAACAATCTTTGGATAGTGTACAAGAATCGGCATTGGCGCAATAGTGCCCCGGGAAAATCGCCCATGCACCCCGAAGCCGGGACTCAGGTAATGCTGCACTGCGGCGACGTTCCGGGTTGCCGTTAAGTAGCCGGGAGTCTAGGGGTGATCGTCTGCCGCAATCATCCGTCGCACATCCTTGAGCAGCACGAACAGATGCATCGGATCGGTAGGGGAGGGGATGAAATCGAATTTCTGATAGAAGCTCCGTGTAGCAATTTTGCCCGACAATGTCAGGACAACCCGTCTTGCGCCTAAATCCCCAGCGCCTGGTTCAGGTCCGCCAGCAAATCGTCCGGATGCTCCAGCCCGATCGACAGGCGTAACAGGTTCGCCGGCGTGCGGGTGCGCGGGCCTTCAATGGAGGCCCGGTGCTCGATGAAGCTGTGCGGGCCGCCCAGGCTGGTGGCGCGGATGAACAGACGGCAGCGGGCCGCCACCGCCATGGCCGCCGGGCCGTCGCCGCGCACTTGGAACGACATCATGCCGCCGAAACCCGACATCTGGCGGGCGGCGATGGCGTGGCCAGGATGGTCCGGCAAGCCGGGGTAGTGTACGGCTTCCACCTTCGCGTGCCGCTTCAGGCACTCGGCGATGCGCAGTGCGTTCTCCGAGTGCGCCCGCATGCGGTAGGGCAGGGTCTCGACGCCGCGCAGCGTCAGCCAGCAATCGAACGGCGAGGGCACCGCGCCGCCGAAATTCTGCGACCGGCGGCAGCGCTCGAACAGGTAATTGGGGTGGCGCGTCACCAGCACTCCGCCCACCACGTCGCTGTGCCCGCTCAGGTACTTGGTGGTGGAGTGCGTCACCATGTCGATCCCGCAATCGAGCGGCTGCTGCAGGATGGGCGTGGCGAAGGTCGCGTCGCACACCGTGATGGCGTTGGTCCCCGCGCGCGCTATGGACGCGATCCCCGCCAGGTCGGTGAGCTTCATGAGCGGATTCGATGGCGTCTCCACCCAGATCAGGCGCGTGTTGGGGCGCAGGGCCGCGCGGACCTCGTCCAGGCTGGTCATATTCACATAAGTCGTCTCCAGGCCCCATTTGCCGAAAATGCCGCCGATCACCTCGCGCAGGGCCCAGTAGACGTCATCGGGCGCCAGGATGTGATCGCCCGGCTCCAGTCCCTGGATGATGGCGGTCGCCACCGCCAGCCCGGACGAAAACACCAGCGCCTCCTTGCCCCCCTCCAGATCGGCCAGGCACTGCTCCAGCATGAGCCGGTTGGGATTGCCGTCCCGGGAGTAGCTGAACCCGCGGGGATAACCCCCATCGGGCGCGCGCTCGAACGTGGTGGAGAGGTGGATCGGCGGCGTGACCGCCCCCGTCGCCGGGTCGATCCGGCGGCCGGCGTGTACCGCCCGGGTTTCGATCTTCATGGTGCCAGTGTAGCCCGCGCGCGATGCGCGGCCAGTTGCGCCGAATCCCCCACCCAGCTATACCGGTTGTCGATTTTCGCCTCTCATAATCTTATACTTACCGCTGGCCCTGGAATTGCACCCGTCCCGGGCGTATGGCATACGTAATTACCGATACCTGCACTAAGGATGAGTTGTGCGTGGCGGCCTGCCCGGTCGACTGCATCCACCCCAAGAAGGATGAGCCGCGTTTTGAGGAACTGCCCCAGCTTTACGTTGACCCGGTGGCCTGCATCGATTGCGGCGCCTGCATTCCAGTGTGCCCGACGGACTCCGTGTTTGTTCTGGAAGACCTCCCTCCGGACAAAGCGCAGTTCGCTGAAATCAACGCGGCGTATTACGCGTAAGGCGATCCCGCAGGCCGGCGGAAGGCGGCAGGCCGAAAGGCCTGCCGTCCCGTTATTC
>Ga0075030_100005630_pt1 | contig 11287 bp, 9 predicted proteins | sample LitLauG_LLR_2012_FD_71393 | JGI IMG/M metagenome (GOLD analysis project Ga0075030, IMG submission 71393) | Freshwater sediment microbial communities from Pennsylvania, USA - Little Laurel Run_MetaG_LLR_2012 | ecosystem: Environmental > Aquatic > Freshwater > Creek > Sediment | place: USA...
CTTCTTCATCGTGGTGGCCTTCGCTGCCGGTGGGGCCGGTCGCGCCGGTCGCGCCGGTGGGGCCGGAGGGACTCGAGCTGGTCACGCCGCCTTGGCCCGAGGTGGAGCCACCCTGGCCCGTCGCGCCTACGGGCACCAGCCCGCGGTGGCTGCCCTTGGGGTGATGGGCGGGGGCGTGGCTGCGGTGGACGGCCGAGGAGCGTTGGTGCGCATGGCCCCGAGCCAGCGCAGCGGCGGACCCAACCAGGGTCAGCGCGCAAGCTATCACTGCGGCGATCGTCGTCTTTCTCACTTGATTGACCTCCTTGCCCGCAACTGGCGTCCGAGCATCGTCTTGGTTGGAGCGTTCTTCACGTTAGACGCCGCGCATGGCCAAAGCTCACGCGCGAATTAAAAGTTTCATTCCCCCTTCGTAGCCTCGCGCGTGCAGGAAGGGGAGAATCGCTCTCGCATGCGTCCAGGTGAGCGTGTTTCTCGGAGCAGGCGCTCCGCCGCGGGGTGGCGTCACCCGTCTCGCGACAACTGCGGGAAATCCGCAGGACGCCACACCTTACGGGTCGAATGTCGAGGGCGCCCTATCCAGCTAGGACAGACGCTTCACGAAGAGCACGAGGTCATCGCAGGGCCCCCAGTAGTCGGCGATGCGAGCACCCTCCTCGTAACCCGCTCGGGTGTAAAGCCGGCGTGCGCGATCCTGAGCGGCGCTGGAGGAGGTCTCGATCAGCAGTAGTCGCCCGTCTCTGCGTCGGACGTCGTCCTCGACCCAGTCGAGCAGCACCGTGCCCCTCCCGGCCCCCTGGCGGGAATCGCGGACCGCGAGCATCGTCAGCTCCCAGACGCCGTGGGGCGCCGGCTTCGGCTGGTAATAGGCGACGCCGACCAGCTCACCTGCATCCGCGTCGACCACGGCTTGGTGTCCTTGTGCCCCGGATTCGGCGAAGTACGCAGCAAACTTGTCCTTCACCGGCGCGGTCTCGCTCGCGGAGAACAGGCCGGCTGAAACTACCACGTCGATCACATGCTCAGAGTCGGAAACCATCGCTTCCCTGATCAAGGCTCATCAACCATGTGAAAAAGCTGCCGTCTGTCACTGAAACTGTGCCGACCCATAACTTCAAGGTGACGGGGCGCGGTTACGGGCTCGCCCCGGGGCGAGCCCGTCAAACACACTCGACCGCTGGCGCTCCAGGGCGCGCGCCGACGTGAGGTAAGGCGTCTGTTCGTACGCCGCCTCATCGCTTGATCCCGACGCTCTTTCCCTCGGTGTAGCGGATCGCGGGCTCGATGCTCTCCACGAGGAACTGGTCGCGCTCTCCGCGGTGCCACGCCTCGCGGAGTCCGGGCGCATGCAGGTCGAAGTCGGGCCTTGTGCTCCGCAGCAGCTCGCGTAGGTCGAGCCGGAGCTCGTGCAGCGAGGGCCGGCCCCAGTACCAGTACCCGTTGTAGATCGAGACGATCCTCTGCTCGGGTGCGAGGACGAACGTGTGGGGCACCATCGGGTCGTGCGGGTCGGTGTACTCCTGAATGTCGAGGTCCTTCTGGACGACCCGCTCGGGGTCCGCGAGAAACGGGAACTCGGCGCCGACCGCGTCACGGAACTCGTTGACGTCAAGCTGGTTGTCCGTCGTTATTACGAGAATTCTCGTGTACGCGACCTTGAAGTCCGCGTATGAGTCCGCGAACTGGCGAAGGAAGCGGTGCTCCTTCGGGTCATAGCCGCCTCGCGCGAGGTGTAGGACCATCGGGTTGCTTCCCTGGATCTCGGAGATGCGCCGCCGCGTGCCGGTGTGATCACTGAGCTCGTAGTCCGGGAAGTGGGCTCCCACCTTGATGTCCTCGCGCATCGGTTCTTCTCCTGTCGTTTGGGTTCGGGTTCATGGCCATGGAGGCCACCGTGCGGCTGCCCGGTCGCCTCCGTCTGTGTTGCCGCGCGCGGACGCGGTCGTGCAATCCATGCGTGCGCCCCCGGCGAGTGTGGCGCGACTGACGCTCGCGCGAATCGGCGCTCGAACGGACGCTGGTGCCGGGCTCGGCGCTTGCGCTTTCTCCCGCCTGTCTCCCTGAACTCCGCGCTGGGCGCGAGATCCTTCTCCCACGCACCGAGATGGGCCGGCCGCGGGACACTCCGCGCGGCCACAGGCGATCTATCAGTACTCGACGGCCGTCGGATGGCCCTGCCCGCTCGTAGGCGCGCTTGAGGTGAATGTCCATCTGCGGCTCGAGGCGAGTCTAGAGCGACCGCGTGTGCGGGGCGTGCGGCGTGCGGTCACGCTCACGCGTCGCGCTGCGCCGCGGGGCGCTCGGCATCCGCGGGGGGTGGCTCGCCGACCGACAGCACGACCCCGCCGGCGGCGAGCGAGGGCACCCCGCCGTCGACCACGTGGATCACGTCTCTGGCGCCGTGGCGCTTGAGCAGGCTGGCGGCGATGCCCGATCGCGTCCCGCCTGCGCAGATGACGGCGATCGGTCGGGTGGGGTCGATTCCCTCTGGGATTCCCCTGATGTCGTGCCAGGCCATCCACACCGATCCCTGAAGGTGCCCCGCTTCCCACTCCGGGCGCTCGCGAACGTCGAGCACCTGCAGCTCGGGTTCCTTCGCGAGCCACCCCTCGAGGTCCTCTGCTGCGACGCGGTCGGTGTGGCTCGCGGGCTGGCGTTCCTGGCGCCAGTTGGTCATGCCGCCGGCGAGCAGTCCGCCTATCTGCCGCAGTCCAACCGCCAGTGCGAGCTTCGCGGCGCGGCGCCCGTCCGCGTCGTCGCGCCCGATGAACACGATCTCCTGGTCGTGCTCGGCGAGCCACGCGAGCTTCGAGCCGAAGCCGGGGCTGAATGAGGGAATGCAGATCGAGCCGTGGATGTGCACGTCGTCGAACTGCAGGTCGGTGCGCACGTCTACCAGCAGCGCGCCCTCGTCGCGCTTGAGCTGCACCTGGTGCGGATACAGCGCGGGCACCTCCACGCCGCTCGTCACGAGCGGCCCGCGGTTCACAGCGACGATCTTCTCGAAGTTGGGAGGCTGCGGTCCGAGTTTCGCGAGCGCCTCGCTGACGAACCGTTGCTCGTCGTCGATCGCGAGGGTCGCGTTGTGCTGCTTCTCGAATCCGATCGTCGAGCAGATCTTCATGTCCATCGCCCCGCTCCCGCACATCGATCCGCCGAGATGGGCCGGCCACAGCTCGCAGTCGTCGGGCAGCGTGAGCAGCTTCTCGCGCACCGAAGTGAAGATCTGCGCTGCGCCGAGCGTCTTGTCGATCGCGAGGTCCGTGCGCGCCACGTCACCCACGAACAGGCTGTCGCCGCTCAGCACCGCCCACGGATCCGCTCCGCGCCGGGTGTCGATCAGCAGGAAGGCGGTGTGCTCGGGCCGGTGCCCGGGCGTGTGCAGCGCGCGCACGAGCAGCGAGCCGAGGCGCAGCTCCCAACCGTCCTCGAACGGCTCGTGCTCGTAGCCCGGCTCGGCCGCGCGGTGGATGTGTATGCGCGCACCCGTCGCAGCGACCAGGCGGCCGTGTCCGGATACGTGATCGGCGTGGTTGTGGGTCTCGAGGATGTGCTCGATGTTCACGCCGCGGTAGCGCGCGAGTTCCAGGTACTCGTCGATCTCGAACCGTGGATCGACCACGGCCGCGACGCCGGCCGACTCGTCGCCGATGAGGTAGGAGGCGCAGCCGAGGTCGTCGTGAGTGATCTGCTTGAACAGCATCAGGCGTGCGCTGCGCCGGCGCGCGCGTCGCTCATCTGGGCCCGGCCCGGCCGCCGGCGATGAAGCCGCAGCGCTCGCACACCCGCGGCGATATCACGCCCGCGCGCATAAGGCCGGCGAATGCCTTGCACCCGAGGCAGTACCCGAATACCGACTCGAGCGTCGCCGCGAAGATGAGCACCCCCAGCAGCACGTACGCGACGGAGGTCCGATCGAGCGCGACCGCGAGCAGCGCCGCGCTCACCGACACCGTCGCGCCGATCCCCTGCGCGAAGCGCTTGGGCGGGCCCGGCACCGGTCGTGCGGACACGCCCAGTCGCGGCGTGATAACGCGCGTGACGAGCTGGCCGAGCGGGCTGAGCGTGGGGCCGCTCAGCACGCGTGCGAGGAAGCCATATGCGATGACGGCGATGAGCCACGGTTGGTCGAGGGCGATCGTCAGCGCGCTCAGCAGCACCACCCCGCCCGCCACCAAGCGCGCGGACACCTCGTTGACGGTGTCCGGGAACGAGAACACACCCCTCAGGCGAGGGCGCAAGGCGAGCGTCGGTGCGTGTTCGAGCTGTTGGTGCATCGCGGATGGAACCTCGGGCCGAGCTCATTGTACACTTATCTGATCGGCAATCCCCGGCTCTTGCCTCTGGCGCTGCAGCCCGAGGCGGGCCGCGCCCGGGCCGTCCGCACGCGCCGCCCTGAGCTCCCTATAGCGCGATCGCGCGACCGGGCCCGCCGCTAGCATGAACCCAACAACATCTGGCGCGCAGCCAGGCTTCACGGGTCGGTTCGCGTCGGTAGCGCCGCGACCGCGTCGAGCGCGCCGGCCCGCGCGCGCATTCCCTCTCGCCAGCGCGTGCCCGGCCGCTGCCGAGGCCCCCCCAAGACTTCGCCGGAGAGCTTGAGCGCACCCGCATCCTCACCTCCACTGCCCCCGCCGGGCGCGACTGCGCCGCCGCCGCCGCCAGAGCCGCCACGGCGCGCGTGGTGGCTGGCGAGGCGCGTGCTGCTCGCGGCCGTCGGCATCGTCCTGGTCGCCGGTGGGTGCACCTACGCGATCGCCCGCAACGAGGTCAGTCGCGTCGTCGAAGCGCTCGACCAGCACAAGGCGGTGAAGCTCGCGCCGAGACTGCTCGCGCCCACGAGCAAAGGGGCGCCAGAGACGCTGCTGCTGATCGGCAACGACGAGCGTCCTCCGCCCAGGTACAACCCCGCGGGTGCCGTGCTTCCGCACTCCAACGAGATGCTGCTCGTGCGCATCGACCCGAGCAAGCCCACGATCTCGATGCTCTCCATCCCCCGCGAGTTGCAGGTCAGCTTCACCGCGCCCAGTGGGGAAGTGATCACGAACCGCATCAACTCCGCATACACCTACGGCTACGAGGGCGGCGGGGGCACCACCGGGGGCGTCAAGCTCATGGTGGAAACGATCAAGCACGTGCTCGGCGTACCCGTCATCAACCATGTGTTCGTCACCAACTTCAAGAGGTTCCAGCGCTCGGTCAATGAAATGGGGTGCGTCTTCATGACGGTCGACAAGCGCTATCACCACATCAACGAACCCGGAAGCGAACAGTACTTCGAAATCAACCTGCAACCGGGCTACCAGCGCCTGTGTGGCAAGGAAGCGCTCGAATTCGTCGCGAACCGGCACGAAAGCACCTCGCTGATCCGCGATGCGCGTGACCAGCGCTTCCTTCTCGAAGTGAAGGCGGAGTACGGCGCGACGCTGTTTGAAAACCGTGAAAAGTTCGAGCGGATACTGGGCAAGGCTATGGAAACCGATCTGCACGGTGAAGAACAGGTGCTGCAGCTACTCGAGCTGTTGGTCGAAGCCGCCGGCAAGCCTGTGCGGCAGGTGCCCTTCCACGTCACGCTCCTGCCGACCGTCGACACTGCCACGCCCGAAGAGATCGCCGAAGCGGTTCATTCGTTCCTGAACGGCACGGCCGCGATCGCGACGCGGAAGCTCCACCAGGCCGTGAGCGCCGCGCGCCCGCGCCCCCGCGGGCGCAGCAGTGCGCCCGGGCTGTCGCTCACACCGACGTCCGGTGAAGCACTCGAGCACGCGCGCCGGGCCGCGACAGAGCTTCCCTTCCCGCTTGAGTATCCGCGCGTGCGCAACACGGTCGCGAGCGCCGAACCAGACACGCTGCGCGTGTATGACATCCGCGACCAGCACGGCCGCCTGCACCCGAGCTACGTGGTCGTGATCGACCGCGGCGATCTGGGCCAGTACTACGACGTGCAGGGCAGCACGTGGACCGACCCGCCGTTGCTCGGCAACCCCAGCCAGACCGTGCAGATAGGCCCACGCACGTACAGCCTCTACTACGCCGGAGAAGAGATCCGGACCATCGCGTGGCATGAAGGGGGCGCCGTGTACTGGATCCAGAACACGCTCACCAACAGCGTCCAGCCACGCGAGCTGCTCGCGATCGCCGCACAGACGCTTCCCGTCGTCAGCCCCCGAGCCGCCGCCGCGCGAGCAGCAGCCGCTCTCCCGCAGCTGCAGAGCACGCTTCGCAACTTCACGCTGCCACCGCGAGCGACCGCTGAAACAAGCCTCGTCGCAAAGCTCGCCGCCGCGTTCGGCTTCCTCGGGCTCGGTCTGGTCGCGTTGCTCATCCTCCTGCTGGTCTCACGCCAGCGCGACCTGATCCGCTTGCGCGATCAGGTCGCACGCGCGATCGCCCTCGAAGCCCAGCAGCGCCCGTTGCTCGCTGCCAGTCCGATCGTCGTTCCCGAGCCCGACGGCACGCCCACCATCTACCGAGCGCGCAGACACCTGTTCAGAGGCAGGCTCCCCGCCGGCGCCGGGGCAGCCCCAGCGTCCGTCGCCGAGGCCGCCCAGTCGGGCACCGCCGGCTTGCCACCCTCCTGACGGGCCACGCCTTCCCTCCCAGCCGCCCTCCTCCCAGCCGCCAAGCCCCAAGCCGGGGCTGGTGCTCGCGGATGCGGGTCGGCGCGCGAACGGAGGGTCAGGCGCCGTTGCTCCCCTGCCAGCGTGCGATCGTGAGCGCGATCGCCGTCGCGACCTGGACGGCGGAGTCGATGTCGACCCACTCGTCGGTGCCGTGGATCGCTCCCGCGATCGGGCCATAGCAGACGCAGGGGCCGCTGACAGATCGAGCGTCCGTTGTCGCCGGGAGGACCTGTCGGGCCGGCTGGGAGCCATGCAGCAGCTCGTGCGACGCGCTCAACGCAGCCGCGAGCCCGTGCTCGAGGCCGTCGCAGTACGCGGGCGCCCTGAAGCCTTCGAAGACGACCTCGACCTCGGGTGCCGCGCGCTGCACCGACTGCGCCACGAGCCTCTGCGCGTCGGTCGGTGTGAGGTCCATGCCGAAGCCCAACCGGATGCGCGCCTGCGCGACAGCGGGCTCGGAGGACGGCCAGCTGCCGCCCGTCAGCGTGCCCACGTTGAGCCTGAACGGATGCTCGTGCGCCGTCAAGAACACCCCGTCGCTGCCGGCAGGACCGCTCCCGTGAGACCGCTCGCCGGGGTGCTCGTTGATCGCACGCTCGAGCTCGCGCAGGCCGTCGAGCGCTCGCAGGATCGACATCGAGCTCGAGCCGCCCGTGCTGAAGCCGGGATGCGCGCCGCCGCTGCGCGCCGTGAGCCTCGCCCAGATCACGCCGACCCCCGCATGCAGCAGCGCCAGGCCGCTCGGCTCGCCGATCAGCGTGCCCTGCGCATCGAAGCCCGCGGCCAGCACGGCCTTCATGCCGTTGCCCGTGCACTCCTCCTCGATCACCGAGCTGAACAGCAGGTCGCCCGCCGGCTCGCCGCACACCTCGAGGAACGACGCCACCCCGATCAGATACGCCGCGAGTCCCGCCTTCATGTCGCCCGCGCCGCGTCCCCACACGCGTCCTTCCGCGACCTCGCCGGACCAGGGGTCGTGTCGCCAATGCTCGGCTGACTCGACCGGCACGACGTCGACGTGGCCCGACAGATGCAGGGACCGTCCGCCCCGCGCACCCGCGATCCGGCCCGCCACGCATGTCCGCCCGCCGTAGGGCAGCGGCGGGTAGCCCCACGTGGGATCGCTGACCTCCGCCGCCGGGTCGATCTCGATCCGCGTCACTTCAAAGCCGAGCCTCGACAGCTGATCGGCGATCACGCGCTGCGCCCCCTCCTCCTCGCCGAGCACGGACCGCTCGCGCACGAGCGCTCGTGTGAGCTCGACGAGCTCGCCGCTCCTTGCCGCGACCGCCTCACGCAGGCGCCCGTCGAGCAGCTCGTCATCGGGCAACGTTCGACCTCCACGCTGTTCGGATCGCGACCGTGAAACCAGCCTAACTCGCCGCGCGGCGCGTCGCGCGAGCGATATCCCCTCTAAGCCTCTCACGCCCTCACAGCCGCACAGCCCCGCAGCCCGCACAGCCCCGCAGCCCGCACAGCCGCCCCGCACGCCAGCACGGAAACATCCCCGTCGAGCCTTCCGCGCGCTCGCGCGCCGCGCCCGCGGGTCAGTCCGCCCGGACGGCTTGCGCGAAGCGCCGCGCCGCGCCCGCCGAGGTGGCGAGGTAGAGGTTCGGCTCGATCGCCTCGAGCTCGAGCAGCAGGGGCTCGCCGGCAGGACCGTGCACGAGGTCCACGCGCGCATACAGCGGTACGCCGAAGCGCTCGGAGACCTCCGCGAGCACGCGCTGCGCGAACGCCCGCTCCGCGGCCTGGGCCTCGCCGGCCCGCACGAGGTCCTCTTGCAGCATCGCGCGCGCCACGCCGAGCTCGTCGTCGGTCACCGGCGCGACCTCGTCCCGCGCGAGTACCGCACGCTTGTTGAGCACGTGTGAGAGCTCGCCTCCCACGAACACGAACGCCTGCTCGCCACGCTCGTCCACCGCGGCCATGTACGGCTGCACCAGGGCGACCCGGCCGCTTGCGAGGATTCGCGCGATCAGCGCGCGTGCAGCCGCATGAGCCGCCGGCCCGAAGCGGCCCGTGTCGCGCGCGCCCGCGGAGATGTTCGGCTTGACGACCACCTCGCCGACCAGCTCGGGAAGCGGGTCGCCGCCGGCGAGGAAGGTCGTCGGCACCGTCTGCGCCGACAGCGCTCGCAGGTAGCGCTTGTCCGCGTTGAAGGCCACCAGCTGCGGACGGTTGCGCAGCCGCCGCTCGCCAATCCGCTCGCACCAGGCGAGGAACTCGCCGAGGCGGCTCGTGTAGTCCCACGTCGAGCGGATCACCACGCGGTCGAACGACTCCCAGTCGGTGCTCGGGTCATCCCACCGGTGGAACTCCGCGCCCAGCATCGCCGCCGCCGGACGGTCGTCCTCCCATCCTCCGGGCATGGCGGCGCAGGTGGCGAAAGCGACGCGCACGGGGGCAAGAGCCTAGAAGACCCCTCACGGCGGCTGTCTGCAAGGGCCGCGAGCGCTCGAGCGCGCCGCCACGCGCGCACGCAGCGTTACGCCCGGGGTGCGCTTGAGCGCGGTCGCGCTCAGTCCTGGTGCATGCTCGCAGCCGCGCCGCGGTCCTGTACCGCCATCTCGGCCAGGCGCCGCGCTGCGGCGACGTTCGCTTCCACGGATTCAAACGGCTTGCCGCCGGCGCCTGAAGCCGCCGCGCTGACACCCGTGCCGAGGATCCGCGCCTTCGCCGCGGCGAACTCTTCTGTGCTCAACGCGCCGTTCCCGTACAGGTCTGCGAGGCGCTCGAGCTCGTTGATCGTGCCGTTCGCCGATCCCCCCATCGGGGCGCTCGCGGGCGCGCTCGTCGCCTGTGGCATCGGTTTGCGCGCGGCCTGGGGTTTGCGCCGTTTCGCGGTCTGTCGTTTCGCCGTCGGCTGCTTCGCCCCGGCTTCCTTCGCGGCGGCCTGCTTGGAGGCCTGCGGCGCCGGCCGTTTGGCCTTCGCAGGCTTCTGCGCGTGCGCCTTGCCCGCCGCTTTCGCCGTGCGCGGCTTCTTCGCGTTGTCCTTGAAGACGCGGCCTGACAGTCCACCGGTCGCAATCGACAGCACTTTTCGCATTAACCCCATACCCACCAAGCCTCCTAGATCGCGGTGAGCTTTCTTACCATCCACGCCGGACGCGTTCGCGTGCGCGAGCGGCGCAGCGTCCGCCCGCACGGCGCCGCTACGGTAGCGCCGTGCGCGTCGCCACGTGGAACGTGAACTCCGTCAGGCAGCGGATGGCGCGACTGCTGCCGTGGCTCGATCAGCGCGCGCCCGACGTGCTTTGCCTGCAGGAGACGAAGCTCGCGGACGACGCCTTCATCGAACTGCTCGGCGGCGAGCTCGCCGCGCGCGGCTACGAGCTCGCGCTGCACGGCGAGGTGCAGCGGAACGGCGTCGCGATCCTCTCTCGCGTCGGGCTGCACGACGTCGTCAGGGGCATCCCCGGCGGCCCCGGGTTCCCCCACGCGGAGGCGCGCGCGGTGTCCGCCACGTGCGCGGGCGTGCGCGTGCACAGCGTGTATGTGCCCAACGGCCGCGAGCCCGACTCAGAGCACTACCGCTACAAGCTCGCGTGGCTCTCAGCGCTGCGCGAGCAGCTGCGCGAGGGCCCCGACGCGGCGATGGTGTGCGGCGATGTCAACGTCGCACCCGCCGACATCGACGTGTTCGACCCCGCCGCATACGTGGGGCAGACGCACGTCACGCCGCTCGAGCGCCGCGCGCTCGCGGAGTTGATGGAGCTCGGGCTCAGCGACGTGGTGCGCGAGCGCTGGCCCCACGAGCGCGTGTTCACCTACTGGGACTACCGCGCCGGCATGTTCCACCGCGACCTCGGGATGCGCATCGACCTGGTGCTCGCGAGCGAGCCCGTGGCGCGACGCGTCGCCGCCGCGTGGGTTGACCGCCACGCGCGCAAGGGCAAGGGCCCGAGCGACCACGCGCCCGTGATCGTCGACCTCGACGACGCCCCCGACGGCGACATCGGACCCGTCGTGCCGCCGCCTTCGGCTCCCGCTGCACGCGGTCGCCCTGTGACCCTGCCGCAGGCCTCCTGAAGCTCGCGCCGCTACCTTCGCGCGCAGCCGCCGCGCACGCCGCGCACGCCTCACTCGCGCGCCAGCGCGACTATCTTCTCGACGGCCTCGCTCAATGGCCGCGGCACACCCGCGGGCTCCACGTGCGAGAAGCGCTGCCACGCGCGCGCCGGCTTGTGGCGGTGCCCGCGCAGTCCCGCCACCGCCTCGAAGTCGGGCGCGAGCACGATCGTGCGCGCGGGTCCTGCGAGCGCCGCGATCTCGTCGTTGAGCACGCTCTGCGCGTGGCTCGGGCGCCGGCCGGTCGGCGCGTCGCGGTCGTGCACCGCCACGCACGGCAGGCGCACCGCGTGGCAGATGCGGATGAACAGGCGCAGGTTGGGCTTGCCGGCGCAGTCGACGATCGTCACCTGCTCGCGATCCATGTCGTAGCCCAGCGCCGTGAACACGAACGGGAACGTCAGCTTCTCCGTGCGCCCCTCCACGAGCAGCGCAGCCCGCGCCAGGAACAGCTCGCCGCGCTCCGCGTCGATCTCGTTGAGCGCGCGGAAGCTCTCCTCGGCGCCGAGCGGCTCGGGCTGGATCACGCGCGTGCCAGAGCGCGGGCTGTGCTCCACCAGCGCGAGCTCCTCCAGGCGCCCCACGTTCAGGAA
>Ga0075030_100005631_pt1 | contig 11286 bp, 8 predicted proteins | sample LitLauG_LLR_2012_FD_71393 | JGI IMG/M metagenome (GOLD analysis project Ga0075030, IMG submission 71393) | Freshwater sediment microbial communities from Pennsylvania, USA - Little Laurel Run_MetaG_LLR_2012 | ecosystem: Environmental > Aquatic > Freshwater > Creek > Sediment | place: USA...
GGCGACATGGCCGGTGGCTTCGCGGTCATCAAGGACCTCACCAAGACCCTGGTCTACCGTTTGTCCCGCTACCGCAACCACCTATCCCCGGTCATTCCGGAGCGCATCCTGGTTCGCCCGCCCAGCGCCGAATTGCGCGCAAACCAGACCGACCAGGACAGCCTGCCGCCCTACGACCTGCTCGATGCGGTGATAGAGCAATACATGGAGCAGGATGCCAGCCTGGCCCAGATGGTGGCCGACGGCTTTCCGGAGGCCGAGGTGCGGCGTATCGTCCGAATGATCCGCATGAGCGAATACAAGCGCCGCCAGGCGCCGGTGGGCATACGCGTGACCCACCGCGCCTTCGGGCGCGACTGGCGCTACCCCATTACCAACCGGTTCCACGACGACGAAATTTCCCTTTCGCCAGGGCAGGCCGCGGCACCTAAGTTTGCCGTGGTTCGGTAAGATGGAACCGTCTGCAGGGAGAGCATCGTGAAACTAGTTACCGCCATCATCAAACCCTTCAAGCTCGACGAAGTCCGGGAGGCGCTCGCCGAGGTGGGCGTATCGGGCCTTACGGTAACCGACGTCAAGGGCTTTGGCCGCCAGAAGGGTCACACGGAACTCTACCGGGGTGCCGAGTACGTGGTCGACTTCCTGCCCAAGATAAAGATCGAAGCCGTGGTCTCCGACGAACTGGTCGACCGGGCGATCGATTCCATCACCCGCGCTGCACGCACCGGCAAGATCGGCGACGGAAAGATTTTCGTTCGCGACATCGAACAGGTGATCCGCATCCGCACCGGCGAAACCGGCGATTCCGCCGTCTGATACCCGGATCCCCGGCCGTAGGCCGGCGCCTCAATGGCCGTTCTCAATGGCCGTTCTTATGGGCCTTGCGCGCGTCGGCTGCAGCGGGAGCGACGGAGGCCTCCCCGTTCTTGGAATCCTTGAGCTTCTGCGCGGCTTCCGCGAACTTGGCGATTTCCGCCGCTTCGGGCGGCAACGCCCGCGTGCTCAGGTCCAGGTCAAGCACCAATATGGTTGGCGTCTGCGTATAGGGGCCTTCGTCAAACGTAAAAGCTCCATGGCGGCTTTCCGGAGCAACCACCGTGGGTGGCGGCAACGGTGGCACGTTGGATATCGGCAGCTGCGGCGCAAAGCCAGAGAACGCGACCGGCGTTCCTGGTGCGCTTGCAGGCGCGCGTCCGGCGGCGGGCGGCGGGCCGGGGATGCGTGTTTCAACGCCAACGGGATCCGTCCGCGGCAGCAAGCTGCCGTCGAGATTGCCCGATTCCAGGAACACCGTGTGCATCTTGCCCAATTCCGGATCATCCGCATGCAGTTCCGTGACCTCGATGCGGGTCTGGGGGCCACCAGGTTCCGGTGTAAGCGTTGACGTGGTACCGGTAAGTTCGTCGAAGGTGGCGAGCGGCCCGTTTCGCGGCAGTGGTGGAATGGGCGGCAGCGGTGGCAGCGGCGGCAGCGGCGGGCGCGAAGGTTGGGGCGGCGCATCCTTCACCGTTGCGCTCCTGCCTTCGGGTACGGGCGCCGGCACTGGCCGTACCGGCGCGCGCATCGGCCCGACTGCGTCGGGCATTTCGGTGGCTGCGGGCTCCCACGCAGGTTTTTCCCACGGCATTCCGCTGCGCTTGCGCTGCAGGTTGATGAGCCCGCTGATGCCCAGTCCCAGCAGCGCAAGAATTGCCACGACCCAGCCGGCGCCCAGGTGCGCAGGAGTTTCGGCCGATTCAACCGCGCGCTGGCGGTCGGCCGCCATTTCGCCACGCAGCAGGGCAACTTCCCGGGTGAGATCCGCAATACGCTTGTCCATTTCGGCGATGCGCTCGGCCGCCGGATCGGGCGTTTCTGCCGCAGAAGCAAGTATGAGGCGGTCGGCGGCCGGCGCCTTGGCTCGCCGGGCCGCCGCGCCATTGCCGGCGGCCGCAGCCGCTGCAACTGCCGCCGCCGGCGACTGGGCAGGTGCCGCGGCGGGATGCTCGGGTGCGACCGGTTTCAGCAGCGCCTTGCGCGGCGGCTTGGGCGATTCGTTCGCGTCCGTGGCTCCCGCGGTGCCCGTTGTTGGCGCCATGTTTGCCATCGCCGTCACCGTCGCTGGCGCGCTGGCGTCGGGCTGCGGGCCCGGCGCGCGGTCCGCGCGGTCGGCCTGACCGGCTGGCGCGGATTTGCCGTCCAGGACTACCGCGTATTCCCGGCGCGCAGTCGTTCCGCAACCGGCCTCCAGCACCACACGCAGGGCCGGCACCGTCACCGGGTTGCTGGTGAGCAGATCGATCTGCGTGCCGGTCGCGGTTCGTACCACCGCCAGGTGCGCCTGACTGAGCACGGGCGGGCCTTCGCCGCTCCACGATCCGGCCAGACGCACGCAGCCGGCATCCAGGGAAGCGGCGCCAGGGCCCGCTACCGGAACCTGCAGGGATAAGGCCTCGCCCACCCGACCCATGATGGTTGCCGCTCCCAGGACCAGCGACGCAGGATCGCCCGGTGTGCCGGGTCCAGCGGCAGGAACTTCGGCCCCGGCGGCCAGCGAGCTGGAAGCCCCGGCCGACGGCAAATTGGCGGATTCGGCAAGCGCACTTGCGGCCGCAACCGGCCTGGGCGCACCCGCCGCGTTCGCTGCAGGCGCATCGGCGACCGGCACGTTCAGCGCCAGTTGTGGCAGCGCGTCGGGCGGATCGAGCAGCAGCACGAATTCGCGGCGCGCATGTTGCGCGCAGCCCGCCTCGACCGAGACGCGCAGCACCGGTTCGTTGACGGGGTAGGCGCTGTCGATGCGCAGGACGCGATCATCGCCCCTGCGCTCGATGCTGATCCGGGCCATCGCCATCGTCATGGTGGGAATGGCATCGGATCCCGCGGCACTCGTGAGCCGCACGCACTGCGCCGTGAGTTCCACGTCCGGGTCGACGCGCAAGGGTATGCGCAATCGCAGCGGCTGTCCCAGGACGCTGGATACCAGCGGTTCGCCGAAACCAAACCCCCAGGCCACCGGCGCGAACATACCCAGCCCGGCGACGCACGCGGCGGTGACTGCGAGCCCTGCAAGGCGAGGCGTAGGTGACACCATTTTCACGACTTCGGGTCCCGTCGTCCGGCCCTGACCGTGCGGCCATGGGTTGCGGATTGCAACCGCGACGGTAAGCCAATCCCGATGATCCGTAAATACGGTATTCACCCTACCTTTGACATTGGCCCCGTTTCAGACCGCCCTGCGCACGGCTGATCAAGCAATAACCGGAAAAAATGATCGGGCTTTTTGGTACCCGCAGGCGCGCGTGCTGCTGGTCAAGCTGCAGCGGGCGCCCGGGTGTTCGTTGCGTCCGCCGCAGCGCCGCTGGCCTCGGCCTCGAGCCAGCGCTGGGCGTCAAGCGCCGCCATGCAGCCCGTGCCGGCGGAGGTGATTGCCTGCCGGTACACGTGGTCCTGCACGTCGCCGGCAGCAAACACACCCGGCACGCTGGTCATCGTCGCCAGCCCCTCGTTGCCGCTGCGCGTCTGGAGGTAACCGTTCTTCATCTCCAGCTGGCCAGCGAAGATTTCGGTGTTGGGACGGTGACCGATGGCGATGAAGCAACCCTGCACCTCGATACGGCTGCTGGTCTCATTGCGCGCGTCTTTTATCAGGACACCGGTAACGCCGCTATCGTCGCCCACCACCTCGTCGAGTCGGTGCCACAGGTGCAGGCGCACCTTGCCGGATTTGGCGTGTTCCATCAGCCGGTCGACCAGTATCGGTTCGGCGCGAAACCGGTCGCGGCGGTGTATGACGTGGACGGTGCGGGCAATTTTCGCCAGGTAAAGCGCCTCTTCGACGGCGGTATTGCCGCCGCCCACGACGCAGACGTCCTGGTTGCGAAAGAAAAATCCATCGCAGGTTGCGCAGCCCGAGACCCCCCGTCCCATGAAGGCCTGCTCCGACGGCAGGCCCAGGTACTGGGCCGACGCACCGGTTGCGATGATCAGCGCATCCGCCGTGTAGCTGCCTGAATCGCCGGTAAGCAGGAATGGGCGGACCTGCAGGTCAACACTCTGGATGTGGTCAAACACCATTTCCGTCTCGAATCGCTGCGCGTGTTCGAGGAAGCGCTGCATAAGGTCCGGACCTTGCACGCCGTGGACGTCGGCCGGCCAGTTATCGACTTCGGTCGTGGTCATGAGCTGTCCGCCCTGCGACATGCCGGTGATCAGGACCGGCGCAAGATTGGCGCGTGCCGCGTAAACCGCAGCGGTGTAGCCCGCTGGTCCGGAACCGAGTATGAGTACCCGGCAGTGCCTGGCCGTCGTCATGATTCATCCCTTCCGTGCCCACGAGGTGCGGGCGTGTTGGACACGCGGGGCCGTGCCGGGTTTCCTGCACGCGCCATTGCGCGGTATGCCCAAACCGCGCGCCCCCCATGCGGCGCGCCTGCCGAAGCCGCCAATTATAGGAGGCGCACCGGATCGCGGCCGCGCCCCGGCTTCCCCCAAAGGCCCGATGCAGTTTCGGCGCCGGGCAATCCTATAATCCCGGCATGGCGGTCGGACCGGGTTCGCGGGGCTTGGACGATGTACGCGCGCAAGAGCGCGAGGGGCCCGCTCGCGCTGGCCGTGCGCCCCGCGGGCGCATCGCTGGCGCATCCGCCGGCCGGCATGGCTCGCGCCTGTTGGCCGAAGCCCGCTGGATGATCCTGGCGCTGCTGACGGCGGGCCTCGCGGCGGTACTTTTTTCCTATAACCGCGCCGATCCCGGTTTCACCAATTCCACCAGCGTCAGCCATATCCACAACTGGGCCGGCGCCGCGGGCGCTTTTGCGGCTGACCTGCTCTTTTTCCTTTTCGGATTTTCCGCGCTGCTGCTGGTGACTTATGCCGCCGCGGGCGTGGCGCGGGCCTTCAAGCGCCTGCATCGCGTAGCCGAAGGCCCGGAGCCCCTGTCGCCCTGGGTCCGCGGCCCCGGCTCCGTGCTTCTGCTGGTGTCGGCGGCGACATTGGAATCGCTGCGGCTCGGATCCCTGGGTGGCGGGCTCACCGGAGGCGCTGGCGGGCTGCTGGGCAAGACCTTGTCGCCGTGGGTGCTGGGCGCGCTGGGCGCAACCGGCGGAACGGTCGCGCTGCTGGGGGCGTGCGCGGTAGGTGCCAGCCTGAGCTTCGGATTCTCCTGGATGACCGTGGCCGAGCGCCTGGGCCGCGGTCTGGAAGGCGCCGTCGGCTGGGTGCGCGCCTCGCGCGAGGCCAAGGAGGATCGCAACATCGGGGTGGCGGCTTCGGAAGAGCGCGCGGCGGTGCTCGCGGCGCAGCGCGACAAGCTCGAGGAACACGAAATCGTGCATATCGAGCGTCCGGCCGCGCGCGTTGCCGCCTCCGAGCGCAAGCAAAACGAGCGGCAGGTGCCGCTCTTTGCCGACGTGGTGCAAAGCGGACTGCCCGCGCTTGAACTGCTCGACGAGCCCGACACGGGGCCGGAGGCCGTTTCGACCGACACGCTCGACTTCACCTCGCGGCTGATTGAGAAGAAGCTCAAGGATTTCGGCGTCGAAGTCGCCGTCGTGGCGGCCTACCCCGGACCGGTCATCACGCGCTACGAGATCGAACCGGCGACCGGGGTCAAGGGTGTCCAGGTCGTGAATCTCGCCAAGGACCTGGCGCGGGCGCTTTCCCTGGTTTCCATCCGCGTGGTCGAGACCATACCGGGCAAGAATCTAATGGGGCTGGAGTTGCCCAATGCGCGGCGCCAGGTGGTGCGACTGTCGGAGATCCTGGGCTCCGCGGTGTACAACGAAAGCCATTCGCCGGTCACCCTGGGATTGGGCAAGGACATCGCCGGCAAGCCGGTGGTGGTCGACCTGGCGCGCATGCCCCACCTGTTGGTGGCGGGCACCACGGGTTCCGGCAAGTCGGTGGGAATCAACGCGATGATCCTGTCGATACTCTACAAGGCAACGCCTGCGCAGGTGCGGCTGCTCATGATCGACCCCAAAATGCTCGAACTCTCCACGTACGAGGGGATCCCGCATCTTCTGGCGCCCGTGGTCACCGACATGCGCGAAGCCGGCCATGCGCTCAACTGGTGCGTGGGCGAAATGGATCGGCGCTACCGCCTGCTCAGCAAAATGGGCGTGCGCAGCCTGGGCGGATACAACCAGAAGATCCTCGAGGCGCAGGAAAAAGGCGAGCAGATCCTCAACCCTTTTGCTCCGGATCCGGCCCTGTCCGAGCCGCTGGAAACCCTGCCGATGATCGTCGTGGTCATCGACGAGCTTGCCGACATGATGATGGTCACCGGCAAGAAGGTCGAGGAACTGATAGCCCGCATTGCCCAGAAGGCGCGCGCGGCGGGCATGCACCTCATCCTGGCCACGCAGCGACCTTCGGTCGATGTCATTACCGGCCTCATCAAGGCCAATATCCCGACCCGCATCGGTTTCCAGGTGTCCAGCCGTGTCGATTCCCGCACCATCCTTGACCAGATGGGTGCGGAGTCCCTGCTGGGTCAGGGCGACATGCTGTACCTGCCGGCCGGAACCGGTGTGCCTACGCGGGTACATGGCGCGTTCGTCTCCGATGCCGAGGTGCATCGCGTTGTCCAGGCGCTGCGCCAGCATGGCGCGCCGCAATACCTCGAGGGCGTGCTCGATGCGCCCGAGGCGACCGTGGAAGGCAACAGCGGCACCGCGGGCGAGAGCGGTGGCGAGGCCGATCCGCTTTACGACCAGGCCGTGGAAATCGTGCTCAAGCAGCGGCGTGCATCGATATCGCTGGTGCAGCGCCACCTGCGCATCGGCTACAACCGGGCGGCGCGTCTGCTCGAAGACATGGAGCGCGCGGGGATGGTTTCCAGCCTGCAGGCCAACGGCAATCGGGAAATCCTGGTGCCGGCACGGGAGGTGGCCGAATGAGCTCGCGGGGCGTGTCCGCTGGGCGAGCACGATCGGGCGCGCTGGTGGTGGCTGGCCTGCTGGCCTGCCGCATTGCACAGCCTTCACCCGTGGACCAGCTGCACGCCTTCCTGGCGCAGACCAGCAGCGCGCGCGGCGACTTCACGCAGCAGAGTCCGGGGCCGCGCACGCAGACCGCTTCAGGCGCCAGCGCGGCCGGCAAGCCGCTGGTCGCGCACGGTGGCTTTGAGTTCCAGCGGCCGGGCCGGTTCCGCTGGACCTACCAAACACCCTACGAGCAGCTCATCGTGAGCGATGGCAAGAATCTCTACCTCTACGACAAGGACCTCAACCAGGTCACGAAAAAGAAGCTCGCGGGCGCCCTGCCGGCATCGCCGGCCTCGATCCTGTTCGGTTCGAACGATTTCGAGCATGACTTCTCCGTCGCCGACGATGGCACGCAGGACGGCATCGAGTGGATACGCGCCACGCCCAACAGCAAGGATTCGCTGTTCGAGCGCATCCGCATCGGCTTTCGCAGCGGCATGCCGGTGGCGATGCAACTGCGCGACAGTTTTGGCCAGTCGACGGAACTGGCATTCGATCATGTGCAGCGCAATCCGCTGCTGGCTCCCGAGCGCTTCACCTATACGCCGCCGGCTGGCGTCGACGTGCTCGAGGAGCGATGAGTGACCTGTTTGTAGGGACGGCTGCGGATCCCGGTGCGCAACCAGCGGGGGGCGCCCGGGCCCAGGGCAGTACCCGGGGCGACGTCTCGGGAAGCGCCGCGCAAATGCCGCTGAAGCAGATCCCGCTGGCCGAGGCGATGCGCCCGCGGCACCTCGACGAGGTCATCGGGCAGCAGCACCTGCTGGGGCCCGGCAAGCCGCTGCGGCAGGCGTTCGAATCGGGCCATCCGCATTCGATGATCCTCTGGGGGCCGCCGGGCGTGGGCAAGACCACGCTCGCCCGCCTCATGGCGGGCGCATTCGCGTTGGAATTCATCGCCGTTTCGGCGGTGCTGGGCGGGGTCAAGGACATTCGCGAGGCGGTGGAACGCGCGCGGGAAACCCAGGCCCGCACCGGTCAGTCGACGGTGGTGTTCGTCGACGAAGTCCACCGCTTCAACAAGGCCCAGCAGGATGCCTTCCTGCCGCATGTGGAGTCGGGCCTGTTCGTCTTCGTCGGGGCCACGACGGAGAATCCCTCGTTCGAGGTGGTGGGCGCCTTGCTGTCGCGCGCGGCCGTCTACGTGCTGCAGCCGCTGACGGACGCCGACCTTGCCGCGCTGCTCGAGTCCGCGCGCGCGCGCCATCTGCCCGGCCTGCAGATCGACGCCGATGCGCGCCGCATGCTCATCGAGGTGGCCGATGGCGACGCGCGCCGCATGCTCAATACGCTGGAGGTCGTGGCCAATGCGGCCGCCGGCGGCCAGGCCGTTGACGCGGCATTCCTGCGCAATGCACTGCCGGCCACGCTGCGCCGCTTCGACAACCGCGGCGACAATTTCCTGGACCAGATTTCGGCACTGCACAAGGCGGTGCGCGGCTCCGATCCGGATGCGGCCCTCTATTGGCTGATGCGCATGCTCGATGGCGGCACCGATCCGCTTTACGTCGCGCGCCGCACGATACGCATGGCCAGCGAGGACGTGGGCCTGGCCGATCCGCGCGCCCTGCAGATCGCGTTGGAGGCGGCGCAGGCCTACGAGCGTCTGGGCTCCCCGGAAGGCGAACTCGCGCTTGCCGGGGCCATTGTCTACATGGCCGTGGCGCCCAAGAGCAATGCGGTGTACGCGGCGTTCAACGCCGCCAAGGCCTTCGTCGCGCAAGACCGTACGCGTCCCGTGCCCATGCACCTGCGCAACGCGCCCACGCGCCTCATGAAGGACCTGGGGCACGGCAAGGGCTACCGCTACGCGCACGACGAGGAAGGCGGGTTTGCGGCCGGCGAGACCTACCTGCCCGAGGGCATGGCGCCGCCGGGCTGGTACGAGCCCACGCAGCGCGGACTGGAACAGCGCATTGCCGAGCATCTGGCCCGGCTGCGGGAACGCAACGCCCAGGCCGCGGCAGCCCCGGCCGAGCCGGATGCGGCGGACGCGCCATAATCCGCACCTGCACCGCGTGGCCGCCCCGGGGCCGCCTACTACCGACGAAAGACCGCAATGCTTGATATCCAGATGCTGCGCAAGAATGCCGAGGACGTGGCCGCGCGCTTGCGCACCCGTCCCTTCCATTTCGACGTGGCGGCCTTCTCCGCGGTCGAGCAGGAGCGCAAGTCGGTGCAGTCGGCCACCGAGGAACTGCAGGCCCGGCGCAACGCCCTGTCCAAACAGGTGGGCATGCTCAAGTCCCGCGGTGAGGACGCCAGCGCCGTGATGGCCGAGGTGGCGCAATTGCCCGAACGCCTCAGCGAACTGGAAATCCGGCTCGCGGACGTGCTGCAGCGCCAGCAGGACATGCTGCTTGGCGTGCCCAACCTGCCGCACGACTCGGTGCCGGTCGGCCGCTCAAGCGACGACAACGTCGAGGTCCGCCGCTGGGGCACACCGCGCACCTTTGCATTCCCCGTGAAGGATCACGTCGATGTGGGCGCGCCGCTGGGTCTCGATTTCGAGTCGGCGGCCCGGCTATCGGGCGCGCGCTTCGCGGTGCTCAAGGGTCCCGCGGCGCGGCTGCATCGCGCCCTGAGCCAGTTCATGCTCGATACGCAGACCCAGGTCAACGGCTATACGGAGTGCTACACGCCGTACCTCGTCAATGCGCAGACCCTCACCGGAACGGGCCAGCTGCCCAAGTTCGAGCAGGACCTCTTTCGCGTGCAACGCGGCGGCGATGAGAATGGCGAGCCGCTCTACCTGATACCGACCTCGGAAGTGACCCTGACCAACCTCGTTCGCGAGCAGATCCTGCGCGAAAGCGAACTGCCCATCAGGCTCACCGCGCACTCGCCATGCTTCCGCTCCGAGGCGGGCAGCTACGGCAAGGACACGCGCGGCATGATCCGCCAGCACCAGTTCGACAAGGTGGAGATGGTGCAGATCGCCCACCCGGAGCATTCCTACGAAGCGCACGAAGCCATGGTGGCCCACGCCGAGGGCATACTGCAGCGGCTGGAGCTCCCTTACCGCGTGATGCTGTTGTGCACGGGGGACATGGGTGCCGGCAGCGCCAAGACCTACGACCTGGAAGTATGGCTGCCTGCGCAGGACGCCTATCGGGAAATCTCCTCGGTGTCGAACTGCGAGGCCTACCAGGCCCGCCGCATGCAGGCGCGCTTTCGCAATGCCCAGGGCAAGACCGAGTTCGTGCATACCCTCAATGGTTCAGGCCTGGCGGTGGGTCGCACTCTGGTCGCCGTACTGGAGAACTGCCAGCAGGCGGACGGCTCGGTGCTGGTGCCTGCTGCACTGAAGCCCTACCTGGGAGGACTGGAGCGCCTGTCGCCGGTTTGATAACCCGGCCACAGGCAGTGAGCCTTTTGATAGAATGGAAGGCTTGACCGCGCGACCGGAGAGGTGGCAGAGTGGTCTAATGTACCGCACTCGAAATGCGGCGTGCTGCAAGGCACCGTGGGTTCGAATCCCACCCTCTCCGCCAGGCGCCTCTATTTGCCCGTCTCTCCCCGTATCGGGCGCATGCCGTAAGTTCCTGATTTAACGGTATAAAACGGCACTCGCCGTCTCCCGCTGTGTCCCCACCGTACAATTCCGTTTCTCGCAATCGTCGTAGAAATGCGGGGACGAATGATGGAACAGGAAAAGACGAAGCGCACCGGCGTCGAGCTGTTGACGCCGCTACAAGTCAAGTCCACAAAACTCGGAACGCACGCGGATGGCGGCGGGCTGCTGCTGCGGGTGCAAAAGCGCGGCGACAAAACAGCAACCGGCACGGGGTTACGGCGCTCGTGGTTCTTTCGCTATGCCTCCCCGACGCATCGAACTACCGGCGTTGACCCACAAGGCAAGCCTTTCGACATCGGCAACCGCCGAGATATAGGCCTTGGCTGTGCCGACTCGATCAGCTTGGCAAAGGTGCGAAGCCTTGCACGGGAATACCGTGAGCAGGTCAGGCTCGGGATCGACCCACTCGACACGAAGCGGGAAACGGCTGCCGAGGAACAGGCCGCCGAGAAGGCGAAACTCGAACAGGTCAAGGCCGAAGAGCAGCGCGTCAGTAACACCCTGCGCAAGTTTGCCGCTGAGGTTCACAAAGACCACATCTGTTGATTGTCACCGGATACTGGGCCAGCGGGGGTGCGGCAAAAAACTTGGACGGAATTACGTTGCCAGTCCCAGGTCTTCCGTAACCGTTCGGCCGTTACCGTCTTGACCGAGTCGGGGTCTTGCGCGTAGCCGTGGAAGCCATCCGCGTGTAGGACGTGAGCGGGTTTACCTCATCGACGCAGGTCTGCGTTTCGGCGG
>Ga0075030_100005632_pt1 | contig 11283 bp, 8 predicted proteins | sample LitLauG_LLR_2012_FD_71393 | JGI IMG/M metagenome (GOLD analysis project Ga0075030, IMG submission 71393) | Freshwater sediment microbial communities from Pennsylvania, USA - Little Laurel Run_MetaG_LLR_2012 | ecosystem: Environmental > Aquatic > Freshwater > Creek > Sediment | place: USA...
ACTGGCGGACTCTCAGTACAGACCCGATTTACGATGTCACCACGAACGCGGATGCGGAAACCAAGGTATTTCTTAGAACCAACCCCCGCACCTGGCTGCCGGAGCTCAGCCAGGAGTATCTGCAGGATGATCGAGAACGAATTGAGAACGTCGTGGCTATTGCGGAGCAGACCGGCGGCCACGCCTTTTTCTATACCAACGATCTGCGTAATGCGTTGTCCATTGCAGCCGAAGAGGGTTCCAGAGTTTACACCCTGACGTATTCGCCATCCAACACCAAGTTTTACGGCCAGCGTCGCAAAATCAGGGTGGAACTAGTCGCGAATCGTGGCTACCACGTGAGTTATCGCCGGAGCTATTTTGCCGATCCTGTAAGGAAGGAGTCCGCCAGGGATTCGAGTCGGCACTCTGATCCGCTGGGGTACGCTTCGCAATTCGGTGCGCCAACTTCGCAGGAAATCCTCTTCACCGCACAAATCGAGAGGAAGGGTGAACCACGCGCAGCGACCCAGGCTGAAAGGGATCAACTTGCAGCCTTCGGTAACGCAGATCAGAAAAGTGCACACCCGAATGTCGATGGCACGCCTGCCTGGTTCGTCCGGGACTATGTGATTCACTACTCAATTTTCCCGCGGTCTGAAGAAGTCGTGTTCAGTGATCAGGATCAGGTGCAATTGGAGATCGCAACGACCGCGTATGACACCGAAGGCCGCAGGGTTTTTGGTGTTCGTGGAACCCTTGACGCGCCAGTACCCAGGAAGCAAAGCAATGCATCAGACGATCCCTATCGCGCCAGCCAAGCCTTGATCTTACCTGCCAGAGCCGCGTTACTTCGATTTGCCATACTGGAAAAGGCATCCGGTCGAGTAGGATCGCTTCAGGTATCGGTTCCGCGCTGATCTGTATATCGAATGCGCGTACGCACCACGTGGTTTTCAAATTGAGGGTTGAGAGGCGCCCGTCCTTCAGAGTTCTAGCAGCGCTGACACCGACGAAGGATCTTCCATCGCCCGCAGTTTGAATCCCGCCTTCTTGAAGATCGCTTGCGTCGGCAGGTTATCCCGCAGGATTTCTCCCGAGAGGCGTTTGAATTTTTCTTCGCGCGCGACTCGCGCCACTCCGGCGAGAAGTTCGGTTCCGAGTCCCCGTCCCTGCCACTTATCTGACACGAGTACCGCTGCCTCGGCTTCGCCACGATTGATGGCGCTGAATCGCCCGACGCCTAATACTTCATGCTGTCCGGTCTCCGGATTCATGCGATCGGCGACCAACGCAAACCCGCGGTCGTAGCTGCCGAAGCAGATGCGCACCAGGCGCTCATGCTCGACCCGGGTGCTCAGGCTCAGCGAGCAGAAGTATCGTAGGTACACGCTGCGCTCGGAGAGCGTGTGATGGAATTGCACCATGAGCGGCTCATCTTCGGGACGAATGGGGCGGATCGTGACAGGAGTTCCATCTTTCAGTTTCCAGTCCCAAACGTATTGCGCGGGGTAAGGACGAATCGCCGCACGGGGCAGTCGTTCGGCGGTCATGCCGGAGTCGTACACGACGACACGAGCATCGAGCGCCAGCAGGTTGTCGGGCGTGGCGAGCAGGGGATTGATGTCAATCTCCTTGATCCACGGCTGCTCGAGAACCAACTGACTGAAACGGACCAGCAGTTGCTCGAGCGCGGATAAGTCCACCGGCTTGCGCCCGCGCACTCCGTTTAAGGCTGCGAAGATTTTCGTCTGCTCCATCAACCGCTGCGCGAGCGTGGTATTGAGCGGAGGGAGAGCGAGTGCGCGATCGCGATAAACCTCAACCATCACGCCGCCCGATCCGAACAAAACCACCGGACCAAACTGCGCGTCGACGGTGCTGCCGAGAATGAGTTCGTATCCGTCGCGCCGCACCATGGGCTGCACGGTCACTCCCAGGAAGTGCTGCGCGCCTGCTCTCTCAGTGACGGAAGAGTGGATCGAGCGGAATGCGCCGCGCACTTGATCTTCGTTCTGCAGGCTCAGGCGCACGCCGTCCACATCGGTTTTGTGCGCGATTGTGTTCGACAACAGCTTCAGTGCCACGGGATAGCCGATCGCCGAAGCGGTTGAAGCCGCCTGGTCCTCGCTCTCCGCGGCCCGAGTCTCCACGACAGGAATTCCGTGGGAGGAGAGAACCTGCTTGGCCTCGAATTCGTTGAGCATGGTCCGGCCACTGCGGCGCACCTGCTGCACAAATTCCGTGACCTTCTTGCGCGCTTCAATTGCAGGCTCCGGTCCCTCGACCATTGCCGGAGTCTCATAGAGTCCGCGCAGGTTGTAGGTGTAGCGCCACATATAGGTGAACGCCCGGGCGGCCGTGTCCGGATACGAGAATGTGGGGATGCCGGCTGTATTCAGGATGGCGGTTCCTTCGGCAACCCCGTCGCCGCCCATCCAGCTCGCCAGCATTGGTTTTCCAGACGTGTGCGCGTACTGCGCCATGTGTTTGGCCGCCGCCGTAGGGTCCGCCATTCCTTGCGGTGCGATGATCGCCAGCAGCGCATCGCCGCCAGGATCCTTCGACACAATGTCAATGGCTTTCACGTATCGCTCCGCGTCGGCATCGGCCAGAACATCGACAGGATTGTTGCGGCTCCAATGAGAAGAAAGGAAACCATCCAGTTCCTTAAGTGTGGCCGGCGAGAGCACGGTAAGCTCTCCGCCGGTTGCCATGAGCGCGTCGGTCGCCAGGACTCCTGGTCCGCCGGCGTTGGTGACGATGCTGAGCCGCGGCCCTCGCGGCCGCGGCTGCTTGCTCAGCGTTTCGGCCATGTAAAAAAGATCTGCGAGGTTTTGCACGCGCAACACGCCGCAACGGCGGAAGGCCGCTTCGAGAACGTCATCGCTTCCGGTCAGCGCTCCGGTGTGGGACGCGGCAGCGCGGGAAGCCGCCTCCGAGCGCCCGGCCTTGATCACGATGATCGGCTTGCTCAGCGCAATCTCACGGGCCGCGGCTAAAAACGATCGCGCGGCACCCACCGACTCCATGTAAATGAGAATGCTCTTGGTGTGGGGATCGTCGCCGAAATAGTAGATGAGGTCGCCCCATCCGACATCAAGCATCGAGCCGGTCGAAACCATCGCACTGAAGCCGACGTGCTCCTTCTGGCTCCAGTCGAGAATGGCCGTCTGCAGTGCGCCACTCTGACTGAGAAACGCCACGCTGCCTTTTTTTGGAAGGGCTTTCGCGAATGTGGCGTTGAGGCCAATCGTGGGATTCATAAATCCCATGCAGTTGGGCCCGATAAGGCGCAGGGACCCGCGCTGCAGATGCTTCTTGATTTCCTCTTCCAGCAGCGCGCCGTCGGGGCCTTGCTCGCGAAATCCGGCAGAAATGACAACGGCCGACTTCACTCCGGCGTCGACGCACTCGCCAATGATCTGCGGTACGGTCTGTGCCGGAGTTACGACCAATGCCAGATCGACTCCACCAGGAATGTCGGCAATCCGCTTCTGGGTCTTGATTCCCGCGACCTCCGGATGGCTGGGATTGACGGGATAAATCTTGAGCGGGAACTTGCTCTCCAGCAGGTTGGAGACGACGCTGCGTCCGACCGTGCCGGGCCTGTCTGTGGCTCCAATCACAGCCACGGATCGCGGTAGGAACAAGGGTTCGAGCGCACCGCGCGCCGGTGGAGGTGCGGTGTAGATTTTCCCGATAGGTGACGCGACGGGTGGGCTCGACAGGCTCACAGAATCCCTCCAGCCGATACGGTCATTTTTTCATGAAGATGCGCAACCATGTTGCAGTTTACAGCAGCCCCATCTTCCCAGAGTCTTCTATCTGGTTGTGTCTGAAGGACATATCCACGATCACAGGGGCTTGTGACTGTGATCACACACAAAAGTGCGCAGGTGCACTCTAATCGGTAGGGAGGTGCAGCGAAATGCGCGCCCCTTACGGTCTTAATATTCTTGATAATTGCCTTACTTGTCCGGTACGGGAAGAACATCTTTTCTGTAATCTCTCGATTCATGCCGGACAACGCCTTAACGAAATCAAATCTACGGCTGTATATCCCAAAGGGGCGATGCTCTTCATCGAAGGGCAGCAGCCCCGGGGTGTATTCGTGTTGTGCGCCGGGAAGGCGAAACTTTCCACCTCGTCGCGCGAAGGCAAGACCATCATCACCAAGCTCTCGGAGGCAGGTGATGTGCTGGGCCTGAATTCGGTGATCTCCAACCGGCCGTATGAAGTCACGGCCGAAATGATGGAACCGGGCCAGGCCAACTTCATTCCCCGCGAATCTCTTTTGCAGTTCCTGAAAGATCATGGGGAAGTGGCTTTGCGTGTCGCCGAACAGCTCAGCCGGAACTACTACACCGCGTATGAGGAGATCCGGACGCTAGGCCTGGCGACCTCGCCCTCAGAGAAGTTCGCCAAGCTCCTGCTGTCATGGTCTCCGAAGTCGGCAAACAACGACGGCGGCGGGACGCAGGTGAAACTGACGCTTACACACGAGGAGATCGCCGAGATTATTGGCACGACGCGCGAAACGGTCAGCCGGTTGTTTTCTGAATTCAAGAAGAAACAGCTGCTGCAGCTGAAGGGATCGACACTGATCATCCGCAACCGTCCGGCGTTGGAGAAGATTGTTCAATCCTGATCGGCTCACGCCAGACGCTTGTGATCGCGACGTGGTCGTGTCTGTGACGAAAACTTCCCTCCTCCCTCGAGGCAATACCGCCTCGTTTCGTTGGATGTCAACGCCGTCGCGATCCCGCTGTCGCGGCGCGCCTTGTTGGTTTCCGTCTGGCGCCCACGCTGGCCGGAATCGCGGAGGGCTGCGCAACTGGCTCAGCGGGCAAGGGCACAAGCTTGGCCTCGGTTCCTCCCCAGACGAGAATCATCTTCTTGCAGCACTGGTCGCACAACCAGAACCGCTCGTACAGCGCTGACGATGATTCTCCTTCGGCTGCCTCCAAGTCCGGTGTTGGAGTCAGGTGAAAAAGCTTTCCCTGGTGGAGATATAGAAAGCGCTCGGAACACGCGGGATTGGCGCATTTCGAGACCATTCGCGCACGCCTCCCGGCGATGTACTCAAGTAGCGTAGTTCAGACCAGGAATATCCGAGGTGACGCGGGATACGGTGTTGGGTGACTCGTGTCACCCGAGTCGGATGCGCGACAGTCTCTTTAATCACTGGTTTAGAATCACAAGATTGTGTGCAACCTTTCCATCAACTAGTTTTTTACGATGAACGAAATTTTTTGTGCCGCATTGCTGTTTGACCTGGACGGAGTTCTGATCAACTCCACTCCGGCCGTTGCCCGCGTGTGGCGGCGATGGGCCGTGGAGCACGGTTTCAATCCAGAGGAAGTTGTGGCTCGAGCCCACGGTCGCCCCAGCCTGACCACCGTGCGCGAGTATCTTCCTAACGCCGATCACGAAGCGGAGAACCGGGAGGTCGAGCGCTGTGAGATTGAAGATCTGGAGGGCGTGGTCCCGCTGCCCGGTGCACTTGATCTGTTGGCCAGCCTTCCCGAGGACCGCTGGACGATCGTGACTTCGTGCACGCGGCCGCTGGCCGAAGTTCGCATCAAAGCGGCCGGGCTTCCGCTGCCGCGGAAGCTGATTACCTCGAATGACATCCAGCACGGCAAGCCCCATCCTGAGCCTTATCGGAAAGGGGCTTCCGTTCTGGGATTTCCGGCGGAGCAGTGCATTGTGCTCGAGGATGTTCCCGCCGGCGTTCGAGCCGGGAAATCGGCAGGGGCGAAGGTAATTGCGTTCACGACGACGGTCCAGGCGCTAGCGCTGACAGAGAGCGGCGCCGATTGGATCCTCAACAATTGCACGGATATTCGGTTGTTGGATCGTGTGAGGCACCTGCGATTGGGGCTCCGCCTGTCCCCATAAACCAGCCGCCAAACGAAACTTCCACACCGGCGGTCAACGGCCTTGCCAGCCGCTCTCTGTTATTTTCATTCTCCAAACCTTCGCCTCCGGGATGCGCTCTCGTCTTTTCAGAGTTAGAATCTTTAAAGCGTTTTTCCCAACTGGCGGGCTTGGAACAGCATCCACTAACAACTGTGTCTACAAGAGAGGTCGAATATGAGAGTCAAATCGCTTATTTCCCTTGGCGCTCTGCTTTCACTTCTGTGGTTGAGCGCTGCCGCCCAAGACACTCAACGCGGGCAACCTTCGGCCAAGTCACAAGAGCGCATTACCAGGGAAGTCCGTCACGAATTGCTCATGTTGCCGTACTTCGGCGTGTTCGACTACATCGCCTTCAAAGTCGATGGCGACACCGTCACGCTGGTGGGCCAGGTGGTCCGGCCCGTTCTAAAGTCCGATGCGGAGAACGCCATCAAACGGATTGAAGGCGTCGAACATGTCAACAATCAGATCGAGGTACTTCCTCCCTCTACCATCGATGACCAACTTCGCATTCGGCTGTTTCGCGAAATCTACCAATTTCCGGCTCTGCAGAAGTACGAACTCGGCGTACAGAAGCCGATTCGCATCATTGTGAAGAATGGCCGCGCAACGTTGGAAGGGGTAGTAGATAGCGAAGCCGATAAGAATCTGGCGGGCCTACGTGCAAACGGCGTTTCAGGGCTATTCTCGGTGACTAACAATCTGCAGGTTGTGGGGTCAAAATAGCGCAGAGCGAGAGGACGGCGGGCCTGTCCTCTCGGGTTCTTTACTTATTGCCACTTCCGTTCCATTTCTGCCCTCAGGCCAAGCAAAATCGTTTTTGCTCGGCTACAAAACTTGCGCGGCCCGCGTATAATTCTCCCCGGATTTGACTTCCGCCCCAACGGACCATTCGGAGGAAAGGCCATTATGAGTTTTCATGCCCTGAATCGCCGTACGTTTCTGAAAACTGCAGGCACCGCCGCAGCGGTGAGCTTGCTGCCCAGTCGATTCCTGTGGGCGGCCGGCGAGCACAAGATCGACAAGATCGGCGTGCAGCTCTACACCGTCCGCGATCTGATGAAGAACGACTTCGAAGGCACCATCGCCAAGGTCGCCCAGATCGGCTACAAGGAAGTGGAATTTGCAGGGTACTTTGGCCGCACCGCCGACCAGGTGAAGGCTGTCCTCGCGAAGAACGGTCTCAAGGCTCCTTCCACCCACGTGCAGTACGACGAACTCGACGACAAGTTCCCGTCGGTGATTGAATTTTCGAAAAAGATCGATCTCGAATACATCATTTGTCCCTGGATTCCTGAGGATCTGCGCAAGAATCCGGACATCTGGAAGCAAGCCGCGGACAAGTTCAACAAGGCTGGAGAGCAGACCAAGAAGGCAGGCATGCAATTCGCCTATCACAATCACTGGTTCGAGTTCCTGCCGACCGACGGGAAACTTCCCTACGATGAACTGCTCAGACTCTGTGACGCCAATCTGGTGAAGATGGAAATGGATCTTTGCTGGATCGAGACCACTGGCACCGATCCGGTCAAGTACTTCAACCAGTATCCCGGACGTTTCCCGCTCGTCCACGTCAAAGATGTGAAGACGATGCCCAAGATATCGTCCGGTGGCGCGCAGAATTTCGGCGACACCGTAGACTTAACCGAGGTGGGCAGTGGCGTGATTGACTGGAAGCGAATCTTCGCGCACGCGGACACGGCCGGCATCAAGCACTACATCGTCGAGCACGACCATCCCAAACAGCCGATTGAGAGCATCAAGGGCAGTTACGACTATCTTGCGAAACTTCGTTTCTAGCTGAGCGGTTAACGTAAGGACGCCGCCGCTTCCGCGGCGGCGACTTTTATGGGGGCGAACTTAGCCGGGGACCATGCAGGTCACGCGCACGCCGAAAACTTATGATGTCTGCATTATCGGCTCCGGTGCCGCAGGTGGCACTGCTGCCAAAGTGCTGACCGAGGGCGGCCTGACCGTGGCCTTGCTCGAGGCGGGGCCTCCCGTCGTTCCCGAGCGCGACTACAAGGAACACGTCTGGCCCTACGACTTGCCGCATCGTGGCGTTGGAATCGGCGGGCGAGCACGGCACGACCTTGACAACGAGTTTCTCGCCCCAAACGGTGCGTGGGAGATCGACGGAGAACCTTACGTCTCCGCTCCCGGATCGAAGTTCCGCTGGTTTCGTTCACGCATCGTAGGCGGACGCACCAATCACTGGGGACGCATCGCGCTGCGCATGGCGCCGGTGGATTTCAAAGTTCGCTCGCATGACGGCATGGGCGACGACTGGCCCATCAGCTATGAAGATGTCGCGTCCTACTACGACAAAGTGGAGTCGTACATTGGAGTGTTCGGTACCAAGGAGAATATTCCCAGCGCACCTGACGGCATCTTTCTGCCGCCGCCAAAGCCGCGCTGCACCGAGACCATCATCAAGAAGGCATGCGACAAGCTGAGCATCTCGTGCATTCCTTCGCGGCTGGCGATCTTGACGAAGCCACATAACGGACGTGCCGCCTGCCACTACTGTGCGCAGTGTGGGCGCGGGTGCATTACAGCTTCCAACTTCAGCTCGAGCCAGGTGATGATTCCACCTTCCGAGAAAACGGGGCGCCTGACGATGATCACTGGCGCCATGGCCCGCGAGTTAGTCGTGGGGAAAGACGGCAAAGTTACGGCGGTATCTTACATCGACAAAGCGACGAGGGAAGAGAGGCGGCTCCACGCGCGTGCTTTCATCGTCGCCGCGAGCACTTGCGAATCTGCGCGGCTGCTGCTGAATTCCAAGTCCACACTTTTCCCTGACGGACTCGCCAACTCTTCTGGCGTAGTAGGTCGGAACCTCATGGATACGGTCGGCAGCAATGGCGGCGGATATTTTCCTCAACTCGAAAAAATGCCGGCGCACAATCACGACGGCGTCGGCGGTATGCACATGTACTTGCCGTGGTGGAAATTCGATCGTAAGAACGAGTTTCTGCGCGGCTATCACACCGAATTCGGCGGCGGACGGGGCATGCCCGGCGTGGGCGACTACGATCGCCTGTGCGATGAATTCGAGGGATACGGGACGTCGCTCAAGCGAGAGTGCAAAAAGAGGTATGGCTGTTACATAGGATTCGCCGGGCGTGGCGAAATGATTCCCAACGAGAACTGCTATTGCGAAATTGATCCTGCGGTGGTGGATCAGTGGGGCATCCCGGTGCTGCGCTTCCACTGGAAGTGGGGCGAAAATGAAATCAAGATGGCCAAGGACATGCAGGAAACGTATCGCGCCATTGTCGAGGAGGCAGGAGGAATCTATCTTGCCTCTAAAGGTCCCAACGGCCCGCATCCCTATGGCATCGCGGATGGCGGCGTCATCATCCATGAAGTTGGAACCGTCCGCATGGGAGAGCGTGCTGCAACGTCTGCCCTGAATCAGTACTGCCAGGCACACGATGTGAAGAATCTATTCGTCACCGACGGCGCATGTTTAGTCACCAATGCCGACAAGAATCCGACGCTTACGATCATGGCGCTGACGTGGCGTGCCTGCGATTACCTGTTGGACCAGGCGAGCAAAGGAAATCTGGGAGCGTAAGTATGGCGATCTCACGGCGCGACATCCTCAAATCGCTCACGATTACGGCAGTCACCGGATCGGTCTTACGCGTAATTCCGCTCGAGGCGGCCGAATACGTGCATCGCATGGTGAAGGCCGAAAAGGCCGCCGCGGAAACTCACGCGTATTCCCCGAAATTCTTCTCCACGCACGCCTACAAAACCCTGCAGAGCCTGTGCAACACGATCATTCCCCCGGACGATGAAGCCAAAGGCGCGGTCGAAGCCGGTGCTCCGGAATTCATCGATCTCCTTACCAGTGAGAACAAGGACTATCAACTGGCGCTCGGCGGTGGCCTGATGTGGCTCGACAATACCTGCATCGACCGCTGTGAGAAGCCGTACCTCGATTGCACTGCCGAACAGCAGAAAGAGATTCTCGACCTGATCGCCTACCGGAAGAACGCGAAGAACGACCCGAGCCTCGGGCAGGGAATCGAGTTCTTCAGCTTCCTGCGCAAGCTTACCGCCGACGGATTTTTTACCAGTGAAATCGGCATCGATTACCTGGGTTATGTCGGCAATACCTACGTTCAGGAGTTTCCTGGTTGCCCGCCGGTGCCCGAATAGCGCCTGTCCGGTCCTGTTGGACGAGAACCGAATCCCTGGAGCAGAGGACATGTACTTGCGTCACGGTGCGTGCGCATAGGTTTCTATGGCACCTTGAGGTGTGGGGAAATCAGACAAAGGCGACCTCGTCGATTGGGATTCGGGCCGGGAAGGCTACGTCAATTCCCAGAACCGTTTCGTTCCGGTGGTTGCGCTTCCCAAGCCTGTCAAGCAGGCCAAAAGCAAGGGCGGCGGTCTACTGGGTATTCGAGCGCAAGAGCGCCTGGGCAGTCTGATTGCGGCCGGTGGCACCGTCTGGGCGGTATACGTCGCAACTGTCGATTATGCCAATCTCTGGACCATGCGAATCATGCCGCCGGGCCCGGTCGAGGTCTGCGCTCTGGGGATTCTCGTTTGGCTTCACGCCAAGTGGCGGCGTTCCATGAAGGTCGACTAAGGCAGGGGGTCCCGAAACCCCGAGCAGCCCGTTACTATTGACGTTCTCTAATTCTTCCTGAAGGAACTGTCCAGCGAGAGACTCTGGGCTTGAATGAATCCGCGCCCTCGTGTGGCCGCCGCCTTTGGAAGTTGCTTCTTGGACCCAAGTCCTTGGATCCTTACCGCGCCGTCCATCCACCATCGATGAGAATGGTCTCACCGGTAATCAGCGACGCGGCGCTCGAAGCCAGGAATACTACCGCGCCAGCCACGTCCATTGGGTCGCCGATGCGATGCAACGCGGCGATGCGTTCTTCCACGTCGGCACGCTGTTCAGGGTTCGCCAGGTAGCTTTCCGTACCGGGTGTCCGAATAAACGTTGGCGCCACCGCATTTACAGTGATGTTGTACTTCCCCCACTCGACGGCCAGGCACTTGGTCAAATGCGCAATCGCGGCCTTAGTCATGCAATAAACCGACTCGGTCGGCAAGGCGACGAACCCAGCCTGCGAGCTCAGGTTGATGATTCGTCCGCTCTTCTGCCGGATCATGACGCGTCCGGCCGCCTGGCTGGCGAAGAAAGTCCCCTTCAGGTTGACGGTCAGTGTCAGATCGAAGTCTGCCTCGCGCACGTTCTCCGCGAGATTGTCAGGCGCAAGTCCGGCATTGTTTACCAGGATGTCGATCCGGCCGAAATGTTTGACGGTCTCCTCCACTGCTCGGAATATCTGATCCATCTGCGTCATATCCATTTGCAACGGCAGCACGCGCCGCCCCATGGATTTGATC
>Ga0075030_100005634_pt1 | contig 11281 bp, 8 predicted proteins | sample LitLauG_LLR_2012_FD_71393 | JGI IMG/M metagenome (GOLD analysis project Ga0075030, IMG submission 71393) | Freshwater sediment microbial communities from Pennsylvania, USA - Little Laurel Run_MetaG_LLR_2012 | ecosystem: Environmental > Aquatic > Freshwater > Creek > Sediment | place: USA...
GTGCGGAGCCGGCGGCGGGCGGCGGGGTCGGGATGAAGCTGGGGACGGGCTCGTTGGGCGTTGTCACGGTGTGTCTCCTAGGGGTGTCACTCGTAGCGCAGGGCTTCGGTGGGGTCCAGGCGCGCGGCCTGCTGGGCGGGGAAGTAGCCGGCGAGGATGCCGACCACCAGGGCGGAGGCGAACGCGAGTGCCATGCCCTTCAGGGACGGGGTGGCGGTCACGTTCACGGCGTGGCCGACCGGGCCGGTGACCAGCAGCGCCAGGGCGATCCCGACCACCGCCCCGCCGAGGGAGACGATCGTCGCCTCGACGAGGAACTGCCGGCCGATGTCGCGGCGGCGGGCGCCGATGGCCTTGCGGGTGCCGATCTCGCGGACCCGCTCACGGACCGAGACCAGCATCGTGTTCGCGATGCCGATCCCGCCGACCACCATCGCGATGACGGCGATGCCGATGAGGAAGTGCTGCAGGGTCGCCGCCTGCGACGAGGCCACGGCCAGCAGCTGGGTCTGGCTGGTCAGGGTGAAGTCGTTGGACGCCGTGGCGGCCAGGTTGTGGTTGGTGCGCAGCGTCCCGGTGATCGCGCTGGAGACGTAGGGGATGTCGCCGGAGTTGGCGACCGAGACCGCGATGGAGCGCAGCGTGGTGCCACCGGTGAACAGTGCCTGCACCGCGGTGATGGGGGCGAACAAGAAGTCGTCGGGGTTGCTCAGGGCGGTGCCGCCACCCTTGGGCTGGGTCACCCCGATCACCTGGAAGGGGATGCCGTTGATGTCCACGTCGGTGCCGACGATCTGGTCGGGGGTCTGCGACAGCGCGGTGACCGTCGCCGGGCCGAGCACCACCACCCGCAGCCCCTTCGCCACGTCGAGGGGGGACAGGAACGTGCCGTACTGGACCTGGTAGTTGCGCACCTGCGCCTCGTCCGGCGTGGTGCCGGTCAGGGTGGTGGTGTCGTTGTTGCGCCCGGCGACCACCACCACCGACGACACCGGCATCTCCGGCGCCACGGCGGCCACCCCGGAGATCGTGGCGATCGACGTGGCGTCGGTGGTGGTCAGCGTGGACGCCGACCCGGCCGCGCCGCGCAGGAACCCGGTGAACGACGCGCCGGCGGAGACGTTGAGCAGGTTCGTGCCCAGCGACGCGATCCGGTTGGTCAGCGCGGCCTGGGTCCCCTGCCCGACGGCGAGCAGGGCGACCAGCGACGCGACCCCGATGATCACGCCGAGGGCGGTGAGCGCCGTGCGCAGGGCGTTGGTGCGCAGCCGGCGCAGCGCCAGCCGCAGCGCCTCCAGGATGCTCACCCGGACACCCCGACGGCGGCGGGCCGGTCCTCGCGGACGATCTGGCCGTCGGACAGGTGCAGGGTGCGCTGCGCGGTGGCCGCGATCGACGGGTCGTGGGTGATGGTCAGCACCGTCAGTCCGGCCGCGTGCAGGCCCTGCAGGATCGCCAGGATGTCCCGGCTGGAGGAGGAGTCCAGGTTCCCGGTCGGCTCGTCGGCCAGCAGCATCGCCGGGCGGGTGACCAGGGCGCGCGCGATGGCCACCCGCTGGCGCTGGCCGCCGGACAGCTCGGCCGGGACGTGGCGCATCCGGTCGGCCAGGCCCACCTGCTCCAGGGCGTGGGTGGCCCGCTCTAGGCGCTCCTTGCGCTTCACCCCCGCGTACACCAGGGGGGTGGCCACGTTCTCCAGCGCGGACTCCCCCGCCACGAGGTTGAAGCTTTGGAAGATGAACCCGATCACCCGGTTGCGCAGCCGCGCCTGGTTGTCGTCGGACAGGGTGGCCGTCTCCACCCCCGCGAAGCGGTAGGACCCTGACGTGGGGCGGTCCAGCAGCCCCAGCAGGTGCAGCAGGGTGGACTTGCCGGACCCGGACGGGCCCATGATCGCGAGGCTCTCCCCCGGCGCGACGGAGAACGACACCCCCGACAGTGCCCACACCACGTCGCTGCCCACCCGGTAGGCCCGGGACAGGTCGGTGATCTCCATCAGCGCCGTCGGTGCGACCGGCTGCTGGCCCGGCTGCTGGCTCGTCTGCTCGCTCACGTGCGCCTCACCCGCCGGCGTTACGGCCGCCGCCGCCGCCACCGCCGCCGCCGAAGCCGCCTCCGAACCCGCCACCGGTGCCCCCCAGGCCTCGGGTCCCGCCGAAGCCGGCCCCGCCGGTCAGCCCGGCACCCCCGGTGGTGGTCACCGAGGCCAGCGGCTGCACCTGCCCGGTGACGACGACCTCGCCCTGGGTGAGGCCGGCGGTGATCTCCGTCGCGGAGTTGGTGCTCAGCCCGATCTCCACCGCCACGCTGGCCACGGACCCGTTGCGCATCACCCGCACGTCCGGCGCGGTGGCGCTGCCGGTCAGCGCGGTGGTGGGCACCTGCAGGACGTTGGTGCGCTCGGCGATCGTGATGGTGACCTGCGCGCTCATCCCCGGCAGCAGGGACGCCGGCGGGTGGGTGAGGTCCACGGTGACCGGGAAGGTGACCGCACTGCCGGTGGAGGACGACGCCGCGGTGGTCGGCAGCGCGGCCAGCCTGCCGGCCACGGTGGTGGCCAGCGCCGGGATCGTCACGGCGGCCGCCTGGTTGGCGCTCAGCGTGGGCACCGCGGTCTCCGGCACGTCGGCGACGACCACCAGGGAGGTCGAGCGCATCGTGATCGCGGGGGAGGTCGGCGGCAGCCCGGCGGTGATGCCCACCGCGGTGATCACCCCGGCGACCGGCGCCTTCAGCGTGGTCGCGGTCACCCCCTGCTGGGCGGTCTGCACCTGCTGCTGGGCCGAGGCGATCGCGGAGGTGTCCGAGGCGAGCGTCGCCGCCGACGTGCCGGCCGGTTCGGCGGCGAGGCGGGCCTGCGCGCTGGTCAGCTGGGCCTGCGCGGCGGTCAGCTGGGCCTGGGCCGCGGTGGGGTTCTCCGTGGCGAGGATCTGCCCGGCGCTGACCTGCTGCCCGACGTGCACGTCGACGGTCTGCACGTCGGTGGCGCCGCTGGACACCGTCTGCGCGCCGGTGGCGGACCCCCCGCCCGACGACCCCCCGCCGCCGGTCCCGCCGCCCGTGGTGGACGAGGACGACGACGAGGAGGGGGTGGTCGCGGTGCTGCCGGAGAAGGTGAGGTTCAAGGAGATCGCCGGGCTCACGGTCCCGGTGGCCGCCACCTGGTCCGCGACGGTGCCCCGGGTCACCGTGGCGGTCAGGTAGGTGGGGGCGGTCGCGGCGTTGGAGTGCCGGGTCCGCACCACGACGCCCACCGCGACGAGGGCGAGGACGAGGACAGCGGTGATGACCCATCTGCGCACGGGGTTACCCTCGCCCACCGCCCTAGGAGGGACCTGGAAGCCACCTGCCAGAACGCTAAGAAGATCGTCAGCGGAGTCGAGGCAGGCGGGGCGTGCGCGGTCACCGCCGCGGCTCAGACGTCCGCCGCGACGTCGACCGCGTCGACCGAGAACCGGGCGATGGACGTGCCCAGCCCCGCGGCGAGCGCGTCGAGCTGGGCCGCGGACGCCGCCGCGTGCCGCGAGCCGGTCTCGTACTGCGCCGACACCGTCGCCACCTGCCCCATCGCCTCGGCGACCTGCGCGGAGGCGGTGCGCTGCTGCTGGGTGGCGATGGAGATCTCCTTCGCCGCGGCGGTGGTCTCCTCCACCATCGAGGCGATCTGGTCCAGGGCGTCGGCGGTGTGGCGGGCGAGCCCGCTGACCGTGCTGGCCTGCTCGGTGCCGGCCCGCGACGCCACCAGCGTGGCCGCGGTGTCGGCGCGGATCTCGGTGACGATCGACGCGATCGCGCCGGTGGACTCCCTGGCCCGCTCGGCCAGCGTGCGCACCTCGGCGGCGACGACGGCGAACCCGCGGCCGTGCTCGCCGGCGCGGGCGGCCTCGATGGCCGCGTTCAGCGCCAGCAGGTTGGTCCGGTCCGCGAGCTCGGTGATCACGGCGAGGATCTCCTCGATCCGGGCGGTGCGGACGTCCAGGCGGCCCACCCGGCCGTGCACCTCCCCGACCCGGGTCGCCAGCGCGTCCATCGCGGCGACGGAGGAGCGCACCGACGCCGCCCCCTCCTCGGCCACCTCCATCGTCTGGCCGGCCACCTCGGCGACCGTGCCCGCCATCGTCGCGATCGCCGCGGCGGTCTGCGCCAGCTCCTCGATCGTGGCCGTGGTCTCCGAGACGGCCACCGTCTGCGCGCCGGCGGCCTCGGCGAGGTCGGCGGCGTCGCCGACGAGCTGGGCGGCGGAGTCGGCCAGGTCCGCCCCGGACGTCGCGATCGCGCCGACCAGCCCGGCCAGCCCCGCGACGGTGGCGTCCAGGGCCTGCGCCAGGGCCCGGGTGTCGACCAGGGCGCCCGTCGGGTCGGCGGGGCTGAGGTCGCCGGCGGCGACCCGCTGCATGGCGACGGCGAGGGTGGCCACCTCCGCCTCCAGGCGGGCCCGCTGGGCGGCGGCGGCGTGCTGCGCGCGGAACAGCCCCACCCCGGTGAGGTCGGTGACGGCGTGCAGCAGCACCACCCCCAGGCAGGCCGCCACCCCCCAGGCCAGGCCGGCGCCGTGCCAGCTGTGGGTGAGGGCGCCGACCCCGGCGAGCGCGCCGGCGAGCAGCAGCCCCAGACAGCGGGCCAGCAGGTCGGAGTACACCCCGGCCGCGTAGGGGACCGCGACCAGCAGGCCGACCAGCGTCGGCGAGGTCAGCCCCCCCGACCCTGCGACCACGGCGAGGCAGCCGAGGAGCAGCACGGTGGTCGCGGGCACGTCCCAACGGTCGGTGCGCGCCAGGCTGTGCCCGGCGCGGTGCGCGGCGAGCGCGGTGACGGTGACGACGAGGCTGGTCAGGGCCAGCGCCGCGAGCGCGGCCGCCACGACGGGCGTGTGCCAGCCGGGCGCGGGCGCGCGGTGGTGCGCCAGCGCCGCGGCGACGGCCAGGCTCACCGTGGTGCCGACGAAGGTCAGGACCGTCTCGGCCAGGCTGGTGGCCGAGTAGGGGACCAGGGCGTAGTCAACGTCGTCGCGGAACACGCCACCCCCTGCCACGGGCCTGGCCGGCCGGTCCGGCCGGAGCGGGCCCCGCTGCCGGGTGCCCGTGCCTGTCCTCGGCGCCGTCGGGTCCCACCTGTAGCCCATTCGGCCTAGTCGCCGCCCGGCCGCTGCCCGCCCGCCGCCCGCGCCCCATCGGGTGACCGCCCGGCAGCCGGGGGACACCCTGGCGGGCGCGGGGCGCCGTCACGCCTACGGCAGGCGGACCATCCCGGGGTGCAGGTCGGCCACCCGTGCCGCCCCGAGCAGGGTCATCGTGCGCTCCACCTCCCGGGTCAGGATGGCCGCGGCGCGGTCCACCCCGCGCTCCCCGCCGGCCATCAGCCCGTAGAGGTAGGCGCGGCCGACGAGGACCAGCCGCGCGCCCAGCGCGACGCCGGCGACCACGTCCGCACCGGACAGCACACCGGAGTCCAGCCACACCTCGGCGTCGTCGCCGACCTCCTCGACCACCGCGGGCAGCAGCCGCAGCGGCACCGGACTGCGGTCGAGCTGGCGCCCCCCGTGGCTGGACACCACCACCGCGTCCGCCCCGGCGTCGACGACCCGGCGCGCGTCGGCGACGCTCGTGATCCCCTTGACCACCAGCGGCCCGTCCCACAGCCCCCGCAGCCAGGCCAGGTCGTCCAGCGTCATCGACGGGTCGAACAGGGTGTCCAGCAGCTCCGCCACGGGCGCGTCCCAGTGGCTCAGCGACGCGAACTCCAGCGGCTGCGTGGTCAGCAGGTTGGCCCACCAGGCGGGGTGGGTGGCCATGTCGGCCAGGGCGCGGGCGGTCAGCCGCGGCGGGATCGTCAGCCCGTTGCGCTCGTCACGCAGCCGGGCGCCGGCGACGGGGACGTCGACGGTGAGCACCAGCGCCCCGTAGCCGGCGGCGGCCGCGCGGGCCACCAGGTCCGCCGCCGCGGCGTGGTCGCGCCACACGTACAGCTGGAACCACAGCCGCGCGCCGGTACCGAGGCGGGCCACCTCCTCCAGGCTGGTGGTGCTCATCGTGGACAGCGTGTAGGGGATGCCGCGCCGGGCCGCGACCCGCGCGACGGCCGGCTCGCCCTCGTGGTGCATCATCCGGGTGAAGCCGGTGGGCGCGAACGCGAACGGCACCGCGGCCGGCGCCCCCAACGTGGTGACGGAGGTGTGCAGCTGGCTCGCGTCGCGCAGCACCGACGGGGTGAGCTCCAGCGACGCGAACAGCCGGCGCGCCCGGCGCAGCGAGATCTCCGCCTCGGCCGCCCCGTCGGTGTAGTCGAACACGGCGCGCGGGGTCCGTCGTCGCGCCACCGCCCGCAGGTCGGCGATGGTCAGCGCGCGGGCGAGGCGGCGCTGCGTGAGGTCCAGGGTCGGGCGCCGCACGCCCACCAGGGGCGCGAGCTCAGCCGGGCGGGGCAGCCGCCGTGCCATGGGCCCCTCCCGCCGCGCTGGACTGCCCGGCAGCGTAGCCCGCGGCCAGCCGCGCGAAGCCCTCGTCGAGGCTGACCCGGGGCGCCCAGCCCAGCGCCGCCCGGGTCTCCCGCTGGTCGAACCAGTGCGCGGTGCCCAGCTGCTCGGCCAGGAACCGGGTCATCGGGGGGTCGTCGCGGCGCCGGGTGGCCACCCACACGGCCTCCGCCAGGCCGCCCGCCGCCCACGCCAGCGCGGCCGGCACGTGCCGGGTCGGCCCGTCCACCCCTGCGGCCGCGCAGATCGCGGCGACCAGGTCGCCCAGGGGTCGGGGCTCGCCGTTGGACACCACCAGGGCGCGCCCGGCCAGGGCGGGCGCGGCGTCCAGCGCGGCGAGCAGGGCGTCGACCGCGTTGTCCCGGTAGGTCGTGTCGACCAGGGCCGCGCCGGAGCCGACCAGGGCCAGGCGTCCGGCCCGGGCCCGGGCCACGATCCGGCCCACCAGCTGGGTGTCGCCGGGTCCCCACACCAGGTGGGGGCGCACGGCGACCACCGCCAGCCCGTCGCCGCCGCCGCCCAGCGCCACCAGCTCGGCGCCGGCCTTGGTGCGCGCGTAGGCGCCCCGGGCCCGCGCGGGGTCGGCGGGACCCGCCGGGGCGCCGACCAGCGGCTGCCCGGCGTGCGCCACCGACGGCGAGGACACGTGCACCAGACGGGACACCCCGCCGGCGCGGGCGGCCGCGACGACGTGCGCGGTGCCGGTGACGTTGGCGGCGTGGAAGGCCGCCTCGCTGCCCACCACGCCCACCCGCGCCGCCAGGTGCACCACCGCCTCGGCGCCCGCGAGCCCCCGGCGGACCGCGACCGGGTCGGTGAGGTCCCCGCGCACGGTGCGCAGGCCGGCCGGGCCCGGGCCGCGCTGGAAGCAGGTGACGTCGTCCCCGCGCGCGGCCAGCGCCGCCGCGACACCGGCTCCCAGCGCGCCGGACGCCCCGGTGACGACGACCCTCACGGGGCGGCCGGGAAGCGACGGCCGGACAGCACCCGCGCGGCCCACGCGGCGACCGCGGTGCGGTCCACCTTCGCGTTGTGCCGGATGTCCACCGGCAGCGCCGGCGCGGTGAGCACCGCGGCCACCGCCGCACCCGGCTGCCCCCCGGTCCGCGGCAGGGCCGCGACCGCCGCGCGGACCCGGGCGGCGAGGACCGGTTCGGCGAGGGCGCCGCGTCGCGCGGGGGGCTCCGCGACGACGACCACCACCAGCGCCTGGGTGCCCGCGGGCCCGACACCCACGCACGCCGCGGCGCGCACCCCGTCCAGCGCGGTGACCGCCTGCTCGGGGCCCACCGGGGTGAGCGGGCCGTCCGGCGTGGTCACGACGTGCGCGAGCCTGCCCTGGACCCACAGCCGCCCGTCGGCGTCCAGGTGCCCGACGTCCCCGGTGGCGTGCCAGCCGGGCAGCGGGGTGGCGGCGTCCTGGGTGGCCCACAGCTGGTCGTAGCCGGCGCGCGCGTGGCGGGCCCGCACCCACACCTCGCCGGTGACCCCGGCGTCGGTCGTGGCCGGTCCCCGGGGCACCCCGTCGACGCCGAGGGGGGCCAGCGCCACCGCCACCCCGGGCAGCGGGTGGCCCACGCACACCCCGTCGCCCGGCCCGACCGCGTCGAGGGTCGCCAGGTCCACGTCGGCGACCGGCAGCGCCTCGGTCATCCCGTACGGGGTGTGGGCGGTGGCGGCGGGCAGCAGCCCCCCCGGACCGGTCAGCCGGCGCAGCAGGTCCGCGGGCACCGGTGCCCCCGCGGACAGCAGCAGGGTCACCCGCTGCAGCGCCGCTCGCCCCGCGGGGTCCACCCCGTCCGCGCTGGCGGCCACCGACGCCAGGGAGGCCGGCGAGGCGAAGACCACCCGGGCCCCCACCGCCGCGGCGGCGTCCCCCAGCGCGGCCGCGGTCAGCGTGCCGGGCGCGGTCACGTCCATCGCCGGCACCGCCGAGGCCAGACCCAGCGCCGGCCCGTACAGGGCGAACGGGGCGAAGGCGGCCACGAGGGCGTCGTCGGGGCCCAGGCCGTAGGTGGCGGCGAGGGCGTCGCGCTGGGCCTCCAGCTGGGCGTGGGTGTAGCGCACCCCCTTCGCCGGCCCGGTGGCTCCGGAGGTGAACAGCACCGCGGCCGCGTCGTCGGGGCCCGGCGGGGGTGGCACCGGCGCGCCCCGACCGATCGCCGCCAGGTCCGCCAGCCCGCGGGTCACGCCCAGCGCCGCCGCCATCGCCGCGGGCATCGGCCCGGCGGCCACCAGGGCGGCGCCCAGACGGGCGGCCCGGGCCAGCGCCAGCCCCCGGGGGACCCCGACGACGAGGTCGGGGTGGGAGCCGCGCAGCGCCCGGCGCAGCCCGGCGACCCCCAGCCCGGCGTCCGCGACGACCACCACCCCGCCGGCGCGCAGCACGGCGTAGCCGATCGCGGTCAGGTCCGCGCCGGGCGGGACCAGCAGCGCGACCCGCTGCCCGGGCTGCAGACCGGTGGCGGCCAGCCCGGCGGCCAGGTCGCGGACCCGAGCGCTCAGGGTGGCGTAGCTGACCCGCCGCCACCCCTGGCCGGACGGCTCCGCCAGGGCGGTCGACGGGTCGTCGGCCCGCGCGTCCAGCTCCGCCCACAGGGGGCGGCGCGGCGCCCCGCCGGGCTCGGCGGCGTCCTGCGGGAGTGCCGGCTGGTCCGACGCGGGCCGGTCCGCCGGGGTGGGGCCGGCACCCGTGCCCACCGTGGACAGGAACCGGGACAGCACCGCGGCCAGCGGCGCGTCCTCGGCGACGAGGTGTCCCGCGCCCTCCACCCGGTGCACGAGCGCGTGGGGCAGCCGGGCGGCCAGGTCCACCAGGTGCGCCTCCCCGAACACCGGGTCCCGCGGCCCCCAGACCAGCAGGGTGGGCACGTCGGCCAGCCGGGGCAGGCCGGCCACCACCGCGTCCAGGGCGGCGGCGGACGGGTCGTGGCGACCCAGCGGGATGTCGGCGACGAAGTCCGCGATCGCCTCGCGCGCGGCGGCGCTGCGGTAGGGGGAGGCGTAGGCGGCCACCACCTCGCGGGCCAGCCGCGGGTGCGCCGTGGCCAGCGTCGCCCGCAGGAACAGCGGTGTGGTGGCGCACACGGTGCGGGTCAGCGCGGGGGTGCGGGCGGCCTGGATGAGCCGTGGCGGCACCACGCCGGGCGGCTGGGCGACCGCGGTGTTGGTGAGCACGACGGCGGCGAGGCGGTCGGCGTGGTCCACCGCCCAGCCCAGCCCCACCGGGCCGCCCCAGTCGTGGACGAGCAGGACCACGGGACCCTCGGGAACGACCACGTCGACCAGTGCGCCCAGGTCCGCGACCCGGTCGGCGAGGCGGCGGACGCCCGCGGGGCGCGCCGAGTAGCCCATGCCGAGCTGGTCGACGGCCACCACGCGCCAGCCGGGCGGGGGGTCGGCGAGCACGCCGCGCCACAGGTACGACCACGTGGGGTTGCCGTGCACCGCGAGCACCGTGCCGACCGGCGTCGCCGCGCTGCCCGGCGCCCGGGTGTCCAGGACGTGCCAGCGGTGCCCACCCGCGGTGACCAGCCGTGACCACTGCGGCGCGAGGCCGGGCAGCGGCGGGGGCAGCCGCGCGTCGACATGGCCGGCGCCCGCGTCGGTGGGCAGGGCGGGGGGCTGGTCGGCGGGGGCGTCGGCGGGGGCGTCGGCGGGGAGGTCCCCGCTCACCACACGATCTCGGTGCACGCGGCGTTCAGGCCGGACCCGATGCCCATCAGCAGGACCCGGTCGCCGGCGCGGAGGTCGTCGGCGTTCAGTGCCAGCGTCATCGGCACCGCCGCCGGCCCGACGTTGCCCCGGGTCGGGAAGATCAGCGGGAAGCGGTCGAAGTCCAGGCCCAGCCGCTTGCACATCGACGTCGTGTGCACGATCGAGACCTGGTGGACGATGTAGCGGTCCATCGACGACCAGTCCACGTCGGGCCCGGCCTCGGCGAACAGGTCCGCGGCGAGCTCCAGGCCCGCGGTGAGCAGCGCCCGGGAGTCGGTGCGCATCTGGGTGAGGTCGCCCACGCACAGCTCGTGGTGCTGGGTGGCGGCGCGGCCGACCGCCCGCACGACCCGGTGGCCCCCGGCGTGGGCGTCCGCCGGGCCCAGCACCATCGCGGCGGCGCCGGACCCCAGCGTCAGGGTCGCGAACTCGGCGAAGAAGTCGTCAGCGGTGGTGGAGGGGCGGCCCAGCCGCTCCAAGGTGGCCTCCTGGGTGGCGCGGCTGCCCTCCCCGTCGACCACCAGCGCGTACTCGATCTGCCCGGAGTCGATCATCATCGAGGCGAGCTGGATCCCGTTGACGAAGCCCAGGCAGGCGTTGGCCAGGTCGAAGTTCAGGCAGGAGCTGGGCAGCCCGAGACGGTGGTGCACGTCGACCGCGGCGGACGGCTCCAGGTGGGACCGGCACACCGAGGTGTCGATGAGCAGCCCGACCCGGGCGGGGTCGACACCGGAGTCCGCCAGCGCCTTCGCCCCGGCCATCGCCGCGGCCTCGGCGAAGCTGACGTCGGTGGGCCACCAGCGCCGCTCGTGGATCCCCGCCAGGCTCGCCAGCAGCCCCGGCCGCAGGCCGATCCGTTCCAGGGTGGGTGCCAGCACCTCGTCGAAGGCCACGGACGTGACGACCTCGGGGGCGTCGACGGCGCTGACGGCGAGGACGGCGGTGTTGCGTGCCAGGAAGGTGGCGTTGCCCGACATCCACGTCCTTCCGCGGGCGCGCGCGCCCCGTCCGATCCGGGGTCGTGCGGGACCGCCCCGGCCGGGCAGGCCGCGGTCGCACCCCGGCACGCAGGCGTGAGAAGCCGCCTATGTC
>Ga0075030_100005638_pt1 | contig 11271 bp, 7 predicted proteins | sample LitLauG_LLR_2012_FD_71393 | JGI IMG/M metagenome (GOLD analysis project Ga0075030, IMG submission 71393) | Freshwater sediment microbial communities from Pennsylvania, USA - Little Laurel Run_MetaG_LLR_2012 | ecosystem: Environmental > Aquatic > Freshwater > Creek > Sediment | place: USA...
TCTACGAACTGGCTGACCACGTGGCCGTGCGCCTCCATGATGCCCGCGTCGCGATCAATATCGAGCCGGTCGGCTTCCACGCGGTTGGAGCCTTGCCACGCCACGGCGTTGCCTTCGTAGTGAATCTTGGAATTGGTATCGGTGGACACCATTTTCTGCGCCCGCGCCTGCATGATTTCGTCGGTGGAGAGCATGGCGCTAGAGGCGCCCTTCGGATCGGGCATGCGCGTGGAGGCGACATGGCCCTCCGCCGTAAAGTCGCCGGATTTCTGATTCATCACGATCTTATCGGCGTTGGCCGAGCCGGTGGGATCCCACACCCGTGCGCCTTTTTCCAGCGTCATGATGTCCGTCTTTTGATCGAGCGTCGCATGATCGGCGCGGGCATGGCGGTCGCCTTCGTCGTATTTGAAATCGGTCTTCTGATCCAGGTGACTCATCTCGCTGGTCTTCGGATCGAACGCGGCCAGCATCTCTTTACTCGTGGTAAAACCAGGCTTCGGCGCAGGCTTGCCTTTTTCGGGAGGCTTATCGGTACGCGTGGAAACATCCACGGCGCGGACGCTCTTAATGCGATTCTCGTCGCCGTACTGAATCCAGAGCTTGCTGGCAGTCATCACGCGCTTCGGCTGCCCTGGACGATTGGGCAGAAAATCCATGGTCGCCGCACCGTCGGTTTCCACGTTGTCGATATCCTCGCCGCCGGGCTTCATGCGCAGATGGATTACTTCGCTGTGCAGCACGCGCGTATCGGCCGGCTGCGTGCCCGGCTTGATCACGGGAACGCTTTCCGCGACGCTTTTGCCGACGGCTACGGCGGACGACAGTGTGCTTTCTTTCTTGCCAGCGTCGAAGCCCAGGTCCATCTGGTTGGCACGCACAGTGGTTTTCGCTGCGTCGGTTGCGGAAAGAAGATGCGCGCTGCCATTGCCGACGATCTTCGTCACCATCATGCCGTCGGCGAAGGTCAGCGTCATTTGGTCGGAGCCGAATTCCACCGTGCGGCCGTCGTCCTTTTTCGCACCATGGCCGGCTTCGATTTCGGCCAACCGAACCTCGCCGTCGTCGAGCGTGACCACCGACATCTTGCCTTCCAGTTCCAGCGTGTCGCGCTTCAGTTTGGACCACGGGAGCAAAATGATCTTCGACTCTTTTTCGCGATAGAACGCCTCGCCGGATTCGATGTGCATGGGGACGGAATCGGCCTTCTTGCCGCGCCAATCGAGCACGATCTGCGACTTCATGTGCAGCTCGCGCGTCTGCGGATCGTATTCCGCGCCCATCGAGGTGCCGCCGCCCTGGTCGAACTCGAAGCGCACCTGGCGGTCGGTGTTGGCTTTGCCGTTGTTCAAATCGAACTTCACGCCGGAGGTTTGGATGCGCACGATGTGGCCATGCGCGGGCCCGTCCACGGGAACGGCCATGGTGATGTCCACTTCGCCATCGGCGAACATGGTTTTCGCGCCGGGGTCCACTTGCGCCTTGGCGGTCTTCACCAGATTGAACTGGGTACCTTCCTTGTTATAGAGCTTCAGATCGACGCCGTCGAGGTCGATGCCGGAGGATCCGGCGGACTGGCTGAAATGGTCAGCCAGAATTTCCACGTGCGGCGTGGTGCCCTTCTGGTCGGAGTATTTCCACTGATCGAACTTGCCGTCGAAGTTGTGGGCCAGGGGCTTGGGGCGCGCCGGAGCGGTTTTCTCCATCCTCCCTTTGCGTTTCAGATAGGTTGCGCCGACTCCGAAGACGATGAAGAAGATGGCGATAAGGAAGAGCCACCGGGTACGGCGCATGGGCGTGACCCCTTCAGGATAGCAGGAAATTGCTGCTTTCCTGGATTCCGCGGCGACTTTTTCACCGCTCGCGCATCCGTAGTTGCATAGCCAGAGGGAATTGGAATCAGGATGAATCAGCCAAACAACAACACGGGAGAGCTGCGTCCGTTGGTGACACGCCGCGCGATGCTGGGCGCTGCATTCACGCTATTGTTACCTTCGGCGAAGGCGTCGGCCGGGCAGTTGAAGAGCGAAACGTGGGACGCCTGGGAGCGGTACCTTCATCGCGCGCAAGCGGCCATGGCGGATCGCGCCGAGGGGCGTTTCTTATGGACCGATGAATCGCCGGAGCGTCTGCGCGCGATTCACGAGGGCCGGGTGGTGGTGGCGCAAGCCGCAGGTGGGCCAATGCCGGTCGCTTCCGGATTGATTCATCGCTGGATGGGCGCGGCGTTTCTGCCGGGCGCGCGCGTGGCGAACGTGCTGGGGGTGATCCGCGACTACGATCGGTACGCGGATTTTTACAAGCCCACGGTGATCGACGGAAAGACGCTGAGCCGCAGCGCGACCGAAGACCGCTTCTCGATTGTCGCCGTCGATAAGGCCATGTTCCTGAAGCGAGCCATCGAAGCCGATTATCATTCGCGCTTCGCGCAGATCGATGATGGCAAGTGGCACAGCTTCGCGAAGACCACGCGCGTACAAGAAATTCAAGAGGGCAGCGCGCGGAGGATTCCCGAAGGGGAAGGCAGCGGCTACATCTGGGGCATGTCCACCATCTGGCGCTACTCGGAGCGCGACGGAGGCGTGTACATCGAGTCGGAAGCCATGGCGCTGAGCCGTTCGATCCCCGCCGGATTGCGCTTCATGGTGGATCCGGTGGTGCGCCGCGTTTCGCACGCCACGCTTGCCGCGTCGCTTGAACAGACGCGAGACGCCGTGCTCGGGGCGCGCCGTCCGATGTGGCCCACGGGCGAGCAGCGATAGAATAGGGCGGATGATTCCCCGCAGATCGTTTTTGCGCGGCGCGGCAGCCGCTCCTTTCTTTGTACGTGAACTGATTTCGAAGCCTCCGTCGTCGACGGTACGCCTGGCGGCGTTCGGCGCTGGCAACATGGCCTTTGCCACGCTGGACGGCATCGCGACGCATCCCAAGGTGAAGCTGGCGTGCGTGGCAGAGGTGGACGCAGCGTTGCTCGAAAGAGTGAAGAGCAAATATCCCGACGCGCGCGTCTATCAGGACTGGCGAGAGATGCTGCGCAAGGAAAAAGGGCATCTGGATGCCGCCTGCGTCGGTACGCCGGATCACATGCACGCGCCGATGGCCGTCAGCGCCATGCGTCAGGGCTTGCCGGTGTACGTGCAGAAACCGCTGGCGCACGATATTCACGAGGTCCGCACGCTGATGAAGATGGCGCGCGCGAAAAAGCTCCCGACGCAGATGGGCATTCAGATCCATTCGTGGAAAGAGTATAAGATCGCGGTGAAGCTGATTCAGGCGGGCGCGATCGGCAAGGTGAAAGAGGTCCACACGTGGAGCGAAAAGAAGTGGGGCGATCCAGTGAAGCTGCCTGCGACGACCGACCAGGTACCGGATACGTTGAACTGGGACGCGTGGCTGGGCGTCGCTCCGGCGCGGCCGTATATAAAGGACGTCTATCATCCGGGCAATTGGCGCAAGAGGCTCGATTTTGGCACGGCGACGTTCGGCGATATGGGATGCCACATTCTCGATCCTGTGTTCGGGGCGTTGCAACTTGGCTCGCCATTGTCGGTGCGAAGTGAGGGGGCGGCTCCGAACGGCGAAAGCTGGGCCGTGGATACGCTGATCCGCTACGTGTTCCCCGGCAACGATTTGAGCGACGGGAAAACGCTGCCCTTGACATGGTACGACGGCGACCGTCTGCCTCCCGATGAGATTCGCGCGCTGACGGGCACGGTGAAATTTCCAGGCCAGGGCTCGATTTTCATCGGCACCAAAGGCCAGATGCTGCTGCCGCACATCGCGATGCCGGTGCTTCTGCCCGCGGCCGATTTCGCGGGCTTTGCGATGCCTGAGGCCGAGACGACGAATCATTATCATGAGTTCGCGGAGGCGGTGCTGGGCACTGGAAAAACGTCGGCGGGGTTCGATTACGCGGGTCCTCTGACAGAGGCGGTGCTGTTGGGTCCGCTGGCGACGCGGTTTCCGCAGACCACGCTCCAGTGGAACGGAGCGAAGGCAAAGTTCACCAACTCAGTAGAAGCGAACAAATTTTTGCGGCGCAAATACCGTGATGGATGGCAGGTGGCGGGGCTTTAAGCCGGGCGCAATGCGGCGAGCATGGCGGCATCGGCGGATTCCAGCCACTCGGATTCCACTTTCGCTCCCGCGCGCACCAGCATCGCGGCGACCTCACACTGCTTTCCTCGGCTGCCGGCCTGTGGGTTCTGCCAGCCATGGATTGCCCATCCCAAGGGCGACGAATGATATTTTTCGTCCTTGAGATCGATATCGGAACCGCTGATGAGCCGTTCCGCCAGGCGATCCTCACCGAGCAGGGCTGCCCAATGAAGCGCGGTTTCGCCGAAAATTCCGCGGAGTTCGGGACGAGCGCCAGCGTCGAGCAGACGGAGGCCCACCTGCTCCGCGGCGAGGCTGGCGGCACCGATCAGCGGTGTGTCGCTCTTTTGACCATCTTCACGGTCTCGCTGAAAATCGAGATCCGCTCCGGCTTGGATCAGCGCGTCAATCAGCAGCGGTTCCTTGCCGGGCGCCAGTTTGCCCTCGAACAACATGTCGCAGACGTAGTGGAGCGGATGGGTAAGAATGCCATTCCCCCAGCGGATGAGGGCATTGGCCAGCGACGGGTCCTCCAGCAGCAGCCGTCCCATTGCCTGCGCATCGCCATGCTCGATGGCAGTCTTTACGTCGATGTCCATTCGTCGTTCGATACTCTCACTGTACAATCGTATTGTGCCCGGGTGGCGAAATCGGCAGACGCAACGGACTTAAAATCCGTTTTCCGGCAACGGGAGTGCGGGTTCAATTCCCGCCCCGGGCACCACAATTACTTTGCGGACGATTGAGGCGCGAAGGCCCCTGGTCGGCGTCAGAAAACATCTGTGCAATTCTGCTCACAGTGCTCGACTCAACCTCAACTCGTGAGAGTATGAAGATTGCGTGACCAATGTCAGTTTTTTGACTCGTCCTCGGAAGTATTCAGGCCGATTGGGCATGGTTCAAAGATGATTCTTGGAATAACAATCATCGGGAGCGGGATACTCCGGTACAGATGGTTCTAAACAGTAAAGTCGTGCTGATTACGGGCGCCAAGGGCGGGTTGGGGAATTCTGTCACAAACTGCTTTCTCGAAGCGGGCGCGCGGGTTGTGGGCGTTGCCCGATCCATTGACCACTCCGATTTCCCTCAGGAACGGTTCACCGCAATGCCCGCGGATCTTTCGACTGGGGAGAACGCGCGGAAATTAGTTGAAGCCGCCGCTGCTCAGTGGGGCCGCATCGATGGCTTGGTGCACCTCGTCGGTGGATTTGCGGGAGGACAGTCAATCGCCGATACGGACGACGCCACGCTCGACCGCATGCTCGATTTAAACCTGCGTTCGGCATTTTACGTGATCAGGGCGGTCCTGCCGGGCATGCGCGCATTGAGCTCCGGCCGGATCATCGCGATTGGAAGCAAGGCTGCGGTAGAACCGTCGCCGATGGCTGGAGCTTACGCGGCTTCGAAAGCGGCTCTGGTTTCGCTGATCCGGACGGCGGCGCGCGAAAACCGGGACAAACATATCGCCGCGAACGTGTTACTTCCCGGGACGATGGACACACCCGCGAACCGCGCAGCCATGCCGGGCGCCGACGTCTCGAAGTGGGTGGCTCCGCTCCAGGTCGCCCGGTTGGCGGTGCACCTGATGTCCGACGCGGCATCGAACATCACCGGCGCGGCAATTCCCGTGGACGGCGGATTCTAGATCATTTTCTGGCTCACCCTCGGGATGTGAACGCAAAGTCTGAAAGGAGTTGGCCGTGTCAGAACTCAACACAGCAACCATCCGATTCGACCAGAGCGTGTGCACCGATCTGGATCGCGCGCGGCAGTTCGAGTGGCTGGAGACGAACGGCCTGGGAGGGTTCTCGTCCTCCACCATCACCGGCATGAACACGCGCCGCTATCACGCATTGCTAACGGCGGCGACCAAACCTCCGGTCGGCCGGCTGGTTCTCCTCTCGAAGTTGGAGGAGACGCTGCTCATCGATGGACGGCACTTCGATCTGTCCAGCAATCAATATCCAGGCGCGATCTATCCGAAAGGACACCGGTATCTGAGGGAGTTTCGTCTGGATCCGTTCCCGACCTTTCTGTATTGTGTCGAGGGAATCGAGATTGAGAAGCGTGTGTTCATGGTTCACGGCGAAAATACAACCGCGATCGAGTACGAGGTTCGCATGCCGGAAGCTTGCCCCACCTGCATGCTGGAACTGCGGCCCTTGATCGCATTCCGCGACTACCACGCAACCACGCACCACAACGAGGCAATCAACCGCTCCGTGCATCTCAGCCCTGGACTGGCTGCGATCGCCCCGTACGAGGGCTTGCCAGAGCTCTATTTCGGGCACAACGCGGATGCGCTCGAACAATCCGGCGAGTGGTATTACAACCTCGAGTACTCCGCCGAGCAGGATCGGGGCCTGGACTTCCATGAGGACCTGTTCAACCCCTTCGTCTTGCGCTTTCCGCTGGAAAGCGGCTCCACGGCGACGGTGATCGCTTCCACCGCAGTGCGCGCCGCCAGTGACGTACAAGCCCTGAAGAGGCGCGAGTTGGAGCGGAGGAAGCGCATCATAGAGAACTCACCCTCAGCCGATCCCCTGATTCAGCAGCTCGTAGCGGCCGCCGATCAGTTTATCGTTCAACGCGGCGAGCTCAATTCTGTGATCGCCGGATATCATTGGTTCGGCGACTGGGGCCGCGACACGATGATTGCGCTGCCAGGCTTAACGCTCGTGACGGGCCGCCCTACTGCGGCGCGAAATATCCTGGAAGCGTTCGCCAAGAGCGCGGATCAGGGCATGTTGCCCAACCGCTTCCCGGACGCGGGAGAGGCGCTCGAATACAACACCGTAGATGCGACCCTGTGGTTGTTTGAAGCTGTTCGATCCTATCTGCAATACACCGGCGATCAGGAGTTCGTGCAAGAGCGGCTGTACCCGAAGCTGAAAGAGATTGTGAACTGGCATCTGCGCGGAACGCGCTACGGAATTCACGTAGATACAGACGGCCTGCTGGCCTGCGGCGAGCCGGGCGTTCAGCTTACGTGGATGGACGCGAAGGTCGGCGATTGGGTGGTGACACCGCGATCCGGAAAGCCCGTGGAGATTCAAGCGCTGTGGCATAACGCGCTGCGCGTACTGCTCGATCTCGCCACGCTGTACGGCGACTCGGGTCCGCGGACGTTCCTCGGCGAGCTGGCTGGGCAGGCTCACCAAAGCTTCGCGGCCCAGTTCTGGAATGCCGAAGCGGGCTGCCTTTACGACGTCGTTGACGGCGAGCGACGCGACGGCTCGATCCGGCCTAACCAGATCTTCGCCGTGAGCCTGCACCATCCGCTGCTGGATCGGGATCAGGAGCGGCAGATTGTGGAGGTGGTGGAGCGCGAATTGCTCACTCCACTTGGCCTGCGGAGCCTGTCCCCACGCGACCCGAGCTACCGTCCGCATTATGAAGGAGGCGTCCAGGAGCGCGATTCCGCCTATCATCAAGGCACCGTGTGGCCTTGGCTGATGGGTCCGTTCCTTACGGCGTACATCAAGGTTCATGACCGCAGCGCGGAAGCCAGAAGCCAGGCAGAACTCTGGATGAGGCCATTCGAGGAACATTTGAAGACTGCGGGACTCGGGCAGATCTCAGAGATCGCGGACGCGGAGCCGCCGTACACCCCGCGCGGATGTATCGCCCAAGCCTGGAGCGTGGCGGAACTGCTGAGAGCGGCTGTTGAAGACATCCACTGAGCCGCCATGCGTCAGCACGCGGGCTGCCTCGACGTTCGCGTCGATGGGCTTTCCAAGGCGCGGGGACAGACCGCTATGTCCACGCGGCGCAAACCGGCTGGGTGCTTGCGAACGCGTTGAGGCCGCCTTGGGACACAGTGGTCAGTCCCCGCGGGCGGCTGAGCGCTCACTCCACTGCGATAACCACCGCTTCGCCGACGCAGCGGCCCTCCCAGAGGCTGAACGTCTATTCACAGAGCCTGCGCAGTTGACTGCCAACCTCACTCTCTATCCGACGGAGAAATTTCCACGTTGTCCCCGCCCTTTACGGGCGAGGCTGCGCACCTCTCGGCGTCAGCCGGGGGACTCGGCACTTGTTAGCCGAGCGCTTGCGCCAAATCCGCGATGATGTCTTCCGGCGCCTCGATGCCCACCGACATCCGGACCAGTCCGTCGCCGATGCCCAGGCGCGCGCGCATTTTGGCCGAAATATCGCGATGCGTGGAGATCGCCGGATAGAGCGCCATGCTATGCACGTCACCCAGCGACGTTGCGGGGACGATCATCCGCAGCGCTTCCATGAAACGGAACACTTCGGCGCGGCCCGCGCCCTTGATATCGAACGCCACCATCGCGCCTTGCAGATTTGTAGGGAAGAGGCGCGCGATCGTGGCTGCGTCGGGATGCTGCGGGTCACCCGTGAAGTAGACCTTTTCTATGCGAGGATGCGTGCTGAGCCATTGCGCGACCTTGCAGGCGTTGGCGCATTGGCGTTCCACGCGCAAGGGCATAGTCTTGATGCCGCGCATGGTCAGGTAGCTGTCGAACGGACCCAGCGCCGCGCCCACCGTGCGGATCAGTTGCAGCAGCGCAGGATAATTCGCCGCGTCGGCAATGGCGACGCCTCCCAGCACGTCTCCGTGCCCAGACATATATTTGGTTGCGCTGTGCACCGAAATACTGGCGCCCAACTCCAAGGGACGCACCAGCATCGGCGTGGCGAAGGTGTTATCGACGATGAGCGGCGCATTCGCGCGGGCGCAAATCGCGGCGATCGTGTCGATCGGCGCGACGCGCAGCAGAGGGTTGGAGATGGTCTCAATCAATACCGCGCCGGGCTTGGTTTTGGTTATCGCCTCTTCGAAGGCAGCCGGATCGCACGGATCAGCCAGCGTGGTTTCGACGCCCATCGGCCCGAACACGCTCATCAGCATGTTGGTCGTGGCACCGTAGAGCGCGTTCGCCGCGACGACGCGCTTCGGACGGTCCAGCAGCGCGGCCAGCAGCGCCAGATAGATTGCACTCATGCCGCTGGAGCACGCGACCGCCCCCGCGCCACCTTCGAGTTCATTCACTAGATCGGCGAGCGCGTTGCGGGTGGGATTATCATGGCGACCGTAGGACTGGCCCTCTTCTTCGCCCGCGAATACGCGGTCCAGCGCTTCCATGGAATCGTGGACGTAGCTGGTGGCCGTATGGATGGGCGTCGTTGAAGGAACACAGCCGTTGCCGCGTTTGCGGTCGGCAAAGTGGACTGCTTTCGATTCGAACTTCATTTACGCTTCCAGCGGACGCCCTCTTTGGTGTCTTCGAGGATGACGCCCTTCGCTTCCAGTTCCTTGCGAATCTCGTCGGCGCGCGCGAAATTCTTGGCTTTTTTCGCAGCCGCGCGTTCGGCGATGAGCGCTTCAATTTCGGCGTCGGTCAATCCGCCCTCCGCTACGCTCGGTTTCAGCACGTCGAATACGCTGTCAAAGCGGTCCAGGAATTCGAACGCTTCGGGAGCGTTTCCGGCCAGGAATTCGCCCGCATCCATGGCGCTGTTGGCGTCGCGCACAAATTCGAACGCCGCACCCAGAGCCTCGGCTGTGTTCAGATCGTCGTCCAACGCTTCGTCGAACGCCTTCGTGGCGGCAGCGGCGCGCGCGGTCCATTTTTCGTTGGTGCCGGCCGCCAGCTTCGCGGTTTCCAGGCGAAGTTTATAGTTGCGCAGGCGCTCGATAGACGTCGCGGCGGCCTTCAACCCGTCGAACGTGAAGTTCAATTTCTTCCGATACGGCACCGACGCCAGCAAATAGCGGATCGCTTCCGGTGCGTAGCCCATTCCAATTAAATCGCGGAGCGTATAAAAATTCCCCAGCGATTTCGACATTTTCTGCGAATCGATCGACAGGTGCTCCGCATGCAGCCAGAACCGCGCGAACGGTTTCCCGGTGAGCGCCTCTGATTGCGCGATCTCGTTTTCATGGTGCGGAAACGTCAGATCGACGCCGCCGGTGTGGATGTCGAGCGTCTCGCCCAGGTACTTCATCGCCATCACGGAGCACTCGATATGCCAGCCGGGACGCCCCGCGCCGAGCGGAGTTTCCCAGGCCGGTTCGCCGTCCTTTTGGGCTTTCCAGAGCACGAAATCGCGGGCATCGGCTTTGTCGTATTCGTCCACGTCGACGCGCGCACCGGCGCGGATGCCGGAAAAATCGTTGTGCGAAAGCTTGCCGTAGGTCGGAAAATTCGCGATCCGATAATAGACGCTGCCGTCGCTTGTGTAGGTGAACCCTTTGGCGCGCAGCTTTTCGATCGCGTCGGCCATGTCGTCGATGTGCTCGGTGGCTTTCACCATGCGCTCCGGCCGCTCCAGGCGCAGAGTGGCCGTATCGTCCAGAAAGGCCTGGGTGTAGACGGCGGTATATTCGCCGATGGACTTGCCCTGTGCGGCGGCGTTGCGGATGATCTTATCCTCCACGTCGGTGATGTTCATCACGTGGTCCAGCTGATAGCCGCGGGCGCGCAGCCACCGGCGCAAAATGTCCTGAAACGTGAATGTCCGCAGGTTGCCGATGTGGACGAAGTTGTAAACGGTGGGCCCGCAGGTGTACATCCTCACCACGTTGTCGTGCAGGGGAGTGAAGATTTCCACTTGTTGCGTGAGCGTATTGTAGAAGCGCAGAGCCATGATAGGTTTTTCTCTATCGTAGCAGTGCGCGGCAGGCGTAACCTACATCGCCGGACGGGCGACGAACTTCGGCGGATCAGCGCTATCGGCGAAATCGAAGCCACTCAGGTAGGCGAGCTTCAGGATCTTTTCCATCTTTGCGTAGTTGATCTTGTCCGCCGTATCCGTCGTCTGGTGGTAGTCGGGATGGAAGCCGGTAAACCACCACATGGCCGGAATGTCGTGCATCAGGAACGGGTATTGATCGGAGCGGAACAGCACGCTCAGCACCGTGTCTTCGTCCCACTTGTAGCTCAGATGCAGGCCGGCGTATTCGTTAGCCTTGACCACCGTGGCGCGGTAATCCGGGCTGTATTTGGTGCCAATTATGTTCACTTCGTTGGAGGTATCCGCGGCGATGTCGATCAGTCCGTTGGTTTGGGAACTGGGCGCTTCGTTGCGGCCGATCATGTCGAAGTTGATAATGGCGCGGGTGGTTTCAAGCGGCCTCAACGGATGCGCGGCGTAATAATAGGCGCCTAGCAAGCCGCGCTCCTCGGCGGCGTAGACGGCGAAAAC
>Ga0075030_100005639_pt1 | contig 11271 bp, 5 predicted proteins | sample LitLauG_LLR_2012_FD_71393 | JGI IMG/M metagenome (GOLD analysis project Ga0075030, IMG submission 71393) | Freshwater sediment microbial communities from Pennsylvania, USA - Little Laurel Run_MetaG_LLR_2012 | ecosystem: Environmental > Aquatic > Freshwater > Creek > Sediment | place: USA...
TCCGTTGGTCTATACCATGATTCACTACCGCGACGGCAGTCGGGCCAACGTTCTGACGACGGACTTCGACGGCGTTGCCAATTTCAACGAGACGTTCCCGCTGTTCAATTGGTATGTCGTCACAGCGGACTCGGGCCGCTATAAGACGACGGGGATCCACACTGTCTATGACGCGGGCGGGCCCGCCGATGGCTCGCCGGACTGCGGAACCACGACCAATGGCGCCCGGCCGTGCGGAACCCCGGCCCCGAACACGTACCAGTTCCTGGCGAACACCTACGAGGCGGTTCCTCTGCCCGCCGACCTGTCTGTACCCGGCGCGGTCTATTGCGTTCTTGCGGATTGCACGACTGAGGGTAATGCGAACGTAAATGGCGCGCTGTTCGGCACTGCCAGCCATCAGCTGACCTCCACCGGACGCATCGATCCGCCGTGGGTTGCCGCGGAGGGCTGGTCGGGTGAAACAAGCCAGGGCAACTGGATTGAATTTGGCAAGGCGCCCTTTGCATCCTGCAACCCAGACCCGGCCCTAGCCACAAGCCCAACAAACTTCTGCGTGAACGTCCCCAATCCGCTGTACAGCACCGCCGGCGGAACTGCTGCTTCCACGATCCCGGTGGGCGAGAACGGTGGAATCCATGGACTTGTCAAATATGCCGCCACGCGCCCCTTTGACGACGCCTCCCAAATGATCGAGCAGCCGTGGGCGCCCAATGTGGCGCGCGTCACCGTCAACCTCTACCAGGAAGGCTTTGCGGCGGATGGCGTGACCCCGACTCTCAAGCTGGTGGACACCACGCAGAGCACCAGTTGGGATGACTGGGCGCAAGGGTTCTACCCGGGTAGCACCGCCGGTACCGGGACAGGGGCGGGACAAAAGCCCTACATGAGCTGCCCCGGCCAAGGTACCGCTACCAGCACCAACAACCCGGACCTGTTCTACTTCACGCTGTTTGACCAACCCAACTACTTGAATTATTACAATTCCCTGCACGGCGGGCCTCCCCTGACCGCCACGACTCTGCCGTACAACTCGCAGTTCAAATGCTATGACGCCATGCACATCTGGAACCAGATCCAGCCGGCGCCGATGGACGGCATGTACTCGTTCCCGAGTGTCCTTGGCATCAACCCGACGACTGGAGCGCAGATCACGCCCACAGGTTACCTAAACCCAATCACCGGTGCGACCCCAGCAATAGTCGGCACCAACTGCACGATCTGCGTGAAGAATCCTGACACGACCGATAAATATAGGGTCGGTACGCCCATGCTGCCACCCGGCAAGTACGTGGTGGAAGTGATCATGCCTCCGGGTTTTGAGGTCGAGAAGGAAGAAGACAAGAACCTCCTGATCGGCGACAACTATATCGCGCCGGCCACACAGCAGTTCTCCGGCTTGGGCGGCTCCATCTTCATCATGCCCGACCAGGCGTCGGTGGCTTCGCTTTACGACGAAAGCGCCTCCGGCTACAACCCCACCAACTACCAGAACGCGACTACGAACGAGGGGAATGGGGACTACCTCGCACTCCCAGGTTACCCCGGCTTTCAGGATCCGATATGGCCGTGCGTGGGCGAGATGCGCGTGGTGCCCGACTACCTGAGTCTGTTCCCGCAGGTGCAGGAAACTGCTCCATTTGCCGGCGCTACGCGTCCCCTGTGCGACCGCAAGGAAGTGACCCTGGCCAGCCAGGACTCGGTGAGTGCGAAGTTCTACATCTTCACCTCAACGCACATCGCCTCCCACTTCACCGGCGTGATCACGGATGATTTCACTTCCGAATTTGATCCCTTCTCGCCTCAGTTCGGCGAGAAGTTCGCCCCGCCCAACATGCCGATCTCGACGCGGGACTATCTCGGAAACGAAGTCTCCCGCGTGTATTCTGACCACTGGGGGATCTATGACGGTTTGAATTTTTCGAGCTGGGACGTGAACCCGCCCAACATCACGGGATACTCCCCCGCGATGATGGTGCAATGCATGAACGACTACGGGCCGCTTCCCGATCCGGCTCACCCCGGCCAGTTCATCAACGACCCCCTGTACAACCCGGCCTACAGCGATTTCTGCTACGAAGAGCCGTACATGCCGGGCACGACGACTTACCTCGATACGCCCGTGGTGCCCACACAAGCTTTCGTGGGCGCGGGTTACAACAATCCCGATTGCGCCTACCCGGATGCCACGCCGGCGATCGCGGAAGTGGACGGCGACGGCATTGGACCTTACGTGAGCGCCGCCGGCAAAACACTGACGATCACCGCCTTGGGCAACGCGACGGTCGCGAATGCGAGTGCCTGCACCGCGGCAAGTACTGGTGCCGACGTAACTGTGAACAACGCTGCTTACGCCGGGCCCTCGGCCTCAGTGGCGCCCTTCGATTGTAAGACCGTCACCCGCCACTATGGGTTCGGGGCTCGCTGCTCCTCGCCGAGTGCGGGCAGCCCAACCTGTAACACCCGGTCAAGCGTTACTGTCGGCGGCGTCCCTGCAACCATTACGAGTTGGAGCGACACGTCGATCACCGCCACGGTGGCGCTCAGCGGACTTCCGGGAGGCCCCCAGATACCGCTATGCACCATCCAGCAGCAAGCACAATACGTACCTACTGGCACGACGCAGGCGCGGTGCGGTGAGTTGGTAATCACCGCCGGCAACGGCAGACAATCCGTTGACGCCGTGACCGTTACCGTCGGCGGCAAAGCACCTGTCCACGTCCCCGCCTCGGGCACGATCCAGAGTTACATTGACGCCGCGGCTCCGGGCGACCTGATCATCGTCGACCCGACTTGCACCACCGCTGGTGCAGTGGGGGCATGCACTTCTGCTGCGGCCAAGAGCACCGCTACTCACACCGAGATGCTAATTATGTGGAAGCCCGTCCGGCTGCAAGGCGCGGGCGCCGCTTCCACCATCATCAATGCCAATGCAATTCCCGCCGGCAAACTGCTCGATCCCTGGCGCCGGCACGTCAACTGCCTGTTCGGTTTGACGCCGCAGGGCGTACCGTACACGGCGTCGTACCCCGGTTGCCCTGACACGGGTTGGAAGTATTTCGGAACCGACTTGACAGGAAGCGGCGGCGGTGCGGGCATCGCCAACGTCCCGCAGATTGACCGGTTGCCCCTAGAGGCGACCGTCGGTTGGGACGCCACCCTGAACGGCAACCTGGCCGAACTCTTGCAAGAGCCCTCGCTGATGGGCGCCTATGAAGGAGCCGGAATTACGGTGCTGGGCAAAGGGCTGGATTTCCACGGACAGGATCCGTGGGGCGACGGCACCGAGGCAGGCGCGTTCCCGGCCGGCACCACGCTGCTCACTGGGGTCGTGAGCAATCCTGGTGGGGCTCCGGGCAGTGCGGGTGCTCTCCGGGTAGGAGATGCCAATTCCCTCTGCCACACCAGTAGCACGGTTACGACGAACCCGTATCCGAGCAACTTCATCTGCAACCCGTCGAGCATCGATGGTTTGACCATCACCAACAGCTCCCAAGGCGGTGGCGGCGTCTTTGTCCACGGTTGGGCGCACTTCCTCGAAATTGCCAACAACCGTATCTATAACAACGCCGGAACACTCTCGGGTGGCATCAGCGTCGGCCAGGGTGAATTTGCTCCCCCGTACATCCAGGGCAGCGCCACCAACGCAGCGCCCGGCTCGTGCAGCAATGGGTTCGGATTGATAACCAACCAGCATCTGCCCATGTGCTTGCAGGTGCAGCCGAAAGTCCACAACAACATGATCACCGACAATTCGTCGATCGGCGATGAACTGTTCTCGGCCACGTTGTCGGGCGGCGGGGGCGTGAGTTTGTGCACCGGCAACGACTACTACAAGTTCAACTTCAACTGGGTGTGCGGCAACATCAGTGCCGGTGAGGGCGGCGGCCTGGTTCACCTAGGGGAAATCTTTAACGGCGACATCGAACACAACTCGATCGTGTTCAACCAGAGCGCCAATCCCACCATTCCCACCAACGGTGGCGGGATCATGATTCAGGGCACCCCGGATACCGATCCGGTCTGCGGCACCATACCAGACGCGGATTGCCCGCCGGGATTGAGCGATGGTACGGGTCCCGGCTTGGTGATCAATGCCAACGTGATCCAGGGCAACTCTGCGGATAGCGGGAGCGGCGGCGGCATCCGTCTCGCGGCCGTCAACGGGACGGATGTTGCCACCTTCAACACTCGGCCAGATCTCTGGCACGACGTGACCATTACCAACAACATCATCAACAACAATATGGCGGGTTGGGACGGCGCCGGAATCTCGTTGCAGGATGCGTTGAACGTGAAAATCATCAACAACACTATCGCGCATAACGACAGCCTCGCCTCCTCGGGCGTGCTCACCTTCAGTATCGGGAGCCCCCTGGCCAGCGCGCCCCCGGGGGAATGCCACAACGCCGCTGGCACGGCATCGTGCCCGCAGTCGGCCGGGGTGACAAGCACGCCGAACTCCTCGCTGCTGAGAACGACCTTCGTCGTGCCCATCACCTGCCCCGTAGGCGCGCCGAATTGCACGGGCTTCTCGAACCCGATTCTGGGGAACAATATCATCTACCAGAACCGTTCGTTCTACATCGGCGACACGGGCTCAGGTACAGGGCAGCTGAACCAGCAGGACCTAGTCGCGCTCTTCGATGCCTTTAGCAACGCACCCGCTCCGACCCAAGCCGCCACCGGCGCCTGCTCCTCGGGCGTCAGCTATTGGGACCTGGGCGTGCGCGGTGACATGGTAGTCAGCGGAGCGCCCAATCACGCCTCAGGGTTCACACTCAACCCGATCTACTCGGTCCTGACGAGCACCAGCGGCTACGGCGCAACGAACAGTTCAGCCGCTCCGCCGGTCCTTTCCCAGTACTGCAACGGATCACGCGTGCCGCCGGAATGCTCGGCGTCCGATGGGTGCGGAGGTCCGAACGGCTTCGGGGTACCTCCGGGCATCCCCGACTCGCTAGCGGGGGCGCCAAGGTTTAGCTTGGTTCCATCCGCGACGGTGGACGAGGGCAACAACTGGATCAACGTGAGTTGGGGCCCGCTGTCGCTGACCAACCCGTCAGTCGTCGGCCCGGATGGAAACTACGGCGCGGCGGCTTCCCTGGCCAATTACGCGCTAACGGCGGCCATTGATACCGTCCCGACCTCGGAGACTTACCCAGGCTCGGCAACTCCGCTGCCCTACCCGAGGACGGACTTCTTCGGCAACGGCAGGCCGGAGACCGCAGCAGACAGGCGCTTTGATCCGGGTGCGATCGAGTTCGGTTCGACCGTGCCTTTCTTCAACGTGTCTCTGACACCGCCGGTCTGGAATATAAGCCACGCCCGGAATTGTCCAGGCACGGGCATCCTCGGGATACTGGCTTGTCTACTCGATCCGGTGCAGACCTTCACCCTGACCAACACCGGCACCGAGCCGATAACCGGCATCACGCAAGGGACGCTCAGTGGCACTACGACCGATCTGGCGAATTTCACGGTCGTGCGGCTATTGTCAACTTGCGGTCCGGCGGGTGGCGGTCAATTCCTCGGAATAACGACTCTGGCTCCGGGAGCGTCTTGCGTCGTCACGGCGCAGTTCAAGCCGCTGACTGCTCAACCGGCTGGGCTCCATACCGTTACGCTTTCGGTCAGCGACTCGGCTGGAACGCAGACCTCGACACTGAACGGAACCGGTCAGTGAGAGGTGCAAACAAGAACTAACTAACGATGCTGCTCGTAGGGAGAGTCCCCCAGCTAGCAGCATCGTTCTTATAAACTAGCGGCTGTCTGAGGGATCTAAACGGCGGCCCAGCCGCCCAAAACGCCGGGTGAAAAACTGGCCCGTGCTTTGGGAAACGAAAGTGAGATAAGATACTGGTATGAAACTCTATGGCATACTCGGTTTAGCAGCGTTCTTTGTGCTTTCTCAAGTTACTCTTGCCGCACCGTCGATGCCCCCAAAAGCGCTTGGCCAAGTGGAAGCCACGATAGACTTTTGTGTCCGGGTGGACTCTAAGTTGGCGGACAAATACAAGGCATTTGGAAAAGCGGTTGTTGGCGACATGTCCGAGAAGGAACTGAAAGAAGCGCGAGACTCGGGCGACTACAAAGAGAACTACAGCGCGATTACAGGCCAGCTCGAAAAGACTCCTGCGGATAAGGCAGTGGAAGGCTGCCGCGCATCTTTAGGCGACGCCGCTAAGTAGAGTTACCTTCGGGAGCTAGGAACCTTGGCTGCCTCACCCTGAACACTAACTGCCCCAGAGAGAATTCATGAACGTGTTCAAGAAGTGGGCTTCGTCTTAGAGAAGAAGAGCTTGCTCGCGACTTTTCCTCGTGGATGGCGAAACGCGAGGACCACCTTGACGCGGTTATCGGACAATTTCGAGCCCAGGGACTCGTCGTTGCTTAGTCTCTGCCTTTCCCATTACTCTCTGCTCTCCCCGTTAGTGTCGCCTCTCCCTCCGTTCTACATTAGCCAAAATTTAAAAACACTTCCCCAGCGTACCTTTAAACCGGGCGACTAGTGAACGGTCGCAAAGACGGCGTTAGTGCGAGGAATGTAGGAGCGGACGCATTCGTCCGCCCCGCTGAGCGGAGCGAGTCACCGCGACAGTCCACTGGGTTCCGCTGAAATTGAAAACCAGCCCGTCCCTGGAACCCGCTACTCGAAGGGAGCTATGAGAAGTAACACTTAGAAAGTAATACCTGGCTCGAGAGATGCTGTTAGCCAAGTTTCTTTCAAGCAGTAAAACTTTTGTGACCGGGTGGAAGCTCCCGGTAGTTGGGCTGGGTCAAGCGAGCGCTGTTTAATAACTCAGCAGTGTTTAATAACTCAACATCTGTTAAAGCCGGAATGCTGTTCGGGCAAATGTTCTTGCAGGTACCCTTAGTTATAGAAAAGTCTTCTAGCTAGTAATAGTATTCAAAAGATATTACATTTATTTTACTAATAGGTGATGATAGGCTATGTTAGCATAACCTTGTAGTACTTACTCCCCCTGAGACGCTCAGTTCCTCCAGGTTAGTAGCTGAGTCGGCCCTACCCTAACTCCTCCATATGGTCGGCTTAATTTCCGTTCGCTGCTTGCGCTAACTCTCGATTGTGCAAGAGCTCGAACGCCGTACGCGAGCCATGCGCTCAGAAAAAGAGGAATCAGTATGTTTCGACACAGACATTTACTGTGGCTCGCCGCTCTAACGCTTCTTGCGGTGCGACCATTAATGGCCGATGTTCAGGTTGGAACCTGCAAGCCACACCTTCATAGCTTCTCAACCATCTCCGCTGCCGTGAGCGGCGTTCCGCCGTTCACAACTATCCAGGTCTGTCCGGGCACTTACCCTGAGCAGGTTCTGATTACGCAGCCATTAACCCTACAGGGCGTCACCGTCGGCACTGCCAATCAGGCCTTGATCACTGTGCCCCCCGCTGGGTTGCTGCCAAACACGATCAGCATGTTTGGGGAGTCGGTTGCGGCACAGGTTCTGGTGGAAGGAGCCGGCCAGGTCAACATCACCAACATTGCCGTAGATGGCACCGGCGGCGACATGTCCTGCTTATCCTGGATCGCGGGAATCTTCTACGGTTCCGGTTCCACTGGAATCGTAAATCGGGTGCGAGCCAGCGGCCAGGTGGATGGAACTTGCGGCGTGGGAATCTGGGCCGAAAACAGCAATTCCACGAATGAATGGGTAACGATCCGAAACAGCAGCGTGTACAACGTAGATTCGGCGGGCATCTTCGTGGGCAGCGGCCCCACGCCTACGCTTACTGTGGACGTAAACAACGATGTGGTAAGCGCCAGCGCCGCAACGGCCGCCATCGATTCCGATAGCGTCAACGGCATGGTATCGAACAATAACATCACCAGCAGTGTGTTTGGCGTCTATGACATCGCTTCGGCCGTCACCGTGGGGGCGAACACGGTCATGGGAGCCACCTACGGAATATTCCTGGGGAGCGGGGGCACCGCTGCTGGCAACCAGATATCGGGCTCCAGCCAAGGCATCCTTCTCGGCGCCAGTGGGGCCACGCTCAGTAACAATCGCATCGTGTCGAGCACGACTGCCGGAGTGGAGTTGGGTTGCTTTCCCACCGCGAGCGTGAGCGGCAACTTCATTAACGATGCGCCGGTCGGTTTCGATTCTGCGCCGGGCAGCTTTAGCGCCGCCAACAACAACCTTAGCAACACGGCAACCACCATTACCAATGGCTGCGCATTTGCTGCCTTGGCGAGAAAGGCCGTGCCGGCCAGGACCAACTTGCAACAGCAGTGGCACACTCCTGCGACGCCTTTCGGCACACGTACGAAGTGAGAGTGAGGGGGCGCGGGCGGGGGGCGCGGATGCGTCGCCCCCCGGTACCCCGTACTCCCAGCCGAAGGTGGGTTCAGGAGAATCGGGAAAGGTTCGTGCGGGCTGTCTCCCAGGTCGGCGGGCGCAACGCAAGACGAGAGGCGCTCACTGGATCGGTAACATGCCGGATAATGCCAACGACCATGTTAATGAAGCCCCCCTCCCATTGAATCTCAGGTTTTGACAAACCTCCTCCAAACGTTGGCTAGGAAAAGGGCAGAGTCGCAGTCTGTCCCTATGAAGGGGGCCACATAGCTCGAATGGGACTGGGACAGGCAAGACGCTCTCGGCAGAATCGCAAGACTTCAGCCCTAACCGCGACCAATCTTTGCTCTAGGTCAAATAGCCAACCGTACAAGTGGGGTATGAATAATTGGGGGGGCCGCGATTATGCGACCCATGGTGTAGCCGAATGTTCGGGAATACCAATTCACGGAACAGGCTAGTGCTGTTTGCGGCCGTCCTGGCGGCGGGCGTTGCAGCGTCGAATGCTTTTTCACAGTCGTCTCAAGGCATACAGAAAGCAGCCCCAGGGGCCGGGAAGTCTTCTGTGGTGGAGGCTCCGCCCCGCCCTGAACCGAATTGGCTCTCGCGGCGAGCGACGATGTATTACCAAGGAGCTTGGGGAGTTGATTCGTTCCGCGTAAAGTGGGCGGAGTCGGGCGAGCTCATTCGATTTAACTGGCGCGTGGTGGACCCGGTCAAAGCCGCCGCGCTCAATGACAAGAAGGCCGAGCCCACCCTGATCGATCCCAAGGCGGGGGTCAGCCTAGTGGTCCCAGCGGTGTCAAACGTTGGGAAAATGCGCCAAACCAGCACGCCCGAGGTCGGCAGGTCCTACTGGATGGCTTTTTCGAACAGTGGCAGGTTGGTAAAGCGCGGAGACCGGGTCATTGTCGTGATTGGGAATTTTCGAGCGGAAGGACTCGTCGTGGAATAGCGATTGCCTTGCGCCGGTTCAATTCCTTTGGTGACTTTGGGTTTTGTTTGCAAATTTTGGTGGGAGCGAATACATGTTGCGAAAGTTCCTGGTGGTTTCGATTTCTTTGGCGGTTTTGGTTTCGCTCGCGGCGGGAGCGAACACAACTTCACCGCGAGCCCAGCTTTCGGCGGCCGAGATCGTGGACAAGAACGTCGCGGCTAGGGGCGGCTTGCAGGCGTGGCGGGCAGTCCAAACCTTGTCCCTGCAAGGAAAAATGGGGGCCGGAGGGAATCAGCGAGGCACCGTTGCTCTGCCCATGCCGAACCCGAAACAACTTACCCTTCCTCACCGGCCGGCCGAAGAGGCGCAACTGCCTTTTCTCATGGAACTCAAGCGCGGTCGCAAGACGCGCTTCGAGTTGCAGTTCGCCGGCAAAACGGCGGTCCAAGTCTACGATGGCACCAGCGGCTGGAAACTCCGGCCGTTCCTGAACCGAATGGAAGTGGAACCCTATACGCCGGAAGAATTGAACACTGCCTCTACGCAATCCGACCTTGATGGTCCCCTGGTGGATTACGCCGCCAAGGGAAGCCGCATCGAGCTGGACGGCGTCGAAAAGGTGGAGGGGCGCGACACCTATAAGCTCAAGGTGGTTGAGAAGACCGGGCATACATTCCACGTATGGGTTGACGCGGAGACCTTCCTCGAAGCCAAACTGGAAGGACAGCCACGCCGCCTCGATGGAACAGACCATCCCGTGGAAGTTTACTACCGCGATTATCGGGCCGTGGATGGCCTTCGGATCCCGTTTGTTTTGGAGACGAGAGTTCTCCCGGTGGCCCGGACCGCCCTCGGTAGGGATACTCCCGTTCCGCCGGAAAAGGTAATCATCGATAAGGTCGTGGTGAATCCCAAGTTCGGTGAGCAGTTGTTCTCGAAACTGGAAGTCCCAACCGCATCGAAAAGCAAGTAGCCAGGATTTAGTTCTCCGCTATCTTCGCGGCTTAGAGATCCGCAAAATTACGGGGATGAGACTTGTGTGCTCACGGTTCTGGTACCATACAGGGGACGATGTTTGTGGCCCAACCGTCCCCATTTCCTTGCTCCAGGTCAAAGAACAGACCGGACAAGTGGGTTATCAATCAGTGTGGATCGCAGCCAAGTGGCTTGCATACTCCTCCCCCTCCAATGCTCGAAGCGTGTTCACTGCGCTTCTCGAATCCCGAAGCCTTGACCCGCCTGCTCAATCGAGTGCCGGTGGAGGCGAATCGAGCCAGTTGATATCTATTTTCACCAAGGAGAGTTAAATGAAGTCAAGTGCAGCCATCGTCATCGCCATTCTTGCGGCTACGCAGGCTTTCGCCCAGAGTCCTGCCCCTGCCCCAGTCACCACGACGCCAGGTTCGCCTCTGAACCGGACGTATTCGGCCCCTCGAAGAAGGGGGATGTCCACCCCGCCCGGAAACGTGACGCCCTCGGCAGCGCTTCATCAGCGCATCGAGGACATGCAGACCACCTTGGAAAATATGCATGCCTTGATGAAGGAGATGCGCGCGAAGGCCACTAAGAGCGGTACCAAGGATCCACTGACCAAGGCCAACCTTGACATGTGGAGCTTGATGGTCGGTCATCTGGACAAGCAGCTCGAGGAGCTGAAGGTGGCTGAGACGGCGCGCGCAGACATGGAAGCGCGTCGTGCTGCTTTGTATAAGCAGGCGGATGCGAAGGCAGAGGCGGAAGCTCGGGCGGCTCGGGCGGCGCAGGCTGGGAAATTTGCCGACCAGGAGGCAGCGACAGCCGGACCAGCAGGGGCCGCGAGCGCAGCCCCGACTCCGGCCGCGGCGCCGTCCAACCAGCCCGCTACTCCGTCACCGGCAACTCCGGCGACCTCGCCGAATTAACAGCGCAGGTCTAGGCGGCAAGAATTATTTTGTCGCGAGGTGGTAATTCGATGAAAAAGCTCCTGAGTGCAGTTGTGATTGCCTTGCTGATGATGCTGTCGTACGTGG
>Ga0075030_100005641_pt1 | contig 11269 bp, 5 predicted proteins | sample LitLauG_LLR_2012_FD_71393 | JGI IMG/M metagenome (GOLD analysis project Ga0075030, IMG submission 71393) | Freshwater sediment microbial communities from Pennsylvania, USA - Little Laurel Run_MetaG_LLR_2012 | ecosystem: Environmental > Aquatic > Freshwater > Creek > Sediment | place: USA...
TCGAAGGCCTGGCTGATCGAGTCGGGCAGCAGGGGTCGGGCACCGTCGGGGTCGGAGCTGAAGATGAACGAGTCGGGCGACAGGGCCACGCCGGCCACCGTGGCATCGTCTTCCGCCCGGGCATGCCGGGCCTTCAGCACGACCATGGCCTGATCGCCCAACAGCAGGCGGCGAGACTGGTGCGACTTGGGGCTCTTGGTGCCGACCCCGTCCGGGGTCTGCCACACCGACCGGGCCACCAGGATCGCCGCGTTCTCCCACTCGACGTCGCGCCACTGCAGGCCGCAGAGCTCCCCCCGCCGCATCCCGGTGATGGCGGCCAGGAGGACGATCGTCGCCAGCTCGGGATTCTTGGCCCCCGGACGGGTCGCCTCGGTGATCAGGGCCCGGACCTGGTCCGGCGAGGGCACTGCGATCTCCGGCTTGCGGGCCGAGGGAGGGGTGGCATCCTCGGCCACGTTGCGATCGACCCATCCCCACTTCCGCCCCTGCTTGAGGGCGGCCCCGATGATCCGGTGGTGCATCAGGACCGTGCTCGGGCTGAGGCCGGCGGCCAGCTGCCTGGCGTAGAGCTTGTCGAGGTCGTGGGCGGTCAGTTTGTCGAGCCGCGTGGCCCCCAGGTCCGGTCGGATCGACTTGTCGATCTTCCGCCGGTACTCGTACAGGGTCTTCGGGCTGCGCCCCATCCGCTCGGAGTGGGCCGTCCATTCGTCCAGGAGGCTCCCAAAGGTCGATTTGGTCCCTCCGTACTCGCCCCGCTCGACGGCGACTACCAGGGCGGCCAGCTTCTTCTCCGCCGCCCGCCTACCGGCCCCGGGCTCCTTGCGATCGGCCGAGTAGGTCCGGGTGATCTGGACCGGCTTGCCGGTGACCGGATCCCTGCCGATGAACACCCGAAGCTCCCACCGTCCTGGGGAGCGCTCTCTGAGGCTGCCTGCCATGCCTCAGATTGTAGGGTATTTGTAGGGTAAACCGGTGCTTCCGGCTACAAACATGGAGCCTGGGAGGAGAATCGAACTCCTGACCTACGCATTACGAGTGCGTTGCTCTACCGACTGAGCTACCCAGGCGAAGCCACCAAGTTATCCGACGCGACGGACCTGTCCCGTCGGCGCCCTCACTCCAGCATCCCGGACAGCTCCACCATCAGCGACTCGAGCAGCAGATCCTCCCGCACGTTGCGGCCGAGGGCGCCCGCCGCCCGGTTCACCGCCACCACGTGGCCGGCCGCCGCCCGCCGCTCGCCGTCGACCCCGGGGGTGCCCGCCGGGGCGTCCCCGTCGACCGTGGCCACCAGTCGGTCCCGATAGGCGTCGGCCAGGGCGGCCAGGCCCATGCGCAGGTCGTCGGCGCGCCAACGCCGCTCCTCGCGCTTGTGGCGGTCCTCGACCGCTTTGCGCCCGGGGATCCCCCGGGCCCCGACCACCTCGGCCTGCTCCTCCAGGGCGGCCAGCTCGCGGGCGTGGGCCTCCCGCAGCGGCTCCAGGGCACCGTCGGCCAGTACCAGGAGCTCATCGGCGACCACGACGGCCGTCGCCCCGGTCCCGTCGAGACGGCCCGGCACCGAGCGCCACTGGCGCCGCCGGGCGTCGAAGCCGGGGTCTTCGGCCAACAACCGGGCCCGGTCCAGGTTCCCGCCCGAGGCGGCGGCCACCGAAGCGGCCACGTCGGCGGCGACCCCCCGCCCGACCAGCCACTCCTCCACCGTCCGGGCCGGCACGGCCACGAAGGGCACCTGGACACACCGGCTCACGATGGTGGCGAGTCCGGCGGGCAGGTCGTCGGCCAGGAGGATGAACACCGTCGACGGCGGCGGCTCCTCCACGGTCTTGAGCAGCGCCGGGGCGGCGTTGGACGCGAGGTGGACGTCGGGCACCAGCAGGACCTGGCGGGCCGACTCCAGCGGCCGGCGCTGGGCCCGGGTGGTGATCTCCCGGGCGTCGTCCACGCCGAGGGCGGCACCGGTCCGCTCCACCGTGACCAGGTCGGGATGGGTGCCGGCCAGCGCCCGCCGGCACGTGTTGCACACGCCGCAGCCACCGTCGGGGCACAGCAGCGCCGCGGCCAGGCCCCGGGCGGCGGCCCGCTTGCCGCTGCCGGCCGGCCCGTGGAACAGGTAGGCGTGGACGGGCCGGCGCGCCGCGTCCGCCAGGCGCGCGACGGCTCGTTCCTGGCCGATGACCGACTCGAACAGGACCGGGGACGGCACCGTCCCCGGCGGGGGCCCGTTCACCGGTCCGACCCCGGGAGGCCGCCGGGTCCGGCCAGGGCCTCGACGGCCGCCCAGATCTGCGCCGCCACCGACGCCACCGGCTCGGTGGCGTCGACCACCAGCCAGGGGTCGCGGCCCGCAGCGGCAAGAGCCAGGAATCCGTCGGCCACCCGCTGGTGGAACGCGGTGTCTTCGGCCTCCATGCGGTCGGCGGCGCCGCCGTGGCGCCGGGCGGCCGCCACCGGCACCGGCAGGTCCAGCAGCACGGTCAGGTCGGGCCGCAGCCCCCCCGTGGCCCAGCCCACCAGTCCCTCGAGCTCACCCCGGTCGAGGCCGCGGCCGAAGCCCTGGTAGGCGAGGGTGGACGCCGCGTACCGGTCGGTCACCACCCACCGGCCTGCGGCCAGCGCCGGCTCCAGCACCTCGGCGACGTGCTGGGCCCGATCGGCCGCCATCAGCAGCGCCTCGGCCCGGGACGACACCGGCGCCTGGTCCCGGGCCAGCAGCAGGGTCCGCAGCGCCGCACCCAGGTCGGTGGCGCCCGGTTCGAAGGTGGTGACCGCGCCGATGCGGTCGGCCAGGAGCCGGACCTGGGTGGACTTGCCGCAGCCGTCGATCCCCTCCAGTGCGATCAGCCGGCCCCGGGTGGCGGTCACCCGTCGTCGCTGGCGACCGGCGCCGCGGCCAGCACCGGCGCCGCCGCCTGCTTGGTGGCCGCAGCCTTCGTGGTGGCGGCGGCCTTCGTGGCCGTCGTCTTCTTGGCGGTCGTCTTCTTGGCCGCGGCCTTCCTCTTGGCGGTCGTCTTCTTGGCCGCGGTCTTCTTCTTGGCGGCCGTCTTCTTCGTGGCCGCCTTCTTCTTCGAGGGGCCGGCCGCCCGGCGGTCGGCCAGCAGCTCGGACGCCCGCTCGACGGTCAGGGTCTCGACGTCGTCCCCCACCCGCAGCGACGCGTTGGTGGTGCCGTCGGTCACGTACGGGCCGAACCGCCCGTCCTTGACCACCATGGGCAGGTCGGTGGCCGGGTCGACGCCCATCTCCCGCAGCGGGCCCTTGGCGTTCCGGCCCCGGGTCTTGGGCTGGGCGAACAGCGCCACCGCCTCGTCGACGGTGACCGTGAGCAGCTGGTCCTCGGACTGGAGGCTGCGGCTGTCGGTGCCCTTCTTCAGGTAGGGGCCGAACTTGCCGTTGAAGGCCACGATCTCCTCGCCCGACTCCGGGTCGGGCCCCACCACCCGGGGGATCCGCAGCAGTTCCAGGGCCTGCTCGAAGGTGAGGGTGGCCGGGGTCATCGACGCGAACAGCGAGGAGGTGCGGGGCTTGGGGCCTCCGTCGACCAGCTCGCCCACCTGCACGTAGGGGCCGAAGCGGCCGGCCTTGACCATGATCTCCAGACCGGACTCGGGGTCGGTGCCGAGCACCCGGTCCCCCGACGGGGCGGCCAGGAGCTCCTCCGCCTTCTCGACGGTCAGCTCGTCGGGGGCCAGGTCCTCGGGGATCGAGACGGTCTCGTCGCCCTTCTTCAGGTAGGGGCCGTACTTGCCGGAGCGGGCCACGATCTCCTGGCCGTCGGCGGCCGTCCCGAGGGGCACGGCGTTGACGGCGGCGGCGTCGATCGAGTCCAGGTTGCGGGCCAACTGGTCACGCAGACCGCCCGACCCGTCGGGGCCGAAGTAGAAGTCGCCGAGCCAGCGGGCCATCTCCCGGTCCCCGCCGGCGATGCCGTCGAGGTCGTCCTCCATCGAGGCGGTCAGTCCGTAGTCGACCAGGTCGGCGAAGTGCTGCTCGAGCAGGCCGACCACCCCGAAGGCGGTCAGCGACGGCACCATGGCCGAGCCCTTCTTCCACACGTAGCCCCGGTCGAGGATGGTCGACACGATGCTGGCGTAGGTGGACGGGCGGCCCACCCCGATGTCCTCCATCGCCTTGACCAGCGACGCCTCGGTGTAGCGGGCGGGCGGCTGGGTGGCGTGCCCGCCCGGGTCGACGGCCGACAGCGACGCCGGCTCTCCCTCGGCCATCGGGGGCAGGTGGACCTCCCGGTCGGCCAGCTCGGCCTCGGGGTCGTCCTCGCCCTCGACGTAGGCCCGCTGGAATCCGGGGAAGTCGATGACGGTGCCCGAGGCGCCGAACTCGACGGCCCGTGCGGCGCCGTCGACCGTGGCCGTGCCGGTGAGACGGACCTGGGCGCTGGTGCCGGTGGCGTCGGACATCTGTGATGCGATGGTGCGCTTCCAGATCAGGTCGTAGAGCCGCTGCTCGTCGCCCCGCAGCGACCGTGCCGCCTCGTCGGGGGTCCGGAAGGTCTCACCTGCCGGCCGGATGGCCTCGTGCGCCTCCTGGGCGTTCTTGACCTTCTTGTTGTAGAGCCGGGGGCTGGCGGGCACGTAGGCGTCGCCGTACATCTGCTTCGCCTGGGAGCGGGCCGCGGCCAGCGCCTGGTCCGACAGCGTGGTCGAGTCCGTCCGCATGTAGGTGATCCAGCCCTCCTCGTAGAGGTGCTGGGCGACCTGCATGGTCCGCTTGGAGCTGAAACGCAGCTTGCGGCCGGCCTCCTGCTGGAGCGTCGAGGTGATGAACGGCGCCCGGGGCGAACGCCGGTAGGGCCTGTGGGTCATCGACGAGACCGTCAGCGGCGCACCCTCGAGCCCGGTGGCCAACGCCCGGGCCGCCGCCTCGTCCAGGACCACGACCGATGCGGGGTCGGCCGCGGCCAGGTGCCCCGACGCGTCGAAGTCCTTGCCGGTGGCGAGCGGCGTGCCGTCCACCCCCAGCAGGGTGGCGGTGAACGTGCGCGGCGTGTCGGACCCGGCGGCCCGGGCGGCGTCGCCCTCGGCGGTCACCGTGGCGTCGATCCCCCACCAGCCGGCGGAGCGGAACGCCATGCGCTCGCGCTCCCGGTCCACCACCATCCGGGTGGCGACGCTCTGGACGCGGCCGGCCGATCGGCCGTTGGTCTTGCGGCGCATGACGTCGGAGAGCTTGAAGCCGTAGATCCGGTCGAAGATGCGCCGGGCCTCCTGGGCCTCGACGAGGTGCGGGTCGATGGTCCGGCACTCCTCGACCGCCCGGGCGATGGCCTGCGGGGTGATCTCGTGGAACACCATCCGGGGGGTGTCCTCGGGCAGGCCCAGGACCTGGCTGAGGTGCCAGGCGATCGACTCGCCCTCGCGGTCCTCGTCCGTGGCCAGGTAGACCTCGCCGGCGTCGCGGGCCAGCTTCTTGAGTTTGGCGACCTGCGACTTCTTCTCGGGCGACACGATGTAGACGGGCTTGAATCCGTTGTCCACGTCGACGGCCAGATCGGCCCACGACTCGTGCTTGAAGGCCTCCGGCAGCTCCTTGCGGGTGGCCAGGTCCCGGATGTGCCCGATCGACGACTCGACCACGTAGTCGGGGCCGAGCAGGCCGCCGATGGTCTTGGCCTTGGCCGGCGACTCGACGATCACCAGCTTCCGGCCCCCTCGGCCGTTGCGGCGCGGTGCCGGGGCGCCGTCGTCGTCGGTGGCGGTCGGGGTCGTCTCTGTCAGGTCGGTGGGTGGCATCGCTGAGGGCAAGGGTTAACGGTAGCCCGGGGCGTTGTCAACCCCGCCGGCGCGCCACCGGGGCCCTTCGGCCCCGGTGGGAACTTGGGAACTTCCTGGTCACGCGGCCCGTCGGTGGGTGTCCACCGGGGCCCCGGACGACCTCAGTGGGCCGGAGCGGGCTCCGCCGCAGCGGTCGGGAGGTCGCTGTCCATGCTCTCCGTCTTGCGCTTGGAGAAGGCGATGGCGCCGAGCAGGACCACCAGCGACACGCCGGCGATCGCCAGGCGGGCGGCGGTGTGGTGGGACAGGGTGATGACGGCCGGCAGGATCAGCAGCGACACCAGGTTCATGACCTTGATGAGCGGGTTGAGCGCCGGGCCGGCGGTGTCCTTGAACGGGTCGCCGATGGTGTCGCCGATGACCGCGGCCTTGTGGGCCTCGGACCCCTTGCCGCCCTCGTGGCCGTCCTCGATGTACTTCTTGGCGTTGTCCCAGGCCCCACCGGAGTTGGACAGGAAGTTCGCCATCAGCTGGCCGGTCAGGATCGCGCCCACCAGGAACGCCCCGAGGGCGAAGTAGTTGATGCCGAACCCGACGATGACCGGCGACAGGATGGCCAGCAGTGCCGGGGTGGCCAGCTCGCGCTGGCTCGCCGCGGTGCAGATGGCGATGACCTTGCCGTACTCGGGCTTCTCCGAGTAGTCCATGATGCCCGGGTGCTCGCGGAACTGGCGGCGCACCTCCTGGACCACGGTGCCGGCCGAACGGCCGACGGCGCGGATGGCCAGTGCCGAGAAGATGAAGGCGATCGAGCCGCCGATGAGCACGCCGATGAAGATCGTCGGGTGCGACACGTTGATCGACGTCTGCGGCAGGTCGAACAGCCAGTTGGTCGGGGCGAAGCGCGGCGGGTGCAGGTTCAGCTGGCTGCCGATCGTCTCGATGAACGAGGCGAACAGGGCGACCGAGGCGATGACCGCCGAGCCGATGGCCACACCCTTGGTGACCGCCTTGGTGGTGTTGCCCACCGCGTCGAGGCTGACCATGACCCGCTCGGCCTCACCGGTGAACTCGCCGGACATCTCGGCCACGCCGGCGGCGTTGTCCGACACCGGGCCGAAGCTGTCCTCGGAGACGATCATGCCGGCGGTCGACAGCAGGCCGATACCGCTCAGCGCCACCAGGTAGAGGGTCAGCTGGATGTTGCCGCCGCCGAGGCCGATGGACACGGCGATGGCCAGGACGATGGCCATGATCGCCCACACCGAGGACTCGAGGCCGAGGGCCAGACCGGACAGGGTCAGGGTGGCCGGTCCGGTGCGGGCCGTCTCGGCCACCTCCTTGACCGGGCCGCGCTCGGTGGAGGTGAAGTGCTCGGTGATCTGGCTGGCCACCAGCATGAGGACCACGCCGGTCAGCACGGCGTAGAAGGCCTTCCAGTAGTGCAGGTAGGCGCCGGCGACCACGGCCGAGCCGGCGATGGTCAGGATGGCGGCGGTCCAGACGCCGCGGTTGATCGGGGCCATGGCGTTCTTGTCGTTCTTGCCCGCCCGCACGACGAACACGCCGACGATGGTGGCCAGGATGCCGATGGCGGGGATGGCGATCGGGAAGATGACCGTCTTGGCGGCGTCGCCACCCCGGCCGATGGAGGCGAACGCGGTCACGCCCAGGATCACCGCGGCGATGATGGTGATGACGTAGGACTCGAAGAGGTCGGCGGCCATGCCGGCACAGTCGCCCACGTTGTCGCCCACGTTGTCCGCGATGGTGGCGGCGTTGCGGGGGTCGTCTTCGGGAATGCCGGCCTCGACCTTGCCGACCAGGTCGGCGCCCACGTCGGCGGCCTTGGTGAAGATGCCGCCGCCGACCCGCATGAACAGGGCGAGGAGCGAGGCGCCGAAGGCGAATCCGATGAGCACGGCGGTGGCCGTGTTCTGGAAGATCAGGACGATGACGGTGGTGCCCAGCAGACCGAGGCCCACGCACAGCAGGCCGGTGATGGCGCCGGTGCGGTAGGCGACCTTGAGGGCGGGGGCCATCTTGCCCTCACGGGCGGCGGCCGCGGTGCGGACGTTGCCCCGGACGGCCAGGCTCATGCCGATGAACCCGGTCAGACCCGAGCAGATGGCGCCGGCCAGGAAGCAGATGACCCGGTAGATGCCGGCCTGGGCGAACGTGAGGTCGACCACCTGGTGACGTACCACGATGAGCGTCCCGTTCACCAGCAGTGCACTGGTCGCCGTGTGGGTCACCTTGGTCGCCGTGAAGAAGATGAGGATGGCCAGCGGGACGATGATGATCCCGATGGTCTTGAACTGCCGGGCGAGGAATGCCTCGGCACCTTCCTGGATCGCCTTGGCGATGTCCTTCATCGACTGGGTGCCCTGGTCGGCCGCCAGCACACCGCGCACGAGCAGGAGGGCGACCACGATGGCCGCTACCGAGCAGACGACCGCGAAGTACAGCCAGATCTTCTCGTTGCTCGTCAGCAAGAAGCTCTGGTAACCCCCTTCAGCCAGGAGGTGGGTCATGGGTGTGGCTCCCTTCGGTGTCCTGCACGGTTACGGGCGATCGCTACCCGGGACGGTCGCCCGCGTCACGCCGCACGGCACTGCGGGACCTCGGTCCCCCCCGAGCGAAGTCACGGCCGAACGGCCGGGTGCCGGGGCCCACCCCTTGCGGGGCGCGCCGTTACCGGCAATCGGGGAGAAGATAGCGACAACGGGGGGCAGGGGCAAGAATCGTCCCGGACCGCACCTGGGGGCGGGACCCCGGCGGACCGGATCAGGTGGGCTCCACGGTCGCCTCGGGGCCGGCGATGAGCTCGTAGTCCGGGTTCAGGATGGCCTGTCGCCGGGCCCAGTCACCCACCATGCCCTCGACCACCAGCCGGGCCCCGGGCTGGATCCCCGGGATGCGGCGCCGGCCCTGGAACACCAGCAGCAGCATGCCGCTGTCGTCGGCCAGCAGGCACTCGAGGTTGGACGTGCCGGCACGGGGCTGGACCCGGACCGACCGCACCCTGCCCGCCACCCGGACCCGGGTCCGCCACTGGACGTCGCCGATCGGGATCGTTCCCCGGGCCCGCTCGCCGAACGCCTCGCGGTGGGACAGCGCCCGGGCGGCCAGCTCCCGGTCGGCCGCCTTGTCCGCCGCCCGAGCGCCGTGGCGACCGGGCCCACCGGTGGCTGCGGTCGCCGCCGAGCCGGCGGCGTCGGGCTTGCGGCCCCAGTGCCGCCGCTTCGACCACCAGCCGCCCTCCAATTGATAGGGGACGACGGTGGCGTTGACGTGCTCCAGGTGGCTGACCGCGGTGGCGATCTGCTCGGCCGTGTTGTCGTGGAGGACCCGGCTGAGCCCCGAGGCGAAGATCCGCCGGGGCAGGAGGATGGTCAGCTCCGTCTTCCGGTCGGCCACCGTTTCGGCGGCCAGCTCGAGGGCGGCACGGGTGAGCCGGCGGTCCTCGCACTCCTGGATGTCGAGGGGCAGGTCGGACAGGCCGAGGCGGCGCCACTCCTCCTCGAGCTCGGCCGACACCAGGGGGTCGAGGGCGAAGTGGATGGCCCGCAGGTCGTCGGGGTGCAGGGTGCGGGCGTACTGGAGGGCCCGGGCCGAGGCCATGTCCAGCCGGTCCACCAGCACCACGACGGCGTGGCGGGTCAGCACCGGCGCCTCGGCCGCCTCGGCCGCCCCCTCCTCGAGTTGGACGTCCTCCTCCATGTACTGCTTGTGGAGGCGGATGAGGCCGTAGTACATGATCGGCCCCACGATCACCACGACCCAGGCGCCCTCCTTGAACTTCACCGTGGCGAAGATCAGGACGATCAGGGCGGTCAGGAAGGCGGAGATGGCGTTGACCACCACGCCCCGCTTCCAGTGCGGTCCCTTCTGGTCGAGATGGTGCTTGATCATCCCGGACCCGGCCATGGCGAAGCCGGTGAACACGCCGATGGCGTACAGCGCCACCAGGCTGGACAGCTGGGCCCCGGTGGCCAGGATCAGCACGACGGCCACGATGGTCAGGACGATGATCCCGTTGGAGAAGGCGAGACGGTGCCCACGGCGGGTCAGCTGCTTGGGCAGGTACTTGTCCTCGGCGACGAAGCTGGCCAGGAACGGGAACCCGTTGAAGCTGGTGTTCCCCCCGGTGTACAGGATGAGCATGGTGGCGAGCTGCACCACGTAGAACAGGAAGTTGCCGATCGGCCCGGTGCCCAGGACGAACTTCACCTCCTGGGACACCACCGACGGGGACCCGGACACGTAGGGCACGGCGTGGGTCCAGTGGGCGATCAGCGTGACGCCGAGGACGAGGAAGGCCAGGACGCTCGACATGACGACCAGGGTCTGTCGTGCGTTGCGGCTGGTCGGGTCGCGGAACGTGCCGACCCCGTTCGAGATGGCCTCGAGGCCGGTGAGCGACGACCCGCCGTTGGCGAAGGCCCGCAGGATGATGATGAAGGAGGCCCCGTAGAGGAGCCCCGAGCCGGAGTGGCCGATCGGGATGACCGGGTTGGCCCCGCCCGGAGCCGGAATGGCGTGCACGTGCAGGGTGCCCATCGCCTGGCGGAAGTAGCCGGCGAGCACCACGAACCCGAGGCTGGTGATGAAGAAGTAGGTGGGGAAGGCGAATATCTTGCCCGCCTCGCGGATGCCCCGCAGGTTGCCGTAGAGCAGCAGCAGGATGACGCCGAGGGTGATCGGCACCGTGTACCGGATGAGGCTCGGGACCGCACTGGTCAGGGCGGCCGTGCCGGCGGCCGTCTGGACGGCCACGGTCACCGTGTAGTCGATGAGCAGCGCGACCGCCGCCACCTGGGCCACCTTCGGGCCGAAGTTCTCCCGGGCCACCACGTAGGCCCCACCGGCCTTGGTGTAGAAGGCGATCACGTCGAGGTACGACAGGGTCACGAAGAACAGGACGCCGAGGATGGCCATGGTGACGGGCACCACCAGCACGAACCCGGCCAGGCCGATGAAGGGGATGAGCTGGGTCAGCATCTCCTCGGTGCCGTAGGCCGAGGACGAGATGCAGTCGGGGGCGAGAACGCCGAGTGCGGAGGGACGGCCCAGGCGCTCGTCGCCCAGCTTCTCGTTCACCAGCGGCGGCCCGAGCAGGGCGTTCTTCAGCCGGTACCGCAGCGATTCGGGCAGGTCGACCTTGACCGGCGGTGCCGCCGCCGGTCGGGGGGGCGCCGCGGGCCGCCGGGTCGCCGGGGGCTCCTGCGCGGCCGGAACCACCACTCCGCCCGCGACGGCATCGCCGTCGGCAGTCACCCCGGGCTCCATGCCCTCATTAGAGCATGCATCGCCACGGGGAACGGAACCCCCGGGACCCGGAACCGCCGACCGGCCGGCCTCCGAGCGGCAGTCGCGCTCCATGAGTTGTGCCGGGGTGCCGATACGTGTTGCATGGTGCCCGTGCACATCGTCATCGTCGGCTGCGGCCGGGTCGGCTCCGGCCTCGGCATCGATCTGGTGGGACAGGGCCACTCCGTGTCCATCATCGACCGGAACCCCAAGGCGTTCCG
>Ga0075030_100005642_pt1 | contig 11267 bp, 7 predicted proteins | sample LitLauG_LLR_2012_FD_71393 | JGI IMG/M metagenome (GOLD analysis project Ga0075030, IMG submission 71393) | Freshwater sediment microbial communities from Pennsylvania, USA - Little Laurel Run_MetaG_LLR_2012 | ecosystem: Environmental > Aquatic > Freshwater > Creek > Sediment | place: USA...
CGGGCCGGCGGCACGGAGGCCACCTGGGCCGGTTGGGCGCCGGAGGCGGCCACCGCCCTGCGGACCACGGGGGCGATCGGCAGCGGGCGCAGCGCCAGCGCCGTGAGTGCCTGGGCGGTGACCCAGACGGGCGTCTGCGCGCCGACGCGGGAATAGCGGACGCTCCCGTCGGGCGCGATCAGGCTGCGCAGGTACCCGACAGGAGTGCGGCTTCCGGCGCGGGTGAGGGCGGACGCGTTGCGCCCGGCGGCCACGAGCCCCTGGATCGCCCACGCGGTCGACTGGGCGTTCGAGCTCCCTCCCTGCTGTTGTGGGAAGCCGCCGTCGAGGTTCTGCGCGCGGGTCAGGAACGAGACGGCGCGGCCGCTCACGGCGGCGCCTCCCCCGCCCGCTGCGGCGAGGGCCTGGAGTACGGCGGCCGTGTCGTCGATGTCGCTTCCGCTGCCGCGGGCCGCGAAGCCGAAGCCGCCGTCACCTTCCTGCTGGGCATCGAGCCATCGTGCGGACGCACTCAGGAGATGACTCGAGGCCGGATATCCCGCCGCGCGCAGCGCGAGGATCCCGAATGCGGTCAGGTTCGTGAGCTCCGAGAACGAGCCGTCCTTGGACCGCAGCCGCAGCAGCGCCGCGACGGGGTCCCGCCCGGCCAGCGAGCGTGTCGGGGCGCCGATCGCATGCAGCGCGAGGATCGTGCGCTCCAGGTCGCCAGGCCCCTGGAGCGTCGAGGCCTGTGAGCGGATCGCGTCGAGCACGCTGTGACCGCCGCGCCGGATGCTCAGCGGGTCCCTGCCTGCGGCCGCGAGGCCCATCGCCGCCCATGCCGAGTAGAGCTCGCTGCTCGAACCGCCGGGCGCCGCGCCGAAGCCGCCGTCGCTGTTCTGGGCATGCGTGAGGTAGGCCACCTGGCCGGAGTAGCCCGCCGACGCGCGCGCGGCCACCGCCCCGATGCCAAGCGCCGACACGGCCCCGGCCACCAGCAGCGCGCTGACCGCGCCCGGCAGTGCCGGCAGCCTCCTGCCGGCGGCAGGAGGCCCGTCCGCGTCCCAGCTCACCTGCAGACGCGAGCGGACGCGGAGCAGCATCCGCAGGAGGATCGCGCCGAACGCGAGGCCGAAGATGAAGCTCGCGACGACATGCGTGAGGTCGAAGACAAGCGCCGAGCCGAGCACCACCCAGAACGCCGCGACTGTGTGACTGCCGACGCCTGTCCACGTGTAGAGATCGAGAACGAGGTTGAACGCGGCCGCCGAAAGCGCGCACGCGAACGCGATCGCTAGCGGTGACATGCGGCGCCCCGTGGCCGCGCCGAGACCGGCGCCGATCAGACCGACCAGCCCCCATCCCAGCATCTGCCAGGGCGTCCAGGGGCCCTCGCCAAGCAGGATGTTCGAGGCGAGCGCCGAAATCGCGCCGACCGCGAAACCCGGCCCCGCACCGAACGCGATGCCGCTCACGAGGACGATCGCGGTGATCGGCTTGACGTCGGGCACCGCGACGAAGGCATCCCGGCCGAGCGCGGCGAGGGTCGCGAGCGTCGCGATGACGGCCACGAGCTTCGCCGGCGGCGCGGAGCGCTCATACCACCAGAACGCGATCCCGAGCGCGACCACGACGAGGGCGAACGATGCGAGCTGCCAGCTCACGAGCGGACGCCTCCTTCAGCTCGAGCTGCCGCGGCCGCGACACGGGAGAGGATCACGTCGGCGCCCTGCTCCGGGAGTATCGCTCCGCCAGCCCCGTCAAGGATGCGCGCCGTCTCGGTGGCGAAGTAGCGCCCGCCGGCGAGCACCTCGGCGACGGGGCCGTCCGCGATCACGCGGCCGTCGGCGAGCAGGACCGCCCGCTCGGCGAACTCGGCGGCGAACTCGGCGTCATGCGTTGCCAGCAGAACCGCGGTGCCCTCCGCCGCGCGCCCGCGCAGCCACCTGGCGAGGCTCCGCTTGGAGGCCGTGTCCATGCCGCGTGTCGGCTCATCGAGCGCGATCACCGCCGCGGGCTCATCGCCGCCGAGCACGATCGCGAGCGCGAGGCGCTGGCGCTGTCCGCCCGACAGGTCGCGCGGGTTGCGAGCACCGAGATCGCCGAGTCCGGCGGTCTCCAGCGCCGCGGTCGGGGCCTCTTGGTCGACGCGCTCATGCAGGAAATAGTCGCCCGGGTTCTGCAGCAGGAGCGCAACCCGCCCCGCGCTTCTGACTCTGCCGCGCGTCGGCTGCAGCAGTCGCGCGGCGTGACGGAGCAGCGTTGACTTGCCGGCGCCGTTGCGGCCCATCAGCACGACCCTCTCGCCGGGCGCCACCTGCAGGTCCACGGCGCGGAGGATCGTCGGCCCGCGGGTCAGCTCATGCCAGACGCCGCTCAGCTGCAGCGCCGGGGTTTGCCCTGTTCGGCGACGGCGCAGCCGCGAGCGCCTCAGCGGGGCCTCCGTCGTCAGCTGCCCGGAGGCGGCGCCATCGAGCAGTCCGGCACGCCGGAGGGCTGCCCTCGCCTGCTTGACGCCGGTCGGCGGGGGCCGCAGGCCGGCGCGGGCGAACATGCGGGCGCCAGGAGTCGCGAGCGCCGGCTCGAGCTCCGCGGCCCACTCCAGGAACCCGCCGGGGTCGCGGTCGCAGACGACGCGCCCGCCCGCGAGCGCGATCACCCGGTCGGCGGCCGCGAGGCAGCGCTCGAGGCGGTGCTCGATCAGCAGCACGGCTGTGTCGCCCTCCTGGTTCAGGCGCCTCAGCTGCCAGATCAGCTCGTCTCCCGCGACCGGGTCCAGCTGCGAGGTCGGCTCATCCAGAAGCACCAGCGCGGGACGGCTCGCGAGAGCGCTGGCGAGCGCGACTCGCTGCAGCTCTCCGCCGGAGAGCTCGGAGGTGGGCCGGTCGAGCAGATGCGCGATGCCCAGCGAGAGAGCGGTCTCCTCGACCGCGCGCGCGACGAACGCCGCGCCGTGTCCGCGGTTCTCGAGCGAGAGCGCCAGCTCGGCGCGAACCGTCGTCATGATCACCTGGGTCTCGGGGTCCTGCAGGACCGTCCCGGCGATCCGGCCGATCTCGGCCGCGCCATGCTCGCGGGTATCGAGGCCGCCGACGAGAGCGGTGCCTGCGAAGCGCCCGCCGTGGAAGTGGGGCACGAGGCCCGCCGCGGCGCGCAGCACCGTCGACTTGCCCGACCCGGACAGCCCGGCGAGCACACAGAACTCCCCCGGCTCGATCGCGAGACTGACGTCGCTGATCGCCGCGGAACTCGCCCCCGGATAGGTGTAGGTGACGCGGTCGAGTTCGAGGACGCTCATCGCTGCACGCCTCGCCTGTCGAGGAACGGCAGCAGCGAGACCACGAGCATTGCGCCCGCGAGCGAGATCACTTCCCAGCTCACTTCCAGGTGCACCAGCGGGTAGGCGGTGAACGAGCCCGCGCCCGTCACGCTCGCGTAGAGCGCGATCAGCACGACCGCCGCACCGGCGACCGCGAACGCCACGTCGTGCCGGGAGAGCTCTCGTCCCGAGCCTCGCGCCGCGCGCGCCGCCCCATAGCCGCGCATCTCGAGTACTGCGGCGACGTCGAGTGATCGATCGAGCGCCCCGGCGACCGTCGCCCTCATCACCGCGAGCCTGCCGCGGGCGCCGCGGGCGCCGCCGTCGGGACGGCAGCGCTGCGCCTCGGCAAGCCGCCGCGCGTCTGCGCCGAGGACGGGGATCAGGCGGGTCGTCAGGGCCGCCGTGAGCGCCGAGTGCGGTGAGATCCTCCTGAACGAGAACAGCAGCTCGTCCGGGTCCGCCGCGCACACGACGAGCAGGCACGAGAGCGTCACGACCAGCAGCCGCAGGGCGAGCACGAGTCCGTAGACGACGGCCTCAACGGTCAGGTTCACCTGCCCGAGCACACCCCAGTCGCCCAGGCGCGCGAACACCGTGAGGCCCTCGCGGCTGACGAGCACGTTCACGAGCACCGTGAGGACCACCATCGGCAGCGCGGCCACGCGCGCAGCCCGCGTTATCTCGCGACCGACCCCCGCGGCAAACGAGGCTGCGAGGACGGTGGCGAGGAGCCCGCCGAGAAGGATCGGGTTCTGCGTCATCAGCGCGGCGACGGCGAGTGCACAGCCATAGGTGGCGGCCACCGTTGCTCTCGCCGCATGCAGGGGGCTCGGCCGCCGCACGTAGCCGATCCGGGTTGCGCCGTTCATCCGCCGGCCCCCACGGGCAGCGGCTGCACGTGCCCCGGGGTCAGAGCGACCGCGAAGTGGTTGCTCAGCGAGCTCTGATTGAAGGCTGCCGCCGCGAGCTGGACGCCCGCTTCGTCGGTGCCGGTCACGAACCAGACCGGGTCATCTTCGCCGTTGCGCGTCGCGGCCACCATGCCGGAGCCCGCGCCGAGGGTGCTCATCACGCGGCCCTGCTGGTCGAGCAGATCCATCGCTCTGCCCCCGCTCGTGAAGCGGGCATAGACGCCGCTGGAGCTGGGGCCCTTTTCGATCAGCTCAGCGGGTATGTTCACGCGCACCTTGGCCCACGGGCCGACGATCACGCGCAGAGTGAGCGGCTCTTCGCTGGGCCCTGCACCGGCGATCGCGACAGGGATACCGAGCCCCTGCAGCCGTGAGTTGACGGCGTGACATGCTGGCCCCCCGACGGCGGTGCATTCCAGGCGTACCGGGAGTCGCTTGCCTTCGATCCCGGTCAGGAACGGCTGAGGAAACGACCCGACGACGGCCGGGACGTCCTGCGCCTGGCTCCAGTCGTGGTGGTCCCACCAGACATGGTCGCCGGCATTGACGTTCGTGGATGCGGCACCCTGAGTCGCCTGGACGCCGTTCACGAAGTAGAACCAGTCGACCGGGTTGCCGCCTTCCCGCCCGCCCGCGACGCCGTTGATGCTTTGGACGAAGCCTCCGCCGAATCTCGTGCTGACGCTGTAGTTGCGCATGAGCAGGCTCATCACGGTCTCCTGCCCGGAGACCTTGAGCGGGCCCGGTAGCGCGAGTTCGCTACTCCCGAAGTCGCTGGTCACAGTGAGCTGCACGGCGCCGGGCGAGGGACCCGCACCCAGGCCGCACCCGGCGAGCACGATCGCGGCCAGGATCGCTACGGCGATGGCCGCAGCACTCAGCGAGCTCCCCCTCATCCCACGGCGACCGTCTGAGGGAATGAGGGGACCAGACCCGAGCGTGCAGCGCTCACCTGGTAGCGCCCCCGTGCCGGCGGGGCGAGCACGGTCGCACGACCGGACGCGTCGGCGGACGCGAAGTCGGCACCAAGAGTCACGATCGCTCCCGCCGCGGCCTGTCTGCGTCCTTCGTTGTCGTAGGAGTAGACCTGAACCGGCACTGCGGCGCCCGGCGCAAACGACCGTGACGGAACCGAGACTTCAAGCGTGCGCTGACATCCCCCGGCGGACGCCTGACACCAGAACCACAGGACCCGCGCGCCGGAGCGCAGGCGCCGCCCGTCGCCCATCGGACCGCTGGGGTCAGCCGCGCCCGTGGAGCCCGAAACGCCGTTGACCTTGTACTCCCAGCCGTTCTGGGCCGTCCCGGTCTCGCCTCCCACAGATGAGACATACAGCTGCCCAGAGTTAGCTGCGTTCCCGCCGCAGCGGCCGTAGTCGCGGAGCGAGAAGCCCGGGCCCCCCGCTCTGTGCAGCGACACCAGGACGGCGAGCGGGGTCGCCGCCGCGAGCGCACACGAGCGGCCGGAGACCCTCGTCACCGTGGCCGGCGCCGCCACACTGCGCGCTCGCCCGAGGACGATCCCGCCGCGCCCGACGACCATCGCCTGGACCACGGGTGCTCCCGCCACGCGCGCCCGAACGCCGTTGTCGGCTGCCGCGACGGCGACGGGCAACGCCAGCGACGCGGCCACCGCGAGCACGGTCGCCCTACCGGACATAGAACACCGTCCTCGACGTGCCGCGCGCGAGCGCGAGGGTGTTTCCGGCAACGTCACGCGCATGGACGTCGAGCACGTAGCGGCCCGCAGGCAAGGCGGACGGCAGCAGGTATGAGAACTGGCCGCCGGTGGCCACCTGGAACGGCGTGCCCTGGCCGCAGCGTGCCAGCGCGAACCGCTCCCGCAGGCCATCCCACGCATAGCAGCGACCGCGATAGTCGCGTCTCAGCTCGAGCTCGACGGACGTGACGAGGCTGTGGGAGCTGACGGCGCCCGAGAGCAGCCGCGGGCCGTGGCCGGGCCGGTAGACACGGCCATCGAGTTGGCCCGCGAGCCGCGCGACCAGAGCGAAGGGACCCCGGTACGGGCCGGGCGCGGGGGGCGACATGACACCGAGTACGCCGGAGGCCGGCGCGGTGGTGCCGCAGTTGCCGTCGTTGCCGTCATGCACGCACACCGCGAACGTCGCGGATGGCGCGTCTCCGGCCTTCGTCGCACGAAGCGTGTCGACGCCGGTGGACGCGAGCTGCAGCGACGCGACGCCGTCCGGCCCGGTCACTGCGCTCGCCCCGCCGCCGGACACGGTCACGCCTTCCGCGGGAACCGCTTCACCAGAGCCTGGGGCGGCTTCCGCATGCGGCGGCGTGCGGATCTCGCTGACCTTGACGCTGAAGGTCGACCCCGACTGCACGCTCGCCGGGGCTTCGCTGACCACGAGCGGGAGGACCGTCGGGGCGTAGAACGGTTCGGGCGTGTGGTCAGCCACCATCAGCACTTCGGCGCCTTCGCTGAGCAGTTCGAAGCAGATGCCGCTGCCGAGCTTGTAGTTGACCCACGCGGTCCACGTGTCCGATTCGTGGGTGAATTCGTGGGTCTCCCCGAGGATCGTCTTCGTGAAGTCGCCGCTGTACTTTTCGGGCTGGCCGTGATCCCAGTTGCCGCCGACGGCCAGGTTTATCGCCGCCGCGACGCTCGTCGCAGCGCACCCGCTCAGCGGCTCGGGCGTGTTGAGCGTCACCTTCGTCGCGGGCAGCAGGGTGCCCGATTCGCCCTCGATCCGCACCGTGACGGTCGGGGCGCCAGCCGCGGAGGCGACGCCGGAGAGGCAGCAGAGGGCAACGACCAAGGGCGCGGCGAGTCCGACCACCCAGCGATTTCGATACATGAGCATGGAGCCAACCCCTTTCCACGAGGGCTTGTGGGCTTGCGTCGGAGGCAGGTCTCCTGGCTCCCGGGTCCACCCTGCCGCGCCTTCCCAACCCGCCGGTGGCGGGTCAGTGGCTGCACGCCGATTGGACGTGCCGCGGTAGGCATCCCCCGGTCACAGTGGCGGGTCCGCGCCGGATTCTCACCGGCTTCCCTTCACGACCGACGTTTGTCGAAACGGAGTGTAACCCAGGCGGCTACTGTCCGACTGTGCTCAGGTCGGCATCCCCGTCGGCGAGCGCCACGCGGTGTCCCTCTTCGAGCCTCGTTTCCGACCGCATGAGCCGCCGAGCGTGGTCGAGATCATCCGAGCGGCCGAAGGTGAGCGCCGCCTTGACCACGCCGTCCTGCAGATACCACATCGTGAACACGCCCTCGTCGAGTGAGCCCCGCACGATCTCCTCATCCCACGTGGCGGCTGGACCTACATACTCGAGTTCGCCCCAGTCGGCGAGCACCGAGAAGAAGTACGGCACCTCCCTGTAGGGCTCATCGCGGCCGAGCATGTTGAGCGCCGCGACCTTGCCCTGGTTGAAGGCGACATCCCAATGCTCGACCCTCAGAGGCGCGCCACCGTGCAACGCCGAGTCGTATTCGCAGATGTCGCCGGCGGCGAAAACGCCGGGCGCGGAGCTCAGGAGCCGGTCTGAGCACCGGACGCCGCCGCGTGTACCGATCTCGATCCCGGCTCTCTGAGCGAGCCCGACGTCGGGCATGACGCCCGCGCCGATGACCACCGCCTGCGCGGGAAGTTCGAGTCCGCGCCTCGTTACTACGCGCGCTACCCGGCCGTCGCCCTCGAAGCGCTCGAGTTCGTCGTTGGCGTGCACGACGATCCCGTGGGCTTCGAGTAGCTCCTGGAAGAAACGGCCCGCTGCAGGCCCGATGGTCCGTTCGAGGGTCACGTCCTCCAGCATCACGATCGTGCAGCGCTTTCCCATCTGCGTCAGCGTGGCCGCGACCTCGCACGCAATGTACGAGCCGCCGATGAGCACAACGTCCTCCGCGTCCTCGACGCCTTCGCGAATCGCGTCCGCGTTGCCGAGCGTCCGCAGATAATGGATCTGGTCCAACTCCGAGCCGTCCACGTTCAGCCGGCGAACGTTCGCGCCTGTGGCGAGCAGCGCCTGATCGAACTCGATCTCCTCCTTCGTCGAGAGCTTGACTGTGCGGGTCTCTAGGTCGAGAGCCATCACGCTGGTGCGGGTCATCAGCTCAATTCCCTGCTCGGGCCACCAGTCGTTCGGCCGGAACAGCGGCTCATCGCGCGTCTCGACGCCGCGGAGATAGCCCTTCGAGCAGTCCGGGCGGTTGTAGGGCGGATCGAGCTCTCGCCCTACCAGCAGCACCTCCCCGTCCGAGCCAGCCTCGCGCAGCCATCGGGCGCAGTTCGCGGACGCCAACCCGCCGCCGATCAGGAGGAAGTCAACCTTGCGCACGGCCATTGAGGCCAGACTACATCGCGGACCATTTCCTTTGGCGTCCTCGAGCCACGCTGCGACATCACACGCCGACGGCCGGAGTCCGAGCCTTCATGCCCGGACTCCGGCCGTCCACGCCGTTGCCTAGATGCTGCGACGCACGAGGCTGACCACCGCCTTGCCGTCAGGCGTGCGAGTGACCAGGGGCGCACCGCGCACTTGGCGCATCAGTGCTTGGCCTCACTGAAGTCACCCAACGCTGCGGAGTAAGACCGCTCGGCCGGGGTATCTGACCGTCAGATCGGTTACACACAGGGATATGTCGTGCCCCTCGCTCCGCCGCCCCCCCACCCATCCACAGCGCCCATGAGCCTCAACGATCGTCTTCGTGCGATCGACCGCCGCCAGCAGGCAACCCCGGGCGTGCGGTTCGTCGCGGCGGTGATAAAGAAGTCCGCTGACGACCAGGCTGGGCACCTCGCGGCCCTAATCAGCTACTACGCCTTCGTATCGCTGTTCCCGCTGCTGCTCGTGCTGGTCACAGTCCTCGGTTTCGTGCTCCAGAACGACCCGGACAAACGTGAAGAAATCCTCCACGGCACCCTCGGGCAGATACCCCTGATCAGCGACCAACTCGAACGTCACTCGCTTTCCGGCAGCAACATCGCCCTCGTCATCGGGATAGTCGGCGCGCTCCTTGCCGGCATGGGCATCACGAATGCGACCCAGGACGCCTTCAACCGGATCTGGGGGGTTCCGTTCAAGTCGAGGCCTGACTTCATCCATGCCCGGTTGCGCGGCCTCGGAATGCTCGCGATCCTCGGGACCCTGAGCATCGTGTCGACACTGGCCGCCGGTTACGTCGGCACCTCCAGCCATGGTGCGGCCGCCGTCGCCGGCGGCATCGCCCTCGCTTTCCTCACGAACCTCGCGCTGTTCATGATCGCGTTCAAACTCCTGTGCGCAGCTGACCTGTCGTGGCGGGAACTCTGGATCGGCGTCGTTGTCGCGACGGTCTTCTGGCAGCTGCTTCAGCACCTCGGCGGCTACTACATAGATCACGTGCTCAAACGCACGGGGCCCCTCTATGGGGTGTTTGCGGTCGTGCTCGGGTTGCTCGCTTGGCTCTACCTCGGTGCCCAGCTGACGATCTACGCAGCCGAGATCAACGTTGTGCGCCGTCATCGACTGTGGCCCCGGACGCTGCTCTCCGACGGACTCCTGGACGCGGACAAGCGTGCGCTCACGTTCTCTGCGGAAGTTGAGGAGCGCGTGCAACGCGAGGACGTCCAGGTCACCTTCGGCCCGCCAGATTAGGCTCAACTCCCGGCCGGCCGCTGCGGGGGCACGCGTCGCAATTGGCTCTACGAAGCCACATCTCGGGGTGACGCGGCAAGTCCGCCAAAGTACTTGTGTGCGCAACGACCCCGCGCTATACTAACTACACTTTCGTAAGCTCATATGGAGCGAATACCTATGTCATCAGCCCCGTCCAAACCTGAGATCCAGCCAACACCCCCGACGCCCCGGATGCGCCTGATCCCGCTCGACGACACCGTCGTGTTCCCGAACATGGGCATCACGCTCACCGTCGAAGTCGGCGATGACACCCGTGTCGTGCTCGTCCCGCGCCACGACGGAGAGTTCCTCGAGGTCGGAACGATCGTCGAGGTCACAGAGCAGGTCCGACTCCCCGGCGGCGGCCGAGCCGTCGCGCTCTCCGGTGAGCACCGTGCGCTCATCGGGGCTGCCCAGACCGGGCCTGAAGGAGAGCTGCGCGTCGAGATAGACGAGCGCCCGGACAGCGTCCCCACAGACGGGCGCACCCGTGATCTCGAGCGCGAGTACCGGGCGACCGTCGAGGAGATCCTCGAGCTGCGGGGCGACGACGGCCGCATCTCGGCGTTCCTGAGGGCGATCGCCGAGCCCGGCGCACTGGCGGACTCCGCCGGCTACTCGCCGAGCCTCAGCTACGAGCAGAAGGTGGAGCTGCTTCGCACCCTCGACGTCACCGACCGCCTCGAGCTCGCGGTGAAACTTCAGCGCGAGAGCCTTGCTGAGCTGCAGGTGCGCCGGCGCATCCGCGAGGACGTGCAGGAGGGTGCCGAGAAGCAGCAGCGCGAGTACTTCCTGCGCAAGCAGATGGACTCGATCCGCAAGGAGCTCGGCGAGGACGACGCGTCGGTTGCGGAGGAGTACCGCACCAAGATCGACGAGTCCGACATGCCCGATGAGGTCCGCGAGCAGGCCAACAAGGAGCTCGCGCGCCTGGAGCGGATGGGCGAGCAGACTGGCGAGTCCAGCATGATCAGGACCTACCTGGACTGGTTGGTGGCGGTGCCGTGGGGCAAGCGCTCAGAGGAGCACCTCGATCCTGTCGCGGCGCGTGCCGTGCTGGATGCGGACCACGCCGGCCTGGATGACGTCAAGGACCGCATCACCGAGTACCTGGCCGTGCGCAAGCTGCGTACAGAGCGCGGGATCGAGGTGGACCCCAAGTCCGGCGCGATCCTCACGTTGATCGGGCCTCCCGGAACCGGCAAGACGTCGATCGGCGAGTCGATCGCGCGTGCTACGGGACGCGAGTTCGTGCGCATGTCGCTCGGCGGCGTGCGTGACGAGGCCGAGATCCGCGGCCACAGGCGCACCTACATCGGGGCCCTCCCGGGCCGGCTGGTGAGGGCTCTGCGCGACGCGGGCACGATGAACCCCGTGATCCTGCTCGACGAGGTCGACAAGGTCGGCGCCGACTGGCGCGGGGACCCGTC
>Ga0075030_100005643_pt1 | contig 11266 bp, 7 predicted proteins | sample LitLauG_LLR_2012_FD_71393 | JGI IMG/M metagenome (GOLD analysis project Ga0075030, IMG submission 71393) | Freshwater sediment microbial communities from Pennsylvania, USA - Little Laurel Run_MetaG_LLR_2012 | ecosystem: Environmental > Aquatic > Freshwater > Creek > Sediment | place: USA...
TCTATTCGCAGATCAAAGAAGGCGACGTGGTCAGCGGCACGGTTCGCAGCCTGACCGACTATGGCGCATTCGTGGAACTGGGCGGTGTGGACGCCTTGCTGCATGTGAGCGACATCGCCTGGGGCCGCGTCAACAAGCCCGCGGATGTGCTCTCGGTAGGACAGCAGGTTGAAGTGAAAGTGCTGAAGCTTGGAATGGAAGGAGACAAGCGGCGGATTTCAGTCGGCCTGAAACAACTGCAGCCGCATCCCTGGGATGCCGTGGCGGGAAAGTACAACGCAGGCGATCGCGTGCGCGGCACCGTGACGCGGCTGATGGAATTCGGCGCGTTCGTCGAAATCGAGCCCGGCATCGAGGGTCTGATTCATATTTCTGAGATGTCCTGGTCGCGGGGCAAAGTCCGCAAGGCCAGCGATGTGGTGAAGCCGGGCGAGACGGTCGAGGTAGTGATTCTCGGCGTGAGTACAGGTGAACGCCGCATCTCGCTGGGGCTGAAGCAGGCGCTGGGAGATCCGTGGGTCGACGCGCCGCAGCGCTTTCCGGTGGGATCGGCCATCGAAGGTCCGGTAACAAGCCTGACGAAGTTTGGCGCGTTCGTGCAACTAGCCGAGGGAGTCGAGGGCATGGTGCACGTCAGCGAGATCAGCGCCGAAAAGCGCATCAACCAGCCGGCGGATGTGCTGCGTGTCGGGCAGGTGGTGCAGGCGCAGGTGATCGCGATCGATCCGGAAAAGCGGCAGATGCGGCTCAGCATCAAACAACTGGTGCCGACAGGAATCGACGAATACCTCGCCGAGCACAAGGAAGGCGACGTGGTCACCGGGCGAATGATGGACGATGCTGGCGGGCACGCCCGAGCCGAGTTGGGTGAGGGAATTCAGGCGAACTGCAGGAGCACTTCGGCCGCCAAGGTGAAAGAGGAGGCTCCGAAAGAAGCTAAGGCAGATCTTTCGTCGCTGAGTTCGATGCTGCAGGCGCGCTGGAAGAGCGGTGCAGGGGTACAGCCCAAGGCAGAACCCGCTCGTGCCGGGCAGGTTCGCAGCTTTCGCATCGTGAAGCTGGACCGGGGCGCGAAGAAGATTGAAGTAGAACTGGTGTAACCCGCCCCGACAGGAACCGCTACTACTCGCCAAATAACCTGCGCGGTCATTGCGGATTCTTTTTCCGATCCGGCCCTGAGGCTCTCCTGCCTCGCCCCGCATTAGACTACAATCCGACCGATGGTTACCTGCTCCGGGTGCGGGGCTGTATCTTCCGAGAACGTCCGCTTTTGTTCTTCATGCGGACGAGCCATCGCCATGCTTGACACGCCGACCCTGGAGCCGGATCGAAATGCTGTTGCGCCCAAGCCGGTTCCGCCAATTTCGCGCCCCCCACGAGGCGAAGGATTCTCACCCGGCACCGTTCTGGTCGAGCGGTACAGGATCGTTGCTCTGCTGGGGCGCGGCGGGATGGGTGAAGTCTACCGCGCCGAGGATCTTAAACTCGGGAATGTTGTAGCTCTCAAGTTTCTTCCCGCCTCGTTGCAGAATGATGCGGCGGCTCTGGCCGGGTTTCGTGCGGAAGTGCGGAACGCCCGCCAGGTGTCGCATCCCAACGTGTGCCGCGTCTACGACATCGGGGAAGTAAACGGGCAGCACTTTCTCACCATGGAGTACATCGATGGCGAGGATCTTGCGTCCCTGCTGCGGCGCATCGGCCGCTTGCCAGCGGACAAGGCTTTGGAGACCGCCCACCAAATCTGCGCTGGCCTCGCCGCCGCGCACGATTGCGGATTACTGCATCGTGATCTGAAGCCTGCCAACATCATGCTCGATGGACGAGGCCGCGTGCGCATTACCGACTTCGGGCTGGCCCTGAGCAATGAGGATGCCACTGGCCGCAGCGAGACCGCCGGTACCCCCGCTTATATGGCTCCAGAGCAGATTGGCAAGGGCGAGGCCAGCGTGCGCAGCGATATCTACTCGCTGGGCCTCGTCTTGTATGAGCTGTTCACCGGACGGCTTCCTTATCAGGCAACCACTCCGGTCGAGTGGCGGCGGGCGCATCTGGAGTCTTCTCCCAGGACGCCGTCGTCGGTCGTCAAGGACATTGATCCGGTCGTGGAAAAGGCGATCCTGCGCTGTCTGGAAAAGGATCCGGTGAAGCGCCCCGCATCGGTACGGCTGGTTGCTGCCGCGTTTCCCGGAGGCGACCCGCTCGCGGCGGCGCTTGCGGCTGGGGAAACGCCGTCGCCTGAAATGGTCGCTGCCTCGGGGCCGACCGAGGGCCTGCGTCCCCTGGTGGCTTGGTTTGTGCTCGCAGGAGTCGTCGTTTGCGTCGCCGCGGCGATTCTGTTGGGAACACAAACAACGCTTTTCCGGCTAGTGCGCCTAGACAAACCGCCGGAGGCGCTGGCTGAACACGCGCAGGAAATTCTTCAAAGTGTCGGCTATCCCGAGCCGCCTGTGGACCGGGCGATGGCGTTCTACAGAGGGGACGAGTTCTTACGCTACATTGCGGAACACGACAAGTCGAAGACGCGTTGGGATCATATCGAGACCGGGGCATTCGGGTTTTGGTATCGCAGCAGTCCCCGTCCGCTTGCGACTCGATACTTCTTCTCAGATGGACCAATCATGGGTTTCGTTTGGACGAACGATCCGCCATTGGATGTGTCCGGGATGACGCTGGTCAGGCTCAATCCGCATGGCCGCTTGACGCAGTTGATCGCAGTTCCTCCGCAGGTTGAGAAGGCGACAAGCGCGGCACCCTCGCCGGACTGGGCCCCGTTGTTCGCTGCTGCTGGGCTCGATCCTTCAAAGTGGCCGCCAGCGCAGCCAAGCTGGACCCCTCCCGTCTATGGTGACGCGCGGGCGGCTTGGACAGGATCACTGAGCGAGCGGCCAGATATCCCGATGCGGATTGAAGCCGCCGCCTACCAGGGTAAGCCCGTCTACTTCGAGTTGATCGGCCCTTGGACGCGGCCCGAACGCATGCAGCCGTATCAGCCGACCGTGGGCGCCCAGGTGGGTCTGTTGATATTCACCGTTTTGTATCTTTCGGTGCTGTTCGGCAGCGCAACGCTCGCCTGGCGGAACCTGCGCCTGGGCCGGGGTGATCGCCGCGGAGCCTCTCGTCTGGCCGTTTTTGTTTTTGCGGCTTCGATGGTCGCATGGTTCTTTGGCGCACATCACGTCCCGAGCTTCGATGAGCTGGGGCTGTTCCTGCAGAATTCGGCCTGGGGGCTTGCCTGGTCCGGTGTTCTATGGGTTCTCTATATTGCGTTGGAACCGTTTGTCCGTCGCCGCTGGCCGGCCACGCTGGTCTCCTGGAGCCGCTTGCTGGCGGGAGGCTTTCGGGATCCACTGGTCGGACGCGACATCCTTGCCGGTTGTTTTCTGGCGCCGTTTTCAGCCGTTGTCGAAAGACTGGTGCGGTGTGTTGCCTCCTGGTTCGGCCATCCGCGGCCACAACCAGATTTAGGCGTAGGGTGGACGCTTCTGGGCGCGCGGGCAATCGTCGCAGATCTAGCCATCGCATCGATCTTGGCGACTTTTTTCTGGCTGGGCGCTCTATTTGTTCTTTTCCTTTTGCGAACCTTGTTGCGCAAAGAGTGGGTAGCCGCAGTCGCTTGGGTCCTTTTATTTACGAGCGTCGACCTAGTGAATAGCGAGTTTCATCCTGTTCTCGAGGTGGGTGCTTTGATTTTTTTTGGTCTGGCTGTGTTTGTGATGATCCGCTTCGGCTTGCTGGCACTGGTCGCTAACTTCATGGTCTACTCTGTCCTGCGGACTTTCCCCCTCACGACTCAAGGGTCGGTCTGGTATTCGGGCATCAGCCTGGCGGGGATTCTGGTGATAGCGGCGCTGGCACTCTACGGCTTCTACTCCTCCCTGGGAGGCCGGCCGGTCTTCGGAGGGGCAATACTCGAGGAGTGAGGCGCCGCACTCGCGCTTTCGGCGTTCGTGGGTCCGGCCATCAGCAGGAGCGCTCAAAGCGCGAAATGATACAATATTCCGAGCTGAGCGGGAGTAACTCAGTGGTAGAGTGCGACCTTGCCAAGGTCGAAGTCGCGGGTTCAAATCCCGTCTCCCGCTCCAGAATTCCTCCTCCGACCGCTCACTTTCGTGGCATGGACTTTTCTGGGCGGGAACGCTAAGGTATTGAGCAGGGGCGCGGTACCCAAGTGGTAAGGGAGAGGTCTGCAAAACCTTTATGCGTCGGTTCGATTCCGACCCGCGCCTCCAAATCCTAACCTTGCTCAATCGAAAGCTCTTACCCAGGTCACTTGAGCCGAAGCTGAGGTTTGGCTCTACGAGCGTAGTTGTGTTGCTCGCGCTCCTCGGAGCCAGTGTGTCCGGCGTCTCCGCTGCGCGCGCACAGCAGGATAATCCAGCGCCGTCTGTGGTGGTCCAGCCCGGTCCGCCCGGAGCGCCGAGCAAAACCCTACCGCCATCCACCCACGCATCTTTGCCCCCCCGATCGCCTGCGGACGTAGAGTTCATGCAGGGTATGATCTTCCATCATTCCCAAGCGGTGGAGATGACGGCCATGATTCCGTCGCATACGCCGAACAAAGGCCTGCGTTCCCTGGGAGCACGGATCAGTAGCTCGCAGTCTGACGAAATCAAGTTCATGAAGCGCTGGCTGGCTTCGCGGGGAGAGTCCGTTCCCAAGTCGATGCCGCCAATGCCGGGAATGGATATGCCGGGCATGGAGATGTCACACGAAAGTATGGCACCGATGCCAGGAATGCTCACGCAGCAGCAGATGGACGCGCTGCGGAACGCGAAGGGCGTCGAGTTTGACCGCTTATTTTTGGTGGGAATGATTCAGCATCACAACGGCGCGTTGACCATGGTAAAAGATCTATTCGACACCGCAGGCACTGGGCAAGACGCAGAGTTGTTCAACTTCGCGACCGACGCGGACAATTCGCAACGGGCGGAGATCAAGATCATGCAAAATATGTTGAAGAAAGATACTCCCGAGGAGAAACGATGAAACGATTCCCCCTTCTTGCCCTGAGTTTGGTAGGTGCGCTTATTTTTTGTTTCGCCGTGAACCGAACGCAGGCGCAGGATACGCCGCCTGCGGCTCCGCCCCAGGACCAGGCGCAGAAGGCCGCCGCCCCTGCATCCGACAAGGACGCCGAGAAGAAAGAGGCTGGCGGCGAGGAAAATCCATTTGCGCCAGAGGCGGCTCCGGAGCTGCCGCCGGGCATGAGTGGGTCGGATGTGAACGATTCGCGCTTCAAGCTTTCGCCCGGACTCTACGACGCGGGCGAAGCTGCGATGGGCCTTGAGCACCTCCTGCAGCTCAAGAAGCCGGACGCGTTTCAGCTCGGATCCAGTGACGCAGACGATCCCAACGTGAAAAAGACACTCGGGCAACTCGGCTTGCCCGAAGCCATGATGTCGAAGATGCCCAAGCCGCTCCAGTTGGTGATTGCGCAGTTGGCGTTTGCCAATTCCGATCTTGCCTTCCAGGGCAACCATCTGTTCCAGGGAAACTTTTATGGTGTGAATATCTTCGATATCGCCGACCCGGCGAAAGCAACATTGCTGACGACGATGGTCTGCCCGGGCGGGCAGGGGGATGTGTCGGTCTACAAAAATTTGATGTTCATGTCGGTGGAGATGCCGAATGGACGCCTGGATTGCGGCACTGAGGGATTTCCGCCGGAGCCCGCACCGGCAGATGAGGCAAAAGATAAAGACGCGGCAAAGGACAAAGACGATAAGAAGGCCGACACCGACAAAGACAAAACTTCCGATCAACCCAAAGATGCAGAGAAGGACAAAGAAAAAGAGAGGGCACGCCGCCTCCCGGCAGCGCAAAAGGACCGTTTCCGCGGCGTAAGGATCTTCGACATTTCCAACATCAAGGAGCCGAAGCAAGTCGCTGCGGTGCAGACATGCCGCGGATCGCACACGCACACCCTGGTGGTCGATCCGAACGACAAGGACAATGTCTACATCTACGTGTCGGGGACTTCATTTGTGCGGCAACCGGAAGAACTGGCCGGATGCTCGGGGGAAAAGCCAGACAAAGATCCGAATACAGCGCTGTTCCGCATCGATGTGATCAAGGTCCCCGTGGCTGCGCCGCAGGACGCGAAGATCGTTTCGAGCCCGCGGGTATTTATCGATCCGCGCACGGGCGCGATCAACGGTCTAAACAACGGCGGCACGCACGGCAAGAAGGGCCCACAGAAGCCTGCCGACACCGACCAGTGCCACGACATCACCGTGTACTCGGCGATCGGCTTGGCGGCAGGCGCCTGCTCGGGCAACGGAATCTTGCTCGACATCAAGGATCCCGTGCATCCGAAGCGAGTCGATGCCGTCAACGATCCGAACTACTCCTACTGGCACTCGGCATCCTTTTCGAATGACGGCAGCAAGGTCGTTTTCACCGACGAGTGGGGCGGTGGACTCGGAGCGCGTTGCCGTCCAAACGACCCAAACAAGTGGGGCGCGGATGCCATCTTCAAGTTGAATGATGACAAACTGACGTTCGCGAACTATTACAAGCTGCCGGCCGCGCAAGGCGACACGGAGAACTGCGTGGCGCACAACGGTTCACTAATTCCGATTCCCGGTCGCGATGTAGAAGTGCAGGCTTGGTATCAGGGCGGAATCTCAGTGATGGACTTCTCCGATCCGGCGAACCCGTTCGAGATTGCCTACTTCGATCGCGGGCCCATTGATCCGAAAATGCTCGTGCTTGGCGGCGATTGGTCCGCGTATTGGTACAACGGCTACATCTACGGATCGGAAATTGCGCGCGGCCTGGACGTGTTTCAACTCACCCCGACGAAATTTCTCACACAAAACGAAATCGACGCGGCCAAAGCAGTTCACTTCGCTGAAGTGAATGTGCAGAACCAGCAGAAGATTGTGTGGCCTGCAAAGTTAGTCGTTGCGAAAGCGTATGTCGACCAACTGTCGAGATCGCAGGCTCTGCCGGAAAGCAAAATCGCAGAACTGCAGAAGGCGATCGCAAGCGCAGAGAAGTCGCACATGAGCAAGACGAACATGGCCAAGCTCAAAGGTATGGCGCCCGGTTTGGAAAAGAGCGCGGCCGCCGCGAAGACCCCTGCCGATTCCATGCGGATGCATGCCTTGGCGGATGTGTTGAAGCATCCGTCTGCTTAATCTGGGACTGAAAGTTAAGAGGCTCGGCTCCTTAACTATCGAGGAGACGAGCCTTTTAATTCTGTGGGCTTTAAGTCGCGGCCGCGCGTGATGCAGTTTCGCGGTGGGATTTAGGACGAAGCTCGCCCAAGATCGTCCTGTATCTGTTCCCCGTGCTGTGGGTTAGCAGTCTGATTCTGCGCGTTCGGAACGGATAGAGGTCGAGGTGCTTCGGTCAGAGAGTACTTGGCGAGACACCAGATGGCACGTAGTCCATCTCTCCAGTTGATTTTCTTCCCCTCTTCGTAGGTGCGGCCCCAGTAGCTGATGCCCACTTCGTAAACCCGTAGCTTGCGTTTGGCGATCTTCACCGTAATTTCCGGCTCGAAACCGAATCGATCCTCTCCGAGCGGGATGCTTTGGATCACCTCGCGCCGGAACACCTTGTAGCAGGTTTCCATGTCCGTCAGGTTCAGATTGGTGAGCATGTTGGAGAAAAGGGTCAGGAAATTATTTCCTACCGAGTGCCAGAAGTAGAGAACGCGGTGGGGCCCTCCGCCGAGGAAGCGAGAGCCATAGACGACATCGGCCTTATCCTGCAGCAGCGGGCCGAGTAGAAGGGGATATTCGGCAGGATCGTATTCGAGATCGGCGTCTTGAATCACGACGAAATCGCCGGTTGCAGCCTGGATTCCGCGGCGGAGTGCAGCGCCTTTCCCATAATTTCGCGGCTGCAGGATGACTTTGATCTGCGCATGCTGATTCTGCAGATCAGCCAGAATCTCCCGCGAACCATCCGTGGAACCGTCATCCACGCATAGGATTTCGAGATCGAGAGGAACGGCCAGGACCTTGCCTATGGCAACGCGTAAGGTTGCTTTTTCGTTGTATACCGGCATGACGACAGAAAGTTTCATGAGAATTCGGAGTCAGTTCGAGATAGTGTCTCCTGAGTGTAGAACAACCTCCAGTCACGGCTGCAACGTATTTTCCACAGTTGCTTAGGAGTCAACCGATATCGTTTTTGGCATTCCAGCGAATCAAGACACCGGCCATGCTTTTCGCTAGAATTCATCGTACCTTAACAATCATCGCTTACTAATGAAGCGGTCGAACCGCCGTTCACTCGAGTGGAACCATCACCCGGTACACCCTCGCAAACTATGCTGAGAACTCTGGCAAAGGCAAATCTGGCTCCGTCGCAGTACCGTTCTCTGGTTCAAGCCGCGAAGACCGGATTGGGCTGGTGGCACAGGAATGATCTAAATCGCCTTGCTCTTCTTTTCGGAACGGACAAGTGGGGCAGCCACTGGTACACGCAACATTACCAGCGCTATTTTCGGCCGCTGAAAGACAAGCCTCTGAATGTGCTCGAAATTGGAGTGGGCGGATACGAAAGCTCCGACGAAGGCGGAGAATCTCTTCGCATGTGGAAAGCCTACTTCCGGAAGAGTCAAATCGTCGGAATCGATCTCTACGACAAGACTCACTTGCGCGAGCATCGAATCGACATTCGCCAATGCGACCAGACCGATTCCGAAACGCTGCTTCGCTTATCGAGCGAGTACGGAGGATTCGACATCATCATTGATGACGGCAGTCATTGGAACGAACACGTCATCAAGACCTTCCAAATCCTTTTTCCAGTTTTGCGGCAGAATGGGATCTATGTGGTGGAGGACACGCAGACGGCATATTGGCCGACTTGCGGCGGTGGGGTGGGAAGTCCGAGCAACTCGATGTCGTTTTTCAAGAAGTTGGTGGACGGTCTGAATCACGTGGAATATCCCATCGAAGGGTACGAGCCGGACTACTACGACCGAAACATCGTCGAGATTGCTTTCTTGCACAACCTGATTTTTATCCGCAAGGGAAATAACGACGAAAAGACAAAAGCCAGGCAAATTGAGCGTGAGTTGGCGGCGGCGAAGGCCGTCGATATGCCTTCGAATGCCGCCTCCAACGGCCATTCCGGTGTTCCCCACCACTTCTAATGAATGATGACTTCTTTCGGTGTTTTGGAAGTTAGAGCGCGAATCTCCGATTAGGCCTGCAGGAGTTCCACCAGTAAATTCGCGTCGGTCATCAGCCAGGCAATCTCTCTCATCTCAAAGGCCACAGCCGCGACTGGACCGCTAATCACGAAAGATCCCAAGCCGGTAAGATGGCGGATGGCGGCGGCGAGATCCGGCACCTGGTAGCAGATGTGATAGGGCCCCCCGCCTTTTTTGAGGGTGCCATCAATGGGAGAATTTTCCCCCAAAGGGGCGACCAGTTCAATGACCGCGTCTCCTTGCCCGCGACTCAGGAAGCAGACCGATACCCTCTGCATAGGATCGTCAAACGGGCCCGATATCAATTCGTAGTCCAAGAGAGTCTTGTAACTCTGAATCGCTTTGGATAAATCTCGCACAGCTATGCCAACGTGATGAAAAGAGAATCTATCCATTGGCAACGGTTGTTCTCCCATCGGGCAATATGAACCAAGACGCTACCCGGATGTCAACTCGCATGCCGGATTTGTGACGAGGCATGCGGTTGCGGATCCTCGCTGCGAATCTGTCCGTGCCTGTTTTCTAGAAAACGCAATGAGACCTTCGAAAAAAGGATAATGGTTTTGCGCGAACCGCACTCCGAGTCAAAACTTCGGGAATCGTTCCATGAGATATAATCGCGCATTGTGTTCCTGACTGCTACCGCAATTCGAATGCCGTCGGTGCGTCTATGCAAACGGATATCGCTCGCTTGCTAACCCGTCCCTTTGACGTATCGAAAATTCTTTCCAAACGGAGGCAAATTCGGCATGTGCTGCAAAATGCAGGAAAGCACACTGAAGTCCGTCTCGCGATCTTAGGTGGCTCAACCACTTCGGAACTCGTCGACATCCTGGAGCTGTTTCTGCTGAAGGAAGGCATCCAGCCCGTCTTTTATCAGTCCGAGTTCGGCCGCTTTTACGAAGATGCCGTGGTGGACAACGCGGCGTTGCGCAAGTTTAAGCCCGAGGTCGTGCTGGTTCACACAACGGCCCGCAATCTCCAGCACATTCCAGAAGCGGGAGAGTCGGGTGAAAGCGTTGAGCACAAACTTGACCTCGAGTTCGAACGGTTTCATAGCATTTGGACCTGCTTGCAAAAGGAAATCGGCTGTCTTGTCATTCAAAACAATTTCGAACCCTTCCCGCAACGCCCTTTGGGTAATCTGGACTCGGTTGCGGCCTTCGGAAAGAACAACTTTATCTGCCGCCTGAACCTTCGCCTCGCTGAGCATGCGCGGAAGATGAGCTCCTGGCTGCTCATCAATGACATCAATTATCTGGCAGCCCAAGTCGGCCTTGGAGAATGGTGCGAGGAGCGCTACTGGTACAGCTACAAGCTGGCCCTGAGTCCTACGGCGAACGTCGCTTTAGCCCACAACTTGACGAAAATTCTGCGTGCGGCCTTCGGCAAGAGCAGAAAAGTTCTGGTGCTCGATCTGGATAACACCTTGTGGGGCGGCGTTATCGGCGACGACGGTTTGCAGAATCTTCGACTGGGAAATGAGGCCCCGGAGGGAGAAGCGTTTGTTGCTTTCCAGCGGTATTGTCTCGAACTGAAATCACAAGGTGTTCTACTTGCGGTGTGTTCTAAGAATGACTTGGTGACGGCCCAGGAGGGCTTCACGCATCCCGATTCGTTGCTGAAGCTGGATGATTTTGCGGCCTTTCAAGCCAATTGGGAACCCAAGCACGAAAATCTCGTCAGGATTGCAGACTCCTTGAATCTGGGTCTGGAGAGCCTGGTGTTTGTTGACGACAATCCCGCGGAACGGGAAATCGTCTCCGCCCAACTGGAGGCCGTAGCGGTACCGGATGTCGGCAGCGACATTTCCCGTTTCGCTGAAATTATCGATGGCGAAGGTTATTTCGAGGCCGTGCATATTTCCGCCGAAGACATCGCCCGGGCCGGCCTCTACCAGGCCAATGCCAAGCGCGAAGTATCGCTGGGCAAGTTCCGGAGCTATGACGAGTATCTCCTGTCGCTCGAGATGGAGGCGGAGATCGATGTTTTTAACGACTACTATCTCGACCGGATTGCGCAGCTGACCAATAAGACCAACCAGTTCAACCTGACTACGACACGCTATACTGCCGCCAACCTCCGGCACAT
>Ga0075030_100005644_pt1 | contig 11266 bp, 10 predicted proteins | sample LitLauG_LLR_2012_FD_71393 | JGI IMG/M metagenome (GOLD analysis project Ga0075030, IMG submission 71393) | Freshwater sediment microbial communities from Pennsylvania, USA - Little Laurel Run_MetaG_LLR_2012 | ecosystem: Environmental > Aquatic > Freshwater > Creek > Sediment | place: USA...
GTTGAGAGGATACAGCACGTGGGTGTCGGCTTCGGCGAGGAACGGCGCCCCGAGGCCCTGGTAGGGATTCCAAAAAGGGATCGCACCGCGCCGCACCGAATCGGCGGTGTACTTATCCCAGGCAGCGTCGGCGGCAACGCTGGCGTCGGGGTCGAGCGAGTACTGATGGGGCTGGACAGGCTCCGAGTAGGAATAGGAGGAGGGGGTGTAGGGCATCACGCCCCAATGGTCGATTGGAAGGATGGTTCGGTGAGCGGCGAGGAACGGAACCACGAAGACCAGCCAGAGCCCGAACAGGAGTGTGAGATCGCGGAGGAGAAGACTGCGTGCCGTTGGCGTAGGCACGGGTGCGGAGCGGATCTTGGCTTTGGACCACCCCCGGACGCGCCGCCGGCCGGTTGGTTTGGACCGTGGCATGAACCTCCAGACTCCTGCTAACCCGTCAGGTTACCAATCACTGCACACATATTTCAACCGCCAATCCCGCCGGGGGTGCGCGTGAAATTCAGGAGTGGAAGTTACGCCTTACCGGCAGCACGGGCAGAGGCGCATGGCTGGGGAGTGTGTCAATATCGGTTCCGGCGCAGGATCTGTCGCTCGTAGAACGCCAGTTGTCCCGGAGATCCGCGAAGCCACTGAAGAGTGCGCTCCAGTCCTTCGCGCAGACTGGTCGTGGCTCTCCACCCTGTTTCGTTTTCCATGGTCGACGGATCGCCGACCCACACATCAGTGTCCCAGGGTCGGGGCGGCATCGTTCCCCAAACTGGAACAGCCGGGATCTTCAAGAGTTCGCGCGCGTGGGCGACCAATGTGGCAAGCTCCGTCTGGATCCCGGTGCACAGATTGTATACCGAACCTCGCGGGATTCCGGCAGCGCCTGCGACGTGCATAATGGCGTCGACCGCATCCTCGACGTAAACGTAGTCACGAGCCGTTTTGGGAGAGACGAGCGGCGGCAGGCCACCCCGGTTCCCGTAAATCAGTATAGTGGGGACCAGCCGGGTAGGCTCCTCGTAAGGACCGTAGATCGAATATAGCCGGAGGGTTATCGCATTGAGATCTCGCATGCGGGCTAGCATTTGACAATAGTGTGTAGATGCGGCCTTGCTGATCGCGTAGACACTGTTCGGTTCGACGCGCTCATCCTCATGCGGGGCGTGATCCTTCCATCCGTACTCGGAAGAAGAACCAGTTTGCACGAAAGCCTCGACTCCAGCCTCGGCACAGGCATCCATCAGAGCCATGCTCCCGTTAATGTTGGTGTGCACGATTTGATCGGCGTCCGCCTGCTGCGTGTAAGCGCCGTATGCGGCAAGATGAAGGAGCCAGTCAGGCCGCACGGCATTCACCGTGCGGCGAACCTGTTCCCGATCGGTGAGGTCCGTCTCGTGTACTTGAATTTCGCGCGCGATCTCCGCGATCCGCCACTCCGATCGGGACCGGCGGACAAGCACGTGGACCTCATGGCTATCGTGCAGTAGCCGGCGTACGAGGTTCGCTCCTACGAACCCGGTTGCACCCGTAACGATCGTTCGCTTGCCCACAGTTTAAATGAAGCTGTTGTAGTCGAAAATTTCCAGATACTGCCGGGTGCGCAAGCGAATCTCCGCGATCTGCTCCGCATTCAACTCTCGCGCAGTTGCGAGATTCGCTTCCGGCGTGGGTACGCGAATGGTGCCCCACGGAAAAACCTCCTGGAGTTCCTGCCCATTCCAAGTTACCTTCGCCAAAGAGGCGGCGGGCTCGAGGCCCAGCTTCTCGCAAACCGCGCCTAGCGTCTTTGCCGGATCGAGCATCACATCCTCGGCGCGCACGACGTGCACGCGGTCCGGGTACTTGTCCTTATAGAGCAGCGCATAATACTGGTTCAATGTCCAGCCGAGCATATAGTTCGGCAGACTCAAGGGGACGGGACGTTTGGATGTGTCGGCAAAGGCCGACCAGGGGTTCCGCACTACGTGCAACACGTGAGCCAGCGGCAAATCGCGCAAGATCTTTTCCGCATCTACTGTGATGATGGGGCTATATCCGACGTACATTACTTCGCTACCGCTCCGGCGGTGATTCTTCCAGGCCTCGAACGTCGCGCGGAAAAACGCGGCCATGTTATTCCCGGTGCTCCGGCCCGAATTCGATACATACTGAGCATAAATCCGGCCGCGCTCGTCGTCGCTGAAATCGAAGTTCACGTGGCGGAACTTGCTGACCTGCGGCGTCCGCGCGCGCACCTTGCATTCTTCATCGATGATTTCCCGGTAGTCTTCTTGCGGCGATGCATCCAGAGGAAACACCGGCCACCGGTACTTCAGAGGAAACAGACTGCTGAGCATGTCGTTTACGTGTCTGGTGCCAGGTTGTGACTCGAAGGGGTAGACGAACATCTGGGGGTGGCCGTCGAGAAAACGATGAGTAGTGTTGCCGCCATTCTCGTACATGGCGCCTATCATCAGAAATCGGAAGTCGCTGCTGCTCATTAGTCACCTGATCTATTTCGTAAGGTAACGGTAGAAGATGCCGATCTCTCGTCCCCGTTTGCGCTGAGGCGCTTCAAACACGAATCCCGGACTGACTTTGCTTTCGATCCAGTCGATCGCAAAAACCTGGTTGCCGTGGGGCCATTCCAAGCTTCCTAAAACAGCACCGGTCTTCTGGGAGGTAGCGAAGATCGCGCAGACGCTCCGCGCCGCATCGAGACCCGGCGCGTACCGGGCAAAACGGGGAATCACCCGCGATGTGGCGATGAACGCGACATCGCCGGCCAGACACAGGCCGCGTGTCCAACCCGGAAATCGCCGGACGACCTCCAGGCGGCCATCGGATACATAGCCGAGCTCGCCGTAACCGCTGTTCGCGACCCAAATCCTGCCGCCGGCCAGCCGCGCCGAGTGCGGGCGCGTGAGGCCCGTGCAGATGGGTTCCCGGGTACGGCCGGAGAAGATGACGCCCCGGCGATCGACCGGAAAATTAACATGCCCCGGCCGGCGTCGCCCCATGGCGGCGGCCGACGCCGAGAAGAAGGACTCGCGCACGGTTCTGCCGGCAGCGATCGAGTTCAACTGGATAAAGTTGCACGATAGCAGCGCTTGGCCATCTTTCTCGATACATTTCGGCCACCACTTGTATTCGAAGCTGCCATCCGCCCGCAGTTCCACCACCGCGTTGTGACCCACGGCATTGCCGAACAGCGCATCTCCATAGATAGCGAGATCGTGAAGGTAGAGCGAGCCGGGGTAATAGCTGCTCGACACCGGCACCATGGCGGAACTGGCGCGCCCCTTGGATTTCACATCGTCCCGTTTCAGCATGCCGCTGACGGGTTGCAGTCTGAACACCTGGTTCGGATTGCGGGTGCTGGCGATGAAAAGCTGCTGCCGCGCCCGATCCACGGCCAGCCCCGAAGGGTGCGGCAGCGGAAAGAATGATATTCGCGGAGCGCCGTTTTGAGCGCCCATGGCCAGCACCAGGTGCTCGTATTCCCGGGTCACGAATAGAGTGAGATGCAGCGATTCGAGAACGCCCCACCAATCGCCCCGGGTGCGGCTCCGAAGCAGGTTCGGTTCCACCAAGGCGGCTTCGCGCCACTGGCTGGTCACCTGGGCGTTGTCGCGCCATTGCGCGGCGTAGCGCGCCCCCATCGCCTCCAACTCGGATTTCGCCCGGCTCATCGGAATGATCGGCGCAATTTCATGGCCCCCCGGTACATCCGAATCGCCGATTGGAGGCCAGTGGTGCTCTTACCCGAGCGCCGTGAGGAGCTAAGAATCGGCACCTCCAGCACCTGGTAGCCTTCGCGCTTGCACAACACATTAAATTCCAGGTCGATCAAGTCATCGTTACTGCCCATATGGAGCAAGGGGGTCATGGAGCGTGAGAAGACTTTCGGGGTGCCATTGATATCCCAGTACGCCAGGTCGAATAAGGCCCGGCACTCCAGGTTATAGAGCAGCGATCCCAAGCGGCGCAGTTTGCTCTCGCGGATCTTGCGATTGGCCTTGATGACGCAATCCGGATGAATCGCACCATAGGTGATCATCAGCAACAGATCGTTGCCGGTGGTCCGGGCCGTGTTCGTATAACATAGCAGGTCGCCTCTCGCCTGCGTGAGGCCGTGCCGCACTGCCCGCCCCCAACCTCCTTCGTCGACGCACAGCGTGCGAATCGCAGGATATCGTCCGCTGAACTCGCGGCAAATCTCGAGCGATCGATCCGTGCGAGGACCATTCACAACCGGCAGTAACTCGTACGGCATGCGAAGCCGGCCCAGCCGCGGAAGGTATTCTTCAAAAACTGCCCCGATGTGATCCGCCTGATTGTAGACAGGCATGACGATCGACACCAGTTCCACGTTCATTGCGACGATATCCCCAGTGCCCCGAGCGCGGCCGCGACGATGCTCGACTGGTCCACGCCGTGTTTCTTCCAGCGGTCCGGTTGCGAGCCGCTGGTGCCGTCCGGTGATGTCGAGACTGCCAAGGCCTGGAGGCGGCATCCCAGCTTGTGTGTGGCGATCACAGTGGCAATCAGTGCACCGAGCCCTCCGGAAGCGGCCTGCGCTTCCACGGAAACCACGTGCTCGTGCGCCGATAGAATACGGCGCAGGTCTTCGACCGGATCCGGATGGAAATTCGAAATGACGACCAGGGTGGCCCGGACGCCTTTGCGCTCCAACTCGTCAGCGGCACGGACCGCCTCGGATGCGATCGACCCCATAGTAGCCAGGACCAGGTCGCGCCCCTCGCGGACCACCTGCACGCGCCCCAATTCAAAACGGCCGTCCAGTCCCTTCACCGACAGCTTGTCGTCTTTGCCGAGGCTGTAGTAGACCGGCCCATCTAAATCCCAGGTGCGCTTGATGGCCGTTTCCGTCTGGGCGGAGTCGGCCGGAATCACGACGCTCAGGCCCGGCAAGGTTCGCAGGGCGGCAACATCTTCGACGGCGTGATGGCTCGGGCCGGCGTGCCCGTATTCGAAGCCCATCCCCATGCCCACCATTCGTACCGGCAACCGGTGCCAGACCGGACCATTGCGAATGAACTCGAAAGCACGCAATGACGCGAAGGTGGCGATCGAATAGGTGTACGGAATGAACCCGGCTTCCGCCAATCCGGTGGCAACTCCCACCATGTTCTGCTCCGCCACGCCGACGTCGAAGAATCGCGCTGGAAACGCCGCGCGGAACTCCTCCATAACCATGAAGCCCAGGTCGGCCGTCAGTAATAGAATCCGCTCGTCCTGGGCCGCCAGCTCCGCGAGGGCGCCGATAAAAGCCTTCCTCACTGACCCTCCAGACCCCTTATCGCCAACTCATATTCGAGATCACTCATCGGAAGGTAATGCCAGTTGATTTTATGTACGGGAAGTTGAGGCCGCGAGAGTGGCTCGCCGCGTTCCATATAGCCGACGCCCTTGCCGAAAGTCGTTTGAGCAATAGTCAGGTGCGGTCTCCCGCACGGAGACTCGGGTCGCGACAAGCGTTCCGATAGCGCCGGAACGGAATGGCCGTCCACCTCGGACACCTCCCATCCGAAGGCGCGCCACCGTTCGGCCATGTTGGGAATTTCGATCACTTCGTGCGTGAGGCCCAAAGCCTGTTGTCCGTTACAGTCGAGAATCGCGCGCAAATTTCCCAGCCTGTAGTGCGCGGCGAACATGACCGCCTCCCAGACGGATCCCGCGTTGCATTCTGCGTCGCTGATCAGGCAGAACACTCGCCGGTCCGAGCCTTGCAGGCGCGCGGCAAGCGCTGCGCCCGCGGCGATGCTCAGGCCGTGACCGAGGGAGCCGGTCGAGAAATCGACGCCAGGCACCGCGGCTTCGGGGTGAACTCCATAGAGACTGTTGTCGCCGCAGAAGGTATCGAGCGAAGATTCCTCCAGCCAGCCTTTCGCCGCCAGAGTGGCATATAGGGCTAGGGCTGCGTGTCCTTTCGACAGAATGAACCGGTCCCGGTCTCGTTGACGGTTGGGCGAACTGCGGAGGATATCGCCGTAAAGCGCCGCCAGAATTTCCACGACGCAGAGGCACGAACCAATGTGTCCCACGTTGGCCCGCCTGGAATGATGCAAGATCAAACGGCGCACAGCCGTCGTTTCAATGATCGCTGTTTTTTCGATGGGAGCGACGCATCCTTGACCCCGGACAGATTCCATATTCCGATGATTCTCCGCTCAATGCAGCCGCCGCATCCGACCGCTTCCCCCTCCGAGCTTCCTTTCCAGGCGGTTAGATTAGGTTATCATACAGCGGTGATTTCCAGCCATGGATACGGCCTTTCCGAATGGTTTCCCCTGGGTGTCCAAGACGGCTGCGCCTGCCCGGGCATTCATATAATGTCCGACGAATGTGGATCCGATCTAACTAACGGCACCGGTTCGGTGTTCTACGCGACTCACTCCGGACTGTCTGGCCGGCATCAGGCAGAGCTTCCTTACGAGCGTTTTTGTAAGAACTCCGGCGTCCGTACTAGAGCTCAAAGACAATCTCTAAATCGTGGCCGCTTCGAGCGGGGAGGGGCTAATTTTTTCAATTTCTACTGTGTAACGGGCATTCCTCATGCCGGCGCGCGGAGCGTTACAATGATCCTCAATGAACACTGACATAATTGTGACTGGCTCGTGCGGGTTGATTGGTTCCGAGGTGGCAGTCTACTTCTCGCGCTTGGGCTTCAGAGTCACTGGCATCGATAATAACTTCCGGGCGATTTTTTTCGGCCCGGAAGGGGACACCCGCTGGAGCCTGGACAGGCTTCACACGTTGTGCTCCGGCTACCGCCATGCCGATCTCGACATCCGCGATCGCGCGGGAATCTCCTCCCTGATAGAAGAAGTGCGGCCGGCCTTGATTGTCCACACGGCGGCCCAACCGTCACACGACCGGGCGGCGGCCATTCCTTTTCTGGATTTCGAAGTGAATGCCACCGGCACGCTGAACCTGCTCGAGGCTGCGCGCCAGTATTGCCCGGAAGCGCCGTTCATTCACATGTCCACCAACAAGGTTTACGGCGATCGCCCCAACTCAATATCACTGCAAGAGCACGAAACCCGATGGGAGTTTGCCGATCCCAACTATCGGGAGGGTGTACCGGAGAGCTTTTCGATCGATCAATCGATGCACTCCCTCTTCGGAGCCTCCAAAGTCGCTTCCGATATTATGGTGCAGGAATACGGCCGCTATTTCAATATGCCTACCTGCTGTCTCAGGGCCGGATGCCTCACCGGCCCCAACCACTCGGGCGTCGAATTGCATGGTTTCCTGAGTTACCTGATCCGCTGCAATCTGATGGACCGCGAGTATCGGGTTTACGGCTACAAGGGCAAACAGGTACGGGACAATATTCACTCCGAAGACGTGGCGCGTTTCATGTACGAGTTTTTCCAACGGCCCCGCTGCGCGGAAGTCTACAATCTGGGCGGCGGCAAGACCAACTCCTGTTCCATTCTGGAAGCGTTCCGGGCAGTGCAAAACCTTACTGGAAAAGCGCAGCGCTGGAGGTATGTGGACGAGAACCGTGCCGGTGACCACATCTGCTATTACAGCGATCTGACCAAAATGAGAACCCACTATCCCGGCTGGACCATCAGCAAACCTTTAGAGAGAATCTTCGTAGAAATCGTGGATGGGTGGTCCCAACGAGTCGGCGGGGAAACCGCGGCACGCGGTTAAAACTTCCCATGCGACTCCTGATAACCGGCATCTGTGGATTCGTCGGCAACTCGCTCGCCCGGTGGTTTCAGGGGGCTATCGAGGACGCCCGCGTCTTCGGCATCGATAACCTGTCGCGGCCCGGCAGCGAAGGGAATCGGACGGAACTCCGCTCGAGCGGCATCGAAGTGTTTCACGGCGACGTGCGTCTCCCATCGGACCTGGACAACCTGCCCGGCGCGGATTGGGTCATTGACGCCGCGGCTAATCCGAGTGTGCTGGCCGGCGTGGATGGACATTCGACCAGCCGGCAACTGGTGGAACATAATCTGATTGGCACCCTGAATTTGCTGGAGTACTGCAAACGCCACAAGGCCGGATTGCTCCTGTTGAGCACCAGCCGCGTCTACTCGATTCCAGCGCTGGCGGCCATTCCGATTCACACCGTCGGGCGTGCCTTTGCCATCGATACCGAACGCCCTCTGCCCCAGGGACTCTCCCCAGCCGGAATCAGCGAGAGTTTTTCGGTGGCCCCGCCTGTATCTTTGTACGGCAGCACCAAACTGGCTTCCGAAACCGTGGCTCTGGAGTACGGAGATGTCTTTGATTTTCCAGTGTGGGTAAACCGCTGTGGTGTGCTGGCCGGAACCGGACAGTTTGGCACCGCCGAGCAGGGCATCTTCTCGTATTGGATGCACGCCCATGCCGCGCGGAGGCCGCTCGGATACATCGGCTTCGGCGGTGCTGGTTATCAGGTGAGAGACGCATTCCACCCTAGTGACTTGGCGGAATTGCTGTGGCTCCAAATGCGCGACACCCGGAGCGGCGGGGACCGTATCTTCAACCTGGGCGGAGGGCTTCGAAACTCTATCTCGCTGGCAGAATTGACGGCCATCTGCGATCAGCGCTTCGGCACACACGCTCCCCAGCCCGACTCCCGTTCCCGGCCGTTTGATCTGCCTTGGGTGGTAATGGACGCGAACAAAGCTAAGCAGCGTTTCAACTGGGAGCCGAAGCGCACCCTGCCGTCCATCCTGGACGAACTGACCGAACATGTGCGCAGCCATCCCGGTTGGTTAGATGTCTGCGAAGGAACCGCGCAACAAGGAGTCCTGCTATGCCACAAGGACTGACTGACGCTGGCGCCAATCCCAGCCCGCTGCAACTTTTGACGGTCGTCATTCCGGCGCGTAACGAAGAGGCATGCATCCGTTCCACAGCGGAACATCTGGATTTGGAGCTTCGCCTCAACGCAATCCCGCACGAGATCATCGTGGTGGATGACGGAAGTTCTGATCGCACTTGGGAAACGCTCGAGCAGATGCGCCACACCATGCCGGCCTTGCGTCCCGTCCGGAACGATGCCGCCAACGGGTTTGGCAGAGCGATCATTCTGGGGTTGGACCACATGAGTGGCGACGCGGCCGTCATCATGATGGCTGATGAGTCCGACGATTGCCGCGACGTGGTGCGGTACTGGCGCGAGTTGAACGAGGGTTACGACGCCGTATTTGGTTCGCGATTTCTGAAGGGCGGCGGGGTCATCGATTATCCGAAATTGAAGCTGGTTCTGAACCGCATCTTCAACCGGATGATTCAGACGCTGTTTCGCATCAACCTGAACGACACGACCAACGCGTTCAAAGCGTACCGCCGCTCCACCATAGACGGGTGCCGGCCGTTGATCGCGCCGCACTTTAACCTCACGGTAGAACTACCGTTGAAGACCATCGTCCGCGGTTACACCTGGAAAGTAATTCCCATTACCTGGCGAAACCGCCGGACGGGCGAAGCAAAATTGAAGTTGAAGGAAATGGGTAGCCGCTACGTGTTCATCTGCCTTTACATCTGGCTCGAAAAATATTTCAGCCGCGGCGACTACCGAAAGCAAACGCCGCCCCGGCTGAATGCCCAACCAGTCGCCAGAGCAGCGGTCGAAGATGTGGGGCACTCTAAAGGATAGATAGCTCCGGTCTTGATTTGGGCCGCCGTCGCTCCGGTGGATCTTTTCGACGGATCACCCTGCAACCGCTTGCAGCCGCTCTTGTGGCCAGTCTGGTGCCTGCGTGATATAGTAGTTGCGGATACTTTTCCCTTTATATGCTGCCGCGGATTTCCCCTGCTTCCGACGCGCCTTGTCCGGCCCTTGTGCCATCACCGGACGGACCGAAACAAGAAAAAAGAACATGGGTCCTGGGTCTTATCGTAATCGCCATGGCCGGAGCGTCCGCCTGGTATTGGATCGCCCGGCCGAACCCGGACAGGCCTGCCGTTCACCCGGTTTCCGTCGCCACCGCCATCGTCACCTCCGGGGACTTGCTACAAACCGTCCGGCTTACCGGCACGATCGCCGCCGAAAAGTATGCCTCCATTGCGGCGCCGCGCATCCAGGGAAACCGGAGCAACTTCAATCGCGGGGGACCGGGCGGCATGGGCGGCGATTTCGACCTGGTGCTGACCAGATTGGCCGACCCTGGCTCCCCAGTCAAGGCCGGCGACGTAGTAGTGGAATTCGATCGGCAGGCCCAAGAGCTGCGGCTGGACGATTATGAGGATTCTCTGATCCAACATGAAGCCAATCTGAACCGCTTGACTGCCAACCTGGCGGCTTCGGCCGAAAGCCTGCAGCAACAAGTCCGCGTCGCCAAGGCCGATTACGACAAGGCCCGTCTCGATTGGACCACTGCCCCAATACGTCCCGCCATCGACGCCGAAAAACTTAACATCGCCGTCGATCAAACCAGGGAACAGTATGAGCAAATGTTGAAGCAGGCGGATCTGCTGATCGAGTCCCAGCGCGCCCAGATCCGTGCCGAGGAAATCGACCGGGATCAGGCGCGGATGGAAGTGCAGCGCGCCCAAACCAACCTGGAGAGAATGACCATTCGTGCCCCCATCCCCGGGCTCGCCGTTTTGCAGACTCTCTTCCGTCAGGGGCAGTTGGCCCAGGTTCGGGTGGGTGACCGGGTCTTTCCCGGGCAGACGTTTCTGATCATCGTCGACCCCCGTTCCATGGTGGTCGATACCACGGTGAACCAGGTAGACGCACAGCGCGTTCGTCTGGGACAGAGAACCAGGATCCGCCTGGATGCATATCCGGAAATGGAACTGCCGGGGACCGTGACCGGCATCGGAGCCATGTCGAAGACCAGCGCCACGCGGGCCGGCTACGTAGGCCAGATCCCCATCCGGCTGAAAGTGGAATGCGAAGAGTCGCGCCTCATCCCCGACCTCACCGCCGGCGCCGACGTGCTGGTGGCTTCCGAGAAGAGCGCCGTAATCGTGCCCCGCGCCGCCGTGTTCGAAGAAGAGGGCAAGGCGTTCGTCTTTCTCCGCCGCGCCGAGGGCTGGGTTCGCCGGCCGATCGAGCGCGGTCTCTCCAATCACATCGCGGTGGCCGTGCGTTCCGGATTGCGAAGCGGGGATACGGTGGCCCTCCAGAGGCCTATGTAGGCTTGGCCGCGAGCCGGCGGTACATCTCCACAAATCGATCGAGTCCGATCTGCTCGGCACGCAAGCCGGCTTCGGGCCATCCGTCGATCGTTTCTTTGCCGTAAATTTCCGCCAGGTTGTTGCGGATCGTTTTGCGCTTGTGGCGGAAGCATTGCGAGACGAACTCGAGGAA
>Ga0075030_100005648_pt1 | contig 11260 bp, 10 predicted proteins | sample LitLauG_LLR_2012_FD_71393 | JGI IMG/M metagenome (GOLD analysis project Ga0075030, IMG submission 71393) | Freshwater sediment microbial communities from Pennsylvania, USA - Little Laurel Run_MetaG_LLR_2012 | ecosystem: Environmental > Aquatic > Freshwater > Creek > Sediment | place: USA...
ACCTATGCCGCGCTGGGTAACAATGAACTCGTGGGCGCGCGCCTGGCGGTCGAGCAGATCAACGCCAAGGGCGGCATCCTGGGGCGCGAGGTCGAATTGCTGGTCGAGGACTCGACCAGCAATTCGACCTCGCGCCCCAGGATGCCGCCCTTGGCGTTGATCTGCTCGACCGCCAGGCGCGCGCCCACGAGTTCATTGTTACCCAGCGCGGCATAGGTGCCGGTGAGCGGGTCATTAAAGCCGATCTTGACGCTTTGCTCGCCGCGCGCTTGCCGCAGGAACGGCGGCGCCAGGCTCACGGCGCTGACCGCAAGTGCGGCGCGCATTGCCTCGCGGCGCCCAGGCATATTGGCGTTTTCTTGGGTCATTGCGCAATCCTCCTGTCTTCGCTTTTCGCCGGCTAGTCGCGTCGCCGCGGCGCCGTTGGGTTTGATCGTCCTGCACGCACGCAACGCCCACAGGCCGTCGGCAAAAGGCTTGCTCTTCCAGAAAAATGCCCGCACGCGCAGTAGGGGCGGCGATGATTGTTTACATTTGTACAAATATACTAACCTTGGTTAGAGTGCGACTGCAAGCTCGGCGCGCGGTGGTAGTGGCGCCGGTGCGCGGGAATATGACGTGATCTTGTGCAAATGCCGGTCGACCGGGTGTGAATCGGCCTTTCCCGCGGTGCCGCATTCCGGGGGTGGGTGCGGCGGGACATTTGCAATGCGGCGCCCCAGCGTCGGAAAAATCGAAAGCAGTGAATCGGCGTGGATTCGACCTCGGCCGTTAGAAAGGAGAGCAGCCAGATGAATACGGGCTCGATACTCAGCCGCGAACGCACCTACGCAATGCCGGGATTCAGCCGATGGATGGTGCCGCCGGCCGCATTGTGCATCCACCTGTGCATCGGGCAGGTATATGCGCTGAGCGTATTCAACCTGCCGATGACCAGGCTGATCGGCATTTCACAACCGACCCCGGACGACTGGAAGCTCACCGAGCTCGGGTGGATTTTCAGCATCGCGATCTTTTTCCTGGGAGCTTCGGCGGCAGTTATGGGCCGCTGGGTGGAGGACGGGGGTCCGCGGCGCGCGATGTTCACCTCCGCGATGTGCTTCGGCAGCGGCTTTTTGATTGCTGCGCTGGGCGTGAGCCTGCATCAGATCTGGATCGTGTACTTGGGATACGGCGTACTCGGTGGCATCGGACTGGGGCTGGGCTACATTTCTCCCGTATCGACGCTAATCAAGTGGTTTCCCGACCGTCCGGGCATGGCCACCGGCATGGCGATCATGGGATTTGGCGGCGGTGCCTTCATCGCCTCGCCGCTGTCGGTATGGTTGATGTCCCTGTTCTCCACGCCCGCCCATGTGGGCGTTGCCGAGACATTCGTCGTGATGGGCATCGCTTATTTTTTGTTCATGCTCGTGGGTTCAGCGATCGTGCGCATTCCGCAACCGGGCTGGAAACCTGCCGGTTTCGAGACCCCTGTCCGGGCCGGCAAGCTCATCACCAACCGCCACGTCTACGTCTACCAGGCCCTACGCACCCCGCAGTTCTGGCTCATCTGGCTCGTGCTGTGCCTGAACGTCACGGCCGGCATCGGCGTGCTGGGCCAAGCCTCGGCCATGAGCCAGGAGATGTTTCCCGGGCGCGTGACCGCCGTCGCCGCGGCAGGCTTCGTGGGCCTCATGAGCCTGTTCAACATGGCCGGGCGCTTCCTGTGGGCCTCGCTGTCGGATTACATCGGTCGCAAAAACACCTATTTCTGCTTCTTTGCCCTGGGAACGGTGCTGTACGCGACGGTCCCTCACACCGGATCGATCGGCAGCGTGGCCGCATTCGTGATGTGCTTCCTGGTCATCATCAGCATGTACGGCGGCGGCTTTGCCACCGTTCCGGCCTACCTAAAGGACATGTTCGGGACGCGCTACGTCGGCGCGATCCACGGGCTGCTCATCACTGCCTGGTCGATGGCGGGCATCTTCGGCCCGGTGCTGGTCAACTACATCCGCGAGTATCAGATCGATAATGGTGTGCCCAAGGCGCAGGCCTACAACGTCACCATGTACGTGATGGCAGCGCTGCTGGTGGTGGGTTTCATCTGCAATCTGCTCATCAAGGCGGTGCATGAACGTCACCATATGCCTATCGAACTCGCCGAACCAGAAGCAATTGCGGCGTGAGGGGAAAGATCATGATCGATGAAAATACCGGCCGGCGTCAGGGCGGCACGACGACCCTGCATCTGGTACTCGCCTGGGGCTTCGTGGGCGTGCCGCTCGTATGGGGCGTGCTCAAGACGCTGGGCAATGCGATGAAGTTGTTCCAGTAGCGCGCGGCGTCCCGCGGCTGCTTGATGGGAGCATGTCGATTCTGCTGGTTGAGCAGAATGTGCGCGCCGCCGCGAGCCACGGGCAGACCGTTGCGGCCTGATCTGCGGGGGATGGACGAGCGCCGCAATTGAGCCCGCGACCGTCCGTTTCCGACACCGGAACCGTTGGGTCCTGGTCGAACGGATTCCAAGCCGCCAAACTCGCCCGGTATCGTCCCCATCGCCGGAAGCGCCGCAGTCGACGACCGTTGGAACGATCACGTAAAATTCGAGGCTCTGCGGGTGTAGTTCAATGGTAGAACGGCAGCTTCCCAAGCTGCGGGTGAGGGTAGTCGGCGCATGGTGGAGGTAGCCCGCCCGTTGGGATTGCCAAACGCGCTTGATGGTCCCGCGATCGATCCTGCTCGCAGTGCCAGCCCCGGAACTGGGCCCGATCTGGCCCTGCTTCACGTTGTGCTGGCCGCCAGCAGCGGCATTTCGGTAACCGGAAATCGCGCCTAGAATCTCACTCGTCGTAGAGGGAGCGCCTTCATGGATCTCAAACTGGAATGTGAGCTGGAGTCGGACGGTCGCTGGCTTGCCGAAGTGCCGCAGCTGCCCGGGGTGCTTGCCTATGGCGTCAGCCGTGACGACGCGATGGCAAAGGCCCAGGTGCTTGCGCTACGCGTGATGGCGGAACGTCTGGAGCACGGCGAGGCACAACCAGTCGACATCAACATGTCGGTTCAAACGGTCGCATGAGTCAGTGGCCTTCGACGAAGGCCAGGCGGGTCCTTAGCGCACTGCAGAAAATCGGCTGGGAAATCAAACGCCAGACCGGGTCGCACCGTACCCTGGCCCGTGCCGGTTGGCCGGATTTCGTGTTCGCATTCTTCGATGGGGACGAGATCGGACCCAGGATGCTTGCGCGAATCGCTAAGCACACGGGCCTCGCCCCGGACCATCTATAGATCCGTAATACCGGCGATCTCGTCGCGTGCCTCCACCCAACCCCTGGCTGGAAATTCCCCTCGCCGATTATGAGGCGCACATGGCGCTTCCCACCGTCGCCCAAGCTCGACTGCTCTCGGAAGAACTGGGCGGCATGTTGCGGAGCTGCAAGCCGCGCTCCGTCGCCATCATCGGCAGCGCGGGTGGCAACGGATTGGATCAAATCGATAGTGGCGTGACGTCCCGCGTTGTCGCAGTCGACATCGATCCGGCCTACACAACAGAACTTGAACGGAGATTTGCGAAGCGGCTTCCCGGCTTGGAGGTATACGTTGCCGACATCGAGAACACGAGGCTGCGAATCCCGTCGGTCGAATTCGTATACGCGGCGCTGGTCTTGGAATACGTTGATTTGAACACCGGGCTTGCCTGGCTGAAGTCGATCTGCGCTCCTGGCGCCACAATGACCACCGTAACGCAGCGTGCGTCCGCCGTCATCGCGTCAGTGACACCGTCGCCCTTCGCGAGCCTGCAAACACTTGCGCCGGCGATGCGACTCGTTTCATCCATAGCTCTCGAGGCATCGGCCGAGCGACTGGGGTTCTCTCTGCAGTCCATACGCGAAGTCCGTTCCTTGCCCGGCAAGAATTTTTCCTTGCATATCTTTGAATCGATGCGTTGAACTTCCAGAGCGCTCCGGGAAGGAATCGCAAGGGGTCGTTCGAAGCATAACCAGCCCTGGAAGCGCCCCCTGAGCCGGATTCATCGGTGCCGGAGCTCTCGGAAATCGTCTACGATTCAAGCCCTTCGCGGGTGTAGTTCAATGGTAGAACGGCAGCTTCCCAAGCTGTGAACGAGGGTCGGCACTCCCCGCCGTCCACCATGCAATCGCGCTACCACCGTCGAGGGTAGCTACGACTTCTTCTGTTCGGGGCATTTTTTAACCGCCCAAGAAGCCCCACTGGTTGGATTCGTTCGCCTATCCGTCGCCCCGTCTGGCAGGTGCGTCATACGCCCAGCCGGCCCGCTTGAATCACGTAACGTTACAAGATGCACTCTGGCGTGATCCGGAGTTTCCGGCACAAGGGGTTGCAGCGCTTCTTTGAAACGGGTTCGAAATCGGGTATCCGCGCGGCACACGAGCGACGGCTTCGACTGAAGCTTTCCCGTCTCGATGACGCAAGCAGTCCAAAGGACATGGATGCGCCCGGCTGGGAGCTGCAAGCCCTGGAGCGCGCGCTCAAGGGGCACTGGTCCGTCCGGGTCGACGGGAACTGGCGACTGACTATCGCATTTGACGGTCCCAACGCGATCTTCGTCGACTACCAGGACTATCACTAGGAGTTGGCAATGGCCCGTATGTTCAACCCACCACACCCGAGCGAATTGCTCCGGGAATACTTGCCTGACGGGATGACGATCGAGGAAGTCGCCCGGCGTCTTGGGGTTTCGCGTGTGCAGTTGTCACGGGTTCTCAACGGCCGCTCGGCTGTTTCGGCAGACATGGCGATCCGCATCGGTCTCTTGACCCGGACCTCGGCGGAATCATGACTTTCCGGCCAAGCAAAATTCGACTTGTGGCAGGCATCGCAAAAGCCCGCTCCGGTCGAGGAACCTTTCCGTCGTGCCGCCTGACATGTTCACCGAAGACGTGCTCGACTCTTTCCAGCACTGCGTTCTGTGTTGGCTCGCGACCGTGGATGTCGAGGGCGCCCCAAATGTGTCGCCCAAAAAGGTCTTTTGCGCTGATGGCCGCAAGCAATTGCTCATCGCGAATATTGCCTCGCCCAACAGCGTTCGCAATATTCAGTCCAATCCGCGGGTCTGCGTCAGCTTCATAGACGTCTTCGTGCACAAGGACTACAAGCTTCGTGGCTCTGCCGACATCGTTAGTCCTGGCGAACCGAATTTCGCAGAGCTTCAGGTGCCCTTGGGCCGGATGACACAAGGAAAGTACCGAGGGATTGTCCGGCCATGGGTTCTCCTGTAGCTTGCCCCGACCGAAAATCGAAACGGGGCAAACTGCATGAAACTTGGCCTGGATCTGCGCGGTCGCACGAGCGTCCTGGGAATGGCCTGGGCATCGGTTCTGGCCTGCGCGCTTTCCGCCTGCGGCGGCGGTTCCGGCGGAGGCAGTCCCGCGCTTCCTGTCGCCCCGCAGATCTCGCAACAACCGCAAGCCACAACGATCAAGGATGGCGGATCGGCAAGCTTCTCGGTCGTGGCGAGCGGGACGGGACCGCTGACCTACCAGTGGCAGGCCAACGGAACGGCAATCGCGGGCGCGACCAGCTCGACCTACACAAGCCCGCCGGAGCCGATTTCGGCAACCGGCACCTCCTATTCGGTGGTCGTCACCGGGCCGGGAGGAGGAGTCACCAGCGCGGCGGCCTCGCTCACCGTTTCGCCGGTGGCGCCCACCATCACGCAGCAACCTGTCGCGACGACGATTACCGACGGCGGGTCGGCGAGCTTTGCGGTCGTGGCGGCCGGGACCGGGCCGCTCGCCTACCAATGGCTGCTCAACGGAACGGCAATTTCTGGCGCGACGGCGTCGACCTACACGACCCCGGCACGGGCCTTCGCGGCTTCCGGCACCTCCTACTCGGTGGTCGTCACCGGGCCGGGAGGAACGGTCACCAGCGCGACGGCCTCGCTTACCGTATCGGCCATTGCGCCCACGATCGACCAGCAGCCCGCCTCGGCGACGGTTGCCATGGGCGGCAGCGTGACCTTCGTCGCGCATGCCTCGGGTTCGGCGCCGCTGACCTACCAATGGCTCCGCGGCGGCGTCGCGGTATCCGGTGCGAACCAGAGCACGTATACCTTGAGCCCCGCGACTTATGGAGATAACGGCACCCGCTTCACGGTGCTGGTCGCCAATGCCGGGGGCCAGTCCACGAGCCAGGCGGGCACCCTGACGGTCACGCCACCGGCCGGTTCCACGGGGATCGGTTCGTGCCAGCAGATCACCACGAGCGGCAGCTACCTGCTGCAAGCCGACCTTGCCACCACAACGTCGGCGCCGTGCATTTCCATCCACGACACGAGCGACGTCATGCTGGATTGCGCGCATCACGTCCTGTCCGACAACCTGGCGACGCCCGCGGCGATCAGCGGTGCCATCGGCGTGAGCAATGTCCAGAATTTCTCGATCAAGAACTGCACGTTGCTAACCACGGAAATCGTGTTGGACAGGATGGTCAACGGCAGCCTCACCGGAACCACGATCACGTTTCCGCCGGGTTCCGCCGGGTTCACGTACTCCGTCATCAACGTGACGCACTCGAGTCGAATGACCTTCGACGGCAATGTGATCTCGAACGGCAACTACCAGCAGTTGTACGGACAGGGCAATACGATCTCCAACAACCACATGTCCTCGGTCAGCGGCGCCGGCACGATCATCCTCGGCTGGGGAGGCGGCTCGCAGGTGATCGCGAATGTCCTCGACGGGCACTGGGATGGCGTTCGGCCGTATACCATGACCTTTGCGGACGATGCAGTCCTCCTCGAGGACGAAAGCAATGACTCGGTGATCGGCAACCAGATCAGCAACTATTTCGACACGGGAGTCGAGTTGCTGGGAAACATCGTGTCGGTGAACATCTCGCAGAACACGATCTTGAATACCGGATACAGCGGCGTCGGCGGCTGGTACTGGTTGAGCATTTCCGGCATGACGCTCTCGAACAATTCGGTGACGAATGCGCAGTTCGTGTTCGCCTTCCAGCGCATTTATGGGCTGCGCCCCGCCGGAACTGACAATGACCACGTCCTTCCCGCCGATACCGCGGTGCCGTTCGTCAATATCACGATCAGCGGAAATTCGTTTTACAGTCCCTACTACCCGGCGGGGACGACCCCCACATGGTCGACGTTCACGCCCTGGAGCGACCTGCCCGGGTTCAACGGCGGACGCGTCTCGTCCCTCGCCGGTGAGATTCCCGCCACGCCGTCGGTATTCACCGTTGGAAATATCGCCTTCAAGAACAACAATTTCGGACATGTCGATGCCGCACCATTCCTGGGAGCCGCGTCGCCGTATCCGACGGGCATATTCACCGACGGCGGCGGAAACATCTGCAATCCCCCCGCTGCGCCGGTATACGTGCAGTCCGAAATCGACGCGTATCCGATGAAGTGCAATTGAAGGCTCGCGGAGCTTCGCGCAAGCCCTGACCCGGCGACTTTGTCGCCGGGGACCTGGGCCTCAAGGCGCAGGAGATGGAGCCAGGATGATTCCCGTCTCGGGCGGAGGAACCGCGAAAGACCCGAAATCAAGTCGAAATGGAACTTGTGGACGCGATCGCTCAGGGCGACTTTGAAGTCGGCGATTCGGGCGTCAAGGCAAGCGAGGTCTGGCCGGTGGAGTACCGGATTGCGTCGGGCGAGAGGGATCGGGCGATCGGCGAGCTTGACGCCGCAGACCAGCCCAGCTGGATTCTTGCCACCTTATGTTCCCGCTGATCGGTTCCCGCGGATCGACCGAGGCCTTCGACTCCGTCGAGAGGTTCTACGACCCGAAACGCCGGCACGGTTCCATCGGGGCCGTTCACCCGTAGCGTTCGAGCAGCAGTACCCACTGCGACTCACGAGTGTCTAGGGACCCGGGGCGGTTCAACCCGCCCCACCCGGGTGAGCTCCTTCGGGAATACCTGCCCGACGCAATGACGATCGAGGAGGTTGCCCGGCGCCTCGGCGTATCGCGGGTACAGTTGTCGCGGGTTCTGAATGGGCGCTTCGCCGTGTCTGCCGACATGGCGATTCGCATCGGTCCCCTGACGCGAACCTCGGCAGAATCCTGGCTTTCCGGCCAGGCGAAATTCGACCTGTGGCAGGCTTCGCAGAAGCCTGCTTCAGTTGTTCGACCTTTTCGCCGCGCCGCCTGATATCGGGATGCGGTCCTGCAACGGCTTGCGCAATGCGCCCGGAAGCAAAGGCAGGAGCCTACCGTGCGATTTTGGGCGATGATGCATCGGCCACCGCGCAAGCGAGTTTTCGACCAGCCCTGGAAGCGTCCCCAGAGCTGGATTCCTCAGCCGGAGTTTTCGGAATTCGTTTAAGATTCAAGCCCTTCGCGGGTGTAGTTCAATGGTAGAACGGCAGCTTCCCAAGCTGCATACGAGGGTTCGATTCCCTTCACCCGCTCCATCGAACTGGGGTCCGTTCCGGACCGACCGGTACCGGTGATTTGGGTTCCCCCTTTCCCTTTTTTACCGGTCCAGTACGGCAGCCGGCCGCTCCGTGCGCCTTTCCGATGGCTTGTGCTGTTCCAGCACGAACGTTTCGATCGGCCCCGGCTTGCCAAAAAGGTACCCCTGGTAGTTGGTGCAATGCCACCGGGATAGCGCCTCTCGCTGGCCTTCGGTTTCCACCCCTTCCGCAAGAATGTCCAGTCCCAGGCTCTGGCCCATCTGGATCACGGTGCGCACAATGGCTTCGCTGCGCGGGTTCTGGCCAAGCTCCTGGACGAAGGACTGGTCGATCTTGAGCACGTTCAATGGCAGGCGCTGCAGGTAGGAGAGCGAGGAATACCCCGTCCCGAAATCGTCCAGAGCGAAGGTCACGCCCATCCTCCGAAGCTCGGCCATCACGGCGATGGTTTCCTCGATGTTCGTCAGCAGCATTCCTTCGGTGATTTCGAGTTGCAGCAAGGAGGGGTCGGCGCCGGATTCGCGCAGGATTTCTGCAACGTCGCTGACGAACGATTCCGAGGCAAATTGCTTGGGGCTGATATTGACGGACAGGCACAGTCCCCGGGTCGCCTCCGAATGGGACCAGGCCTTGATCTGGCGGCAGGCGGTTCGCAGGACCCAGCGACCGATCGGAATGATGAGATCGAATTCCTCGGCGAGACGAATGAATTCTGCAGGGGGCACCATGCCGTGTTCCGGGTCGTTCCAGCGCAACAAAGCCTCGGCGCCGAACACGCTCCCGTCGCCGCGAACCTGGCGCTGAAAGTGCAGCGTGAACTGGCCCAGGTTCAGCGCCATTCGCAATCGCCCTTCAAGGCGCGAACGGGTCTCGATCGCCGTTTGCATGATCGGGTCAAAGAAGCGCGCGGCGTTGCGGCCCGCCTTCTTCGCTTCGTACATGGCCATGTCCGCTCGCTTGAGCAGTTCCTTGGCGTCGACCTGGGTGTCGCCACTCCAAAGTGCCACCCCGACACTGGCCGAACAGGCGAACTCTCGCCCCTGAACCGCAAAGGGAGCCGCCAGTGCCGCCAGCAGCTTGTCGCTCACCCCTTTGGCAAGAATGGCCGCATGCTCGCGCGGGCCTTGCAAGTCTTCCAGAAGCACAACAAACTCATCGCCGCCGAAGCGGGCGACGGTGTCCTCTTCGCGCAAGCAGGCACCCAGGCGCTGCGCCGCGTCCAGCAGCAAGCGGTCGCCCTCATCGTGGCCCAGGGTATCGTTGATCGTCTTGAAGTTGTCCAGATCCAGGAACAGTACTGCGCCAAACTTCCCGGAGCGGCTGCTATAGCGCAGCGCCCTTTGCAGGCGCTGCATCATGAGCTGGCGGTTGGGCAGCGAGGTCAGCGAGTCGTAGTAAGCCAGGCGGGAGATCGCCTCGGCGGCCTCCTTGCGTTCCGAAATGTCCGAGAAGCTCGCCACAAAATTGCTGACGTTCCCGGCGCCGTCCAACACACTGGAAATGGTCAGCCATTTTGGGTAGACCTCGCCGTTCTTGCGCCGATCCCAGATTTCGCCCTGCCAGTACCCCATGCCTCGTACCTGTTGCCACAGCTCGGCGAAAAACTCCGGCGGATGTCGTCCGGACTGCAGAAAGTTCGGATTCTTGCCAATGACCTCGTCCTGCGAGTACCCGGTCGTGCGGGAAAACGCCGAATTCGCCCGGAGGATGCCACCTTCCGCGTCCATGACGATCATCGGCTCGGGCGTCTCAAAAGCGATCGCCGCGATGCGCGATTCCTGTTCGGCCAGGCGCTGTTGGGCTTCCAGGTCCAGGCGCGCCAGTGCCGACTCAATGTCCATCACCATCTCGCTCAACAGGCCGATGATCTTGCCCGAGAACGAATGCGGCACGTTGTCGTAAAAGTTCAGCAATGCGTAGGCCTTGCCGGCGCGGTGAATAGGCAGCGCGGCGCTCGATCCCCAGGACCACGCGGGGAACCTTTCGCGCCAATAGGCCAGCGTGGCTTCGGCGTTCCAGTCGTTCACGAAGACCGGTCGCCCCGAGCGCCAGGCCGTGCCGGCAGGCCCGTCCCCTTCGGGAAGCTCGGCACGGGCGGATATTGCGATCTCGTCGAGCAATAGGGCGCGTTCGCCGTATCGGGCAACGGGCACAATGCGCTCCGTCGCCGCATCCAGCTTGCCGATCCAGGCAAGCTTCATTCCCCCAAAATCAACTGCGATGCGGCAGATGTCGTCCAGGAGTTTGTTCTCGTTGCTGCAGCGGACGATCGCCTGATTGGTCTCCGATAGCGTCGAATAGATCCGCGTTAAAAACCGGATCTCCTCTTCCTGCTGCTTTCGTTCCGTGACGTCGCGCGCGGCCACGTAGAGGTTTTTTCCTCCCGGGCGGATGTGCCATTCGACGAAGCGGTAGGAACCATCCTTGTGGCGCAGTCGATTGGTGAGATCGGTGACATCTTCGCGATTTTTCAGGCGCGCTACCGCCTTGCGGGACGCCGGCAGATCATCGGGGTGCACCAGTGCCAGAAAGTCAAAAGCCTGGATCTCCTTGCTGGAGTATCCAAGAACCTCCTCCCAGCGTGCATTGAATTTGTCTGGTGCATTGTCCGTGCGGATGCAAAATAGATCCAGGGCGTTATTGAAATAGTTGTCGAGAACTTCGGAGGTATCGCGCAGTTTTTGCAGGGCATGATGCCGTTCCAGGGCCAGCAGGACGAGTACGGCCGCGCCGAGCGCCAGCAGCATGTACAAAGCCACCATGCCGATGTCAAAGCGCAGGGCCGCCGCGCGCGCCGGGCCCATGTCGTAGACGAGCTTGATGATCGCCCGGGCATTCTTGGAATAGTCAAAC
>Ga0075030_100005649_pt1 | contig 11259 bp, 8 predicted proteins | sample LitLauG_LLR_2012_FD_71393 | JGI IMG/M metagenome (GOLD analysis project Ga0075030, IMG submission 71393) | Freshwater sediment microbial communities from Pennsylvania, USA - Little Laurel Run_MetaG_LLR_2012 | ecosystem: Environmental > Aquatic > Freshwater > Creek > Sediment | place: USA...
GCTCTCAATCCGCTCCCCGAAGTCCTCCGTCCGCTTCACCAGCAACTGCAGGAGCGCCACACCTAACTTCGGACGCCGCCCGGCAATCTCTTCGATTTCGTTCACCGTCCAGCTCATCAGCTTTGTTTTTTCCAAAGCCACCGAGAATTCAGCACGGTGCCCCTCACCGAGGAACGCCGCTTCTCCGAAAAATTCATCCGGCTGGTAGATATCGATCACTACCTGCCGCCCATCGTCCGTCATCCGGCACACTTTGACCTTGCCTTCTATAACGAGGTAAAGGTTGCTTGACGGTTGTTCACTTCCATAAATGACTTGCCCTCTGCGGCACTCAATCAGCGTTGAGCACGGTAAGTGGGCTAAAGGATCTTCCAGCACTCGAGGCTGGACAGAAGCGGACGCAATACCAGTTCCCATGTCCATTCCTCTCCTTTCATCCATAAAAAATTATTAGATAAACTATATAAAAACAGTACTTCTAGTACTGTAGGTCGGATTTATCCTGGGTTCAAGCCTTTTAATTTTTCCTGAACAATACTCTGTTAACACAAGCTTCGACGCGCGGGTTGTGCAGGGTTTGTCAAAAAACCGCACCTCCTTTTTCATTCCGATTCGGGCTTTCATATTCAGTGGCTTGGCGGTACAACATCATTAGGCCCACCAGCGCCGCCCGGCCGGAAACTTGAAACTGCCTTTCATTAGCCCATGCGGAATTCTCGCTCTTTCGGCAACCGTGGTTATTGCCGCCGCCGAATTTCACGCCCCTGCGGGCGAAAGTTACCCTTCTTCCGGTGGAAGCGGCGCCACGCTTCCCGGCGGCCGCACCCTCCGGCCGTGGGGCAAGCAACTGGAGACCGGACCCGGCACTGCTGCCCTCGCCCTCAGCCCCAAAGGCCTCGCCGCAACCGCGGATACCGGTCCAGAGCGTTTCGGCGTCACTGTCCTCGAACCGCCGGCCAAAGGCGTCTGGCGCGTTCACCATCTCTGGGCCCGCACTCCCAACAGCTCCGTACCCGAAAAGGCCGAACCCGCCTGGAAGTCCGTCGGCGCCGGCCTCGCCTTTGAATCGGAACACCTGCTCTGGGTTTCGGAGGGCGCATCCGGCCGCATCCGGCTCATCGATCCGCAAAGCGGCGACCGCCGCAAGCTCGTCCAGCTCCCCAGCCCGGCAACTTTTACCAGCCAGCGCGCGGACGATTTTACCGGCCCGCGGGCTCCCGGCCAAAAAACTCCTGTCGGGAGCGGGCCGGGTAACAGTGGAGCCCTGGCCCTCGACCCCGCCCGTCATCTTCTCTATGCGCTCGATACCGCCAACCCGAGGCTCGTTGTCATCGATACCCGAACCGCCCGCATCTTCAACACTCTTGCGCTCGATTCGGCCCCTGCCGCCATCGCCCTCGGCGAAGACAGTCAGACCGCATGGATCACCTGCGCGGCACCGTCGGACGCCATCATACCCATCGATCTGCGTGATCCAGTACATCCAGTTGTGCTCGTTGCTCAGCACGCTGATAGCCAACCCGGGGGTATTTTTGCCGCAAACGGCCAAATTTTCGTCGCCGAGCCAAAAATTGACGAAATTCTCGTCATTTCCGCCGTCACGAGGGCAATTTCTGCCCGTATCCCCCTGCGAATCCCCCGACTCGACGGTTTTCGAGGCATCGCTCCCGCCGGAATGGCCTTCGACCCCCTCACGAAATGGCTGCTCGTCGCAGAAACCGGCATCAATGCTGTCGGAGTGATCGATTTTCCGACATTCAATGTCATCGGCCACATTCCCGCCGGCTGGATGCCCGTCAGCGTAGCCCTTGCAGGCGGCCGCGTCTTCATCGCGAACCATCGCGGCCACGGCAGCGGCCCTAACCTGCGCGTTCCCCTGCTGGAATTTGGCGAACCGCCGTCAGTGCATCACGGCTCGGTGACGTCGTTCATCATGCCCCCGGCCTCGGAACTCGCGGCGCTCACCGCCACCGTCCTGGCTTCAAACGGTTTCACGCCGGACGCGCTCCCCGCCCCGCCCATGCCCGCCGCGCCGCAGCACGTCGTCCTCATCACTACGGAAGGTCGCTCCTTCGACGAGGTCTTCGGCGACGTGATCAGCGTGGGCAAAACCCCCGTCGCCAGCGCCAACCCTTTGTCCCGCTTCGGCTTGCACGGTATCGCCGCCGGTGCCTCCGGCCAGTTCAGCCTCCACGACGCCCGTGTCACGCCCAACCTCCACGGCATCGCGCAGAACGGGGCCTTCAGCGACAACTATTATTCGGAAGCCGAACCGCCGGCAACGGAGGACGTCCCGTCACTGCTCGCGCATCTGGTAAGCCACGGCATGACGGTTGGCCGCTTCGATTCCGCCGAGCGCTTCCTCGACAGCTTCACCGGCTTCCTGCCCATCCCCGCCTTTATCGCCATCGACCTGCCGCGCCCCACCGCGCTCTCCGGCCGCTTCCCCTGGGAAGCCTCCTTCGTTGCCGACGCCGATCTCAACATCGGCCGCATCCTCGAAGCCCTCTCGCACTCGCCTTCGTGGAACGATACCGTCGTCTTCATCGCCGCGTCGAGTGCCTCCGCCAGCCTCGATCACATCGATTCGCACCGTACGCTGCTCCTCGCCGCCGGGCCATCGGTCCGCCGCACGCACCTTTCGCAGACCAACGCGAGTTTCCCCTCCGTCGTCCGCGCCGTCCTCGAACTCCTGCACGTGCCGCCAATGGGCTTGCGCGACGCCACGGCCACCAGCCTGCGGGAAATGTTCCTCGATCCAGCCGCACGCCGCAATCCGGCCACCTTCACCGCCATCGACCCCGACCCGCGCCTCTTCTCCGCCCCGTAGGCAACTCGTGCGTGCCCGGCTACTTCGCCGCCAGAATCTTCGGGAACGCATCCACGGCCGACTGCGCTGCCTGCCCATCCTGCGCCGACGTCCCGCCGCTCACTCCGATTGCCCCTATCAGCTTGCCCTCCACCATCAGCGGAATCCCGCCCTCCACCGGCATCGCCCCGGGGATCTTGATGATCGCATTGCGCCCGCCCACCAGCTGATCTTCAAACGCCTTCGTCGGCCGCTTGAATCCCACCGCGCTCTTCGCCTTCTGGATTGCCACCTCGATGCTTGCGATCTGCGTATCGTCCATCTTTCCCAGATAGACGAGGTTGCCGCCATCATCCAGGATGACGATTGCCATCGTCCACATGTTCTTCGTCGCAGTCGCTTCTGCCACAGCCGCAACCTGTTTGGCGACTTCCAGAGTCATCGCCTTCTTGTCCGCCAGTTTCGCCGATGGCGCACTCCCCGCGAGGGAAAGCATCAGCACCGCGCCAAGCGCAATTCGAGACATATTCATGGTTTTCGTTCTCCTCTGAAACCTCAACTCACTCATGCAATGCACTGCATTTCCGAGCCGCGCACGCAAGTGAGCGGTTGGTCCCCTACCTTCCGCTCCACTTCAGTAAATTCGACACCGGCCGCGTCAGCGGATCCTCGCAATGATCGGGACTCACGCGTACCGCGTATCCCAGCCGCCCCGTCTGCGCCGGCGTCACCTCCCGCGCAAAGTACGCCACTGTGCCCTGCGTCTCCGTGTACGGCAGCACCACCACTTCGGTCCCTTCAAGGCCACCGCTCGACCCGATTCGCCCCAGCACGCACTCCACCCGCACATCGGCAGGCTCGAGCCCCCCCAGCCGCACGCCCGCATGGATCGCCACCTTCCCGCCCGCCGTCACCGGCCCGCCCGGGCTCGGGCTCACATCGCTGAACTGCACCTGCGGCCACAACTCCCGCACCCGCGCATTCCACTGCGCCCGGTTCCGCGCCTCGGCGAAATTTTCCGCCCGAACCTGCCCCCATTTCCCGTGCGCCGGGTCATACAGCCGCTGCGTGTAATCGTGTACCATCCGGCGCGCATCGAACGCCGGCGTCAGATTCGTCATGCAGGTCTTCATGCGCCGCACCCATTCCGACGATCCGCCGCCCTCATTCTGCGCATAAAACAACGGCACGATCTCGTGCTCCAGCAGATAGTAAATGCTCGACGCGTGCATCGCGTCCTGCTCTTCGTGATACTCCTCGCGGTCGCCGATCGCCCAGCCGCCCGAAATCTCGTACGCCTCGTCGAACCACCCGTCCAGCACCGAAAGATTCAGCACGCCGTTCATCGCCGCCTTCATGCCGCTCGTGCCGCACGCTTCCTCGCCGCGCCGCGGATTATTCAGCCATATATCCACGCCCTGCACCAGTTCCCGCGCGATCTTCATGTCGTAGTCTTCAATGAAAACCAGCCGCTTCCACATGTCCTCATCGCGCGACAACTGCACAATCTCGCGGATGAACGCCTTGCCCGGCTGGTCCTTGGGATGCGCCTTGCCCGCAATCACTATCTGCACCGGCCGCTCCCGGTCGCACAGAATCTTCTTCAGCCGCTCCGCATCGTGAAACAGCAGCGTCGCCCGCTTGTAAGTCGCAAACCGCCGCGCAAACCCGATCGTCAGCGCATGCGGATCCAGCACCTCCGCCGCCCGCCGCACCTCGGTCGCTGCCGCCTTGCGCCGGTACGCCGACGCCGTCTGCCGCTCGCGCACAAATGAGATCAGCCGCCGCTTCCTCCGCCGGTGCATCTCCAGCAGCTCTTCATGCGGAATGTCGCGCACCTGACTCCAAACCGCTGCATCGTTCCACCGCGCGCGCCAGTCCGGCTCCAGGTACTGATCGTAAAGCGCCGCCAGATCGCCATTCACCCAGCTCGGCATGTGGACCCCGTTCGTGACCCACGTAATCGGCGTCTCCGGCACCGGCAGCGACGGCCACAGCGAGTGCCACATCTCCTGCGACACATCCCTGTGCAGCCGGCTCACCGCATTCCGCCAGCACGACGTGTTCAGCGCCAGGATGGCCATCGAAAGCGGCTCGCCCGAATCCTGCCCGTCCCGCCGCCCCAGCGCCATGAAGTGGTTGAAATCGATCCGCGCATCCCGGCAGTACTGGTTGAAGTAGTGGTACACCAAGCCGGGGTCGAACAGATCGATCCCCGCCGGCACCGGCGTATGCGTCGTAAACACATTGTTGACGCGCGCCGCCTCCAGCGCTTCTTCGAACGACAGCCCGTGCCGTTCAATCAGCAGCCGGATCCGCTCAATCGCCAGAAACGCCGAATGTCCCTCGTTCATGTGGAACACCGTCGGCGTATAACCCATCTCTTCCAGCGCCCGCATGCCGCCAATGCCCAGCACGATTTCCTGCCGGATGCGCGTGTCGTTGTCGCCGCCATACAGCTGGCTCGCGATGCCCCGGTCTTCGGGACGCGCGTTCAGCGGAGTGTTCGTATCGAGGAAAATCATCTTCATACGGCCCACGTGCAGGCTCCACAGCCGGATCGCCACCGGCCCCGTGGGGAACTGCACGTAAACCACCCGCTGTTCACCCTGCGCATCGAGCGCCGGAAGAATCGGCAACGAATAGAAGTCGTTTTCGAGGTACCGCTCCTGCTGCCAGCCATCCGAATTCAGAAACTGCCGGAAGTAGCCGAGCTGATACAGCAGCGCCACGCCCACCAGCGGCAGATCCAGATCGCTCGACGACTTCATGTGGTCGCCCGACAGAATTCCAAGCCCGCCCGAATACACCGGCAGGCATTCCGTCAGCCCGTACTCGGCCGAAAAATACGCGATCAGCTTACCGTCCGCCGGCGCCACCGACTTCACCTCGGCATCGAAACGCTGGCACGCAATCTGGTACAGCGAAAGATACCGCGGGTCCGCCGCCGCCCTCTCCAGCGTGGCCTGCGGCACTGAGCCCAGCATCACCACCGGGTTGTAGCTCGACTCTTTCCATAACTGCGGATCGAGCCTGCGAAACAGCGACCGAATCGCCGGCTCCCATGCCCACAGAATGTTATACGCAAGCTCCTGCATGCGCCCGAGCGCCGCCGGCAACGACGGCCGGACCACAAATTCACGACTTGGCTGAATGGTAAATGGCATGTATTGGTGAGGTTAGATTTCGCGCCGGATATTTCGGCACAATGTCGTATTGTATCGCCCGAAGGCAGTAGCTGGATGGCCTTTCACGTGCCCCGCCGCTAATGATGGCAAGGCGCTCCATCCCGCCCGCAATCCGCTGGACTGCCGCCGGGACAGCTGCTGCAGTTTCCGCGTGGTGTGCCTGGGCAGGCATCGCCTGGCTCCGCTACGGCCGGTCGAAGCCGCACGCGCCGTCCGACCCCTTACTCGATCGTTTCATTCCGGATTACGAAGTCGCGGTCCGACACCAAACCCGCGTCACCGCTCCGGCGGAGATCACCTTCCCTGCCGCCTGCGCGCTCGATCTCCGCCAGTCCGCCATCGTCCAGGCAATCTTCCGCGGCCGCGAACTCCTCCTCGGCGTCAGACCGGAATCCGAACTCCCGCCCGAGCCCCTCCTCAACTGGGCGCAGGCCCTCGGCTGGCGCGTGCTGGCGCAAATCCCCGGACGCGAAATCGTCTTGGGAGCCGCCACACGCCCCTGGGAATCTAAGGTTGTCTTCCGCCCCCTCGATCCCGACGGTTTCGCCGATTTCAACGAGCCCGGTTACGTGAAGATCGTATGGACTATCGTCGCCGACCCTGCTGGCGCCAACCAATCCGTCGTACGAACCGAAACCCGCGTCACTACCACGGACCCGGCCTCCCGCGCCAGATTCCGCCGCTACTGGGCTTTTCTTTCTCCCGGTATGATCCTCATCCGCTTCGCCGCCCTCCGCATGGTGAAAAAGGAAGCCGAGCGCAGCGCGCATGAGCCTGCCGCCCGCCCCATGCATTCCGGCTGCGTCCGCCAGTAACCGCGCCCAGAACATTTGCCAGATCGCCGCCCTTCGGTCCCCAGGCAGTCTGTCGCCATGGCTCCCATCGACATTGTTCGCTCGCGGCGTCACTCGGCAGAGACTGGCGCGCAACTTGCTCACATAGCAGGGGAACTCTGACCTCATGATCCCCGCTCTCTTCCTCGCCTGCGCCGCCCTGCTCGCGGCTTTCCTGTGGGCGCTCCAGAGTCGTTGGTTCTCCCGCATCGAGCGTGGCTTCCTGCTCACCATCATTCTGGCCATCGCCGGCTTTGCCACTCTTACGGCCTCTGTGGCCGGCTTTCTCGCCTACCGCGCCGCCCGCGACATCGTTCACAGCGAGATCGTCGCCGGTCTTTCCAATGCCGGCGATATCGTCGAAGCCAACCTCCGCGAAACCATCCGTTTCGAAGTCGAAGAACTGCGGGAGTACGCTGCCCAACTCTCCCCCTTCCTCCCGCCCGCCCAACGAAATCAGCTGCCCGTCGAACTGCACCAGATGGACAAGCTCAACCCCCAGATCCTCCAGATCAGTGTGTTTGACACCAGCACCGCCCTCCTCGCCACCTCGTTCGTCACCAGCGGCAACGACAAGACGAACCTCATCGCCGTCGCCACCGCTCTCGAAGGCAGCGACTACGTCTCCGACGCCCAGATCTCCCCCGTCTCCAGCAAATACGTCCTCACCATCGCCACGCCCATCCGCGACTCTTCCAAGTCAGTCATCGGAGCCCTCACCGTCCGCTACGATCTGCAGGGCAAACTCGCCAACCTCATTGGCTCCACGCACTTCGGCGAAGACGGCTACGCGGTGATTGCGAGTAGCCAGGGCCGCATACTGGCGCACATCGACCAGCACAAAATTAATCGGGACGTCTCCGCCTACCCCGCATTTCAGGCCGCCGGCCAAGGCTCGGGCTGGCTGGTGGCGACGAATCTGGAAGGCAGGAAGCGGCTCTTCGTTTACCGCCCCGTGAAATCGCCCGCCGGTAATAATCCCCGGCCCTGGGTCCTGTTCGTGGAAATGGATGAGGCCCGCGCGCTCACCCCTATCGACAGCCTGCGCAACCAGGTGCTGCTCGCCATCGCTCTGCTCGCCATCCCCGGCCTGCTGATCGGCTGGCGCGTCGCCGTCTCTATCTCGCATCCCGTCGGCGTCCTCGCACAGTTCGTCCGCAAGGTGCAGGGCGGCGATTTCACCGGCCGCGTCGCCGAAGGGAGCGACGAAGTCGGCCGCCTCGGCGCCGCCCTCAACCTCATGACCCGCGGCCTCCAGGAACGCGACCGCGTCAAAGAACTCTTCGGCCGCTACGTCACCCCGCAGGTCTCCGAACAAATCGTGAAGGGCGAAGTCAACCTCGGGGGCGAAAGCCGCCGTCTGACCATCCTCTTCTCCGACATCCGCGGCTTCACCGCCATGGCCGAAAAGATGACCCCCGCCGAAGTTGTGACTTTTTTGAATGCATATTTCTCAGAAATGGTCGAAGCCGTTTTCGACCAGGGCGGCATCCTCGACAAATTCATGGGCGATGGCCTCATGGCCGTCTTCGGCGCTATGGGCAATATGCCCGATCACCCCCGCCGCGCCATCGCCGCCGCCCTCCGGATGAAGGCCCTCGTCAGCAAGATCAACGGCGACCGCAGCATCCACGGTCAGGCCCCCATCAGCATCGGCATCGGTATCCATACAGATGACGTGATCGTCGGCAACATCGGCTCCCGCCGCCGCCTCGAATACACCGTCATCGGCGATGGAGTCAACACCTGTTCGCGCGTCGAAGCGTTGAACAAAGAGTTCGGCACCACGATCCTGATCACAGGCAATACTTACGACGTCGTCAAAGGCGAATTCGACTGCCGCCCCATGCCCGCCCGCGAAATCCGCGGTAAGACGCTCCCGCTGTCGCTCTACGAAGTGATCAGCACAAAATCGGCCGCCTGATTACGCGGGCCTGGCGGGCAACTGCCGGTCTACTTCATTCCACAGCGCCTGTGCAGTAATTGTGCGATCCCCGCGCCGCGCAATCACATCCGTTTCCCCCAGCGACCCCTTCTCAAACGCCCACACCAGCCGCGCCTTCGGATCGACGACAACCACCTGCCGAATCCCCCACTTCTCGTACAAATGGCACTTCCGCACTACGCGCGAAAATGCATCCTCCGGCGACAGAATCTCAATGACGACCTCAAACGGCTCAGTCGGATAAGGATCGCCAATCGCCCCCTCCGCCGCAATCACATCGGGAATCGGCTCATACGTCGGATCGAGCCGGAGCGTGATCTCCTGCCCGGCATCTTAACCAAGGCCGTTCAGCCACATCACGAGCAGATACTGGATCCGCGAATGCAATCGTGTCGGCGCACTCTTCTGGACCGCTTCCCCGTTCCAATACTCGAAGTACGGTTTCTCGTCGCAATAACGGGCGCGGAACGCTTCCAGCGAAAGTCTGGCTTCTTCAACAGCTGGCATGGCAATTACGATTATCGCGCGTCTGGAAGCGCTCGTTTAAGATTTCACGGTCGCGTGAAGGCTACGAAAACCACGAAAGAACGGACCAGGATCGTTAAGATCAGCCGCCGCATGAAGCTCGTTGAGTATCTGGGCAACGTCTTCTCTGGCACGTTCGGCATTTTCCTGACTGCAAAATTTTTCCCATGCTGTCCTGTCAGGCTCGCCGAGTTTCGCATCAAAATCATCGTCAATCGGTTCGACCGTTTCCGTTACTAACGTTTCCGGCTTGCCATGGGCAATATCATTCCTGAAATTAAAAAGCTGTTTGATGATCTGCCAAGGGCGTGAGCCGAACTGAATTTTGACTCCAAGCTGATCCGAAATCACCTCAAGTTTCTCTTTGGGACTCAACCGCTCCAAATACTTCCAATGCGGAAACAACTTGTCGCCAAGCCAGTTTAGATAGGCCTCCAGTGTGAACGCCGTGAATACAAGGCTGCCCATGAACTGATGAAATGACGCCCTTTCCTGCTCCTGCCCTCTCTGCAGCAAACATTCGGACGTATGCCACAAATTCGCGTGAATCCTGACGTCACGCTCTCTGCTCACCGTGGCTACCTTCATTGTTCAATCATAGCGCCGGAATATCCCGCGTTAAAACAGCTATGCCCATCAACGTCTTCACACATCCACGCCCGCATCTACATCCAGATACTGCAACTCATGCAGTCGGTGATAAATCCCCGCATGATCGATCAGCTCCGCGTGCGTCCCGATCTCCACAATCCGCCCCTGATCCAGCACCACAATCTTGTCCGCCCGCCGAATCGTCGAAATCCGGTGCGCAATCACAATCACCGTCCGCCCCGTCATCAGATTCGCCAGCGCCTTCTGCACCAGCATCTCCGACTCCGTATCCAGATGCGACGTCGCCTCATCCAGAATCAGAATCGGCGAATTCCGGTAAATCGCCCGCGCAATCGCCAGCCGCTGCCGCTGCCCGCCCGATAACTTCACTCCGCGGTCGCCAATCACCGTCGCGTAACCTTCCGGCAGATTCTCGATGAACTCGTGCGCCAGCGCCGCCTCCGCCGCCTGCACTAACCGCGCCTTGTCCGCCTTCCTGACTCCGTACGCGATGTTACTCGCCACCGTGTCATTGAAAAGGAACGTCTCCTGCGCCACTACCGAAATCATCCCGCGCAGCGCCGCCAGGTCCAGCTCCCGCACATCCACGCCGTCAATCAGCACCGCGCCCTCGGTCACATCGCGGAAGCGCGGCACCAGCCCCGCCAGCGTCGTCTTCCCCGCCCCGCTCGACCCTACCAGCGCCACCACTTCGCCCGCCGGAATATCCAGCGACACATTACTCAGCTGCATTCCCGTTGCCGTCGGATATCCGAATGACACATCTTCGAACCGTACGCCGCTCGTGAACTGAGTAACCTTCTTCGCCCCGGCTTTCTGCCGAATCTCCTCCGGCTGATCCAGATACTGGAACACTTTCTCCGCCGCACCCATCGCCTGCTGGAAGATGTTATGCAGGTTAGTAAGTCGTTTCACCGGCTCATACAAAAACAGTAGCGCCGCGAGGAAGCTCATAAACTCCTCCGGCTTCAGCACGCCGACCTTAATTTCCTCGCGCCCATACCAAAGCAAACCAACAAAGGTAATCGCGCCGGTCATCTCGATAAACGGCGACGGAATCCCCTGCAACATCACGTACCGCAGATTGTTCTTCAGCAGACGGTCCGCCGCCGCGCGGAAGCGCCGGCCTTCGTAAACCTCCGCCCCGAACGCCTTCACCACCTGATGCCCCGCAATCGCCTCCTGCAGCACCTGATTCAGTTCGCCCGCCGAATCCTGTGACTTCCTCGCAGTCCTGCGAATCTTCTTCCCCAGCCGCGCAGTCGGCAGTAACACAAACGGAAACAGCGTCAGACTAAACAGCGCCAGCTTCCAGTCCGTTCCGAAAATGACTAACAACAACCCGAT
>Ga0075030_100005651_pt1 | contig 11258 bp, 8 predicted proteins | sample LitLauG_LLR_2012_FD_71393 | JGI IMG/M metagenome (GOLD analysis project Ga0075030, IMG submission 71393) | Freshwater sediment microbial communities from Pennsylvania, USA - Little Laurel Run_MetaG_LLR_2012 | ecosystem: Environmental > Aquatic > Freshwater > Creek > Sediment | place: USA...
TATGACACGCGGTTCCCACTGGAGTTGCCGAGTACGTATCAGTATTACTGGGTGAACCGGCAAGGGAAAGTGCTGGGGACGGATGACCCGAGCGCGAATCCGAACTACGGTTCGACCGACGATTGGAAGCAGATGCCGCGGCACAAGCAGTAAGACGCAAGTTGTAATCGCTTGCGTCTTACGGAACACTGATGCTAGCGGCGAAGACGCACACGCGATGCCACCAGCGCGAAGAGTCCACTCACAGCCAAGCCGGCGCTCAAAGGCTCCGGCGCAGGCGTGAATGAGTCTGGCAGGTCTCCAGTCACGGCCGGAGTGTACTCGTACATCATCGATAAGCCCGGTAAGGATGTAACTGTGGCTGTGTAGGCGACAAGATCGATTCCAGGATCGTAGTTGTTGAAAGTGATGTCTTTCGAAACGATAGATAGCGGCACGTTGAATGACCCGTTCCCAACAAAGGAGGACAGGGAATTCGTTTTCGGGGAGAGCAGAACTGGCAGTTCAAAATCGACCCCGGTCAAGGTCTGGGTGTCTGTTGGTGAAATCAAGACTGGTGCTGAGAGGCCGGTCATGACACCAATGCCATTGAGTGGGACACCGCCGGGTAAAGTGCCAGTGCTGCTCCATTGAAACGCGAACACGAATTGGTTCGGCAGCGCGGCGCCGGTGTTGTTCTGCAGGGTGACGGATGTACTGCTGCCGGGCGCATAATTAACTCCGTTAGAAACGAAGCCGTAGTCTGTCAGCGTACCCAAGGCGGAGTTGAACTGAGGACACGTGAGAGTGGCAGCCGCGGTGGGCGACGTATTGGTAACGGTGAAAGAACTGATGGTGCAGGCCGCGCTGACCACGGCTGCCCGCGCGGAAACGGGGTTCATGAACGCGAGAGAGCAAACTAGCCCCGCGCCTAGAAGATAAGGTTTCAAAGTTTTTTCCTCCGATGTCTTTGTCTAGTTGCTGGTGTTGTTTCGATGGTAAGTCTTCTTTTGGGGTTGGTGAGGGGGGATGCGGGCGGTTTTGGTACCAACGGAATGACCGTTGGTTTCACTATGCCCCTGACTGGGACTAGTGGGCTATCGTGGGTCAGTCGGTCGCTAGGAATACGGCCACCACCCCTTGACACTCTAAGGGAAGCGTGAGATATTTCCCTTAGAGTGTCTAGGGAAATAAACAGTTCGAACGGAACTCTTTTGCAAGGAACTCTCGATCTCCTTGTTCTGCGTGTGCTCGTCGCTGGTTCGCTGCATGGGTATGCGATCAGTCGGCGGTTGGCGGAGTTATCGGAGGATTGGCTTTCGGTGGATGAAGGTTCGCTCTATCCATGCCTTTACCGAATGGAAAAGAAGGGCTGGATTCGTTCAGAAGCGGGGCGTTCTGAAAACAACAGGAAGGCCCGATTCTACTCACTCACCGACGCTGGTATGGAGCAGCTTGCGATCGAGCAAGATGGCTGGCAGCAGTTTCAGCGCGCCGTCGCGCGGATTCTCAAAAAGGCGTAAGCGGAATGAATAGAGGAATCGACGCTTTCCGAGAATGGATGGAACTGCGCAAGCGTGTGCGCGAGGAACGGCAATTTCATCTTGAGCGGCTGAGGGCGGAGTTCGAGGTGCTGGGATTGTCGGTTCGTGAAGCGAATCGGGCGGCGCGCGGGAGATTTGGTTCGCGCCGGCACTTGAAATCGGCACTCCATGAATTGGGCGGAGATTGGGCGGGACTGGTTCAGCTAGCCTCGGCACATCGGGTTCACGCTTCGCTTTGGTTTCAGCCGGCACTCTTAGTTGCCGGAATTTTGCTTGTGCTGCTTATTAGCCCGGCGCCGCTTGCAGTCGTCGAAGGAGTTGCGGGTCGACCGCTGACCGCTGCGGATCGCGACGCGGTGTTCATTTCTGAACAAAAATGGAACCTCACTTATCTAGGGATTAAGAAGGCTGATTATGAGGCAATCCAAGCCATGGATTGCCTCACCAACCTGGTGCGGCATCAATCGATCCATGCGCGGGCGCAGGTTAGGAAGAGCGTCGCTTTGGCGGCGATTGAGTCACTGGTTCGTAAGCAGACAGGCAATCCACGATTGCGAGTGATTCCGTTTTTTGAGCATCAGCCTATCGTGATGGGTCCGGCGAAGGCGGTGTGGGGGTTGGCTGGATTGAACGCGCTGATTTTTGTTGTGCCGCTCAGGCGTTCGGCACTATGGCTTGGATACGGACTTGCGGTTGGGAGTTTGCACTGGCTCGGCTCGGTTTTTGTGTGGGCGATGGCAATTCAGGTTTGGAGCAGAATCGCTTGGTCAACGGACGGCAGAGCGTTGCTCGCATTCTTAATGACGTTCATGGTCTATCTGGGCCTGGTGGCTTTGCAGTGCCGCGCTTGGTGGAGTGACCTGCGTCAGCGTTGTCCTTTTTGCCTGGAGAGACTGCTGTTGCCGCTAATTGCGGGATCGCGGGATTGCTTTCTGCTGAATTCGGAGACGACAGAATCGGTCTGTGCGCACGGCCATGGCGTGCTGGTTGAGAGCAAATGGTCGTCTCGATTCCGACCGCAACAGTCTCCGTTGCTGGGACTGATTCGTGGCTAGGCTTCTGCTGGCGATCGTTTGTGCGGCGGGGTGTGGCTTCGGACAAGCGGTAGAGAAGGTGGCGCAGCCTTATTACAAACGCTTGATTGATCGCGGGATGGTAAGCGGCGCTTCCTTCGCTGAAGTTGCTCGCGGCGAAGTGGTTGGGACGGGAGTGTTTGGGAATGCTCGTCCCGATTCTATGTGGCGGGCGGCGTCGACTTCGAAGGCGCTCACTGCAGTGGGACTGATGAGACTGGTAGAGCGCGGGCAGTTGGATCTGGATGTCGACGTAAACCAATACCTGATGACTCTGAAGGTGCCGGCTACAAAAACCAAGCCCATCACACTGCGACATTTGTTGACGCACACGGCTGGTCTAGACGATCCTTTTGTGGGTAGCGGTTTCTTGGCTGCGACCGGCGCGCAGAGGCCATTGGCTAGCGTGATGAGGGACTGGCTTCCGGTTCGTCTTTATGAGCCGGGAGAAGTGCGACTTTATTCGAATTTCGGATACGGGTTGGTAGGCGCGGTGCTTGAGGATATCACGGGCAAGCGCTATGAGGACTTCATGCGCTCCGAAGTGTTGGAACCGCTCGGCATGAATAACAGCACGTTTGAGCAGCCGTTATCGAAGGAGGCGGAACAGCAAATTGTTCCTGCGATGGAACGCAGTGCGTTGGGCTTCACGCGTCCGGCGGACATCATTTACCATCGAGCGACAGCGGGAGGCGGCTTGACGACTACGCTGGCCGACCTGCTGTGTTTCGTGCGATTTGTGCAGCGCGGCGGATCGATTACCGGGCGACAAGTTCTGCGGGCGGAAACGCTCGGCCAAATGCTGGGCGGGGATGGTTCGGAGAGCTACGGATTTGCTAGCGGAATCAATCGAGGGGAACGGTATTGGTACGCGGGCGGCGACTTAGGTGGGTATCACACGGTTCTGCTTTGGTTTCCTGAGCATGATCGGGCGTTGGTGACGATGGCTGCGAGCGCTAGCACTGTGGCCACTTGGAATTTGGTGCCCGAAGTGATGCAGAGTTGGTTTGGGGACGAAAAGAAAGCGGCCGGTGTGGCTGTTGAGGCAATCGCGAAGGCGAATCAATATGCAGAGCGCGTGGCTGGGACCTACCGACCCGTGAGGTATCCCCATCATGATTTGGGCAAGACGTTTTTGGCGACCATGGACCAGAGGGTGCGCGCGAATGGCGACGGTAGTATTGGGTACGAAGGCGAGCGGTGGATTGCGGTGGCGCCGCTGCGATTCCGTAACGAGAGCGATGAGCGGCAATTGAATTTTCAAGAAGATGCTCGCGGACGGATTCGGTTTCTCAATCAAGAGAACGAGCGAATTAGATGGTATGAGAGTGGGCGCGCGGCGATTGTGTTCTACTTCGGTTTTGTTGTCGCCGCTGTGATTCTCTTCTGGCGGAATCGGCGCGGAGACGGCGTTCGTTCCGTTCGTTGGATGGCGGCGGCCATCGCGATTCACAGTTTGGGTTGGCTGGGAGCGGTACTGGCGGCCGACCCGCAGCGGCTCATTTTGGGTAAGCCCTGGTACTTGCAGGTTGCTTTGCTGTTTGGGGCGCTTGTTCCGGTGGTGTGGGTTTATCTCGCGGGAACAACGTGTTGGGCGTTAGTCAAGAAAAGAGATGCTGGTTGGGATGTACTGATCACTCTGGGCTTGGGCCTCTACATCCCGTTCATATTGTATTGGCAACTTACGGCGTAATCGTCTTGCATCGGCGACTGAAGTCTAGGATAATTTCGGAATGTCTCGGAGTGCGCTTTTACTGTTGCTGTGGGTGCCGGTTTGTCTATTAGGGGAGGATGCAAGTTTCCCACTAGAAGCCGTCAAGATTTCGGGTTCGCAGGTGCCGACTGCGGTTGTGATGGAGATGTCGGGGCTGAAACTCGGCGCCAACGTCAACAAACTCAACATCGAAGACGCATGCCAGAAACTAGGGCAGAGCGGAATTTTCGAAGCCGTCAGCTACAAATACCAACCTGGGCCAAAGAAGGGGTACATCGTTACCCTGGAACTGGCTGACCCGCGCAAGCTGTCGGATGCTTCTTTCGACATACCCGGCGCAGATGAAAAAGCGTTATGGGCGTGGATCAGCGGACAGTTTCCGGCATTTCAACATCGCGTGCCGCAATCGGAAGACGCGCAGCAATATTTAGCGGGCATGGTGGAACGGAAGTTAGGCGCGGACGTGCTGCACGGGCAGCATTTGGTGGTGCGCATGGAGCAGGATTTTTCGCGCGGGCGGCAGTTGCTTTCGTTCCAACCGCAAAATCTTCCGCACATCGCGCAGATGAATTTTAGCGGGCAAAGCCGGCTCACGGCGGAAGAACTGACCGCGCTCATGCAGAAGGTGGTGGGCAACGACGGCTATATGGATCGGCGTTTTCGCAACCTGGTAGAACTCAATCTCCGCCGCGCTTATGAAGAGCACGGCATGTACAAAGTGCAATTTCCCAGTATCCAGGCGAAAGAAGTGGACGCGGGCAATGTGAGTGTCACCACCTCCATTGTGGAAGGGTTGCAGTACAAGCTGGCCGATGTGCAACTGTTGGGGAATGATTTGCCAGCGGAAGAAATGTTAGCGGCCGGGAAATTTCAGAAAGGCATCGTGGCCAATTGGACGGAGATTCAGCAGGGGGTTTGGCGGACAGAGACGCCGTTGAAGAGAACCGGCTACATGGAGGCGGTGTCACAACCGGAACGAGTGCTGGATGATGCGACTCAAACGTTGGTGCTGAAGATTGCGTATCGCAAGGGGGCTCTTTATCGTTTCGGCGATGTTGCGTTCTCGGGTTTGAGCCCCGACCTGGAAGCGAAGGCGCGCAGTGTTTGGAAGATGCAGACAGGCGCGCCGTATGATTTCATGTACTCCGGCGACTTCTTAGGGGAGTTCTCGAAAGTGGTGGATTTGCGATGGGTCAAACGCGTGAATCCGAAGATGGAACCTGGCGTTGGGGATCACGTAAGGAATGTGCGCGTGATCTTTGAGAGCAAATAGACCGTTGCTGCGTCTTTAGGGCTAATTGGGTGGCGGACGCCGTGTTGGACAACTAGTCCGCGCTGGACTACCGTGTTTGCCTTCCGCTGAGTCGCCAAGGCACACTGGTGCCTGGAGGCGACGTTCGCCAAAATGCAACGGCAAGGTAGCGTGATCATTCTGTTAGGACCCCCTGGAGCAGGGAAAGGTACCCAATCAGAGCGCCTGTCGTCGTCGCTGGGCATCCCGACGATCTCAACGGGTGAAATTTTGCGGCAAGAATGCAGATCTGGATCACCGCTGGGGCTGGAAGTACAGAGTCTTCTCGAAGCCGGCCAATTGGTAAAAGACGAATTGATGCATGAACTTGTGGGGCAGCGGCTGAAGCAAGCAGACTGCGCCCAGGGCTGCATTCTGGACGGTTTTCCTCGGACGGCGACTCAGGCACGGTTTTTGGACCGATTGCTGGCCGGCAGCGCCTTCATGGCTCCGGTTGTTCTCGATCTGGCCATTGAACCGCACATCCTTATTGAACGTTTGAGCTCGCGGCGGCAATGCCCGACGTGTTCACGCACGTATCATATGAGACCGGGAGCGTCGAACTGCTGTCCGCACGATGAAACGGAGTTGATCATTCGCAATGACGATCAACCCGCCACGATTCGCCGGCGGCTGGAGATTTACGCTGCCAATACGAGTGAAATTGTGCGCTTCTATCAAAATCGCGGCTATCACCGGGTAGATGCATCGCAACCCGTGGAAAAACTCACACAGAAGCTGCTCGCGCTCTTAGGCGCAGCGGCAAGTGAGACACCAACGAGCGACTTTGCTCGCCCAGTTGTAGCGACTTCGGCAACGCAGCTCTACGCATAAGGCATTTTTTGCCGGGATATCCCTCATCAGCGTCTGGGTACTAGGTACTATTCCGGGCCGTACTAAGGACTTGAAACCGGTAGTACTGGCATACCGGACCTTCCACATGCCAAATCCATAGATTTGAGGCACGTGAAAGTCGTAATCTGAAGTAGAACTTAGGCGATTTCTGAGGGCTGATTCACAGATAATTAGAAACGTTTAATGCTTCAGAAGATTCTGTAAAACCGGAGCCGCTTTTTATGCCCGAACCCGTGAGAGTAGAAACACCCAGAGCCACCGTCGCTGCTGCCCCAATGATTCGATCCGCGATGGAACGAGGAGATCGGCAGTTCAGTATCAAGCGCACAAAATCGGAAGTGGGCTATGTCTACTGGATTCTTGAGGGGTACGGAAAGCACAAGTGCTTCGTCCTTTGCGACACCTGGGAAGAAGCCATGGAGCAGGCCAAGAATCGGTTGGATTCCGAAAAAGAAGATAGCCAGGAATTCCTTTTCGCCGACGGGCTATAAGCTGTCTTAAGTATCTCTCGTTGCGCCTGCAACGCTCCCTGCTGCTTTGATACTATTCCATCATGGACTGAGATAGTCCGGGGAATATTCAGGGAGTTTGCCGTGAAAACTTTTTTTGCCCTCACTTTTGTTTTTTGTCTAATTAGCTTACCTGCGCTGAGCCAAACCGACGCGGCTAGCGCCACGCTTAAAGGTACAGTTTTAGACCAGCAGGGATCCGTTGTTGGCGGAGCTTCGCTAACACTTTCGGACGCTGCCAAAGGGACCTCATTCAAGACTCTAACGGGCGCCGACGGCAGTTATAACTTGCCCCTTCTGCCGCCAGGTGACTACGAACTCACGGTGGAAGCAAAAGGCTTTGAGAAAGCTCAGATCAGCGGGCTTCACTTGACGGTGGGACTGGTTTTGCCTTACGACGTCAAATTGACGGTGGGCTCTGTCCAACAAACGGTGGAAGTGACGGCGCAGCCGCCCACTGTGCAAGTGGAGCAAGTGCAACAGGCGAATACAATCGGCCAACAAGTGATTGAAGGATTGCCGAACGGAACGCACAACTTTGCACAGTCTTTGTTCACGCTGCCCGGCGTTTCGAGTTCAAGCGCGCCGCGCACGCAGAACGCGGCTGGATTCACCGGCTTCACGAGCAGTGGATTTTCGATCGGCGGGAGCAACGGGCGCAACAATCTGGTCACCATTGACGGCGGCGAAAACGAGTACGGTGACGGCGATTTGCGGACGCCGGGCATTAGCCAGGAATCGGTGCAAGAGTTTCAGATGAACCGCAGTTCGTTCGCGGCTGAGTTCGGCTTTACGGCGGGCACGGCCTTGAACGTGGTGACGAAGAGCGGCGGCAACAATTTCCACGGCAGCGCGTACACGTACTTTTTGAACGAAAGCACCGAGGCGCGCAACTTTTTTTCGGGCGTGCCGGGCAAGCCGTATGAGCAGCATTTTTTCCCGGGGATGACGCTAGGCGGCCCGCTGGTGAAGAACAAGCTGTTCTTTTTCAATTCGTACGAATACCGCCGCACTAACGTACCGGAATTTCGCAATTACGTGAATACGCCGGAGGCGCAAGGGATTAGCGCAAATGCGGCGCAGAACTCTTATGTGAACGGGTTGCTGGCGTCAGGCAATCCTTATTTAATGGGATTTGCCGCGCAGATCAAACCGCTGCTTTCGCCGCTGAATATTCCGTATGTCTCTACGCTGCTGCAGCAGAATTCCGGTGTGTTTGACGATGTCAGCGCCACCCACGACTGGGTTCTGAGAATTGATTATCAGCCGGGCAGTAACGACACAATCATGGCGCGCGTTTCAACGGAGCGCTTTCACTACACGAATATTGGTCCATCGAGCGTAACGGCACCCAGTGATGGCGGGACGACCAAGCGGAACGATAATGCGGTTCTGGCGACGTGGAACCATATAGTCTCGCCTTCGTTGGTGAACACCGCGCGCGTACAAGCTGTGCCGAGCAACACGTCGAACCTGACCGGCTTTCAGCCGACTTCGACCGAACTCTCACTCGGCAGTCTTGGTGTTTTCGACAACTATTTCGGCTCACCCTACAGCCTGAATCAGAAACGTTTCCAATTTGAAGACAGCGTCTCATGGACGAAGGGGAAGCACAGCATCAAGTTTGGACTTTCGTACCGGCCGGTCAATTACAACGTTACGAACAAATTGTGGTTTGGCGGCGAGTTCGATTTCTTTGATGGAGCGGTGCCGTTGATCAGCTTGGCGCAGGCCCAGGCTCCGGCCTTAGCGGCTGTGCTTGTTCCGGCCTTGGCCACGTACAACGTGACGCACGGGCTGCCGCAGACGGGGAATCCGCTCACCAACTTGAGCGCGGTGCAGTCGTTTGGCTTGGGCATTCCCGTCGCGTACCGGCAGGCATTCAACAATCCAACCTGGCAGAGTTGGGCCAATTATGTCGGCATGTATGCGCAAGATTCGTGGAAGGCCGCGCACGGTTTGACCATAGATTTCGGCCTGCGTTTCGATTACGATGCCGAACCGTCGCCGATTCCTCACAATGGCTATTTTTCGCCGCGCTTAGGGATTGCCTGGGATGCGACGGGAGATCAGAAGACGGTTGTTCGCGCGGGCAGTGGGATTTTCGTGTCGCCAGTTTATTTCCAGGTTCCTTACCTTGTGAATTTGCTGAACGACAGCGGCAAATACATAAATCAAGTCGCCACCCAGTTGAGTGCCACCAATCAAACGCCACCTGAATTATTTGGCCTTGGTTTGAAGGAAGGCAAATTGCCATTTGGGCAGATCGGCGCTACCGAGCTCTCGTTGTTTGGCTTAAATGCGGGTCCCGGCGGCAACGGCCGCGTGATTTTTAACTTAGGGCCGAATTACAAGAACAACTACTCGATTCAGGCAAGTTTGAGCGTCGCGCGAGAGATCGCGCACAATTTGTCGGTTGAGGTCGGATATTTGATGTATCGCGGCGTTCACATCCAGATGTCGCAGGAAACTAATTATCACGAGGTGGGCACTGAACCGGTTTATGGGCCGGTATATGCTCCCAATGACCCGACCATCGTTCAGGCGAATTCGTATTCCTCGATTGGCAATTCGACCTATAACGGATTGACCAGTTCGCTGACCAAGCGCTATTCCAAGAACTTTCAGTTTCAGGCAAACTATACGTTTAGCCGCTCGGTTGACGACGTGACCGATTTCAATTCGCAGTTTGCTTCGTTTACGCCAAGCCGTTTGTATTTGGAGCGCGGCCTTTCGGCATTCAACATTAAGCACAACTTCGTGACTAATGCCGTGTACACAACGAGCGGCCCGCGTTGGATCTCGGGCTTGATGCTTGCGCCGATTGTCACGGCGCGCAGCGGCATTCCGTTCAGCGTGACTGTTCCCGGCGCTAACAATGGAACACTGGGACACTCGTTGTATGCTCGACCGCTTTACATTCCAAGGGATAGCGGTCTCGGGGCGCCTTTTTATAGTTTCGATATGCGCATTTCGAAGTCGTTTATCTTGAAGCCCGATTCTTCGGCACGCTTGGAAGTGAGCGCGGAAGGAACGAATTTACTGAATCACACTAACTTTTTGAGTGTGAATAATGTATTTTCGTTGGGTGATCCGCGCTTGAATTCCGGGCCGTTCGATTTTACCGGCAGCAAATCGATTTCGCCGGGCGATCCGCTTGGGTTTACGTCCGCGAGTGCGGCGCGGCAGTTTCAGTTTGGATTGAAACTGGCTTTTTAGAGAGCGCCGCTTCATGATCGGCAAATACTGGGCCACGACGACCGTAGCCCTAGTGCTGGCTTTGGCTGTTTACGCGCAGCAAGCCGACTCAACCGCTAACTCAACAAACAACCCAGTTTTTCGGGTAAGTTCCACGCTGGTTCAGGTGGATGCCGTGGTTACGGATTCCAAAGGCCGCCAGGTGACGAATCTGACTCCTGACGACTTTGAATTGTACGCGGATGGAAAGCTGCAAGCCATTACAAGCTTTTCCTTTGTGGGGGTTTCGGGAACAACGGGCGCGAACGCTGCACAGCCCAAGGTAGGAAATCCATTGCTGGCTCCGCCGCCAGTCTTGAGTGTGCGGCGGGAAGACATTCGGCGGACCATTGTTCTCATGGTGGACGATCTGAATTTATCGTTTGAGAGTCTCGCCTGGGTTCGCCGCTCTTTATTGGCGTTTGTGGATCAACAGATGCAACCAGGCGATCTGATTGCGCTCTGCCGCACTGGCTACGGTTCGAGCGCCCTGCAGCAATTCACCTCTGATCGGCGGCTTGCCCGTGCGGCCATCAGCAGCCTGCGCTGGAATCCAAACGGCGGCGGTTCGATTAGTTTCTTTCAATCGATCAAGCCAGATGCGAAGATACGTGGTCCAGTTGGGCCGGCGAGCGCTGAGGGAACTGGTTCAGACGTTCCAGTCTTCGACTCCATTTATTCGCTGCCGTCGCCGAAGATTGCAACGCAATTGGATGGTCTTCGAAAGAACTCCTTGACGGTGGGTGCATTAGGAGCAATTGACTCTGTCATTCAGGGATTGCGCGATATGCCGGGCCGCAAGTCGCTAGTGCTCTTCTCAGACGGGTTCAATTTGGAGTCTGCCGACGGAGCGGTTCAAACGGCGATGCATCGCCTTGCCGATCGCGCGAATCGATCTGGGACGGTAATCTACACCATGCAAGGCGTGGGTCTTGTCACTCTTCAACCCGGTGCGGCTGACAATCCGTCTTCGCCAGGCAGAAGCAGTGGGGCCACCGTCGCCGAAATTTCGAAGGACCGAAGCAAGCAACTCTATAACGCGCAGATCGGTCTTGA
>Ga0075030_100005652_pt1 | contig 11258 bp, 12 predicted proteins | sample LitLauG_LLR_2012_FD_71393 | JGI IMG/M metagenome (GOLD analysis project Ga0075030, IMG submission 71393) | Freshwater sediment microbial communities from Pennsylvania, USA - Little Laurel Run_MetaG_LLR_2012 | ecosystem: Environmental > Aquatic > Freshwater > Creek > Sediment | place: USA...
CCAGCCGACCCCGCAGAGCGCCCCGGTCGCCTCGCCTCCGTGCGGGCCGTGTGGCGGGTCTCGACCCAGGCAAGCCCCGCTCTGCGCTGGCAGGCGCCGCTGATCGTGGTCGGGGTCGCCGTCATCTGCGCCGGGCTGGGCTTCCTGCTCGGCAACGTGGCCACGACCATCCTGTTCGCCGTCCTCGGCGTGCCCCTGGGCGTGATGGTGGCGATGGTCGTGCTGTCGCGCGCCGCCGAGCGGGCCCAGTACCAGGCCATCGAAGGGCAGCCAGGCGCGGCCGCCGCAGCCCTGCAGCAGCTCACCCAGGGACGTCGCCTGCGCGGCACCTGGACGGTGACCCCGGCGATCGCGGTCACCAAGAGCCAGGAGGTCGTGCACCGGGTCGTCGGGCGTGCGGGCATCGTCCTGGTGGGCGAGGGGCCCTCGCAGACGCGGGTGGAGCAGCTGCTGGCCAGCGAGCGACGCAAGCACGCACGGGTCGCGGGTGACGCCCCGATCCACGAGCTGCAGGCCGGCAGCGGCGAGGGCCAGGTGGGGCTGCGCAAGCTCACCCCCGCGGTCATGAAGCTGCCCCGCTCACTGAGCGGGGCGCAGGTGACCGCCCTGGAGCAGCGGCTGCGCGCCCTGGAGGCCAACCGCAGCGCGCTGCCGATCCCGAAGGGGCCGATGCCTCGCAGTGTGCCCCGGATGCCCCGCTAGGGCACCAGCACCCCACCCGGTCCACCGCCCTAGCGGGTGGCGACCACAGCGGTGGCAGTCCAGCGGTCGTGCAGCCCTCGCCCGTCACGGTCGCGGACCACCATCGGCACAACCAGGCACACCAGTGCCGCTCGGGCGGCCGCACGCGGCAGGCCGACCCGGCCCCCGTCGACCCGCACCACCCGCATCCGCAGCAGCCGGTGGCCGAAGCTGGCCTGGGTGAGCCAGACCAGCACGCTGATCTCGGCGAAGAAGACTGCTAGCGTCACCAGGGAGAACGCCGGCGACCCATAGACCAGGCCCCGCCCGCCCACCAGGCGGGTCACCGCCAGCGCGGCGAACCAGTCCGCGAACAGCCCGCCAAGCCGGCGACCGGTACCGGCCAGGGAGCCCGGACCCCGCGCCGGCAGGTCCAGGCGCGCCCCGGGGTACCCCTCACGCGCCGGCAGGGCGCCACTCACCCAGGCCCCGAGCTGGCGCCGGCCGGACACGGCGCCCGAGGCGGGAGGGATCGCGTCCGGGTCCACGCTCCCAGGCTAGCCGCGCGCCGACGCTGCCTCACCTGGGCCGCCAGGCCATGTAACAGGGTGGAAACAGACGGGACACTGCCGGGAAATTGCCATCGGTACGCTCCCCCCATATCCGGTCCGGGGTCCGCTCCCGGCTGCGAGGGCCAGGGAGGCTGAATGTTCGACAACGCCGAAGGCGCGCTGCGGTTCATCGCCGAGGAGGATGTCACCTTCGTCGACGTCCGCTTCTGTGACCTGCCGGGGGTGATGCAGCACTTCACCGTCCCCGCGGCGGACCTCACCGAGGACTTCTTCACCGAGGGCGCCATGTTCGACGGGTCGTCCATCCGCGGCTTCCAGGCCATCCACGAGTCGGACATGAAGCTCCTCCCCGACCCCACCACGGCCTTCCTCGACCCCTTCCGGGTCGAGAAGACGCTGGTGATGAACTTCGCGATCCGCGACCCGCTGACCGACGAGCCGTACAGCCGCGACCCGCGCAACGTCGCCGCGAAGGCCGAGGCGTACCTGCGGTCGTCCGGGATCGCCGACACCGTGTACTTCGGTCCGGAGGCGGAGTTCTACGTGTTCGACGACGTGCGCTTTGAGACCAAGCAGAACGCCGGCTACTACTTCATCGACTCCATCGAGGGCGCCTGGAACAGCGGGCGCATCGAGGAGGGCGGCAACCGCGGCTACAAGACCCGCTACAAGGGCGGGTACTTCCCGGTACCCCCCGTGGACCACTACGCCGATCTGCGGGACGCGATGGTCCTCAAGCTGCAGGACGTGGGCCTCACCGTCGAGCGGGCGCACCACGAGGTGGGCACCGCCGGCCAGGCAGAGATCAACTACAAGTTCGACAGCCTGCTGCACGCCGCCGACCAGCTGATGCTGTTCAAGTACATCATCAAGAACACCGCGTGGGCCGCGGGCAAGTCCGCCACCTTCATGCCCAAGCCCCTGTTCGGTGACAACGGCTCGGGTATGCACTGCCACCAGAGTCTGTGGAAGGACGGCAGCCCCCTGTTCTACGACGAGCTGGGCTACGCGGGGCTGTCGGACGTGGCGCGCTGGTACATCGGTGGGCTGCTCACCCACGCGCCGTCACTGCTGGCCTTCACCAACCCGACGATGAACTCCTACCACCGCCTGGTGCCCGGCTTCGAGGCACCGGTCAACCTCGTCTACAGCCAGCGCAACCGCTCCGCGGCGGTGCGCATCCCCATCACGGGGTCGAACGCCAAGGCCAAGCGCATTGAGTTCCGGGTCCCCGATCCCTCCTCCAACCCCTACCTGGCCTTCTCGGCGATGCTGATGGCCGGAATCGACGGGATCCGCAACAAGATCGAGCCGCCGCAGCCGGTGGACAAGGACCTGTACGAGCTGCCGCCCGACGAGCACGACGACATCCCACAGGTGCCGGGGTCGCTCCCCGAGGTGCTCGACGCACTGGAGGCGGACAACGAGTACCTGATGGCTGGCGGCGTGTTCACCGCCGACCTGCTCGAGACCTGGGTCGACTACAAGCGCACCGCCGAGGTGGACGCCATCAGGCTGCGTCCGCACCCGCACGAGTTCGAGCTCTACTACGACATCTAGAGCCAGGTCGTCGCAGGACCGTGCGGTAGATCCGTACAGGAGGGCGCCCGCCTGCGGACACGTCGGACTTTCCTTGCCGCCGTGCACCGTGGGTTGGCGCCCTCTGGTGCGTTCAGGACGGCTGGGGTGCACGGGTCCCCGACGGGCGTGCATCGGCCCCGCGGTGCCAGCCGCCTAGCCCGGCGCGACGTGCGGGCACGACCGTGGCGTGGCGACGCTGGCTGTCCGGCCACCTACTGAGCGGCGGTCCGCGCCAACGTCCCTGGCGAGACCAGCCCGACCGCTGCGGCGCAGGCAGGACCCCCGCAGGCACGGCGGTCCGACGAAGCTTCGGACGCCCCGGCACCGCACGACACGTCGGCGCCTGTAGCGCGCCGGGCCACCACGCACCGGGGGCCGAGGTCCCCTAGTGGCCGCGTAGCCCGACGACAGCGACCCCGACGGCCACCACAGCGGCAGCGATGGCCAGTGGAGCCAGTGCCTCTCGGCGGCGGGTGGCATTGATCGAGAGCACCACGGGAAGGACTCCGAAGAAGACGACCTTGGCATTGAGGGCGACGAACACGTAGATGGCGACAACGCCGATGGCGATCAGCGACTGAGAGTTGCGGCTAGCGAAACTGCGCGGGGGTGACTGCGACGGGCTGTAGCCGGGGACTCCCGCCTCGAGCGCGGGGGCAGCCACCGAGCCCGGCGGCGGGCTGACCAGCCACCGAAGGTCTGTCGCCGGTGCGCCCGACACCCCCGAGGCGGCGGGCGACCCGGCCCCTGGCCGGGTGTGCTCGGTCCAGACGCGCCCGTCCCACCAGCGCTCGCCGCCGGACGGGTTGGCGGGGTCAGGATGCCAACCGGCTGGGACCTCGTGGTCAGTCATCGCGCCGTTCCCCCTTCACCCGGCGCGGCGCCGAGCCGCGACAGCGCGTCACCCCGTCGTTGACGCCACCCCGGCGACGTGTGAGGCGTCACCGACCGGGTGATCATGCCGGGTGGACCGGTGCGGGCGCAAGCACTTTCATCGACGTGTGCCCCCTACCGCACCGCGCGCGAGGCCAGGGGCGGTCAGCCGCGCCGGACCGGGTGGAGCGCGGCGCCGACCGCCGGCGGCCGGAACACATGGTGGCCGCGCTGGGCCAGCGCGTCCTGCCCGGTGTTGGCGTCCGATCCCAGCGATCCCCGGGAATGGATCACCCGCGGTCCCCCGTGGTGCATCTGCCCCCGTCACCGTAGCTACGCTGCGAAGGTGGACCGGGGTCGTCTGGAGGCGTTCAGCGACGGCGTGTTCGCCATCATCATCACGATCATGGTGCTGGATCTGCGAGTCCCGGCCGGCACCGACCTCGCGGCGCTGCGCCCGCTGCTGCCGGTCTTCCTCACCTACGTGCTGAGCTTCGTCTACATAGGGATCTACTGGAACAACCACCACCACCTGCTCAAGGCTGCCCCGCGGATCAGCGCGGGCATCATGTGGGCGAACCTGTTCCTGCTGTTCTGCCTCTCGCTGTTCCCTCTCGCGACGGGATGGGCCGGGGAGAACCACTTCGCCGCCCTGCCGACCGCCCTGTACGGCCTGGTGCTGTTCAGCGCCGGTGCGGCCTACTGGCTGCTGCAGACGCTCATCGTGGCGGCGCAGGGAGGCAGGTCCTCCGAGCTTGGTCAGGCCCTGGGCAGCGACTGGAAAGGCAAGCTCTCCGTCGCGGTGTACGCCGTCGCGGTGGCCGTCGCCTTCGTCGCGCCCGGTCTGGCCGCCGCCTTGTACGTGGTGGTGGCCGCCGTCTGGCTTGTCCCGGACCGACGGCTGGCGCGCCTCCTGGAGTCCGGGGACGGCGCTCCCTCCGACACGACGGCCTAGTCCGATCTCGGCCCCCTACTCCTCAGCGGGGCAGTTGAACATCCATCGAACGCCGAAGCGGTCGCAGCAGGTCCCCCAGTAGGCGCCCCAGAACATCTTCTGCAGCGGCGCGATGTCGCTCCCGCCCTCGGACAGTGCCCCGAACAGCCGCGTGGTCTCCTCCAGAGTGTCGGGTTGGATGTTGATGGTGATGTTGTTGCCGATCCGCAGCCGGTGGCCCATCGACTCGAGCATGTCGGTGCCCATCAGCACCGTCCCGTCCATGATCGGCAGCTCGACGTGCATGACCAGGTCACGTTCGGCGTCGGTCAGCGGGGGCTGACCAGGGGCGGTCGGGACGTCGCCCATGCGTTGCAGACCGACGAGCTCGCCGCCGAACGCGGAGCGGTACAGCGCGAACGCCTGCTCGGTGTCGCCCATGAAGTTGAGGTAGATGCTCACCGCGGCCACAGCGGTCGTCCTTTCGACGGGGAGGCAGGCGTCCTCGCGCCCACGCTATGCCCCCCCGCAGCGCCTGGACGGGTGGCTCGGGGGCCGGCCAGCGGGGCGTAGTCCTGCGGTAGGCACGTCGGCGTCCTACCGTGGACCGGTGGCTACATGGGCGCAGGTGGCGCAGCTGGCGTGCGCGCTGCCTGGCGCGCACGCCGACCTGGACACGCCACGACGCTGGCTCGTGCGCGACAAGCTCTTCGCCTGGGAGCGTCCGCTGCGCACGACGGACCACGCCGCGCTGGGCGACGCAGCCCCGACGGGGCCGGTGCTCGCCGTGCGCGTCCCGGACACCGGTGTGCGCGAGGCGCTGATCGCCGACCGACCCGACGTCTACTTCACCATCCCGCACTTCGCTCGCTACCCGGCGGTTCTCATCCGGCTCGCGGTCATCGACGAGACGGAGCTGGCCGAGGCGCTGGGCGAGGCGTGGGCGTGTCGCGCGCCGGCACGCCTGGTAGCCGAGCACGAGGACGGCGCGTCACGTCGACCCGACGGGTAAGCCAGGCTGCGCCAGGCACGACGAGTCACGCCACGGAGGAGACCCCGGCGGCCCGGGCCCGACGGTCCGCGACCATCAGCCGGTACCAGAAGACCACCATCACGACCGCGAGCACGAACCACTGGACGACGTAGATCGCGTTCTGCAGGTGGAACACCACCGGCGCGGTGTTGCCGGGTGGGGACGTCGGCACGGGCTGCAGCGACAGCGGGTCCGGCGGGGACTGTGCCGTGCGGACGACATAGCCCGACCGGGTGGCGTGCACGGCCACGCCCGGGTCGCCACCTTGGATGCGGCCGGTGATGGCCACCGTTCCTGTCGGCACGGCGGTCAACGTCGCCGACGGCGTCACCACGAAGCCCCGCACCACGGCGACCGTGGAGCCGTCGGGCAGCTGCAACGGCGTCACCACCCACGACGCGACCCCGGCCCCGCTGACCTGGTGGCCAGGCAGCACCCGTTGCCCGGCCGCGAGGTAGTGCCCGGTGAGCGTGACCAGGCGCGCCTGCGCCGAGTGCGGCACGCGGGCGCCGGCGGGCACCAGGGTGTCCAGGGGAACAGCGGCGGGCTCACCGGCGTAGCCGTCGATGGGTCGGCGCACCCGGGTGAGCTGCCAGTGGCTGAGCAGGAGACAGACAACGACGAGCACGACCGCGGTCACGGTCAGGGCGACGGGGTTGCGGTGGCGAGGCTCCTCGTCGGCTGCGTCGACCTGGCTGTCCTCCCGCACGCTCACGTCGCCACCCGGTGCACGCTCGCCGCCGTGGGTGCCGCGTCCTCGGCCTCCCGCAGCCACTGCATAACGGTGTAGAGGATCGAGGGCAGGAAGGTGATCTCCCCGCACACCCACAGGATCGCTCCGGCGATCTGCTGGTCGCTTTGCTGGGCGGCACCCCCGCGGAAGGAGTACCAGCCGTACAGGTCGTGCGTGAGCATCACCATGGACATCGCCACGACCACCATGACGGCGTTGCTGGCCACCAGGGACGCCACCCGCATCGGCGGGGGGAAGACCGGCCGGAAGGGGTAGGAACCGAACACCTGCAGCCACAAGCCCACGCCGAGCACGAAGAACGACCCGTGACCCAGCCAGATGTGCGCCCAGCGATGGGACTCGGCCCAGTCGAACGGCCCAGGCAGGTGCCACACAACCATCACGATGTTGAACCCGACGACAGGCACCCACGGCTTGGCGAGGAACGCGCGAATAGCTGTCGCGGTCGGCCACGACGGCTGGCCGCCGTTCCCGTGCCGGGGCTGGGTGCGCTGCAGCACGGTCCCCCACCAGCGCCGCAGCCCGAGGGGCAGCCCGAGCAGGAGCGGCACCCAGGGTGCACCGAGCACGATCAGCGGGGGCGCGATGAAGGAGATCAGGATGTGCTGCACCACATGCAGGCTGAGGTAGGTGTAGCTCCAGTAGTCCACCGGCGACATCACCGAGATCAGGAGGACCACCAGGCCCGCCCAGAACAGCGCCGCCTGGCCGAGCCACGGGCCGGTGGGGCGCCCGGCGCGGGCGACGGCGCGCAGGTGGCGGCGCAGGCCCCTCCCGTGGACGGCGGCAACGACCAGCGCGACCACCAGGAAGGGGTCGAACGACCAATGCCGGAAAACGGCGCTCACAGCCTGCTGCCCGCCTCTCCGTGGGGACGCCTCGCTGCACAGGGCCGACCGCAGCCCGACAGGTAGTATCGCTCACATCCCCAGGCCGGGCCGGACGACGTGCTGCCTGCCCGCCGCACCCCCAGGAGGCGACGTGCCGGGTACCGGCCCGCCGGCGACGGCGACCCCGACGGCGTACGTGCCGGAGGAGCCTTCGCTGGGTGCCTGGGTGTCCCAGCACCGTCGCTGGACCGTGGCCGCCGTGGTGGTCGTGGCCGCAGGACTGCTCGCGTTCCTCGACTGGCCGCACCCGACGACCGCGAGCCAGGCGCGCTCGGACTTCGCCTCCTACGCCACCCAGATCCGGACCGACGTTCAGTCCTGCAGCCTGGAGCTCGGCGACGCGCTCGGGGCCTACAACCAGATCATCTCCGGCAGCTCCACCGACCGGGCGACCGCGCTGGGCATCGCCCAGGCGGCGGCCCTGGACTGCACCCCGATGGGCAACAGCAACGTCGAGGACATCGGGGCGCTGCAGTCGCCCCGGTCGCTGTCGAAGTACAACCTGGACGCCTCCACCCAGCTGTTCTACGCCTGGTGCTTCCCCACGGCGGTGGAGGTCGCCAACGACGTCCAGGCCCTGCTGGGCCACCCGGGGGACCCCGTGAAGCTGAAGGACATCGCCACCCAGCTGACCGTCCTGCAGCGGACTGCCGCCCAGGCGCAGGGCTCCTACGACGCCGTGACGCAGGCCCTGGGCATGCCACGCATCGACGTCGGCCTGGAGAACATCCGCCCCGGCATCCTGGTCGGCTAGCCGGGCGCGAACGGCCACAGTCGACCAGGCCCGCGGGCAGCAGTGGCCACACCACCCCGGGCGCACGGCGTCGCCCTAGGGCTGCCGACCCGCCTGACGACGACGCCCATTCCCGGCCCGGGGTCGCACCCGGCCGTCTGCGGCGGCTGGGGCGGAGGGGCAGTACGCCCCCGTGACATCCGGAGCCCCTACACGGTCACCAGCTATGCACCCAGAGACACGCTCAGACAGCGCGTCGGGGCCCTCAGGTGTCGCGCCCCCGCCGCACGAAGAACCCCCACAGGAGCACCCCCAAGAAGATCACCAGCGGCAGCACGAACGTCATGACGTCGCCCGTTGGGTTGGACATGGTGGCCTCGCCTTCGGGTATCAGTGCAGGACGGAGAACATGATGAACGTAGCAACAGCCACAAGCGCGACGAACAGAGAGAACACGCCCGCGCCGGACGCCGAGCCGCGGAACGCGACCCGGTCCTGCTGCTGCATCTCGCCGACCTCATCCAGCATCACGTGGCGGGCGCGCAGCGACCGAGCCAGCCCCGTCTCCAGCCAGTAGGCCGCACCCAGGCAGTACACCGCGAAGACCGGCATGATCGCGGTGTAGGTGGACGCGTACCCCGACGAGCCTGCCGCGAAGCCGGTCCGTGTCATGCCCCACAGCTGGATGAGCCCCGCTAGCAGGAACATCCCCGACGCGACGCCCGTCGCCACGCGCCAGTCCGCCGGGTTGACCCGCTGCCCGCGCAGCAGCCAGCGGGTGTACAGCCACGCCAGCAGCCCCGCTCCCACCGCAAGCCCGAGAACGGGGACGGAGATGAAGTCGCTAGGACGTTGCCCGGACAGCCTCCACAGCGTGTTGCTGTCCAGGGAGTGCAGGTAGAAGTAGGTGAAGACGCCCCCGCCGAACAGCATCGCGGACAGGGCGACGAACAGCCGCGAGCCCGACCAGTACGCCCCACGCTCGGCCGCTCGCTCAATGCGCCGGTCCCGGGCGTGCGCGTCCTCCGGCCCCGGGGTCGTCTCCACACTGGCTGCCTGGTCCACTCAGCTCACCGCCCCTGCGAGGTTGTCGTCATGCTGACCCTCGACCGGCCCGAGGATCGCCATCGGCCCCGCGTCGGTGCCGTAGTCGTACGGACCAGAGACCACCGTCGGGACGTGCTCGAAGTTCATCGGCAGCGGCGGGTTGGCCGTCATCCACTCCAGGCCCCGCGAGCCCCAGGGGTTCGCGACGGGCTCGGCCGGTGCCGGGTCGACGAAGACAGTCTTCACGAAGTTGAACACGAAGATCAGCAGCGACAGCCCCAACAGGTAGGCCGAGATCGACGACCACACGTTCAGCCCCTGTAGGCGCTGCTCGTACTCGAACACCCGTCGCGGCATGCCCAGCTCGCCGACCGCGAACAGCGGCAGGAAGGTCGAGTTGAAGAAGATGAACATGGTCCAGAAGTGGATCTTGCCCAGTCGCGTGTTGAGAGTGCGACCGGTCATCTTCGGCAGCCAGTAGTAGACGCCGGCGAAGAGCGCGAAGATCAGCCCACCCATGATCGTGTAGTGGAAGTGGGCCTGCACGAAGTAGCTACCGTGGGCCACGGCGTCGGTCGGCACGTCGGACAGGAACACCCCCGACACCCCACCGATGAGGAAGTTGAACAGCTGCCCGAGGATGAACAGCGCGGGGACGGTGAGGCGCAGCTTCGCCCGCCACAGCGTCCCGACGGCGATCAGGTAGATGATGCCGGTCGGGATGGAGATCAGCTCCGTGGTGAGCATCACCACCGGGCGCATGTCGGGGTTCATACCGCTGACGAACAGGTGGTGCTGCCAGACGAAGAACGACAACAGACCCACCCCCACCATGCCGGCCACCGCTGTGCGGTAGCCGAACAGCGGCTTGCGCGCGAACACCGGGAGCAGCTCCAGCGCGATCCCGAAGCCGGGCAGCGCGAGGATGTAGACCTCGGGGTGCCCGAAGAACCAGAACAGGTTCTGCCACAGGTACGAGCTGCCGCCGTGGTTGACGTCGAACAGCGCGGTCTGAACGGTGCGGTCCATCAGGGTGAAGTAGCACCCGGCGGTCAGGATCGGGGCCGCGAGCACCATCAGCATGGCGGTCACCAGCATCGACCAGACGAAGATCGGGAGCCGGGTCCACGTCATGCCCGGCGCGCGGTAGTTCACGATCGTCACGGCGATGTTGAAGCCTGCCACGATCATCGAGATCGAGATGACCGCGAACGCCATCAGGTAGGCGTCCTGGCCCTGCGTCGCCTCAACGGACAGCGGCGCATAGCCGGTCCAGCCGGTGGGGAACCCCCCCAGGATGAGGCCGGACAGCAGGATCACGTAGGCGGCGGGGGTGAGCCAGAAGGACAGCGCCTCCAGCCGCGGGAACGCCACCCGCCGCGAGCCGATCATCAGGGGGACGAGGTAGTTGCCGAACGGCCCGATGATGGCCGAGGTCATCATCATCATCATCATGGTGCCGTGCGTGCCCACCACCTCCAGGTAGGCGCCTGGGGGTAGGACGTGGCTGGTGGGGGTCAGCAGCTCGGTGCGGATGGCCAGCGCGAGGAGGCCACCGGTGAAGAAGTAGAAGAGGATTCCCACGACGTACTGCACGCCGACCACCTTGTGGTCCAGCGTGTAGGTCAGGTAGGCGCGCAGCGGGCGGCGCCGGGTCGGGTCCAGGTGCTCGTTCTCCTCCTCGCCGGAGGTCTGCAGGCCGAACATCTTCTGCACCGGGTAGGTGAGGGCACCCATGCCCGCGAGCCAGCCGACTGTGGCAAGGACGTAGCCCAGGACGATCGCGTAGTCGTTCTGGCCGGACCCCTGGTACTGCTGGTACCCCGAGGCGATCGCGTTGCCCAGCCAGTGGCCGACCAGGTACCCGATGGCGGCGCCGAGGATGCCGGTGAGCAGGTTCGGACCCGCGTACCAGGGCTTCTCCGGTCGACCGACGTCGCTCGGTCGCTCCGGGGCACCGCCTTCGTCGAGCGTGTCAGGAGTCGCTGTGTCGATAGCCATCTGTGGTTGCTCCTAGGAGATGACGCTGGGCGACGGGCTGGGGGTGGGGCCAGGCGGGTTCGGCAGCGGGTTCGTGTTCGGGTCGTAGTAACCGCCGTCGGCCTGTGGCAGGTAGAAGTTCGCGAACGGCGGAAGGTACGGGAGCAGGTCCTGGTGGTC
>Ga0075030_100005654_pt1 | contig 11257 bp, 10 predicted proteins | sample LitLauG_LLR_2012_FD_71393 | JGI IMG/M metagenome (GOLD analysis project Ga0075030, IMG submission 71393) | Freshwater sediment microbial communities from Pennsylvania, USA - Little Laurel Run_MetaG_LLR_2012 | ecosystem: Environmental > Aquatic > Freshwater > Creek > Sediment | place: USA...
CTAATAATTGTACTGATGGCGCGGTACACCTCAATGGTGTTTGCATTGTTTCTGCTTGCAGCCGTGCTGCTGAACGTTGCCGCCTTCCACTGGCGCCAGGTTCCCACGCAGCGCGGACAGCAATTGATCGACGAAGCCGAGGGATTTCGGCAGTTTCTTTCAACCGTGGAGGCCGATCAACTGAATCGAGTCTCCGATGGCGTCACCGTACCCGAGATGATTGGCAAGATGCTGCCCTACGCCATGGCCTTCGACCTTGAGCACCGCTGGGCGTCGGAACGCTTTGCGCATGCTTTCGGATTTGCGGGTGGAGAATACATGAGCAGCAATCACGTCGAAGTGGGGAACGTGCTTCCGCAGGGCATGAGTTTGCCGAACCCGTTCGACATGCTTTCACTGGCCAACTTCCTGCTGGAAGTGAATCCGCGGACGAGCCATACACCAACCCAAGAACAACATGTGGCGGGCAAGCCCGATCTCTGAGACGATTCCGGCCCTGGAGAATTTGTTGGCGAAGCGCGAAGTCACGCTGGACTGCGGATTCAATCATTCAATCTGTCAACCGTGTGTTTGCTCTGACACTTACCCTTGAAATCGGTCTCTGGTCGAAACAGCCAGATGGGCGCTGGATAGTAGGTGTCACCCGTAAAGAGCAGGCCGTTGACGCGGTCGATCAGCGAGATGGAATCGGGAGTGTGGCCGGGGGTAGCGATGACCTCAATCGTACGCCCGCCAAGGTCGAACCTGTTTCCGTCGTGAATATAGGCCGTGATCTTCCACGGCCTGGTGACATAGGTATTTGGATCGAATCCTGGAGGTAGTTTGCCGCAGATCTGGTCAGGCGTGATTTCAGCCTGCGCATCCTCGCGCGAGCCTTTCGCATTCTGACGAGTGAAGTCGGAATCCATGCCGTAGATGGTGTCGAATTGCCAGTTACTGCCGACGTGATCATCGTGCGTGTGAGAGTTCAGCACGATGATAGGGAGCTTGGTGAGTTCCGCTGTGACTCTCCTGAAGTCGCTGATGCCCATGCCGGTGTCGAATTCCAGCGCGCGTTTTTCGCCGACGATGAGATAGCCGATCGTTTCTTCTGCCTGATGTGGTTCGTAGATGGCAAACACGTTGGGTGCAGGTTTATAAACTTCAAACCAGGGATCGCTGACAGGAACGCGCTCGAGCGATTTGTACTCGGGACGCGGCAAGGCGCGGCACCAGTCGGGGTTGGACACCTGGGCGCTGACCTGTGAGGCAAGGACAGTGCATGCGAGAAAGAAGAGGCCGAGTCTTCCGAGCACGCGTCTGAGCCAGCCCTCAGCGGCTAAAGCCTCGCCGGACCTTCCGCCCTTACGGCACGACTGTAAGTCGTGCCCTTCCCCAATTCGCTCGCTCTCAGCAATGTAACCGCCTGCGATGGTCGTCACTTCATCACCTCCGGCACTCTCGTCGCTGGCGGTGTGTTGCGGCTGCGCTGAATGCTGACGGTCCCATCAGTGATCACCATGCCCACTCCGGGCAAGTCTCCTTTTTGAATACTGTCGGGCAGGTTCTTGCCAGCGGATTGCTGTGCCGTGTCAAGAAAAACGAAGCTGGCCTCCCGTCCGGCGGCGATCAGGCCGCAATTGAGGCCGCGCATTTTAGCGGTGTTTCCCGTGGCAAGGCAGATCGCCACTTCGGCAGGAATTCCTCCGAGAGAAGATAGCATCGAAATCATGCGCAGAATGCCGAGAGGCTGAACGCCGGAACCTGCGGGCGAATCCGTTCCCACAATCACCCGGTGCAGTTGCTTACGCTCTTTTGCCGCTCGCAACGCAAGCAGTCCGGCGCGTTCATTTCCGTTATGAACGATTTCGAGTGCGCGAGGTGAGCGCTCACACAACTCGACGATTTGATCGTCGGGGAGCGCGGTATGGCCTCCGTTCACGTGGCCGATCACATCGGCGTCGGTTTCGAGAACCATGTCTTTGTCAATGAGGCTGGAGCCAGGGATCGAGGGACCACCCGTATGAATCGTGCTCTGGATCCCGTATTTGCGGGCCCATGCGACCATCCGGCGTCCGGTAGTTCCATCCTTCACGCTGCCCAGGCCAACCTCGCCGAGGAATTTAACGCCCGCGGCGGCAAGTTCTTTGAAGTCATCTTCGACCATGCCTTGTTCGAGCACCGGTGCGCCGCCGTAGACCTTCACGCCTCCGGGACGAAATGCCTGGAATGCCCGTTGCGCAAAAATGGCCATGGCTTTCAGGCCGACGATATCTTTAGGCCGGCCGGGCGTGTGAACCTCTCCAGCCGAAACCATGGTGGTGACTCCGCCGTGCAGGCAACTATCGATCCAGCCGAGTTGGTTCTGGCGAGGCGTCCAATCTCCGCAGACGGGATGCACGTGGCTGTCAATCAATCCTGGGGCCATGGCCGTGCCTTTGGCATCGATTGTTGTAGTTGCTCCGGCGATGTCCAAGTCCTTCTCTTTGCCAACAGCATGGATAACGCCGTCCACGGCGATGACCGTGTCTGCATCAAGGATGGGGCGATCGAGGTCTCCGCTCAGAAGCGTTCCGATGTTGCGGATTACCAGCTTGTTCGGGTTCGGCTTGGCGGTCGTGTCGTGGCTCATGGTGTTTTCTCGCGTAAGATCTGGAATTGCAAATCATACGCGACGCTTCTTCTCTGGTGTGGCTTCACGATAGGCAATCCGCAGCAACTCGGGTAGCACGTCCGGATTAACAGAGGCGAGGCTTACGAGTATCCATGGGTAGTCGCGATAGTGATCTGTGACGAAGTAGGTCTTTGGGTCGGTCGCGATCATTTCGTCGCGACGGTCAAAAGACGTTTTGAGCACTATCTTGTCCAAGTCCTGATGCAGACGGACGAACAACTTTCTTTTAACCTTGAGTGCCGGAGTCCCGTACGACGTGCCTTCTTCAACGTTGGGAAGCGTGAGGCCGATTCGACGCACAGTGTCATATGTCAAAGGCGGCTTCTTCATGGGACGGTCCCCGTAGCTTAGCGCACAACCGTGGCGTTGCGGAATGCGGCCAGCAGGGCGTTTGTCAGGCCGCAAGAGAAGGTGCTACGCTCGGCCTTCATCGGGAAGGAGAACCGTGGTTTCGCGCGACTTCATCTTCTGGGAAGTAGATGTTCAGGTTGATTTCATGTTGCCGGGAGGAAAACTCTACGTTCCCGGGGCAGAGAAGTCCCTGCCCAACATCCGGCGGCTTACCGACGCGGCGCGCAAAGGGCTGGTCTTTCTCGTCTCGCACGGATGTTTTCACACACCCGACGATCCGGAATTCGAGATTTTTCCGCCCCACTGCGTGAAGGGAACGGCTGGAGCCGAACTTGTCCCCGAGGGTCTGACGGACAAAATCTTTCGCGTGCCAAATGAAGCTGACGCCAAACTGCCAGACGATTTTTCCAAATATCAGCAGATCCTGCTGGAAAAGCAGACGCTGAACATTTTCGAGAGTCGGCACGCGAATGCCCTTGTTCAACGGCTGGGAGATCAAGCCGAGTTTGTCGTCTTCGGAGTCGTGACGGAATATTGCGTGAGCTTCGCCGCGAAAGGGCTGCTCGAACGTGGACGCCGCGTGGCCGTGGTGGAGGATGCCATCGAAACTCTAAGACGAGAAGACGGCCAGTCGACCATTACTGAACTACGACAACTCGGGGCGAGACTGACGACCACGGACGAGGTTCTCAGCGCTTTGAACACGAAGAGCCCAGCCCGATCTTAGCGGTGATCCCGGTCGTGATCGTGGTCGCCGTGGTTGTGACGCCAGGTCCAGTATTCCTTCTGCTCCTCCGGGCGAAGCCTGCGGAAGTCACGGTCTCGGTCGCGATGCGTCTCTACAGCCCAGCGATGATAGTAGACCACCTCGTTGTCGTTCCACACGTGATAGTCAGTGTAGTAGGGGTCGTACACGCGGTAAGCGTGATGCTCGCACGCGATTCCGGCCGCCGATGATGCGAGCGTGGCCGCCAGAAGCACCATGCTCAGGGGACTCGAGCCAGGGCTCATCTTCTTTTCTCCTTTAGCCAATGAAACACAGTCCACGGGGATTAGTTGCCAGAAATTTCCGCGCGGTTGTGGAGGCCTATGCGACAAGAAAGTTGCGGTTTTTGCGGCGCTCTAGCAAAGACCGGCGAAGGTTCTCTTTTCCGGGGTTGGCCACGCAGTTTCCTTGCGAACGTTATTTCATTTCCTTGCGAATGCTTTCATTCCGACCGAAGCTGTAATAGACTACTGTGTCTTCAATCGGAGCGAATACCAAGTTGCCAGATCCGTTGCGCATGCTGCTGGATTTGCCGGAGCAGGAAAAAAACGAGCGCGGGCTCGAGCACACGCCGCGTGAAATCTGGCAGCAGCCGGCGACCTGGCGTGCGACCTACGAGCGCTGCCAGGAGCGACGCCCCGACTTGGTGGAAATGCTTCGGAGTGCAGGTATCAGCCCGGGCTCGACTTCTTCGCCTACGGTCTATCTCATCGGTGCGGGAACCTCCGATTACACCGGCCGCGCAGTGGCACCGTTGCTTCGCCGGCGATGGGGATGCGATGTATGGCCCCTTCCCAGCACCACACTGCTGACCGACTTCGAGGACTTCCATCCGCCGGGACGGGAATATCTATGGATTTCTTTTTCGCGCTCCGGGGATAGTCCGGAGGGCGTGGCTCTGCTGGAGCGCGCGCTGGAGCAGCATCAGGGGATTCGGCACGTTGTGATCACCTGCAGCCCACAGGGGCGGATGGCGCAGCTCTGCGCGCGGCATCCCGGCCGCGCGTTGGCCCTCATGCTCGACGACGCGGTCAACGATCGTGGCCTCGCCATGACCAGTTCGTTCACCAACATGCTCCTGGCCGGACAATGCGTGGCGCATACGGATGAGTTTGAAAAATTCGGCGATGTTGTCGAGCAGATGGCCAAGATGGGAGTGCAGTTCCTGCCAATAGCCGCGGAGGTTGCCGCGTCCATCACCACGCTCGGATGTGCGCGGGCCTGTTTTGTCGGATCCGGAGCATTGCGGGCAGTGGCTGATGAGTGTGCTTTGAAGGTAGTTGAGCTGAGCGCCGGGAAAGTCACTACCCTCGCGGAAACGCCGCTGGGTTTGCGCCACGGACCCATGTCGAGCGTCGACGGACAGACCGTATTTGTGGCGTTCCTGTCCAGTGAAGCGCGGCGACGCGGCTACGAACTCGACCTGCTGCGGGAAATCGATCGCAAGCGGTTGGGGAGGGTCCGGGCCGTGGTCACGGCGCAGGGGACCGACGATGTGTCGGCGCTGGCGGATTTTTATTTGTCCCTGAATTGCGCGGCTGATTTTCCCGATCACTACCGGCCGGTGCTGGATGTGATGCTGGGACAGTTGATGGGCCTGTTCGCATCCATGCGATGCGGGCTGAAGCCGGACCAGCCGAGCCCCGGGGGAACGATCTCGCGGGTGGTGTCGCCCATCAAGCTGTACGGCTAGATATCCTTCCCGAAACGGCTCTCCGGACGCTTCTCTCTTTATCTCTTTCAGGATTTTCGTCCGGAAGTTCCCGCTTCCGCTCTCCCATGGAACGATGATAACGATGATTCTGTGGGTTGTCTTTGGCAACCCCCCGCCTTCCAGTGAGGCTCATCACAGAAAGCACTTGCCCACCGGGGTTATAATTTGCGCCGCTTTGGCGGAGCTATCGTATGCCATCGTCTGCGCGGGCCTGCCCAGAACGCCTTCCAGTTGTCCGAATCAGTTCACCCCAAGGTCACCTGTGCGCGCTGGCCGCGCGGGAACGCGGCAGGGAGAAAGTCATGACCCGTTCAAGAACAAGATCGTTCCAACCACCGCGACTCATTGGAATCGGCGGCGCACTCCTACTTGCGATGTGGCTGGCGCTGGCGGCTTCGGCATCCGCGTAGACGTTCACGGTTCTGGTGAATTTCAATTACGGCAAGGGACAGACGCTTTTTACGGGGTCTCTGATCCAGGGACTCGATGGAAACTTCTACGATACGAGCGTTCTCTTCCTCAATGGGGGCGGCGGGACAATTTTCAAGGTGTCGCCCGCCGGCGAAGTGACGACGCTCTATAAGTTCTGTTCGCTAAGCCTCTGCGCCGACGGAAACGTGCCTTGGAAAGGGCTGGTGCTGGCGGCAAACGGGCTCATGTATGGTACGACGCTCCTTGGCGGGGCGCATGCGTGCACAGGCGGGAGCTACCCGGGCTGCGGCACGATTTTCCAGATCAGCCCCGACGGCGTGTTCACCACCCTGTACAGTTTTTCCGGACCCGACGGCCAATATCCATCGGGACCCCTGATCCAAGGCAGCGATGGAAACCTCTATGGCACGACCTCGTTCGGCGGCAACTTGAACTCTGGCACGGTCTTCATGATTACGCCTGGAGGCAATCTCACGACTCTGATTAACTTTTGCAACTCGTTAGGATGTTTTGGGGCCGACTCCAACGCTGTGATTCAGGGTGCCGACGGCAACTTCTACGGGACAACACCCGAGAGGGGCAATGATGACGGAGGAACCGTCTTCAAAATCACACCACAAGGCGCATTGACAAGCTACAACCTCTGCACTCAAACCGCCTGCAACGGCGGAAGCGGGCCACTCGCGCCGCTGGTGCAGGCTTCGAACGGGAACTTTTATGGAACCGCCCTCTCCGGGGGCAACATCGGCACGACTCCGGTGTGCGGCCAAAGCGGCGATGGCGGGTTCGGTGGGATATTTGAGATCACTCCAGACGGCACGCTTACCAGTCTCTACACTTTCCAGAATTCCAACGACGGTGCGATGCCGCAAGGAGCCTTGATACAAGCCACCGACGGGAACCTCTATGGGACGACGCCCTGCGGCGGAGGCAGCGGCGCCGGAACCATCTACAGCATCACTCCAGATGGTACGTTCACGCCGCTATACAGTTTCACAGGTAATTCCGAAATCTGGGGCTCCGAGGCCCAACCCGGCCTGGTGCAGGGTACCGACGGAAACTTCTATGGAACAACCCCCGCCGACGGAACCAACGACAATGGCACGGTATTCAAGTTCTCGCTCGGGCTTAATCCCTTTGTGAAACCGCTGCCCACCTCCGGCGGGGTGGGAACGGTTATTCAAATCCTGGGAACCGGACTGACGGGATCGACCGCCGTCAGCTTCAACGGCACCGCGGCGGTTTTCACGGTAGTGTCGGACTCCGACATTCAGGCCACCGTGCCCGCGGGTGCAACCACCGGCCTGGTCACGGTGACCACCGCGAACGGGACGCTTAGCAGCAATCAGGCGTTTCAAGTGACGGCGCAAGCGGCCACGCCGGTGTTCTCGCCGGCGGGAGGAATCTACCCGTCGGCGCAAACCGTCACCATCTCCGACCTGACGCCGGGGGCAACGATCTACTACACCACAGACGGGAGTACTCCCACGAAGAGTTCGACCGCGTACAGCGCCCCGATCACCGTTGCGTCAATGGAAACAATCGAAGCGATCGCAATCGCCACCGGGTACGCCAACAGCCCGGTAGCATCGGCAGCATACGGCATTGAAACGGCGACGCCGACGTTTTCGCCGGCGGCCGGGATATACGCGACGGCGCAGGCGGTGACCATCTCTGATGCGATGGCCGGGGCGACCATCTATTACACGACGGACGGCAGCACTCCCAGCCTGGGTTCGTTGGTGTATAGCGGTCCGATTACAGTCTCGTCGCCGGAGACAGTTGAGGCCATGGCGGTGGCTTCCGGATACAGTCCCAGCGCTGTGGCCTCGGCACTGTATATCGTCGGAACTCCGTTCACCGTCCAACCCACCACCTCCTGGGTCGAGGTATCGCCCGGCGGGGCCGCTACGTATCCTCTCATGGTGGCGCCTTCATCGGGCATTTCGACCATCCCTTTGGCCGTTAGTTTCACTGCAAGTGGACTGCCCGGCGGCGCAACCGCGACGTTTTCGCCCAATCCGGTCCCTGCCGGTGCCGCCAGCGCCACCGTGACGCTGACCATCCAGACCAGCAGTTCCTCGGCTCGGATCGACTCCGCCAGGACGGTTTGGTCCCTCGCTTGGTGCGTTCTTATTGTTCCTTTGGCAGGGATGCCCCGCTCGAGAAGCCGGATTTGGCGAAGGGTGAATGGCGCCAGATATCTGTTTGGGCTGCTCCTGCTTTGCGTATTGTCGGGAGCATTGGCGGGGTGCGGCCAACTCGGCACCCTCGTCGGAGGTGAACCCTCTTCTCACACCTATACGGTCACCATCACTGCCGCCGGCGGGGGGACAACCGCGACCACAACCGTCCTGTTGAAGGTGCGGGGTTGAAGGCGCAGTAGGCATTCCGCCCCATCGCACGGTGCTCCCCCCGGGTGCTCAACCTCGTCGGCGTGCGGGACTAGTTGGCGATAAATGTAGTCGGGCACGTCGCCGTTCCAGTAGCCGGCGGTCTTTGCGTATCCGACAATTCCGAAGAACAAGACTGCGATTCCAGCCGCTATCGCCCAGGCGGGAACGCGCGCTGTCGGGGGATCGCCTCCACGGCGGCAGCGCGATGTGCAGCGCCCGGTTCGCCCAGGCGATCGTGAAGCAGGAAATCACGAACAACCGCTTCACGATCAAGACGAGCAGACCCGGAGTCAAAGTGTCTTGGCAGGTAACGGGTATTCGCCACGATGCCTACGCCAACACGGACCGGATCCCGGTCGAGGAGGACAAACCTCAGGATGAGCGCGGTTACTTCCTGCATCCAGAAGCATTCGGGGAGCCGGACTCAAAGGGCATCGCTGCGGCAAAAAGAGTAGCGGACTCTAGGCACGACGTCCTAGTGGACGCAGCTTACAAATAGACGCAATCGAACTTCGCGGCTGCAACTCATCGAACGTGTAAAGCTTAGATCGGCAATCGGCGGACTTTGCTCTTCTAGGCCTGGGCTAGGCCCGCCATTCCTGACCCGGTTCATACGGACAGAACGGGTCTGTGCCCAGCGCGTCGCCGGTGTGTGCATAGGCGCGGGCGCGCGATCCTCCGCAGATGTGGCTGTACTCGCAGGCACCACATTTTCCGTGGAACTGGTCAGGCGAGTGCAACGCGCGGAAGATGTCGGAATTGCGGTAGACGTCCACCAGCGAGTCAGTGCGGACGTTGCCACAATGCAGCGGCAGGAATCCGGAAGGATAGATTTCGCCCAAGTTCGACACGAACACGATGCCGTGGCCATCTCGAATCTGGAAGCCCTTATAGACCGAGCTGGTCTTCATTTCCGGTGCAGCCATCCCGGACGAGCGCATGGTTTCAATCGCGATGCGGCGGTAAGACGGAGCCTCAGTGGTCTTGATTGCGAACGGAGAATGCGGAGAGAGATCGAACACCCACCGCATGATCTTCTCGCCTTCCTCGGGCGATACCTCGTTCAGCGCCTTGCCGCGTCCAACTGAAATCAAGAAGAACAAGCTCCAGCGCATGACGGGAAAGCTGGTGCGCAGTAATTCATAGATCGCGGGTAGATCGTCGGCAGTCTCTTCGGCGACCAGAGTGTTGACCTGAATCGGCAGTTCCAACCTTCCGCAATGCCGTGCCGCTTCCATAGTCCGCTCAAAAGTCCCGGGAACCGCGCGGATGGCGTCGTGCTTCTCGGCGCAGGAGCCGTCGAGGCTGAGCCCCAGGCTTTGAATCCCGTGGGCCTTCAGTTTAGTGATGGCTTCGTTGGTCAGCTCCGGCGTAGCGCTGGGCGTGATCGAGACTTCGAGCCCGAGTCCGTTGGCGTAGTCGATCAGTTCGTAGATATCTTTGCGGCTGAGCGGATCGCCGCCCGTCAAGATCAGGTGGGGCAGGGGATCGCCGAAATCGACCAGTTGGCGCACGAACTTCTTGCCCTGCTCGGTCGTGAGTTCCAGCGGATTTGCGTTCGGCATGGCCTCGGCCCGGCAGTGTTTGCAGGCCAAGCCGCAGGCCTGCGTCATCTCCCAGTAGACCAGCATTGGATTCTTGGAGAAATCGTATTTAGGAAGGTCATGGGCCATACGGCCCATACGCGGAGTAGTGCCAGCAACAACCATAATGAACCCCCTTCGGCGTACTGCTCGAAAAGCACCCCAGCGAGCAAGATCTAGGCTAAGGTCGAGGCCGAAAAAAGGCTGTGATTAGAATCACAGAGTGCGGTGACCGATTTCGCAAAGTTGGGGCTTCGGGCGGGTCGTGTGACCGGAACTTCCAGGTCAGTGCGCGTCCTGTAGGGCTGGCGTGGGCGACCAATTGGGAAGATTAACTTTTGATAACTCCCCTCCCCCCTCCCCCGGTCTATTGGAGTCATCGGGTTGGAGGAAATTCGGGAATTAGTCTATGGGCTGCACTCACTTAGAGGCAAAATATTGAGCCGGAAGGAGTTACAGTCCGAGTCGGTTTCCGCGATGGTCGATGCCAGTATCGCGGAAGGAAATTTCTCGGTCAAGGTTAGGTGAACATGCGGTGAGATTGTTCTGTGGAAAATGCCGAGTTGTGGATCGGGTAAATCTCTTGATGCCAGCAGCAGGAATGCCCACGCTTCGAAACCACGAAGCGTGGGGCAGCCGATTTCGTGGTGGTGTTTACAGCCAGGAACCAGGCTCCCTCTCCACAAACCCTTCACGCTATATGATGGTTTCCCACGAAACCATGGGTGTCTGAGATTTGAAACTGTAGCGAAATAGGAGGTGCCCCCAATGCCCAAGGCAGATGAGTTTTCGGACCGGCTGGAGCGTTGGAAGGGAAAACTTGAATTTGACTTCAAGAAAAGTTGGTGGTGGGTGCTGCTCGTAGGGCCAGTTGTCGGCTTCGGGTGGGACTTAGCGAAGCACAGAGTGCTTGCCTCGACGAATGAATACATAGATGATCACGTGAGGTTGGCCTTCCTTAAGTCTGCGAGTACGAGGGTGGATCAAAGCCCGTTAATCGCGCCTGTATTCGTCGGACTGCTCGCATTCTTGCTGGCAGTCTTCGGGTTGATCGTTCATGCGTACTACGAAACTCGCCCTAAATCAATAGAGAGGACTAATAGCCCACTTTACAAATGCGCGTGTCTTCCCAGACCTTCACAAAGCAACGATGCTCGACATGTTTGAAACAGAAAGGAAGAGTCCGGGGTGGGAAAAGCGTCCAATAGGATGGGAGTGGTTTATGGAGGTTCATGTAGTCAATGGGTCGCGCCCAGTGGGGGGCTGGCCCATCCTTTACGAATCAAGACGCCTCACGGGGTTGCCCCACCCTTCCCGCGTTCTTGGCGGGAGGGTGGGCTCGGGCCAGAAGCACGACACCAA
>Ga0075030_100005655_pt1 | contig 11257 bp, 7 predicted proteins | sample LitLauG_LLR_2012_FD_71393 | JGI IMG/M metagenome (GOLD analysis project Ga0075030, IMG submission 71393) | Freshwater sediment microbial communities from Pennsylvania, USA - Little Laurel Run_MetaG_LLR_2012 | ecosystem: Environmental > Aquatic > Freshwater > Creek > Sediment | place: USA...
CGGCGACCATCCACAATTGCTTCTGCTATCCCGACGCCTCACCCGCATCCGCAGCCTCTTTGAAAAGCTCAGCCGTGGGGCTGCCGGAGAAAAATAGGCATAGATTGGCCAGTAAATGAAGAGCCGCGTGAAGAGATCGCGGCCGGCGCGCGCGGCGCGGTGCTGCTTGGAGTTTCTTCAGCGCGGTCTCCTATGCCGCCGGTGACCCAGTCGGGCTTGAGGACGTAGGCGAAGCGCAGGCGCGGGTCATCTTTGTAGTTGAGCGCGATGCCCAGGTCGTGCAGGAAGCCGGTCAGCATGGTTTGCTTTTCGGGTCTGCTTAACCGTGCTTCCGGCAGATCTCGCGGTAGTCCGAGAAGGTTACGTAGTCCGTGCTCATGCGGGCCAGTTCGTTTTTGATGGCGAACCAGCGGCGCGGGAAACCGGCCTTGACGTCTTTCAGTTCACCAAGCTGCTGTTGGATTTTGCGCTTCAACAGGGCGATGGTTTCGAGATCACGGCACAAGGCCCAGACCGGTTCCGTCTATGATCAGAACGCGCATGTGGACGTTAGCCTCCCCCCTAGCCGCGCCAGTTCTTCCCGGCCGTCTCCAAGCTCGGAACCGCCGTAAACCTGCATGATACAATCGGAGAAAATCATCTTGTTGCGAGGTTGCCTACGTATATGGCACAGGACAAAGACGTCTCACGCCGCGATTTTGTGAAAACCGCTGGAGCGGTGACGGCCGCCGCCGCTGCGGCCGTGCAGTCGGCCCCGGCTATTCAAAAGGTGAGGGCGGCTAACGACCAGGTGCAGTTCGGCATGATCGGCACCGGAAGCCGCGGTACTTACCTCTTGAAGCACCTCAAGGGCATCGACGCCGGCCGCTGCGTGGCGCTGTGCGACGTGCAGCAGGAAGCGCTCGATCACGGGATTCAGACCATCGGCAACAATCCCAAGACCTTCAAGGACTACCGTGAGCTGTTGGCGCAGAAGGACGTGGACGCGGTGTTCGTGACGGTGCCTCTGTTCGTCCACTTCCCGATCACGAAGGATGCGCTGATGGCCGGAAAGCACGTGTTTTGCGAGAAGTGCCTGGTCTTCAAGCCGGAAGAAGTGCCTGCCTTGCGCGCGCTGGCCGCCGAACACCCCAAACAGACCCTGCAGACTGGCTTGCAGCGCCGCTACAGCGAGTTCTACCAGACAGTCAAGAGCATGGTGGACAAGGGCATCCTGGGCGACGTGTACCACATGCACGCGCAGTGGCACCGCAACATGATCAACGAACCCAGCTCGCTTTGGACGATGAAGCCCGGCGGCGAAAAGAACATTGCCAACTGGCGGGTGTACCGATCGATGTCGGGCGGCTTGACGGCCGAGTTGACTTCTCACCAGGTGGATGTGGCCGACTGGATGTTCGGGTCGGGCCCCGAGTTTGTCATGGGTCTAGGCAGCCTCGACGTACTCAAGGACGGCCGCGATGTTTACGACAACGTCCAGTTGATCTACCGGTATCCGAAGGGGCGGCAACTCACCTATTCCTCGATCAGCACCAACCAATTCCTGTCTTACTTTAACGGCACGCGCGCGCAGATGGGCGAGATCATCATGGGGACCGAAGGCACCATCGAGATCACGGTCGGGTTCGACGACCCCCATGCGATCGCCTGGTGGTACCGCGAGCCTCCCAAGAAAGCCGCCGAGACCACGAAGGCCGGCGAGAAAAAGCAGCCCTTTGTGGCCGGCGCGACCATGGTCACGGCGGGCGGGGCCCGCGGACCCATTCCGATCATGACCACCGACCTGGAGTTCACGGGCAAGGAAAGCTTCCTGGATCGCGAGGTCAAATTCGCGCGTCGGTGGCTCACCGCCAAGGGCGTGATGATTCAGGAAGAGCAGGGCAACCCCGTAGATGTCGAGTTGGAATCCTTCTTCCAGAACTGCCGCGATGGCAAAAAGCCGAAGGCCGATCTGGAAATAGGCCTGGCCGATTCCGTAGCCGTGATTCTGTCCAACATCGCCATGGACGAGGGCCGCAAGGTCTACTTTAACGAGATTGACAAGATGGGGCGGGGCGGAGCGGCCGCGCCCAAGAAGGGCTGACGGGGCAACGGTCGCACAAGTTGATCTTCCGCGGCCCTTTCGGGCGGCGGCCATCTTTAATGGGCGCACCGTCGCGCAGTGGTCGTTGGCCTCCCGGGTTACCAGTTCTCTGAGTCGCGCCTCGCGAGTGCTGCGTTCGTGGTGGCGGGGCAGGCGTTTCCGCCCCTGCGCCACGACCTGTGCCCAATTCCCGCGAGATCCGTGCCCTGTGTCTTGCGAGATCCATCGCCCTCGCGGCAGGGTGCTAGCATACGGGTTTCGCAACGGACCAGGAGGCTGAAAGAATGGCGACCGCCGCACCAGCCAAGCGACTTCCCAGCAACGCGTACACGCCTCTCGCTTCCGGTGAGTCGTACCAACCACCGGTGGCGGCTTCCGAGAAACTGGCGGAACTCACTCCCCTCTCCATTGGGTGGGGTGTATTTCTGTGCGTGGTGTTTACCGTCGCTTCGGCGTACTCGGGACTGAAGGTGGGACAGGTGATGGAGGCGGCGATTCCCATTTCCATCCTGACGATCGGCCTGGCGCGTCTCTACCCACGGCGGTCCACGGTGCTCGAAAACGTCATCGTCACCGGCATCGGCGGCGTATCGGGAGCCGTGGTGGCGGGCGCCATTTTCACGCTGCCCGCGCTCTACATTCTAAAACTGGACCCGCACCCGGTGGAGACGATTCTCATCTGCGTGGCCGGAGGCTGCCTGGGCGTGCTGTTCCTGATTCCGCTGCGGCGCTACTTCGTAGCGGAAATGCACGGCAAGTTGCCGTACCCCGAGGCGACCGCCATCACCGAAGTTCTGGCGACCGGCGAAAAGGGCGGCTCGCAGGCGAAACTGCTGCTGCAGGCGACGTTCATCGCCGGCATTTACGATTTCCTGGTCACCACTTTCCAGGTGTGGAAGGAATACCTGGATTTTCAGTTCGTCCCGGCCATGCGCATGCTCACGGAGCGCACCAAGGTGGCGTTGAGCTTCGACGCCATCGGGTTCATCCTGGGGCTGGGATACGTGATGGGGCTGCGCAGTTCGATGATCCTGTGCGCGGGCGGCGTGCTTTCCAACCTCGTGCTGGTGCCGTTGGTGTGGATGATCGGCAGTGAGCACACAACCGCCGTATACCCCGCGACCATCCCGATCGCCAAGATGACGGCGGCACAGATCTTCCGCGGCTACGTGCGCTTCGTGGGCGTCGGCGCCATCGCTGCGGCGGGTATCTTCGGGATCATCAAGTCGATTCGCATTGTGGCCTCGTCGTTCGGTGTCGCGCTGCGGGCGTTCCGCGTGGGCGAGAAATCGTCCGGAGATCGCACGGACCGCGACATGCCGGTAGTCACCATCCTGCTCGGCGTCGCGGTGAGCGCGCTGGCGGTGGCCTTGATGTTCGGCAGCCTGTCGCACGACCCCATGGTGATTTTGATGGGGGTCGTGCTGGCGCTGGTCTTCTCGTTCTTCTTCACCAGCGTGGCCGCTAACGCCATTGCCACGACGGCTCGCAATCCGGTCTCGGGGATGACGATGCTGACCATCATCATTTCGTCGATTGTGTTGCTGCGCTTCGGCCTTTCGGGCACCACGGGGATGTTCTTCGTGATGGCGCTGGCGGGCATGGTGTGCACGGCCCTTTCGGTATCCGGGCAGGCTATAACCGATTTCAAGACGGGCTATTGGCTGGGCTCCACGCCGGCCGCGCAGCAGAAGGTGAAGTTCCTGGGGGTGATCGCGGCGTCGGTGGCGGTGGGGCTGACCATCGTGATGCTGGCGCGCACGTTTCAGTTCGGCGAATCGGCGCCGGGCGATCTGCGCGTGGTACTGCCCTCGCCGCAGGCATCCATCATGAAGGCGCTGGTGGAAGGCTTCATGAGCCGGCAGCCGGTGGCGTACATCCTGTTCGGCGCGGGCGCCTCCATCGCGGTGATTATGGAGATGCTAGGGGTGCCGGCGCTGATCTTCGCCCTGGGAATGTATCTGCCGCTGGAGCTGAATACTCCGGCGCTGGTGGGAGGGTTTCTGGCACATTATTTGGGCAAGCGCAGCGAGCGGCTGGGCGGCGAGCGCGGCGACCGGGTTCGTGAGCGCGGCGTGATCATCGCCAGCGGGCTGATGGCCGGCGGCGCGTTGGGCGGCGTGTTTGGCGCGGCCTGCCGGCTCATTCCGGGCTACAAGGAAGAGTGGATCCGCACGCCATTTTACGGCAATGAGCTGGTCTCGCAATCGGTATCGGCACTATTGTTTGTGGGTCTGTGCGGGTACCTCTGGTTCGGATCGGTGCGCAACCAAAAGGGGGATGAGGCATGAGCGCGGGATTGGAGGAACTGCTTGGCAACGCCATTCTCGGCATCGACACGCTGTGGGGCGGCGACGTAATGTCCGCATCGGGGACGGGGCGCTTCATCGCCGACTCCTGGTTCGGCGATGAGCCTCTTCCCGTGGCTTATACGGCGCCGGAAGCCGGGCCGGTGCGGCAATCGGGCGGTGTTTCGGCGAAAGCTCCCGACGCCGGCGCTGTTGACGCCTACCTGGCCAAGGTGGATCTTCCCGGCGCCATCGAGGGCCTGAAAAGCCTGGCCACCCAGGTTGGCGGCTTGCGCGGCGAGTACCTCGTGGGCCTGGCCCTGTGCTTTGAGACGATGTGGGACCTGGCGATGGAGATTCTGGGCCGCGGCCCGAAGGTCTCTTATGACCGCTGCGTGTTGGCGTCCTGCGCCCAGGCGCCCGAGGCTTCCGAACCCCGGGCCAAGCGCGAGCGCGTGGCGGAACTGCTCGGTGGGCCGACCGGGTTGTTGGAGGCCGTCGACGCCTGGCGCGCCAGCCATCGCGTACCCATGGCGTCGATCCAGTTACTGGGCGCCGCCGTGATCGGGCACTTCGATCAACTGACGGCGGCCAAGATAGTATCGCATCTGCCGTCCGAACTGCGGGCGGTGCCGCGGGCGAATATCGAGTTCCTGCCGATTCGCGACGCGTGGTTCTCGGGGTCCATGAACTACCTGGGACGCAAGCGGCGGGCCGATGGCAGCCCGGAGTATGAAGCGACATACGAGATCAACGCCTCGCTTGACATCTCGCTGCCCGAATTCATGCAACTGGTGAGTCACGAGGTGGTGCCGGGGCACGTTACCACCTTCGCCTATCTGCAGGACCTCTACTGGCGGCGCGCGGTGGGGTTTGAAGCTTCCGTGCTGACCATGAATACGCGCGCGGCGGCCCTGTTCGAAGGCATCGCCAACAACGCGATTCTCATGGCGTATGGCGTGACGGAGGTGGACCAGTTGCCCGATCCCAATCTGCAGATCGGCGTGCTGCTGGCGTTGTTGCAGGACGATGCCAAGAATCAGTCGTCGTTTCTGACGTGGGGTGAAGGCGCCTCGCAGGATGAGGTGGCCAAAACGCTGCGCCGCGATTTTCTGGTCTCCCCGGAACGTGCCGGCAAGCTTTCGGGCGCCTGGGGGCGGCATCCGCTGCTAGGGCGCATGTATCTGCCGGCGTACCGCACGGGCACCATGAAGGTGGCCGCGCTGCGGCGCCGGTATCCTCCGGCGAAGCTATTGCCGGCGCTCTACGGCGCCAACGGGCTTGTGGATGTCGCGACGCTGGAACGTGCGGTCTAGCCCTTTTTGGTTTAGTTTAGCCCGGGTCTATAGCCCCGAGCCTAAACTAAATGGTCTTCGCCATCATGTCCCGGTACAACCAGGTCCGGGCGATCGCCCACTCCCGGTGCACGGTGGCGGCGGAGATTCCCATCATCTGGGCGACCTCGTGGACGGGTAGACCGGCGAAGTACTTCAGCTCTACCAGGCGCGCCTTCTTTGGGTCCATTTCCGCCAGCCGGTCCAGCGATTCATCCAGAGCCATGAGGTCTACGTCGGCCTGTGCAGGCAGGGTCAGCGCCTGGTCGAGCGACCCTTTTTTCTGGTCTGATCCACGCTTGGCTGCCTTCCTCTCGCGCGCATGGTCGACCAGGATACGTCTCAGAATGCGCGCGGCGACTCCATAGAAGTGAGCTCGATTCCGCCAGTCCGTATGCTGATCGACAAGGCGCAGGTAGGCCTCATTGACCAAAGCCGTGGACTGCAGGGTGTGATCCGGGCGCTCGCCGCGCAGATAGTGGGCTGCCAGGCCGTGAAGCTCGCGATAGACCAGCGGCATGAGCTCGTCCAACGCCTCTCGCTCGCCGCTGCTCCAGCGCCGCAGCAACCCCGTCACGACATGTTGGCCGTCTTCCGGCCCCATTTCATGGATTGTATCGCAGCCGGCCCTCTCTCCCTGCGATGACGGTGCAAGCCCAGTACTGTGCGTTTCCGCACTAAGGACGCGAGGGGTTTTCAGCCAGCGTGCGAGAGTTGCGCCCTCATTTCCGCGTTATGCAGGTGAACGCGCCGGGGCCGGCGCGTCGCGGAGGGGTGTCATTCGAATGAGCAACGGTCAATCTGTTTGGGCAGCCTGGGCATGCACCGCTGTGATGATGATGATTGTGCCGGCGCGCGCTGACACGATCGCCTCATGCTATGGCCTGCCAGGTGAATTCACCATCGATACCAACGGCGTCCCCGCGTCGGCGACAGTACTTGACCATTCCGGTATCACGACCTCCACCCCGAACTCCACCTTCTCGGGCAGCGAATTCTGTTCGGCATCCGCCAGCTACGGATTGCTGCGGGCGAACGCCCAACTGAGTGTGACCGGCCTCGGACCGGGCTTCCTGGTAGCGACTGTTAGCTCGAATGCCTACTTTACGGATCTGGTGACTTACACGGCGCCCGGCTCCGGGAACGCCTTCCTGAATATCTTTGGAGCATTCGATGGAGTTATCGCAGGCGTTTCCCCTTCCACTCAGCTCTCAGCCCAAGCCCTTCTCGAGCTGACCGCGACAACTTCCGGCGGGTACGCTCTCGCCGATCGGACTGTTGGCGGCCGATTTCTAAGCGGGCAGATTTCCGGAAACTGCTGTTTGGACGAAATCAGTGTTCCCATTCAATTGGGGACGGGCTCCTTCAGCCTGTCGGCACACCTCAGCGCAACCGTATCGACATCCGCCATTGCCAGCCTGTCGGCGGATTTCAGCAATACGGCGGAAATCACCGCTGTCCAATTGGTCGACTCCAACGGGAATCCTCTGGGCCCAATCACACTCACCGGCGCTTCCGGGTTTGTCTACCCAGCGGCGGCGTCCGGAGCGGTCCCGGAGCCGGGATCGCCGGTCCTGTTCGGCCTGGGGCTGACACTTGTGGCCGTCGCTCTCTGCCTGCGTGGCGGGCGTTTACCGGCACGCCGCCGGGCCTTTGGAGGAATCATGCAACGATTCACGATGCTGCCGTTGACTTTGCTTTTTGCCGCCGCGGGAGCGCGCGCCGGGACGATCTTCGCCTCGCCAGACCTCCACGCCGATTCCACTTCGAACTTCGTCTACCTGGGCACTACGTACCAGGCTCAGTCTTCCGTGAACGCCATCGATGCGGTTTCGTCGCAGGCCCTGTCGGGTACTTTCGCGACCCCCGAAGCCCGCACCGCGGCGCGCGTCAACGGCAGCGAGATTGCGGTGAATGCGCGCCTGGACGGTAAGCAGCTCTTTTCGCAGACCAACATAGACACCGATCAAAGCAGCGCCGTCTACAGCGCCGTTCTAACCAACCTCGGGGGGACGGCTCAAGACATCCTGCTGAATTTCTTCATTCCTCCGAGCTACGTGGAAACGACGATGAATGGCGAACTGCGCCAGATCAGCGTCAATCCATTCATCGATGCCTTTATCGACGTTGCGCGTTGCACCAGCTTCACAAGTTGTGACCCCGGCACGCAGATATTCATGTTCCAGGCGTTTCTCGACAGCACTTACGCGTCCCAAACCGAAGGAGACGTTGTCGATGCTCCGCCCGGTCTCGATGTTTCGGCCTTGCGCAATCCCACGATCACGGACACCAGCGATCGAATTGGCCCGTACCACCACACCGTGCATATGGGCTTCAACGCTTACTCGGGTACGCTGGATCTGGGAACTCTGAGCAGCGGCCAGTTCATGCAGTTTACGTACACGATGCAAGCGCGAGTGAACGGTGTTGCCGCGAGCACGGTGGGAATCGCTTCCATCAACGATCCATTTTTCTTCGATACGGATCCCGTACAGCCTGGCAGCCCAATCTCGATCTCCAGCGTGGATGTAACTGCCACGGCGCCGGAACCGTCGGCGTTTCTGCTGGCCGGCGCCGCGTTGACGGCAGGGGCGCTGATGTCACTCCGGCGCCGCGCAGCCAGGCGATAAGCCCGCTCGTCAGAACTCAACCCGCGCCGCCATTTGCCATTGGCGCGGGACGTAGTTGCCAATCGCATTGAAGATGCGGCCAGCGACTCCCGGGCAATCGACGCAGCCATTTGGCTGGCCTAGATTCGTGTGATTTGTAAAGTTGAACGCCTCGGTGCGGAACTGAATTCTCAGCCGCTCGGTCACCGGGAAGGTCTTGAAGAATGACATATCGAGCTGGCCGAAGTGCGGACCCCAAAGCGCGTTGCGGCCCACGTTTCCTTGTACGCCTTTTTGGGGCCTTTGCCACGGCCCGTTCACTTGGCCGTTCGCCGTAAGCAGCGAATCCGAGGTATTGAACCAGCCAAACTGGCTCGGATTGGCGGCTTGCCAGTTACCCGCCACGTCCGGGCGGCACCACCCCGTATCGCGGTCGGCATTACATGCCTGGTAGCTCGGGGTGAACGGCAGTCCGGTTGCCAGGGTCAAAACACCGTTGGCCTGCCAGCCGCCCAATAACATATCCACCGGTTTGGATAAGTTACTCCCATACTTGCGGCCTTTACCGAACGGAACTTCCCACAAGGAAGCGATCACGACGGCATGCGCCCGGTTATTGTCGGCGGGTCCGTATGCATAGTGCGCATCGACCGGGTAGTAAGTCCCCGTGAAATCCATGTTTCTGGACCAGGTGTAATGGGCCAGTAGTTGGACCCCTTGCGAAAATCGTTTCTCCACCTTCACCTGCAGCGCCTCGTAGTTGTTGCTGGCATCGCTGGCGAAATAGCGAAGGTTCTGGCTCCATCCGAACTTCTGAAAGTACGGCTTGCGCTGGTTCAGGGAAAGCTGGCCGAAGCCGACCAGGGTCGCCTGGTTGGGATCGTAATCACCGCCGGTGCCGGCGAAAACGTGGGTGCCCTTGTTGCCGACATAAGCGGCTTCCAGGGAGACGGTATTGGTCATTTGCCGCTGGACCGTGAAGTTCCAGGCATCGACCGTAGGCAGGCGCATGTTCTGGGAAATGGCGAATGGGGTTACGCCATTCGGCAGCAGCGGCCGGCCGTTTGGACCCTTCGGTTGCGAGTCGAGAATGCTGCTCGGATTGAGCGGCGTGGGCCCTTGCGACAGCGTGAAGACCGTGTCGAAGTTGTTCGCCGGGGCGAGCGTCTGAATGCCCAGCACCGGCAGGTTCTGCGTGACGTTGTGCCCGAAGATCGAGCCAAAGATGCCAAGATCGTAACCGCGGCCGTATCCTGTCCGGATCACGGTCTTCGGTGTGAGTTGGTAGGCAATACCCAACCGGGGAGAAAGGTCCGTCAGCCGGCCCTGGACGTTCAGGTTGAGGCCGACTCCCTGCGAACCCGCCACCAGCACCTCTCCGGTTCCGAGGTCGACAAAGCCTCCCTTACCGGCTCCGTTGACCGTTTGTGGCCGGTAGATTTCCCAGCGCAGGCCATAGTTGATGGTCAGCTTCTGGGTGACCCGCCAGGTATCCTGGCCATAAAAGAACCAGCGGTTTTGCTTTTCGCTGGCGTCGTTTACCGAACTCACGTAGCGCTGAAAGAGTTGTACGTCACCCAGCAGGAACGTGGCGAGGCCGGAGCCACCCCCATTCGCGCCCTGCGTTCCGGCAGCGTTGAAGGACAATTGGCCGGCGCGATGCTGGTCGCTCGGTACGCGCAGATTATAGGCTTGGCGAATGTCGGCGCCGAACTTGATGGTGTGGTTGCCACGGGTCTTCGACCAGTTGTTGACGAACTGGATCTGCTTCTCGTTCTCAATCAGAGGACAGTTGCACCCGTTGACGCCGAGAGCGTAGCCAAACTTGAACAGGTTGTTGCCGTAGTCGTTGATGAAGAAAGCCGGCATGCCGCCGGTGAAGTCGGTGTCCAGATTCAAGCCCGGAATTCCGGCGTCCTTGGCTGGAGCCGTCGATTCGCCGTTCGGCACCACGTGCACCTGATACCGGAAAAACCCGAACCGGAAGTCGGTGAGCAGATTCGGACGGACGACATAATCGAAACCCGCCGCGATACTGTGGTTGAGCGATGTCGACTGGCCGGCGAACGAACTGACGCTCCCGCTGGGGTCATAGCCGGGGCCGCCCGCGGCGCCATAGATGCCGGGCGAATTGATCGTGAAGTTGGCCAGGCTATAGCGTCCAAACCAGTGAAGCTTGTCGGTCTGATAGTAATCGACGCGGGTGTTGAACGCATCGTCGTTAAAGCCAACCGCTCCCGAACCCGAGTAGTTCGGCTGGTCTTTGGATGCCGGAACGTCTGGCGCCGGAATCAACTGCAGGAGTCTTGCCGCCGGCGATGCGATCTGGCTGGTAGGGATCACGGCGCCGGGAAACGGCGTGCGCGTCGCCGGGGTTGTGCCGCTCAGCGGATCGAAGATGCTCAGGCCGAGACCGCTCATGTCGCCGGTGCGTTCGGCCAGAGACGGGACCCGCAAGAGCACGCTGCCGCCGGTGTTGCGGCGGGTGCCCTGGTAATCGCCGAAGAAGAACAGCTTGTTCTTCTTGATCGGCCCGCCGAAGGAGCCGCCAAACTGGTTCCACTGTGTCACGGGAATGGTGCGGCCGTTGCTGCCGAAGATGGGCAGGGATTGCGTGAAAGGATTGCGCCCCTGCAGATGATCGTTGCGCAGGAACTCGAACCCGCTGCCGTGGACCGCATTCGTTCCCGATTTGGTTTGCGCGCTGACCACCGCGGCGGCGGAGGTGCCGAACTCGGCGTCGTAATCGGCGGTGGTGACTTTCGCCTCGGTCACCGACTCCAGAGTCGGGTTAATCACGATCCAGCCCAGCACGGCATCGTGATTGTCGGTTCCGTCGAGCAGGTGCGACACACCGGCGAAGCTCTGGCCGTTGACCAACAGCCGATACGAACCCTGCGGATTCTCCGGCGAGGCGGCCGTGAGGCTCACTGGCCACAACGA